>Ga0310786_10006645_pt1 | contig 15295 bp, 15 predicted proteins | sample AusTroGonzalo_MG_FD_203881 | JGI IMG/M metagenome (GOLD analysis project Ga0310786, IMG submission 203881) | Bovine rumen microbial communities from tropical cattle in Woodstock, Queensland, Australia - Gonzalo_03 (v2) (version 2) | ecosystem: Host-associated > Mammals > Digestive system >... | reverse complement strand
ATTTTGATTGCTAGTGGATCGGGAGTTATACTTGGTATAATTTTTTATTTCTTAGCTGTATATCAAGTTTCCGTTAGAGCTCAGTTCACAGAAAAAGATGTTGTTAAAAAAATAAAAAATGCTAAGTGGTTAGTTGTTTGGATTGCAATACTGACTACATTATACATTATTATTTCTTTTTCAAACATTGATATCTGGGATAAAATGATGTTTGGCTTGATCATAGCTATGGCATTAAATATTTCGGCTGTGGATATCGCATTAAGAAAAATACCTAATGTACTTTTATTAGGAATGATACTTCTCAAGATTGCAGATTTTGTGATCAAACACAAATATGCTAATACTAATGGAGTTCAGGCGTTTTTCCTTGCTTTGGTTAGTATGATTGCAGTATATATCTTGTGTACACTCCCAAGTATAGTTGGAATATCAATGGGAGCAGGGGATATAAAGTATTGTTCAGTTTTGGGGTTTGTATTTGGTATTGTAAACTTTGCTCTTGCAATGTTGACTATGAGTATACTTCTTATGTTATACTGGGTATACTTAAAGAAAACGAAAAAAGGCAATATGAAAACATCGGCACCGATGGGACCTTTTCTATCAGCAGGAGTGATGTTGATAATTGCTACGATTTTGTTTTAGGTAACGGCGTAGAAGAGGGTCGATTATGAATTGTAAAAATTTTATGATTTTTTTATTAGACGAAAACGGTCAAGGTATGGTTGAATACGGACTAATAATAGCACTAATCGCCCTAGCTGCTGTTTTAGCCTTAACAGTATTCGGAGCATCGATAAAGGAACAGTTGTATGACAATACAGTTAACAACATTCCAACACCGTAAAATTAACGAGTTAAGCAACGCAAGTTGTTTACAACCCTATCAAGGGAATAAAGGCGAAAGCCGCTATTCAACTTTCATGGAAGGAGGACGACAATTATGAGAAAAATGTTAGACTTTTTAAAGGATGAAAATGGTCAGGGTATGGTAGAGTACGGTCTTATTATCGCACTTATCGCAATCGTAGTTATTGCTGCATTAGTAATTCTCGGACCAAAGATTGCTGACTTATTCAACACAGTAAGCGATCAGCTTTAATTTGATGCTACTTGATTGAATCAAGGCAATCGACAAAGAGTAGGGCACACGTGTCCTACTCTTTGTTATTTTTGTAAAACTTTTGGGCGGAGGTTTATATAAAAAAGGAAGGAAGGTGTACGGTATGCTTATTAATGCTATTTCTCCAATCCGAAGACTTAAGGGCGAAGAAGGTCAGGATTTAGTGGAGTTTGCATTAGCACTACCTATTCTTGCAACACTTTTATTTGGAATCATTGATTTCGGATGGATGTTCTACAACAATGTTATGGTTTCAAATGCTGCAAGAGAGGGAGCTAGGTTTGCTGTTATGAATTATGAAGAGGCCGAAACAAATGATCCTAGTGATCCATTAGGATATTTACAAGGTCAGGTTACAACAAATGTTGAAAACGATTTGCCGGGATATCTACATGATAGTTTTGCAAATTTAGCAGTTACTTTAAATGAGAATCATATTGGTGCTGATAATGATGAACTTGTACTTGAGATTCAGAGTAACATTAGATTGTTCACTCCTGTTGGAAGATTAGTCATGGGAGGCGGTCAAACTAGAATAGTGCGAAATGCTTCAATGAAGAAAATGGATTAAGTATGATGTTTAATAAGGAGAAAAGATATGGTTTTAAACAGAAACGAAGTATGTCAAAGTAGACATAGGGAAAGTGGCCAGGCAACTGTAGAATTTGCACTGTTAACGCCGCTCCTTTTAGGTATGCTTTTTGGCATCATAGAATTCGGATGGATATTTTTTAATGTTGCAATGATAAGCAACATTACTAGAACAGCTGCTAGAGAAGCAATAGTTCATGTTGATGATTTCGCTGAAGTTGATCCTGGAACTGGTGAAAAGAAAAAAGACGCATTAACAGGAAAAATTGAATTCAACGCACCAGCGTTTGAAGCAAACATGACTACTCTTGTAAGAGATGGTTTGCCAGGATACTTGACAAGATCTGGCGCAGGTCTTACAGTTTCTGCTACTGAAACAAGTTCACCGTCAACTATTGCAGATACATATATTAATATAACGGTTGATGTTGATGTTCCAGTTTTTACGATTTTGAGAATCATAAACGGCAGCAATCGTTGGCATGTGCAAAGAAGAGTAAGTATGAGACGAGAAAATTAAAATTATTAAAAGAAAGGCAGAATTATAATGAAGAAAGTTTATTTAGTTGCAGTTGTAGTTGCATTGATTGCAGGTATATGTACATGGTTATTTGCAAATCAGTTATTCAAGACAGTATCAGCAAAATCTGCAGATACTACAAAGGTATTGGTTCCTGTTGAAACAATTCAGAAGAATACAGTTATTACAGCAGCAGATGTACCAGTAAAGTTTAAGGAAATTAAAGTATTTAATAATGACCTTATTGAAAATGTTATTTTAGATGGAAATGATTTAATAGGTAAAGTTACAGGTGAAACACTTTACGCAAATGAACAGATTAATAAGAACAGAATGATCGATAAAGATTCAGATGTTGCAACATTATCAGTAAACCTTGAAAAAGGATTTGTTGCTTATACTATCGTTGCTGAAGGAGACCAGGGTGTTGACGGTTACATTCAGGAAGGCGATAGTGTAGATTTGAGTTTTCTTCTTGCAACAAAAGACGAAATTGAAAAATTCGTTAATGGTGATGAAGATGAAGAAGGCGAAGATGGTTCAGATTCAGACACAAACAAGTCTGATAAGAAGAAAGATGCAAAAGACAAGAAAGATCGTTTAGATGAATTAGAAGAAAACTTCCCAGTTGAGACATTCTCAGCATTAGAAGTTATAAAGGTTTCTGATAACTTATCTGTTTCTACAGCGGAAGGAAATGATGAAAAAGTTACTACTTATAAGAACATAACACTTAAGATTTCAGAAGGCATGGCTGATAAGATTCTTCAGATTGAAAAAGTATTCGGAAAAGAATCATATAAGTTGAAACTTAGACCTAGAGGAACTGTTTCAGATAATAAGTAATTGATATAAGGAGAAGAATAAAATGGCAAAATTAAACATAGTTGTTGTTTCAGCTGAAACACAGTATAAAGTTACTATAAAGAATAAAATTTCTGACCCTGAAATTGCTATAGTTGGATACGCTGACTATACAAAGGAGTCAAGACTAAAAATTGAAGGTTACACACCAGACGTTGTTGTATGTGTAGCTAGCTCACCTATTGAAGCAGATATCTTTAAGTTTATTGAAAACATGCATTTCCAGAAGAGTGGTTGCTCAGCTGTAATTGTAACAGATGATGTAAATGTAAATGTAGTAAATAAAGCAGCTAGAATAGGCGTTCGTCAGGTTATAGATATCAACTCTACGCCTGATACATTCTGTCAGATATTAAGAGAAGTTAATGAATATGAACAGGAAATCAGATCACAGCTTAATATTGAAAGAAGAGTTAGATCTAAAGTAATTTCTTTCTTTGGTAGCAAGGGCGGTACTGGAAAATCAACAGTTGCAGCCAATGTTGCTTCTGCACTCGCTAAAAAAGGTAGTAAAGTATTATTATTAGACTTTGACTTTTCATTTGGTGATCAGAACCTTTTATTAGACCTTGAGCCAAAGGATACAGTAGTAGAATTGGTTCAGGATCCTGAAGGTATTGGTATTGAAAAAGTAAATGGTATTGCAGTAATGCACTCATCAGGTGTAGTTTTACTTGCAGCTCCTAAGAGCCCAGAATATGCAGAATATGTTACACCTGAGCATGTATCATCAATTATTGAAAATGTAAGACCTTATTACGAATATGTTGTTATTGATATTAGTAATGGTTTCTCAGATCAGAGTATTGTTGCACTTGAAAATAGTGATGAAATTATGCTTGTTGGAGAACCAGATATTTTAAGTTTGAAGGAAGCTAAAGAAACTGTTAACATTTTAGACCAGTTACAGCAGAAGAGTAAAATTAGAGTTATTCTTAACAAGAATACAAATGGTCTTATCAAGGCAAAAGATTATGAAAAGATGCTTGATATGGACGTTTATGCAACAATTGGTTATGACTATTCTACATGTGCAAAGGCTACAAATAAGGGTCAGCCATATGTATTATATTCAACACATTCAGTTGTAGCAAGAGATACAATGCAGTTAGTTGAACGTATCGTTAAGGATAAAGTTGATTAATCAAACTAAAAATGTATAAGGTGGTAATTTAGATGGGATTATTAGATAGAATCCAGGATCAGTCAAGTGTTTTAGTTGATCCAAACGCTAAGGATGCAGAAGACGGAAGCGCTAAAGTTGATCCATATGCAAAACAAAAAAATATGATTCATGCGAGAGTTATTGATAAACTCAATAGACAGGGTAAAAGTGACGTTGATAGAGTAGAAATGTTACAGTTACTTGAAGAAACAATCGCAGAAGATGTTTTCGACATTCCTAGAATGGAAAGACCTAAGATGGCAGTAGAATTATTAAATGATATCTTAGGTTATGGTCCTATCCAGGAACTTATTGACAATCCAAGTTATTCTGAAATTATGGTAAACGGACCTAATCAGGTGTATGTTGAATATAAAGGTAAATTAACACTTACAGATATTAAATTCAGAGATGATGCGCATCTTATGAATATCATCGATAGAATTGTATCTTTAGTAGGCCGACATGTAGATGAAGCAAGTCCAATGTGTGATGCTCGTCTTAAAGATGGTTCCCGTGTTAATGTTATTATTCCGCCTATTTCTCTTGTAGGTCCGGTACTTACAATTCGTAAATTTGGTAAGGATCCTATTACAGCACAGCAGTTGCTTGAATGGGGATCAATGACACCTAAGATGCTTAACTTCCTTGAAGCATGTGTTAAGGGTAAATTAAATATTATCGTTTCAGGTGGTACTGGTTCTGGTAAAACAACATTACTTAATGTTTTATCAAGCTATATACCTGCTGATGAACGTATTGTAACAATAGAAGATGCAGCTGAAGTTCAGCTTAAACAGGAACATGTAGTTACTCTTGAAGCTAGACCAGCTAACCTTGAAGGTAGAGGTCAGGTAAGTATTCGTGATTTAGTACGTAATGCTCTCCGTATGAGACCGGATAGAATTATCGTTGGTGAGTGTCGTGGTGGCGAAACACTCGACATGCTTCAGGCCATGAATACTGGTCATGATGGTTCTTTAACAACAGCTCATGCTAACTCACCAAGAGATACTGTATCCCGTGTGGAAACCATGGTTATGATGTCAGGTATGGAACTTCCTGTACGTGCTATTAGAGAACAGGTAGCATCAGCTATTGATATGATTGTACAGCAGAGCCGTCTTCGTGATGGTACTCGTAAAATTACTCAGATTACTGAAGTAGTAGGTATGGAAGGTGATGTTATTAGTACACAGGACCTTTTCGTATTTGAAACAGATGGTAAAATTGATGCTAATGGAAAATTCCAAGGTAAATTTGTTTCCACAGGTATTCATCCAAACTGCTTGCAGAAGATCCGAGAGAATGGAGTAGTGGTAAAGAATGATTGGTTTACAAATTAGTTTTATGAACATGGACATCGCGATTGGTTTATTTACCTTAGCTATTATGGCTCTTGCTGGTGTTATTGGTTTTATTGTATATGCCAAGATGTCAGAAGATCAGAGATATACTGATCAACGTGTCGATAAAATTGGTGTCCTTGATATTGTAGAAATCAAAGAAGAAGAAGACATAATAGGCAAGGACAAAAAGAAGAAGAAACAGAGTGAAAAGAGTCTTACAGTAAGAGTTGAAAACTGGTTATTTGATGAGCTTTTAGCTGCTGATATTGTTATGAAACCAGAAGAATATCTTACAATATGGATTATTTTATTATTCGTACCAGCTGGACTTGTATTTTTGTTCTCTCAGAACATTACAGCTACACTCGTATTTTTAGTAGCAGGTGGAGTTGGACCTTACTTCTTTATTAAAAGAAAACAGGGCAAGAGAAGAAAATTATTTGAATCACAGTTGAGTGATGCGTTAATGATTGCAACTAGCTGTCTTCGTTCAGGTCTTACATTCCAGCAGGCAATGGAAACTGTAGCAAAAGATATGGAAGCACCTATTAGTACAGAATTTGCTCGTGCATGTAGCGAAATGAATTTTGGTAGTTCTATGGATAAGGCGCTTTCAGATATGGTAGCTAGAATTAAAAGTGCGGATTTATTGTTAACTGTATCAGCGGTTAGTGTACAGAGACAAACCGGTGGTAACTTATCACAGATTCTTGAAACAATTGCTAATACTATTAGAGAACGTATAAAGATTAAAGCCGATGTTGCAGCAGTTACTGCTCAGGGTAGAACATCAGGTATGATTATAGGTGCATTACCTATATTCCTTGCAGTTGTTCTTAACTTGATTAGTCCAGGTTATATGGCTCCTTTATTCACTACTGGAGTAGGAAGAGGTATCTTAATTGGATGTTTAGTATTAGAAGGATTAGGATTCTTCTTCATTATGAAGATTGTTAACATAGAGTATTAATTACATGTATAAGGAGAAAAAAATTGATTAGTTTAGTTGTTATATCTTATGCTGCTTTATTCTTTATCGGTACTGTATGTTTCTTATGGGATAAAGGAACTGAGGAAGACTTAAAGGAAAGACGTATTAAAGTCATCAACAGAAGAAATAGCAAGGATAATGTTTATAATGAATTAGATGAAGGATTTTTTAACAGATTTGTTAAACCTCTCATCGGTAGAGCAAAGCAGTCGGTTGAAGATGCATCTAATAAATCATCTTCTAAGAATGCAAGCAACGAAGCTAAGATGGAACAGGTTGCAAGAAGAATTCGACTTGCAGGTCTTAAAATTCAGCCAGTTGACTTTTTGTTCATTAAACGAGCTGCTTTAATCATTGGTGCTATCCTTGGTGTGTTCGTAGCACTCGTAGTACCACTTGGATCAGCATGGAAGTTTATAATTATGCTTATCTTTGTTGTTTTAGGTTTTGTTGGACCTGATTTTTACTTGGGTTCATGTGTAAGTAGTCATCAGGAAGGAATTAGAAAACAGCTCCCTGATGCAATGGACTTATTAGGAGCTTGTATTGAAGCAGGTCTTAGTTTTGACGGTGCACTTGTAAAAGTTGCAGAAAGAATGGAAGGTCCATTTATTGATGAATTGATTATTTTATATAATCAGATTCAGATGGGTAAACCTAGAAATGAAGCATTAAAACAGATGGCTGCTAGTTCAGAAATTCAGGAATTAAAAACATTCCTTGCAGCGCTAGCACAGGCAAACGAACTTGGTATTCCAATTAATAACGTTATGGAAGTTCAGTCACAGCAGCTTAGGGAAACACGTAGAAGAATTGCACAGGAGAAAGGTTTGAAAGCTCCTGTAAAGATGATGATTCCTATGGTTACACTTATTTTCCCTACAATCTTGATTGTTCTTATGGCACCAAGTGCGATGAATATTATGGAAGCATTTTAAATGAGTAAAGTAAAAATAGCAAAAGCAATGTATAATGGCCAGGTTATATGTGAAGAAGTTGAACTGGCAAACAATTGGTATAGAAGACTTATGGGTCTTATGTTCAGAAAGGCCATGGCGGAAAGCCATGGCCTTCTACTTGACCCATGCAATTCGATTCATACATTTAATATGAAATTTAATATAGATACTATATATCTTGACAAAAATTTTGAAATTATTAAGCTGGATGAAGATATTCCAAAAGGAAAAGTAAGACCAGTTGTAAAAAATGCCAAAATGGTTTTAGAAATAAATTCTGGATTAATTAAAAAATACCAATTGCAATTAGGAGAAAAAGTTAGTATAATAGAGAAAAATGAGTAGTTATCTTATGACTATTAGTGGGTCGTGGGCTGACAAAACCAAAAAATTGGTTGAGTGAGTCAATTTTTTGTGTATGTTTCACGCATCACAACGGGTATAAATTTTTAACAGAAATTAGGAGGAGTGTGGTATTATGGCTAAAACTAAAATTCCATCATCAAACCCAGGTGTATTAAGACGTAATGAGTTAGGTGAGGTTTCAGGACAGGATAATAGCTATGGATTTTCACGTGCAGTAAGAGGATATGATCCGAAAGAAGTTGACGAATACATTGACAATTTGTTGGATAATTACAGAAATGCACAGAGAGTTCTTGATCAGAACAGAGAAGAGTTTGAAAACGAAAGAGAACTTATTAGTTGCGAGGTTGACGGCCTTAAGAGTCAGAAAGCTGAGTGGGAAGCTAAAATTGCTGAGTATCAGGCAGTAATTGATGATTTATCAAATAAGATGGTTGAATCTGCTGGCGATGAAGCTGTTCAGGAGATGAGAAAACTCAGAGATCAGATAAAGAAAATGGAACGTAAGGACGCTGAGAATCAGGAGATTATTGATAATTTAAGTAATCAGCTTGGTGAATCTCAGAAGATTATAAATACACTTAATGCTAAGTCCAATACTAATATAAGAGAAGTAGAAGACTTAAATGCAAAGATTAGAGAATTACAGGCAGCAGTTGACAGTTCTGCAGATGCTGAAGCAGAGAAAATCAAACTTACAACTGAAAATATGCAGCTTTCAAAGCAGGTTGAAGAACTTGAAAAGAGTAATGCTGATAATGCAGCAATGGTTGATACATTGTCTCGTGAAAATGAGGAGAACATTGCTAAGGTTACAGAGTTATCAGATAGAATGGTTGCATTAGAAGATAGTGCTGCAGAGTATGAAAAAATTAAAGTTGAGTATGATGACTTAGTTCGTAAGTCAGAAGATTCAGAAGCTACTATTGAGAATTTAAGAAATCAGTTATTAGTAGTTAATGACATGGTTAAGGAAAATGAAGACTTAAGAGCTCAGATTAATACATTCCAGACACAGATGAATGATTATGATGAGTTATTAGCTGAAAGAGATAATTTAAGAGAAGAGCTTGAAGGATTCCAGTCACAGTTTGATGAAACAAATAGTGCAATGAAGGAAAAAGATGAAGCTCTTGAACAGTGTATTGATCAGTTAAGCAAATTAGAAGAGTCAATTAGTCTTATTCAGTATCAGATTGATGAGGCTAAAACAAGGGCTCAGAAGGCATAGAAAGCATATTCGTTATGCATTTATTAGGGGAGTAATAGTCATTGATGTAAGGGGAGTTTTTAATGACTTGGCTTACGTGGATGGCTAATAAAAATAATTTAATTTAAATGGAGGTTAATATGAAAAGATTAATCAAAAAATCAAGGAAGAATGAAGACGGTGCTGTAATTGTGCTTGTTGCTATTCTGATTACGATTCTTATCATGTTTACTGCTCTTGCAGTTGATATGGGATTAGCGTATTTCCAGAGACAGCGTTTACAAAATGCCTGTGATGCGGCGGCACTTGCGGCTGTAACAGAATTGCCTAACGAAACAAAGGCAAGAAACAGAGCATATGAGTATATGCTTGAGAATGGTTTCTCAGATTCACCAAGTGATGTTATTGTTGAATTTGAAGGTTCACCAGCAGAGAGAGTAAGAGTTACTTCAACATTTAATGTTGATTCAACTTTTGCTAAAATCTTTGGAAGCAACCAGATTGATGTAACATGTAGAGCAGCAGCAGGTAAAATTGCAAGACATGAAAGTAGAAGATTCCCATACTTAATTTTTGCTGAAGGCGGAACATTAAAAATGGGTGCTGATTATTCTATTGATGGTGCTGTACATACAAATGCTGATCTTGTTACAAATCCAGGCGATAGAACACCAGGAAGTTATATGAAACAGATGTCATATGGTACTACATACGAAGTAGAAGGTCATCCATGTATCAGAATCGATGATGAAGATTACTGGGTTATGACACTTGGTGGTGGAGATAATAAATTCTATTTTAATGGTCAGACTAGTGATAATATTTCTAATACTTATGCAATTAATACTAGACAAGCTGAAAGCCAGAGTTTATCAACTGTTCAGAGTTGGGTTACTAATGGTGTAGTAAAAGATGGCCACGCTGTAAAAATGTATCGTATGAGTGATGCAGTTGAAAAAGATGATGATATTATCTTAGATAGAGACTATCCAACATTGGTAACTAAGGTACAGGCTACAATAGCATCATTAAAGACAACAGGTACATCTGCTAATAATTCAGTTAAGAATGAAAGCAGCCCATGGTCAGCTTATACTGGTGATGCTAATAGTAAGACAAACTCTAATGATTCAACAAATACTATAATTAAGAGTGCAAGCACATCAGTATGGGTAGATAGTGTAAATGGAAAACATACTGGAAATTATGCTTTTAAGAGTACAGGTTCTGGAAATGTTGCAAAAGTTGAAGGTAATACTGGTACTTTAGAGTTTGATGATGTATATTTTTATGCAGGTTCAGGTGTTGGTGATGCATACTCAGGATTTACATATTCAAATGGTATGAAGATTACTACAAAGAATGTATATTGTAACAGTAATCTTAAGATATCTAGTGAAGCTGCAAATAAAATTACAATTAATGGTAATATTTACTGTGATGGTAATCTTTTCCTTAAAAATGTTAAGGTTGTTGGAAATATTTATGCTACAGGAAATATCACAACAGATACTGTTGATGTAGTAGGATTACTTTCATGTAAAGGTGATATCAAGATGGAGGGTCAGGCTTGTAAATTCAAGTGTACTGAAGATAATGGTAGAGTTGCAGTTTATTCTGAATTAGGTGATATTTTAACAGCACCACAGGATAATGTAGAACTTAATCTTATTGGTATTATGTATGCTAAAGAAGGTGACGTTGCAATCAAGGCTAAATGTGAGTTCTGGGGCAATATCATTGGAAAGACAGTTGATGCAAGTTATAAGGATATCAAGGGACATCCAATCTATGACTTAGCAGAATTCCCAGAAGATGGTGTAGCTGAAGGTGCAGCTGCAGCAACAAGATATGATTATGTATTAGTTGAATAATATAAAATAATATATAGTTTTAATGAAGGAAGATAGTTTTACTATCTTCCTTTTAAATTTGACTTTTTTACTTAATATGATAGAATAAAAGTAGTTTATTGGCTTAAAAGATTAGGAGGGCATTTAGATGAAGAGAAAGATAGTAAGAGAGTCTATTGTATTTATATTATCAGCTTCAATGCTGCTTTCAATGACTTCATGTGGTCATAAAAAAGCAAGCAAAGGTGCGGATAGTGTTAGAAAAGAAACACGTGAAATAAAGTGGGATCAAGGTACATTATCAGAGGAACATCAAAAATCTTCACAATCCATATCAGGATTGTTTGTTAAAAAAGTTGATAACATGACAGAGAATGTTATTAAGGGAATGGATGTATCTTCTCTTTTGGTAGAGGAAGCTGCTGGCGTTGTTTATCATGATAAAGATGGTAAGGAAGCAGACATGCTTTCAGTTATTTCAGATGCTGGATTTAACTGGGCGCGAGTAAGAGTATGGAATGATCCTAAGGATAAGGATGGAAATCCTTATGGTGGTGGAAATAATGACATTGATGCTTGTGTTGAAATCGGAAAGAGAGCAACAGCCAATAATTTAAAACTTTTAGTTGATTTTCATTATTCAGATTTTTGGGCTGATCCAGATAAACAGTATGTTCCTAAAGCATGGGAAGGAATGGATGTTGATAAGAAGTCTGAAGCAATATATACATATACAAAAGAAAGTCTACAGAAGCTTGTAGACGCTGGTGTAGATGTTGGTATGGTACAGATTGGTAATGAAACAAATTCATATTTTTGTGGAGAAGCTATTTGGGCTAATATTACAACACTTATGAATTCAGCTTCAAAGGCAATAAGAGAAGTATTACCAGATGCACTTATAGCAGTACATTTTACAGATCCAGAAAGAATATCAGCATATCAGAATTATCTTGTAATTTTGGATAATTATGATGTTGATTATGATGTATTCGCTTCTTCATATTATCCATATTGGCATGGTACAATGGAGAATCTTACAAATATTCTTAAGGTTGCTGCAGATGAATATGGTAAGCTTGTAATGGTAGCAGAAACATCATATGCTTATGATCCAAATGACATGGATGGTTGGACTAATACAATCGGAAATGGTGCTGCTGTAATACAGGATTATTCGTATTCTGTAAGTGGACAGGCAAGAGAAATGCGTGATATCATGGATGCCGTTGTTCAGGTTGGTGATAAAGGTATCGGCGTATTTTACTGGGAAGGCGGATGGATTGCTGTTCCTGAAGATGATAAAGAAAAAAGAACTGAAAAATGGGATAAATATGGCTGCGGATGGGCAAGCGCATATGCCGGTGATTATGATAGCGATGCAAAGGAATGGCATGGCGGATGTTCACAGGAAAATCAGGCACTTTTTGATATAGATGGAAATCCACTTCCATCATTATATACATGGGATTTATGTTATACAGGTTCAATAACAGATGTAAAAATGGACTTGATTGGAAATACAGAAACTACTATTGAATTAGGTGAGGAAATTAAATTACCATCAGCAGTACTTGCAACTTATAATGATGGATCTCAAAAAGAAGTTGGTGTTGAATGGGAAGAACCAAATGAAGAGGTAATGCAGAATAATGGCCCTGCTAAATATGTTGTTTGGGGCGAAGCACTTGATACGAGAGTTAAGTGTACAGTAAACATGGTTGAACCGAATTATGTAAAGAATAACAGCTTTGAAGAAGCAGATGATACAGTTAACTGGAAGATAGATGACAGAAGTGTTGATGATGATGAACATGAGGTATACATGATGGATAAAGTTACTGATGCATCATTAGGAACACATGCAATGCACTGGTATTCAAAGAATAAGGTTGATCTTGATATCACACAGGAAATTGAAGGCTTAAAACCTGGAAAGTATAAGATGAGTGCAACATTCCAGGGTGGAGATAGTGCAAATCAGGATATATATATTTTCTGTAATACTTTAGGTAAAACATATCAGGAAAAGACTGAAGTATCAGAATATAGAGTATTTAAAACTCCAGTGATTAATGAAATTGAAGTTGGTGATGACGGAAAAGTAACTATTGGTATCCATGTTAAGGCTGATGCTCTAGGAGTTAAAGGTCCGTGGGGGACAGTTGACGAAGTATTGTTTAACAGAGTTGATGACTAAAAATTAATTAAAGATTAAGAAGAAATTATTCGGCCTTAAGAAAACTTAAGGCCGAATTTATGCGAAAAAATATGAATCAGGTGATGTAATGAAAAGTTATTTGGTATTTAAGGATTTAGCTATAATTATTGTAGTAGCTAAGTTATTTGGAATAGGAGCTAAAAAATTAAAAGCTCCAGAAGTTGTGGGAAGTATTATAGCGGGGATAATTATAGGACCATCTGTTCTTGGAATAGTAAAGCAGACTGCTTTTCTGTCGCAAATGGCAGAGATAGGAGTATTGTTATTAATGTTTTCAGCTGGTCTTGAAACTAATCTTAAGGATTTGATGAAAACCGGAGTAATGGCATTTCTAATTGCATGTGTAGGTGTGTTTGTACCTTTAGCAGGCGGTACTATATTATATATGTCTTTTTACGGATATGTTCCTATAAGCGATCCAGAGTTTATAAAGGCTATATATATTGGTACAATCATGACTGCAACTTCAGTTAGCATTACCGTACAGGTTTTAAAAGAGTTAGGACATCTTTCAGAAAAAGTAGGGACTACAATTCTAAGTGCTGCCATAATTGACGATGTTATAGGCGTAATTGTATTAACAGTAGTAATTGGAATGAAGGATCCAAATTCAAAACCTATGAATGTTGTATCTAATACAGTATTGTTTTTTGCATTATCATTTGTGGTAGGTATTATCATTTATAAAATATTCAAGATTCTTGATAAAAAACATCCACATACGAGAAGAGTGCCTATTTTAGGACTTGCTTTATGTTTTACTTTTGGATATGTAGCAGAAGCCATGTTTGGTATTGCAGATATCACAGGTGCATTTGTTGCAGGTATTATTCTTTGCAATATTAATGATTCTGATTATATTGCCAGAAAAATGGATGTAAGTTCATATATGCTCTTTGGTCCAGTATTCTTTACAATGATTGGTCTTAAAGCTGATTTAAGTGGACTTAATAAAAGTATGTTGCTATTTTCTGTAGCATTCGTTGCTGTTGCATTGTTAACAAAGATTATTGGATGCGGTCTTATGGGTAAAATTTGTGGATTTAACAACAAAGATTCATTAAAGATTGGTGTTGGAATGATGACAAGAGGAGAAGTTGCTCTTATTGTATCGCAGAAGGGATTAAATGCTAAAATAATTAGCAGCAAATATTTTGCAAGTGTAATTTTGCTTATAGTAGTATCTTCGATTGTAACGCCAATATTGTTAAAACTCTTATATAGGGAAAAGCCTGAGACAGCAAATGCATAAATATATAATAAATTTTGTTAAATTGGTTGCTTGATTGTGCATTATTACGAAAATACGAAAACGATTAAGAAAAAAATAAAAACCGTTGAAAATATGATTATAATATGATAAAATTTTTAGCGTATTTATTAAAAATGGGTGAGTGCAGAATAGATTATTATTCAAAGAGAAGAAGGAAGAAATAATATGAAGAAATTAATTTTAGTCACATCACCACCAGCGTGTGGTAAATCATTTGTTACAAGAAGAGTAGCTAAGGAAATGAAAAACTGTGTATATCTTGATAAGGATTCTTTAATCGTTTTATCAAAGCAGATTTTTTTAGTTGCACATGAGAATTATAACAGAAGTTCTGATTTCTTTGAGGAATACATCAGAGACCCAGAATATGATGCAATTATGCAGATTGCATATGAAGCTCTTGAATACAATGATACAGTATTCGTTAATGCTCCATTTACAAGAGAAATTGAAGATAAGGAGTACATGGATAACTTAAAGGCAGATTTAGCTCGTAGAGATACAAAGCTTGTTGTTATCTGGGTACATACATCAGTTGAAGCATGTAAGAGAAGAATGATCGCAAGAAATTCTGACAGAGATACATGGAAACTTGAAAACTGGGATGAGTATGTTAAGAGTAGAAACTTCAATCCACCAGCAGGTGTTGATGATGTTTATATTTTTGAAAACTCAACAGATGATGAATTCAAGGATTCACTTGATAAAGTAATTAAATATTTAAAATCAATATAGAAATAAAAAAGCAATGAAACTTAATGTTATCATTGCTTTTTTAACGGTATGATATTATTATATATATTGCAA
>Ga0310786_10006644_pt1 | contig 15297 bp, 9 predicted proteins | sample AusTroGonzalo_MG_FD_203881 | JGI IMG/M metagenome (GOLD analysis project Ga0310786, IMG submission 203881) | Bovine rumen microbial communities from tropical cattle in Woodstock, Queensland, Australia - Gonzalo_03 (v2) (version 2) | ecosystem: Host-associated > Mammals > Digestive system >... | reverse complement strand
CGAGCAGGCCAGCTACGCGCTGATGCTGCCCGTGTCCAACTACCTGCACCTGGCTGTGGCCAACATCGGCGAGGAACCCCTCGTGCGGCTGCAGGATGACCATGAGGCAGGACTGATTTCGCTGCAGCAGATGCGGGCAGACACCATAGACACGCAGCAGACAGGTCTGTTCACCGCCCGACTGCCGATGATTATGACGGGCTTGGACCAGACCTTCGACGTACACCTCTACATGGCCAACTGCGCCACCTCGTTGGTGGTGGATCCGGGCAATGTGAAGGTGAAGGACATGGAGGTGTATATGACCGACCTGGCAGACAACTTCGGCATCCGCGACAGCGTGTACCACTTCGAGGAACGTCCTGCCATCGTCCGCGCCAAGCAGATGGAGGAGACGGGCAGCGACCTGCTGTGCTGGTATGCCGTCCACTTCCCCACGCGCGACTACAGCGATCTGCCCGATGAGGTGATACCCGAAGGGGCAGTTCAAGACGGAAACAAGGCACAGGGTCGTGCCACGCTGCCAGCTCCCGAAGGAGCCATCAGCCGTGTGTATGTGAACATCACTACGGACAACGGAGTGCGCACACACTACCTGTTCTACACCATGGCGCCCATGAAAGCCAGCACGCTCAACATCCTGAAGTTCCGCCTTAGTGACATCGGTGGCTTGGAGACCGAGGATCCTGATATAGTGGTGGATACGGACTATACGTGGAGGGATGGCGCTTCTTATACTCCTGAGATGTAGTTTTAACACGGATTATAAGGATTTTCAAAATTATTAATTATAAACACGGATTATAAGGATTATAAGGATTATTAATTTTTAGATTATACGGCAATATAAAAATTATGAGGATTGAATGGAAGAAATATGGTGATATGTTACGTGATGCATCGAAAGCATTGCGCAACCATCTATTTTCATTATTCAGTTTAATAAGTCTTTTACTATTGATTTCTTGCCGCAATGACATCCCTACTTTGGAAGATATCACAACCAAGAGAGGGGCAGAGGTGAATATGGGCTTTACGTTAGGCAAGAAGAAAGCAGACACACGCATGACAGAAGATAATACAAAAGGTGACGCTAGCAAAAGTTTCGGCGGCATCAACTATGTGAAAGTGATACCTTATCATCTTAGGAGTGGTGATAATGTAGTGACGAAAGTATTGCCTGATGGAAGCTATCAAGAAGATGGCGTGCTGCGATTGATGGGTTATACGGATTATAACCAAAACCAGGCCCGAGTGTATTCCACACTCTGGGTACCTTCCACGACGAATGCCTTTATAGGTTATGGCCGTTCGGAAAATGGTGGAAGCGATGCCTCTGCTTCAAATAAGTTTACCTATGGCTCGGCATTAGTGAGAGGACTATACAAGACTGAGGTGGAAGCCAAGGACATCTATTTCTTTCCTGAGGCCGTTGACCCCAAAGACTACACTAGTTTATCTGATCCGAATGATGATGATCCAAATACCGATTTCTCTGCCTTAAAACAGAAGGCCGAAGATATAGCTCTTTTCTTGAAAGATGTGGCTGAGGCTATCAATGCCGCGAGTATGACGGGTGGACTGGAATCGATGGTAGGAAGGGATCTTTTTCTGCGCCTAACGCACGATGGTTGTCTGTTCTCTCTGAACAGACAGTCGCTCGTAAGTTTATTGCAGGGCATCTGTGATGATGCCGACAATGCGAAACTGAACGAATTGATTTATTATGCGGTACTTCCCACCAATGGCGCAATTATCAGAGATCGTGCGGAAGTCACTGGAGAACCTCCGACATATACTTATGGAGATTTCTCTATCCCTGATACTAGTCCATGGTACGACTTCCCTGATCCAGGTAACCTGCCTCAGGGGGTCATTGTTTTCCAATGGAATAGCTATCATAAAGAGTTCGACGTGCTCGACTCCAGATCAAGCATTGCCCGTATCAATCCAGAAATCACCTCGCCAGAGCTCTTTGCCTATCCAGCCCAGTTGTGGTACTATACCAACAGCCGCATACATACGTATGACACAGACTTGGATGAGACGAAATGGACAAGTTATTTCACTACAAGCCTTAACCAAACTGGCTCTTGGGGTACTGATAAAACCGAAGTTGATAGCTGGACCCGTACTTTGATTATCGACAAGCCCTTGAATTATGGTGTGGCTCGCTTGCAGATGCAGGTGATGCCTGAAACAAACAATGGCATGTTGAAGTCGGTAGCTGCCAACGGAGTGGAGAGCGAGATACCAGTGACGCAGCTGAAGTGGTCGGGCGTCCTTGTCTCTCTTCAGCATCCAGTAGATTTCTCATTCAGTCCACTGACAGAATTACCCTCTGCCACGTCCTCACAGCAGAGCGGTGGTGGAGGTGAAGGTAATTCTGGAAGTCAGAGCTCAACACAGAATACACAGAAAGAATTTTTGAACTATGTGGTTTACGACAGGGTTTGTGCTGATGATGGGAATGGACATGAAGTTTATCCACCGCTTACCGTGAATGAATCATCAGCCCACACAAACTATACGTTGTTATTTCCTTCTGATGAGAACGAGAAAATATATATCATCGCAGAGTTCCTGAACGAAAGCGATACCACGATCACCGGGCATAACCAATGTGTCATTCCGCCTGGAAGCCGATTTTATTTGGTAGGAGAATTGGAGAGGAATGATGGTGAGCCAGTCTTTGCTTCTGATGGAGCTACTGTAGTGAATTCTAAGATAAAAGACTTCACAGGAGCCTACAATTATGTGCCTGATGTGTTGTCGCCCGCCTTGGTGTTGAGTTTGGAAATAAACTTGAAGTGGGAGCAGCTAAAACCTGAGTCTCACTGGTTGAATTAGCATGGAATGAAAAAGATTGATCGGATGAAATATGGGTTGGTGATGCTGATAGCCTTGCTGGTAGTCGGCTGTAGCACGGATGGAGAACTGCAAACCCCTGAGCAATCTCCTTTCATGCTCTACATCTCTGTGCCAGATGATGATGCAGCCACGACCCGTAGCGCAGGTGATCCTATTTTTGCCGACAGGGAGTTTGAGAAAAGGATATCGAGCCTTGATGTATGGGTGTTCAAGACCAAAGAATCAGGCGATGCTACTTACCAGCCTTTTTCGTTGGATGGTACTAACGGAGAGCAAGTGGGGTGGCTTTACAAACATCTGAATAAAGAAGAGATTATCTTGTCGGGAGGTGTGAAACAGGTGGTCTTCACTGTGGGAAAGAATTTCAACCCAGGTCCTTTGGATGTGTATGCCATTGCCAATATTGCCAGTGTGAGAGATATTACAACTGTGGAAGAGAATAATTTCATGGTACCTGGAGATCAGTCGACAGACTTAGATCCGAGTAGAATTGCAGCAGTACGTAGTTGGCTCGAAAACGAGTTATACCTTTCGGGTGATGAACACTTTAGTTTTAAGTTTAAGAATCCGAATAACCCCGGTTCATTAAGTGAATCTTATAATTATTCTTTTCCTACTATTGAGGATATGGAAAATGAGAACTATCCTGGCCTACCCATGTCTGGCAAGGGAGAAGGATTGATGGTAAAGTCGAGGTACGAAATGTTTGTACTTGATCAGATTCAGATCAAACGCGCTGTTGCTAAACTTCGCATCGTTGTGGCTCGTACAGCTGATATGACTGATGTAAGCATCGAAAGGCTTTTTGTAAGAAATATTTGGTTACCTAAGGAAGAGTACCTTTTCCGTGAGGGAACAGAACTACTCAATAGCGACCCCAAAGATATCCGGACACCAATGATTCCAAAACTATATGCGGAAGACATTGCTGTGAATCCTATTCCTTGGTCTCTCGATGAGAATCCAAGCAACACAGGGCAGAAATGGGAAGATAATATCAATCAAGCCATTAAAGCCCGTGAAGCCTCTGAAGTGGCACGCTACTATATGCGTGAGACAAAGGGCACTATGAAAATCATACTTCGGTATAAACTTAGTAGTGGAGGCTCAATAAAGGGAAGTGCGAATGATAGTAGTCCATTTATTCAATTCAGTGGTGGCATTCCCCGCAATAAATCGTTGACCATTTATTTATTCTTTGCCAACGGAGCTATCACGTATGAGGTAAGCAATTGGGATCAGCAATCGGTGACATACCCTGATTTTTACTAAAGAAGGAAAATATGAAAAAACTGTTTCACATACTATATGGCATTTGTCTGGTAGCAACCATGATGGCATTATCGGCTTGCGAGGATGACTATTGGAATGCCTACAGGGAAGAGGAAGAACTCGGCACGGGCGAACCGGTAAACATCCTGCTCGGCATTGATGTGCCTGAAAACGAAACGGTGGTTAGCACCCGCAGTCTCGACCTCAAGGAACAGCACGAAGTTTCGGACTTCTATCTGTTGATATTCTCGGATGTGGAAGGTTCCTACACAAACGATAAAGGGAATTGGAAAGTTATATTCAGCAAATATTACACGGCCGAGGATCTGGAATCGGGTAAGGAAAACTATGACCGAGGTGTCTGGAACTCGGTAGTGAATGGTAATGTCAATTCCACCCATGGTGTGGTGATGGCCAAAGCACGTAATGCTCCATGCCTCATCTATGGCATAGCCAATGTGAAGGGGGGGGAAGTGAACGGTGTGTCTTTGCTTGGTGTACTTCAGGCGTTTGATGCAGATGTTGCAAACCTTGCTAATCGCAAGACAGTGAATGACCTCTACGATCTGCAGATAGGGCTTTCTTTGCCAGAAAACTCTATCCTTGAGCGTAATAAAGTGAGTCTGCTGATGAGTGGCGTGTTTGAGGAAAATGCTCAAATAAAAAATCCCAACTACGCTAAAAGATATACTAAGGGCACTGCAGGCTTGGTGAATATTAACAGCCTGAATATCAGGAAAGATGATCAGGGCAATGTGGACCTAACCAAAACGGGGGTAATCAATTTGCGCCGCCTCTCGTCACACATCACTTTCAAAATCAGAATCAATGACGAAGTCTTCAGTGATTTCCGTATGGAGTCATGGAAGGTAGTGCATGTGCCCAAGTACAGTTATCTGATGGATCAGGGAGACAATCAGAGTCTCATCAGAGATGCTGCGTCGAGTAGCACGTCGTTTTTTGTAAGTACGGATGAACAGGTAGGAAAAACCATTGCGGATGAGTCTTATCAGTTTGACTTCTACATGATGGAAAACCGTAAAAACGCGCGTTCCATAAGTGCTCTGGATGATGATCCTGTGCCAGCGGAGTGGGCTACACTAAAAGCCGATGCCAATTTTGAAGATTATAATACATCGCTCACATCATATTATCAGCCTCAATATGGGGAACGGATCAGTACGATAACTGGTGCAAGCAAAAGAACTACAGGTATTTACAAAAATCTGAGTGACAATGCTTTTAAGAGTGCCAAGCGCGAATTGGAGTTGAAAGACGACTTAGGCCATTTCAGTGACAATGCTGATGGCAGCAAGCAATTTGTCTATGTGGAGCCTAATGCCACGTATGTGGTATTCAAGGGTCGTTTGCTGTTCCAGGCGGATAATGAAAACACACATCTGCATGACCTGATTAATCAATCTACTTCAGAACAGAACAACTATGCCGATGTCACCTATGTGGTGCATTTGGGCTATGCCCGAACCAAGAACCTGAGCGGATCAAATCAGGATATATTTGAGGATTTCAATTCGCTGCGCAATACCGATTACACCTATCACATCAACATTGCAGGAGTCAACAGCATCTTTACCCATGTGATTGCCGAGTCGGATGATATCGCAGGCGATAGAGAGAGCAGCAAGCTGCAACCTGGTGCTTCGGGTGTAATCAATACGTCGAGTCAGAAAATGTTCAATTGTGATTCTCATTTCCACACGTTTATTGCTTTCCTTGATAAGAAAAGCCTTACGACGGATGGTGAAACTCCTTTTAGGTTTACGATCAATACACCATGGAGTGATTTCGATTCGAACGATATCACTATCGATTTGAAAAACGATCCTGATTTCAACTGGATAAAGGTAAGGCTTTGTTATGACCAACGAGGAAGCTCTCGTTACATTGAAACGATTGACGGCGTTACCCCACGCGAACCTATGTATTACAAGGTAAACGTGGACGATAATCATTATGGCATTACTACAGATGCAGAAAAAGCAAGATACAACGATAATAATTCAAGCAATAACTTCCGTCTTATGGATCTTTATGACCTGAAGACGTGGGTGACGAATTTTGGTTCAGGAACCTCAATCACAGTACTGAAGAGTAACGGAGATGTGGAAGCAGAAGAGACTATAACATGGAATGATTTGGGGGAAGATGAAGGTCTTTTCTTCACCTTCTTCTTGGATGAATATTATTACCATAAGCCACCATCCAACGTAAGTTGGCAAAAGCCCTATTGGCATGAATTTGTCAACCAGGTAGACCGTACGGTAAAAATTGAATCGGGTAGCAACTTACGCACTACCCGCGATGGAGAGAGTGGTATTACCAGTTCGTCGCTCTTCATTTCCCAACGCAGTATCCAAACCTTCTATACCACAGATAGAAGCGCTTATCTGGATGGGGAAGTGAAAGATGCGGCCCTCGGGGTGGAGCATATCAATGAGACAAGGAATCCAAGATGGTATGGAGACGTCAATTCCGTAGAGCTTGTTTCAAACGAAAGTTATTCTTATGAAAACGGGTGGAAGAATTCCGTGGATTTTATTAGCGGTACAACCCATCTTATTAAAAGGACTGCAATGCCAAAAGCAGAGTGGACGTATTACGTTGATAATCGCGTGGATCCTAAATACAACAACTTGGCAATGATGTTGGATCCAAGAGAATCTGTGACTAATCCTAAATTCATTGATCCCGACAAAGAAAAAACAGACTTGCTTAATCCCTACAAAGCAAATGCCGTCCGCCTGTGCATGAGCCGCAACCGTGACGAGAACGGCAACGGATACATCGATGAAGATGAACTGAAGTGGTATCTGCCGGCCTCACATCAGATGGACGTGATCAATCTATGCCGCTATTCGTTGGAAACACCGCTAATCAAAATCATAAACTTTAACGATTATATAGTAGAATACGACACAAAGAATAGGCAACATGTGGAATATATATTGCCACCAGAATTGCGTCCAGGTGGTGTGGGGGGAGCGTTCTCTTCCATCCAGTATAATTATCAGACGAATTATGGAAAGTACATGACATCTTATAGCTATCTATGCAGTGACAAACAGAGATTAGGAGCCCATGAGATGGTTAACCTGAACAAATATGACAACGCTGGAACTTATATGCATCGTTCGAGTGAAATGCGATGTGTGAGGTTCTTAGGCATTGATTCATATAAAGATGGAAATACTACAGCGTATGATAATGTAAATGGTTCTGTTGATTGGACGGCTGATCATATTCTCCCTCCAATCTATAAATACCATGAAAGTGATAGGGTCTTTGAGATGAAATATCTTGATCATAAAAGTACTCGTGAAGGGCAAGAACGAACGTTTGAGGAATTGGACGACCACTCTTCTTTCTCGCTTACAAACCGTCCTTACCTGGCATTCAAGGTGGCAACAGATCTTGCCAGTATCGTGAAGAATGGGAATACACAGTATTATTTGGATAAGAATCAAGAAGTTAAGCCTCTTTTGGAGTACTCGAATCAATCAAGTCCTTGCAGAACTTATGTTGAAGAGACGTATTCGACTAATGATGATAATAATAGGACTGCTTGGCGTATTCCCAATCAGTTGGAAATGGCTGTCATGATGCTCTACTTGCGTGACCAGGATTCAAAGCATCTGGCTAAAGACAATGGACATAATATTATGCCCTATTATGGGGAAAATCCAAATATTCCCAACAAAGATATTCGTTATTTCAGTAAAACTACTTGGGACTTCACGCCAAGAGGACCAAAGAGCACCGTGTGGGGTCGTGTCTCTTGTATCAGATGGGATAGTGATCAATGGAAAATGACCTCCACGGAGGTAGATGTTACTAATAATACATTGCAGAATGTTCAGTGGAGAAATACAAAATCCCCCGCTGATATGATTATCCGCTGCGTGAAAGACTGGGATCTATAGGCGAAAACCTAACTGTGCACTGTGCACCTGTGCACCTTTTTACAAAACTGGCTGGTTGCCATAGGCGAAAACCTAACTGTGTACTGTGTACCTGTGCACCTTTTGGGACTTTACACCTTATTTATATATATAGAGACAATAAAACTCCCCCGTGACCAAGCGTATCGGGGGAGTTTTTGCTCTTATAGTGCCTCAGACTCTGATAGGGTCAAGGGTTATAGTTTGTCTGATTATTGTCGGCATCATTAATATATAATTCCAAATTGCTCAGCGCATATAGTGGAACGATGTCAACGTGCCGTTGCTCGAAATTCTCTTCAGGGTCATAGTAGTCGAACTGTCCAAAGTTCTCCAGCGAAGATCTGATGGCTTCATGCAACTTACGTTTTCTCATGAAGATCCAGAGGCTCTGCATTCCACCTTGTGTGCTTGCCTTCACTTCAACGGGAAGAACCTTTCCTTTTCTTACTCTTAGGTAGTCCACTTCTGCATTGCCCTTGCCAGTGTTCTGCCAATAGTGCATCTCTGGTTTCTGGAAACAGTCGCGGTACTTTTTCATCTCCAGACCGGCAAACATCTCTGAGGAACCGCCTTTGTTCACTAAGTCCACATCAGATGCCGTCAGAATGTCTGCTGCTGGTATGTCGAGCATCGTCAGCATCACGCCTAAGTCAAAGAACAAATACTTCACAAAGTTGTTGCTCTCCTCGGCTCCGAGTGGTACTCCAGTACCATCTGTATGCTTCACAGGCGTAATCAGTCCAGCAAGTGTAAGCAGGTGCAATGCCTCCCTTACTACGGATGAATGTACATCCCTTGCAGCAAGGACGTATACGAACTTATTGCCAACTTGAAGTGCCACGGAGCGGAGTACCTGACGGAGTAGGGCAGGAGAAACACGCTTCTTATATTTGTTGAAGTCATCTTCATAAGTCTGTATGATGTCAGTATGAACATGTGAAACTTCAATGTAGCTGTGTGACTCTATCCACGCTGTAACAGCAGCGGGCATTCCACCTACAAGGTAGAATGTCCGGACATAATCCACTAAATCTTTATGAGCCATCTCCGTCAAAGGCTCCTGACTGTTTGCCTTTTGTTTATATCTGACAGTCAGATCGAGACCTTGGGCCATAAGGAATTCGTCGAATGAGAACGGGTACATATAGAGCGACCTTATCCTGCCTACGCCGAAAGATGGCAGTTCTTCCAGCGCAAACTCCAACAGAGAACCAGCAGCTATTACATGCAGCTCAGGATAATCCTCCTTGAAGTACCTGAGAGACATGATGGCTTCTTTAGACACTTGTATCTCGTCAATGAACAGAAGCGTCTCGCCTGCTACTATAGGGATGCCAAGTGTGCCACTCAGTTTCTCACACGTCTTCTTTACGTCTATGTTTTCTGGAAACAACTGAAGTAAGTCAGGCTGTTTTTCCAAATTTATTTCCACAAAATAGCGGAACTGCTTGCCAAGTTCCCTTACAGCGGTGGATTTTCCCACTTGTCGTGCACCGCGAATCAAAAGCGGTTTACGACGTGGGGAATCCTTCCACGCTAATAATTGGTTGTCTATATGCCTCTTGTAATATGCCATGTCTTTGCCGTTTTATACACTTTTACGCAGCAAAGATACAAATGATATCCGAAATTCGGGGCAAAAAATGAATAATATTTACTAAAATTCGGCCCAAAACTAAAAGTCTGGGCAAAATTGACCTAGTTTTCCCCAAAAATCGGGGCATAACTTGGCCTTCTCCAGTCTTTTCTTCTATCCTTCACTTCTTTTCGTCGGTAATTTTTTCTTGTTGCTATAGGCAAAAACCTAACTGTGCACTGTGCACCTGTGCACCTTTTGGGAATCTGCGATGTGGATAGGGGATGGATGATGATGCAAAAAACGGAGGGGAAAAGTGAATATTTATGCAGGAGTGCCGTGAAGGGTAAAAAAGGGGAATTTAAACTTTCGCGTGCGAAAAAAAATTTTTCCGCGTGCGAAAAATAATTTTTCTACGTGAACGCGTAAAAAAGCAGCCGAGAGCGGGAAGGTCATTTCCGCCCAAATTCTGAATATTTATGCAATGAGGAAAAGGTACACAGTGCACAGTGCACAGTTAGTTTTCCGCCTTATATATATAATAAGGTGTAGCCATTTGAATGCCAACTTCGAATCTGTCACTGAATACTTTCATCTCATCAGGGTTCAATCCACAGTCTGCTGCAACGGATTGCCAGTGCTTCATGGAGTTTCTTACATCTTTGATGATGCCATAGGCTATGTCTTCGTCAAGGAAATATAATTGGTGAGCTTTGAAAAGGATATCAAGGTTTGATTCATTGGTCGTTCTGTCGATAAGTAGGGAATGACTTCGGAAATTCGATGGATTGATGTCATATACAGGCGATAGTTCCCATCCTTTCTTTGTTAGTAGGAACGAATGGTTTTTGAGATGATCGTCTGAATTGCCGATGCAGATGCTAAATGCCACTCGCCTGTACAATTCTTCCAGGGATTTCTCGACGTTGGTGCCGTTGGAAACAATGAAGTCGGCAATATCAGGGTAGCCGTGCCCCGTATCAGCCCCTGAACCTCGCGGAAGACCCAGCAGGGTCAGTGCCGATGCCATGTGAACACGTTTCATGTCTGTCGTTCTGTCAAAGCGTTTGGAGAGAAGAATGTCATGCCCTGTGCCTGTGGCAACAAGCTGGGTGACTGCCGTATGTATGCCGCAATCTTTAGCCATTTCATGGGCAAAATATTCCCATCTCCCTACATTTATTCTGCCGTCAAACAGGGAAGGGAATTTGGCGATATAGAGGTTGTTGCCATCTGAGACACAGGCTTTTGGCCTTGCTCCGCCAACGGACGAACCAGGTTTGAAAAGTCTCTCCATCCAACGCTCATCTATGCTTGATAGTTGGAAATCGCTGCGTTCCACCTCGCTTGCTGCTTCCTGCAGTTCATTAAGACTCAGTATCGGGGGTATCTGGCTCTTGTCCGATGTGTTAAGGAAAGAATATGAATCAGGATTTCTGAAGCGAAAAGCTCCCACTCTTAGGGAATCCTCTACTCCTTTCAGGTAGTCCCAATCGGAGAGTGACCTGAGAGGCTGATTGTTATTCTTCAGGATCTGACCCAATCGGAGATCTATCAGCTTGCGCCCCCAACTGTCAGGCAACGCATCGGCAAAACATCCGAAGATACCTTGCCCTGGATGGGCGAATTGAGTACCTGTAAATAGTGGAAGGTCTTTTCCGAGCTGGATGTCTGCATGATCTTTTAGCCATTGCCTTGAATATTCAAACGAAAACACGTCTGCTCCTCTCAGCTTCTCATAGCTGAGAGTACCCACGGTTTCCTCTTTTTCCAGCCAACTGAAGCTGGCTACGACTTCAAGTTTTTCCATATCCTGCCTGTGTTATTTTCTTGATGCCCTTTTCCTGTCTTTCAGTTCCAGGTCTTGTATGATGCGGCCCAGCTTATCATCCTCGGCCAAACGAAGGATGTCCTCGTCAAGTTGGAGGGCATAGAGCACACGCAGTACTACTCCTAAGGATACTGTAGGAAGTCCCTTTTCCAACTTAGCTACAGTGAGACGACTACATTGAGCGCGTTCAGCAACCTGTTCAATGGTCAGATTGCGACGCAGACGGGCGAGACGGAACTGCTCACCAACAATCCTCAAACGCTCTTCAAGCTGCCGAGGTAACCAATTGGCCTTGCTGAATCTTGTCATAATGAATATTTTACTATGCAAAGATATAAATAAAAGTATAATAAATGATACATTAAGAAAGCATTTTTGATTTGTAGATGCTGATTTAACTTCTTTTAAAGAAGATTCTCTTCACCAATCGATTCTCGTCCATCATCTCCTATACCTATGCGGCTTGAATCCTTCACTTTTCGCCCTATATATATAATAAGGTGTAAACGTGTTGATAGCTGTCAATCCATCGTGCGTCAATGACTCAGGGAAATGAGATATAGAATTTCAACGATAAGACATGTTTTTTTTCACAAAAAAAGAGTGGGAATTTGATTTTTTATTATCTTTGTGCCATAAAACTGAAATTGTAACATTATAATAAGTTCGCAAAGCATGAGAAAGTTTTGTATATTGCTGATAACCAGCCTGCTGGCATTAGTAGGTGGTAAGGCTTATGCTTATGACTGCGAGGTAGATGGTATTTACTATTACCGTATATCTGCCACGGAGCTTGAGGTGGCTAACAAGGTATTTTCTGATCAAAACCGCACTGCCTACTCAGGAGCGGTGACCATTCCCAGTACGGTGACGTACAACGGCAAGACTTTCAACGTAGTGTCGATCGGGGAGTATGCCTTCCGCGACTGCACGGGGCTCACGGCTGTGACCATTCCCAGTAGTGTGAAGACCATCAAGAGCTACGCATTCTATAATTGCACGAGTATAGCACAGATCAATCTGCCTGCCAGCGTGACCACCATTGGGGCTGGGGCTTTCGAGGGATGTAGCTCGTTGGCATCGATGGTATTGCCTTCGGGACTTTCGTCGGTGGAGCCGGAGTCGTTCTACGACTGCACAGCATTGCGCACTGTGGTGCTACCAGGGAGTGTGAACTCTATTGGTGCCGATGCTTTCTCACGCTGTACCTCTCTCATCAACGTCTATCTGCTGGCCAACAGCATGCCTAAGTGCGATGCCAGCGCTTTCGACAAGGTAGATCGCACCTGGTGTACGCTCTATGTGGCAAGGGGTAGTGCTGCTTATCAGAACGACCAGACCTGGGGAGAGTTCTTCATCGAGGAGTTCAGTGGCAGTGCCGATGACATAAAACTGGATAAATAAGCTTGGATAAATAAATGAGAATCCCCGCCGAAAAGCGGGGATTTTCCGTTTATTGCTGTTCCAACTGGAAATCTTTGCGCCGGAGCACGAAACTGGTGCTGAGGTATTTCTCGCGCACGGTCTGGTTGGCGGCGAGTTCCTCGGGGGTGCCTTGGAAGAGGATGCGGCCCTCGAAGAGCAGGTAGGCACGGTCGGTGATGCTCAGCGTCTCCTGCACGTTGTGGTCAGTGATGAGGATGCCGATGTTCTTGTACTTCAGTTTCCACACGATCTGCTGGATATCCTCCACGGCGATGGGGTCAACGCCTGCAAAAGGCTCGTCGAGCATGATGAACTTGGGGTCGATGGCTAAGCAACGGGCAATCTCTGTGCGGCGACGCTCACCACCCGAGAGTTGGTTACCCTTGTTCTTGCGCACTTTCTGCAGGCGGAACTCGGCGATGAGGCTTTCGAGCTTGTCTTTCTGGTACTCACGAGGCTTGTCGGTCATCTCCAAGACGGAGATGATGTTATCCTCCACACTCATCTGGCGGAATACAGAAGCCTCTTGGGGCAGGTAGCCGATGCCGGCCTGGGCACGCTTGTACATGGGGAACTTGGTGATTTCCTCTTCGTTGAGGAAGATGCGCCCCTCGTTGGGCTCAATCAGTCCCACCGTCATATAGAAAGAGGTGGTCTTGCCCGCACCGTTGGGTCCCAGCAATCCAACGATTTCCCCTTGCTTCACATCGATGGACACATGGTTTACCACGGTACGTTTGCCATACTTCTTCACCAGATTCTCGGTGCGGAGCACCATTCTATAGTCTTCCATATTCACCTTTCTGCAATTATTTGCTGCAAAAGTAGCAAAATATGTCGAAAAGAAGTAACTTTGTAGCGAAATTGTTTGAAATATGGTATTACGTGCGCTGAAAACATTCGGGAATTACCTCATCTTGATGGGTCGTGTATTCACACGGCCTGAGCGCTGGCGTATGTTTTTCATCCAGTACGTGAGGGATATAGAGCAGCTCGGCGTGAACTCCACGTTCATCGTGCTGCTGATATCGTTTTTCATCGGAGCGGTAATCACCATACAGTTCAAGCTCAACATTGAGAGCGTGTTCATGCCCCGCTGGACGGTGGGCTATGCCACGCGTGAGATCATGCTGCTGGAGTTCTCGTCGGCCATCATGTGTCTGATTCTGGCGGGAAAGGTAGGGAGTAACATTGCCTCGGAACTTGGTACCATGCGTGTGACCCAGCAGATAGATGCCCTGGAAATCATGGGGGTAAACTCTGCCAACTACCTCATACTGCCCAAGGTGGCTGCCTTTGTGACGGCCATCCCCATCATGGTGACCTTCAGTATCTTTGCGGCAGTGGTCGGAGCTTTCTGCACTTGCTGGATAGGTGGCATCATGAGTGCCGAGGACCTGCAGTATGGTTTGCAGTACAGTTTTGTGGAGTGGTTTGTGTGGGGCAGCTACATCAAGTCGCTCGTCTTTGCGTTCCTCATCTCCAGCGTGTCGGCCTTTTTCGGCTATACGGTGAATGGAGGCTCCATCGAGGTGGGCAAGGCATCGACCGATGCGGTGGTGTGCAGCAGTGTGCTTATCTTGTTTTTCGACTTGATATTAACCCGGTTGATGGCCTGAGCGATGATAGAACTGAAGCACATATACAAGCGTTTCGACGATGAGCGGGAAGTGCTGCACGACATCAGCGGCACTTTCGAGAACGGTAAGACCAACCTGATCATCGGTCAGAGCGGGTCGGGCAAGACCGTGCTGATGAAATGCATAGTCGGTCTGCTCACCCCTTCGAGCGGCGAACTGCTCTACGACGGGCGTGATTTCCTGCGCATGAGTAAGCAGGAGCGCAAGTTGCTGCGCAAGGAGATGGGCATGATTTTCCAGAGTGCCGCGCTCTTCGACTCCATGACGGTATTGGAGAATGTGATGTTTCCGCTGAACATGTTCAGCAACGACACACTGCGCGAACGTACGCGCCGGGCTATGTTCTGCTTAGACCGCGTGAACCTTGCAGAAGCCAAGGACAAGTACCCGGGCGAAATCAGTGGAGGTATGCAGAAACGTGTGGCCATAGCCCGTGCCATTGCGCTCAATCCGCAATACCTGTTTTGCGACGAGCCAAACTCTGGTTTGGATCCGGTGACCGCACTGGTGATTGACGACTTGATTCAGAGCATCACCCACGAGTTCAACATGACGACCTTGATCAATACGCATGACATGAACTCGGTGATGGGCATTGGCGAGAACATCCTGTTTATCTACGAAGGGCATAAGGAATGGACGGGTACCAAGGACGATGTGATGCATGCGGAGAATGAGAAGTTGAACGACTTCATCTTTGCGAGCGACCTGTTTAAGAAA
>Ga0310786_10006643_pt1 | contig 15297 bp, 11 predicted proteins | sample AusTroGonzalo_MG_FD_203881 | JGI IMG/M metagenome (GOLD analysis project Ga0310786, IMG submission 203881) | Bovine rumen microbial communities from tropical cattle in Woodstock, Queensland, Australia - Gonzalo_03 (v2) (version 2) | ecosystem: Host-associated > Mammals > Digestive system >... | reverse complement strand
CATCGCACCGCTACAACCTCCTGCCCTTGCTGCCTTCCGGCCCTGGGGGAGTTCAGAGGGAGCTGGTCGTGTACGACTTTCCCGCTGCAAATATAGTAAAAAATCAAATGCTGTTGAAAATGAGCGGAAGAATATCGTCCACTTTCTCGAATTTCCAGACCTTGTCGGCCGAAATCATGATGATAGACATCGGCTTGCCGGACTTGGCCTGATACTGCGCCATCACCTGCCGGCAGGCTCCGCAAGGCGTCGCCGGCTCCTTTCCCAGATGCCCGCGCACTCCCCCTGCCAGCGCGATGCTGACCATATCCTCATCGGGATAGCGCGTTCCGGCGGCGAACATCGCCGTCCGCTCGGCGCAGAGACCGGACGGGAAGGCGGCGTTCTCCTGGTTGGCGCCGTGCACGATGGCACCGTTGGACATGAGCACCGCCGCTCCAACGTGGAAATTGGAATACGGCGCATAAACGCCTTGCATGGCCCGGATGGCCTCGGCAGCCAGTTCGCGGTCCGCCGTGTTCAGTTCATCGATGGAATTATACTCTTCGTAAGTGATGTGAATCTCCCGTTTGGTCATAAGCCTGTGTGGTTTAATCACTCAAAGTTAGCAATTTTCCCGAAAGAATGCGTAACTGTGGGGAAAAACGCCCACAGTTAGCGGGTTTTTGCGGTCCGGCGGGAATTGTGTATCTTTGCGAGTATGAAGATTTGCGTAGGACTTTCCGGAGGCGTGGACTCCAGCGTGGCGGCCTTGTTGCTCAAGCAGCAGGGCTACGACGTGTTCGCCATGTTCATGCAGAACTGGCACGAGACCGAGGGTACGCTCCACGGCGACTGCGAGTGGGAGGAGGACAAGTTCGTGGCCGAGATGGTTGCCCGCAAGATCGGTATCCCGTTCTATTTCATTGACTTGAGCAAGGAGTACCGGCAGCGCGTAGTGGATTATCTCTTCGATGAATACGCCCACGGGCGCACGCCCAATCCCGATGTCCTCTGCAACCGCGAGATCAAGTTCGACGCTTTCCTGCAGGCGGCGGAGCGTCTGGGCGCTGACTGCGTGGCCACGGGCCACTATTGCCGCAAGGAAACGCTGCCTGACGGGACCTGCCGTATCCTGGAAGGGACCGACCCCAACAAGGACCAGAGCTACTTTCTCTGCCAGCTCAGTCAGGAGCAGCTCGCCAAGGCGATGTTCCCCATCGGGGACCTGCTCAAGCCCGAAGTGCGGCGCCTCGCCAAGGAGGCGGACCTGCCTTCGGCGGAGAAGAAGGATTCGCAGGGCATCTGCTTCGTCGGCAAGGTGGACCTGCCCGTCTTCCTGCAGCAGAAGCTCAAAAGCGTCGAGGGTGACGTGGTCGAAGTCTTCGCTCCCTACTACGCCGATTCGGCGAAATACGCCCGCGACCGGGAGCTGCTCACCAAGGGCACAGCGCTGACGGACAGCGAATTGCTGGAACTCTCCACCCCGCTGGATTACAGCGACATCCGCTTCGAGACGGAGACCTACCGCTCCGGCAAGCACCATATCAAGAAGACGCGCGACAAGGAGAATCCCTGGGCGAAACGTATCGGACACCACGAGGGCGCGCAGTTCTACACCATCGGCCAGCGCAAGGGCCTGGGCATCGGCGGCCACGCCAGCCCCGTCTTCGTGCTCTCGACCGATATTGAGCGTAACATCATCTACGTGGGCGAAGGGGAAAACCACCCCGGGCTCCTGCGTGGCTGCCTGCGCATCGCACCGGACGAAATCCACTGGATCCGCCCGGCGGAAGCGATGCAGCTCGGCGAACAGCGCCGCTACCGTGTACGTATCCGTTACCGCCAACCCCTGCAGGACGCCACGCTGCTGATGCGGGAGAACGGCCTCTTCATCCTCTTCGACGAGCCGCAGCGCAGCATCACGCCCGGCCAGTTCGCGGTCTGGTATGCGCCGGACGGTGAAATGCTCGGAAGCGGCGTCATCCTGTAATCCTTCCGAACCATGTCCATCCTGACCCGCAAATATCCTTTCCCGCTGCACGGCCACTGGGCGAAAGACTGCTTGATCTACAGCCTGATCGTCGTGGGGATCCTGTACTTCCTGCAGCCCTTCGGCTTCAACGGCTTCGGCGGCAGCAAGTTGCTGACCGCGCTGATCTTCGGTGTCGTGACGTTCTGCTGCTGCGCGCTTTTCGGCCAGTTGGTCTTCCACCCGCTGCAGCGCAAGGCCCGGGTCTGGCGCATCTGGCACCAGGCGCTTGGCGTGCTTGGGATGGTGCTCTTCATCGGCATCTGTAACTATTTCACGTTTTCAATCCTCTTCAGGTACCCGCTCAAATGGGAGTACCTTTGGATGTTCCTCCGCTGGACGCTGATTATCGGCGTGGTCGTGACGGTCTGCTCCACAGCCATTTCCTACTACCGCTTCCTGCGCGGACGGCTGGACGCCCTGCTGGACAAGACCACGCAGGAGCAGGAGAACATTTCGGTCTGCATCCACGACACCCGCGTCCGCGGAAATGACGTATCCCTGCCGATCAACGACCTGCTCTATATTGAGGCGCAGAAGAACAACGTGGCCGTCTGCTACCGCCAGGACGGAAAACTCTCGCGCACGGAGATCCAGTCCACGCTCGCCGGCGTGCTTGAAGACCTCTCGGAGTACCAGAACATCTTCCAGTGCCACCGTTCCTTCGTGGTGAACCTGAACAACATTACCGCCGCCAAGGGCAACTCCAACGGCTATACCCTGGAGTTGGGCGACGGGCTCGCAACGGTGCCCGTGTCGCGCTCTTACGTGCCGAAACTCAAGTCCTTCATCGCTTAGCGATTCGTCCGTAAATCTATCTGTTCGTCCGGGGCCCTAGTTGTTGGTCCGGGATTCTGGATGTCTGTCCGGGTTATTTGGAAGGCCGATTTTTCGTGTTCACCTTTGCGACATGAAAAAGTTGCTGACCCTCCTTTTCGCGGCCCTTGCCGCCACCTGTCTTCTCTCCGCCCAGACCCGTATCGACGGCGTTGTGTCCGATGAGCACGGCCCGCTGGTCGGTGTCAACGTCTTCGTCGTCGGGACCATCGACGGCGCCGTCACGGACACGCTCGGGCGCTTCTCCTTCACCACCGCCCGCACCGGCGAGCTGACGCTGCGCGCCGTGCTCCTGGGCTATGAAGAGTATTCGCTCGTCGCTGACGCCGCCCGGTTGCGCAGCCTGCAGATCCGCATGCGGGAAAGAGCCGCCTCTATCGACGAAGTCGTGGTGACGGCGAGTACCTATAGCATGGGCAAGAGTTCCCAGATCAAGACGCTGGATGCGTTGGACGTCGTGATGGCGGGCAACTCGTGCGGAGACGTCGTCGCCGCGCTGCAGACCCTGCCCGGCACCCAGAAGGTGGGCGAAAACGGTCGTCTGTACGTGCGAGGCGGCGACAGCGAAGAGTGCCAGACCTTCATCAACGGCATGCACGTGCTCGTCCCGTACAGCTCGAACGTCGAGGGCAGCGCGCAGCGCGGACGCTTCTCTCCCTTCCTCTTCAAGGGGATGAGTTTCTCGCTGGGCGGCTACGGCGGCGAGTACGGCCAGGCGCTCTCCTCCGTGCTACCGATGGAGACGACGGATGTCGCGTCCAGCGACAAATTCGGCATCAGCGCGTCCCTGCTGGACTGGAATGTCGGCGGCACGAAGGCGTTTCGTCGGAGCAGCCTGTCTTTCAATGCGGACTACACGGACCTGGGCCTGCACAATGCGCTGTTCCCGGACCGTGCCGACTGGACGCGTCCGTACCGGAAGCTCTCCGGCGAAGCACAGTACAAATATGAATGGGATAACGGGAGCACCCTGAAATCCTACGCCGGCTACGACTGCACCTCGCTGGGACTCCGGACCGAAGGCCGGGAGCTCTCGCTCGTCGAGCATAACGTCTACGCCAACGCGACATTCCAGGCCACGGTCGGGCGGGGCTACCGCCTCTTCGCGGGTGTTGCCAACTCTTCTGTCTTCAGCGATATCGACAACGCGCTGGTACGCGGGGATCACTATCATAATTTCCGGAACGAAGTGCACCTGAAGGCAGAAATCCGAAAGAGTTACTCGGCCGTGTTCAAGCTGTCGGCGGGCATCGAGGACTATATCCGCAACAGCCGGACGCAATACGACGGCACGGGTTACGTGTTGGATTATAACCTGCTGGGCGGCCACGTCGATGCGCAGATCCGCTTGGTCCGGACGCTTTTCCTCAACCTCTCCGCACGCGCCGAGAAGGCAAGCTACAGTCCCGTCTGGACGCTGATGCCGCGCGTGACGCTGAGCTTCGTGCCCGGCAAACGCTTCCAGTCTTCGATCATGGTCGGCCGTTACAGCCAGAGTCCGGAGGACGATTACCTCGCCCGGGGGTGGGGCCGCCTGGGGCAGAGCACGGCGGACCACGCCATCCTCAGCCTGCAGTACGGCACGGACCGGACCGTGGTGCGCGCCGAGGCATATTACAAACGCTACAGCCATTTGCCGCTGCTCTCCGGCGGCGTCTATACGCCGGACGGCTACGGCTACAGCCGGGGCGTGGACCTCTTCTTCGAGAACACCTCGCTCATCCGGAACCTTATGCTCACGGCCGCTTACTCCTTCAACGACTCCCAGCGCCTGTATCAGGATTACGACGCGCCGCGCACGCCGTCGTTCGCCTCGCGCCACAACCTTCGCGTGACCGCGAAATACAGCCTCGGCAAGATTATCCTCGGCCTCGCCGACACCTACGCCAGCGGCCGCGTGTACCAGGCCGGTACCACGCCGTATTACAACAGCCTCGACGCCAACATCACCTGGCTGGCGCACCCGAAGGTCATCGTGTACGCCTCGCTGAACAACCTGCTCGGCCGCACCAATGTGTACCGGATCAACCCCGACGGCTCACCGGTGTCCGAGAACCGGGACCGTTTCTTCTATATCGGAATTTTTGTTTCACTTAAAAATAGTAAAGCTTATGACATCGCTAATTTCTAAGAAAGGCATCCTTGCCACCGTTCTCTTCCTGATGGTTTCCCTTTTCTGTGGTCACGCGCAGGATATGCGCGAACTGATGGGGCAGTCCCTCTCGCGGCTGCAGCAGCCCACGCCGGAGGCCTTCCTGACCTGCATTGCGGAGCTGAAGCGCATTGACGCCATGTTCCCCGACCAGACGGCACCCAAATACCAGCTGGCACTGCAGAGCCTGAATTATGCCGTGACGAATCCCCACGCGGAGCAGACGGAGGGCCTGCTGAGCGAGACGGAGCAGACGATCGAGGCGCTCTCGCAGATGCCGGCAGCGGATCTGTCGGACGTTTACACGCTGCGGGGCTTTCTGTACATGACCCGCATCGTGCAGGACCCGGCCCGCAACGGCCAGCGTTACTATCTGGACGTGATCCAGAACTACGAGAAGGCGCTGAAGGCCAATCCGGACAACACCCTTGCGCAGCAGCTGCAGGAGAAATTCAATGAGGGCATGACCCAAGCCATGCGCTAGAAGGCCACCGCCCGGAAAAGGGCTTCCGCGAGCAGGCGCGCGCCGTCGCGCTGGGGGTGGACGCCGTCCCGGCAGAAGCGGGCGCTGTCAAAAAGATCATACAGATCGACGAGTTGCAGATGCAGCTGGGCAGCGATATCGCGGATGACGGGACGGACGCCCTCCTCCAGCACATCCGGATTGAGAAACATCACGGGGATCGTCTTGAAGATGCGGATGGGCGCGACGAGCACCACCTGCGGGTGCGAGGGCAGCGCGAGGTAGGACTCCACCACCCGGAGGTAGTCCTCCCGGAAGATGCCGGGATTCCAGTTCCAGGGCTTGGTATCGTTGGTTCCTAGCATCAGCAGGACAATGTCCGGCTCCCAGGCCAGGCTATCCCGATAGGCCTTCTTGCTGACATAGGGTGTCTCCGCGTCGAAGCGGGCCGCAGCGTCGTTGTGGCCGAAATTGCGAACCTCGAAGCCGTCGCCCAGCAGCTGCTGCAGCACAGCGGGATAGCTGTACTTGCTGCGGTTCACGATGGTGAAGCCCCAGGTGATGCTGTCTCCGACGCAGGCTACCTTTTTCATGCTTCAGCAGGTTTGAGCGACCGGGCCACGGCCTCGGCCACGTTGATGCCGTCCAGCGCGCTGGAAACGATGCCGCCGGCATAACCGGCTCCTTCCCCGCAAGGGAAGATACCCGGCAGCGAGACATATTCGAGCGTCTCGGGGTCGCGCGGAATGCGGACCGGCGAGGAGGTGCGGGATTCGACGCCGAGCAGGAGCGCGGCGTTCGTATAGTAGTTGCGCATTTTCACGCGCGGGAAGGCTTTCTGGAGGCGCTGCGCCACATGCGGCGGCAGGATTTCGTGCAGCGGGGCGCTCACCACGCCGGGGTGATAACTGGTCGGGGGCATGGTCTTGGAGACCTTTCCGAGGCAGAAATCCTCCATGCGCTGCGCCGGTGCGGTCATCGGGTTAGTCGCGCCCAGCGCCTGGGCGCAGTCATACATTTTGCGCTCGACCGCATGCTGGAAATCCATCAGTCTGAAGGGGCTCTCGCCCGGCACGTCTTCCGGCTCAATCTGAACCACGACGCCGGCATTGGCGAATTTGCCGCTGCGCCCGGAGTTGGACATGCCGTTCAGCACGACGGTCTGCTCTTCGGTCGAAGAGGGTACCAGGATGCCGCCGGGGCACATGCAGAAGGAGAAGACGCCGCGGCCATCGACCTGCTCGACGAAGGAATACTCCGCCGCCGGCACGCCCGGCTTCCACTGTCCGTGGTACTGGCACCAGTTGATCTTCTCCTGCGGATGCTCCACGCGCACGCCCATCGCGAAGCCTTTCGCTTCGAGCGCACCGCCCATTCCGGAGAGCATCTCGTACACGTCCCGCGCGGAGTGGCCCGTTGCGAGGATCACGCGAGATGCGCGGTATTCCTTCCCGTCCGCCGTCTTAACATACCATTCGCCGTCAGGGATGTGCCCAGAAACCGAGACGACGCGGGAATTGAAATGGTATTCCCCACCCTGGGCGATGATGAAATTGCGGATATTCTCGACGACGACGGGCAGTTTGTCGGAGCCGATGTGCGGGTGCGCGTCGATGAGGATGTCCTTCGAAGCGCCGAACTTCACGAGCTGATGCAGCACTTCGCGAAGGTCGCCCCGCTTGGAAGAACGCGTATAAAGCTTGCCGTCGGAGAAGGCGCCCGCGCCGCCCTCGCCGTAACAGTAATTGGAGTCGGGATCAACGATGCCGTCGCGCGAGAGTTTCGCCATGTCGAACTTGCGCGCATGCACGTCTTTGCCGCGCTCCAGCACGATGGGTTTCAGGCCGAGCGTCAGGAGCTTGAGCGCGGCGAACATGCCGGCCGGGCCGGCACCGACGACGATCACCGGCTCGGCGTCGTGCACGTCCCGGTACTCCGGCAGCGTGTAGGGCACGTACTCTTCGCCAGGCCCGTACGCCTCATACTGATAGCGCCAGACCGGCTCCTTGCGCGCATCGACGGAGCGCTTCTTCAGCACCCATTTCATGCCGCCGGCCTTGGCCTCGATCTCCTTGAGGCGCGGTTCCCGCGTGAGCGGGCAGACTACTTCAAACTCCTTCATAATCCATTAAAAATCAGACATCCGGGACACGGGAGCGACATCCAGCGGCGTGCGCTCCCCGGCCAGGTAATGATAGTATCCGGCGATGGCGATCATCGCCGCATTGTCGGTCGTAAACTTGAATTCCGGCAGATAGGTATTCCAGCCGCGCTTGCGGCCTTCGGCCTCGATCCGGGCACGCAGCCCGCTGTTGGCGGACACGCCGCCGCCGATCGTCACCTCCTTGATGCCGGTCTGCTTCGCCGCCTTGATCAACTTGTCCAGCAGGATGTCGATCAGGGTCTTCTGGAAGGAAGCGCAGAGGTCCTCCTTGTTCTTCTCGAGGAACTCCGGATCCTTCGCCATCTCGTCGCGGACAAAATACAGCAGCGAGGTCTTCACGCCGCTGAAGCTGTAATCCAGCCCCTCGATGTGCGGCTTGGTGAACTTGAAACGGGTCGGGTCGCCCTCCTTGGCGAGCCGGTCGATGATCGGGCCGCCCGGGTAGCCCAGGCCCAGCATCTTCGAGCATTTGTCGAAAGCCTCCCCCACCGCATCGTCGATGGTCTGGCCCAGGATCTCGAAATGGAGCGGATCGTCCACCCGGACGATCTGCGAATTGCCGCCGCTGACCAGCAGGCACAGGTACGGGAAGGCAGGCTCCCGCACCGGCTTGTCCGGCTGACGGATAAAATCGGCCAGCAGGTGGCCCTGCAAATGGTTGACCATCACGATCGGAATGTCCAGCGCCAGGCCCATCGCCTTGGCGAAAGAAGTGCCCACCAGAAGCGAACCGAGCAGGCCCGGCCCGCGCGTGAACGCGATCGCGGTCAGGTCGGAGGCCTTCACGCCCGCCCGGGAGAGCGCCTCGCTCACCACCGGAACGATGTTCTGTTCGTGTGCACGCGACGCCAGTTCCGGGACCACACCGCCGAAAGCACGGTGCACGTCCTGGCTGGCAATGACATTCGAGAGGAGCCACCCGTCGCGGATGACGGCCGCCGAAGTGTCGTCGCAGGAGGATTCTATACCAAGGATGATGTCTGCCATCTGAAATATAATTATCTCACAAATATAGTAATTATTCCCGTAGGCGCGCACATGGATATAAGCAGGGAAATTACTATATTTGTAAATTACAACGATATGTACAGGAAAACGGGATATATCATGGCGCGCATTGTCGGTTTGCTGGCAGTGCTGCTGATGGCGTTTATCGTTGCCATCCAGACTCCTATGATCCAGACCCGCCTGTCCAAGATAGCCCTCAACCAGCTGGCTGCCATCATGGACGGCCGCGTGCAGTACGACGAACTCAAGGTGATGACCTCCGGCGTGATCGTCATCCGGAATCTCAAACTGGTCGATTCCCAGCCCTATACGGAAGACATCAACGGCCGCGGCTGGGCGCCGACGGACACCGTCTTCCGGGCGAAGACCATCACGGCGACCTTCGGCCTCTCGGGCCTGTTCCGCAAGGAAGGCCTGCACCTGGGCCGCGTCACCATCGAAGGCGGCGCCTTCCACCTGGTCTCCGAACCCGGGGAGGAATACCGCGACAACCTCTCCCGCGTCTTCCACCTGAAACCCACCGATCAGCCGCCGTCCACAGCCCCTGTTTTCGATATCAAAAAACTGCGTGTCAAGGATTTCCGTTTCCAGATCAGCAGCTTCCTGCCGGACCGCGGCACCTACAAGGGCTTCGGCGTCAACTTTGACGACCTCGACCTGACGACAGACTTCACCATCCATAAATTCGCCATCGCGGACGCCAAGATCCACGGCGATATCGACCAGCTCTCCGCCCGGGAGAAGTCCGGCTACGTAATCGATCATCTGTCGACGAGCTGCGAGTTCGGCCTCGTGGGCGGCGCCCTCTTCGAGGATTTCATCCTGCACGATTCCTGGTCGGATATGGAGCTGCGCTCCGTCGCCCTCCACTACGATACGCTGAAGGACCTGAGCGATTTCGTCAACACGGTCGGCCTGGAAGTCGAGCTCAAGCGCTCGCGCATCGGTCTGCAGACCCTTTCGTACTTCACCGGCTCCTTCGTCGACAGCCCCCTGGTGGCTGAAGTGCGGCGCGGACGCGTCAACGGCTTCGTGCGCGACATGACCATCGACCGTCTGATCTTCAATGAGACGACAAGCGGCGTCTCCGCCACCGTCAACGCCCATATCACGGGTTTGCCGGACATCGAGGATACCCAGCTGGACGCCCAGCTTCAGGACCTCACCGGCACGACCACGGGCTTCTCACGTTTCCTCGGCGGTCTCTCCCCGGAGAAACCTGCCCCGGATTTCAGCCAGATCGCCCATAACATCCCGCTGACCCTCCAGGTGGCGGCGACGGGACCGATGAACGACCTGGACCTCGACATCGAGACGAAGAGCCCCTCCGGCTCCTTCGATCTCACCGGCTCGGTGCGCAATGCGGTCGATCCGCTCCGCCCGATCAGTCTGGCGCTGAACCTGGCCACCCACGAACTGGACCTGGGCGATATCCTGGGTGTCGACATCCTCGGCGAAGCCACGCTCCGCACCAGCGTGCACGCCGTGCTTGCCCAGAGCGGACTTCCGGACGCCACCCTGGACTCCCTCTATATCGACCGCATCCACGCCCTCGGGAACGATCTGCACCATATCCGCGTCATCGGTTCCCTGAATGACGGCACGGCGGCAGGCCGCATCCGCAGCGACGATCCCCTGCTGCGCCTGGACCTGACCGGCCTGGCGGACCTGACACCGCGCGGTGGCCACAACCGTTACCGGCTGGACGGCCAGATCGCGGAGGCCAACCTCGCCGCCTTCGGCATTGACGCCGGCGGCAAGCTGTCCCGCGTCGCCACCGACCTGCATGCGGACCTTGTCCGCAGCGGAGAATACTTCGACGGCAGCGTCCAGATGGAGGGGCTCCGCCTGATAGACCGGGAGGGTACGCACCGCATCGGAGACGTCCTGGTCAATGCCCGGACGGAAGGGATCTTGCAGGAAATCCAGTTCTACGCCCCCTTCCTGGAGGCGCGTTTCCAGGGCGACCGCCCTGTCACGAAGTTCCCCGGAGACCTGCAGGAAATCACCCTGCGCCGCGACCTGTCCGCCCTCTATACCGACGAACACGAAGCGTCCGGCTGCGGCAACTATACGCTGGATGCGCTCTTCCACGACACCCGGGAGCTGATCGCCCTCTTCCTGCCCGGCGCCTACATCGCCGACAACACCGGCCTGTCCCTGTCCACGACGGACCAGGGGCGGCTCGAAGGCCGCATCAACTCCGATCGCATCGCCTTCGACAAGAACTACCTCCGCAATGTCGATTTCCTGCTCGACAACCGGGACGGCGCCCTGTCGGCCAACATCATCAGTTCCGAACTGCGCGCCGGCACCGTGGCGATGCTCAACCCCGCCATCACCCTCGGCGCAGACGACAACCTGCTGGCCCTGGGTGTCCATTATGACAATTTCTCCGGCACGGGCGGCGAAGCCAATATCCAGCTCAAAGGCCGCATGTACCGGGACGAGCAGGACGGCGAACTGGTCATCCAGGCACAGCCCGTCGACTCCTACATCATGGCGGGCGAAGACACCTGGTCCTTCGCTCCCGCCGACATCATCTACCACGGAAAAGACATCCGTCTGGACCATTTCCTGATCAGCAACGGGGCGCAGCGCCTGCAGGTGGACGGCGGCTTCTCACCGCGCCGCAGCGACACCCTGTGCCTGCAGATGGACCGCTTCGACCTGGCGCTCGTCGATGAGTTCCTGCCGAAGCCGATCGGCATCGACGGCAAGATGAACGGAAAGGCCACCGTGACCTCCGGCCCGGCAAAGGCCTTCGGCATGCTGATGGACTTCCGCATCGACACCCTGCGCGTATCCGGCGAGGACGCCGGTCACCTGACCCTCGCCAGCCAGTGGCAGCGGGAAGGCAAGGCGCTGGAGATTTCGCTCGTGGACGAGCTCGACGGACGCGACGCCCTCCGTATCGGCGGCAATTATTCCCTGCAGGACAAGCTGCTGGACCTCCAGGCCCGCCTGGACCGCTTCCCGCTGGCCGTCGCCTCGGCCTTCCTGCCGGACATCGTCACCGATCTGGGCGGTGGCCTCAGCGGCACGCTCAGCCTGACCGGATCGCCCGACGATCCCATTCCCTACAGCGATGACCTGTACATCGATGACGCCACCATGCGCCTGAACCCGACCGGTGTCGCCTATACCGTCAGCGGCCCGATCAGCGTGGACCGGAACGGTGCCTACATGAACCAGGTGGCCATCCTGGACAACGACGGCGGCAGCATGGTCGTCAACGGCGCCCTGCGTTACCAGCAGCTGAAGGACTTCCAGATCGACGGTCGCGTCAACCTCAGCAACCTGAAGGTCCTGGATTCGCCGGAACGGCCCGGCGTCCCCTTCTACGGTTTCCTGCGCACCTCCGGCTCGGCCACTGTCCGCGGCACCTTGACGGCGCTCAACCTGGACGCGGACATCAGCACCTCCGGCGACGGCAACGTGCACATCAGCCCGTCCGTCAGTACCGCCACCTCGCTGAGCGACGCCAACGGGCAGAAGTTGCTCGTCTTCACGGAAGCGGCCGGGGAGCTCGATCCCTACGAGGAAATGCTCGCCAGCCTGCACAAGAAGGAAGTCACGCCCATGGACATTACCCTCCGCGGACGCGTGAACATCCAGCCGGGCGTCCGTGCCTTCGTCGAAATCGACAAGGAAGCCGGCAACGTGGCGTCCGTCAGCGGCACTGGTACCGTCAACCTGACCGTGCGTCCGTCCCGCGCCATCTTCGACCTCAACGGCGACTACAACATCATTGAAGGAACCTACCAGTTCGTCCTGCCGGGCATCCTGTCCAAGTCCTTCACCGTCCAGCGCGGCAGCTCCGTCAAATTCAGCGGCGACCTGATGAACACCGAGCTGGATATCAACGCTACCTACGGCCTGCGCGCTTCGCTCGATCCCATCCTGGGTACGGGCAACCTTTCGCGCCGCCAGGTCGACTGTATGATCAACGTGGGCGACCGCCTGCGCGAGCCCAAGCTCAACCTCTCCATCGAGGTTCCGGACCTGGATCCGTCAACGCGCATGGCCGTCGAATCCGCCCTGAGCACGAGCGACAAGATCCAGAAGCAGTTCGTTTCGCTCCTGCTGCTCGGCACCTTCCTGCCCGATGAGACCTCCGGCGTCTTCAACCAAAGCAACCTTCTCTATTCCAACGTGATGGAGATGATGTCCGGGCAGCTCAACAACATCCTCCAGCGCCTCAAGATCCCTGTGGACGTGGGCTTCGGCTACCAGGAGATGCGTACGGGCGAGAACCTCTTCGACATCTCCCTCTCCACCGAGCTCTTCGACAATCGCGTGATCCTCGGCGGCAACTTCGGTAACCGCCGCTACTCCACCGGTAGCACCGGCGGTGACTTCACGGGCAACGTCGATCTGCAGGTCAAACTCGACGATGAAGGCAAGTTCCGCTTCAACGTCTTCTCGCACTCCGCCGACGAGTTCACCAGCTACCTGGACTTCTCGCAGCGGAACGGTATCGGCGTGAGCTTCCAGAAAGAATATAAGTCCTTCGCGGACTTCGGCCGCAATCTTTTCATTTCCAAGAAGAACCGTCAGCAGCTCGACTCGCTGCAGGCAGAGAAGTTTGCGGAACAGGTCATAATCCATATTGTTGAAGATGAATCCGGGGAAACTGTATCTGATCCCAACGCCGCTCGGTGATAACGAACCGGCCGAGTGCCTGCCGCAGAGCGTTCTCGAGACGGCCTGCGGGCTGCATTGTTTCGTCGTCGAAGAACTTCGCACCGCCCGCCGCTTCCTGTCCCGCTACGGGCTGCGCGGCCATATTGACGAGCTGGACTTCCACGTACTCAACGAGCACAGCACACCGGCGGAAATCGAAGCCCTGCTTCCCCTCTTCGACGGGCAGGACGTCGGCCTGATGTCCGAAGCGGGCCTGCCGGCCGTGGCCGATCCGGGCGCCGCGCTCGTGGCCCTGTGCCACCGCCACGGGATCGAAGTGGTCCCGCTGGTGGGTCCTTCTTCGCTGATGCTCGCCCTGATGGCCTCCGGCCTGAACGGCCAGTCCTTCGCCTTCCGCGGCTACATCCCGGCCAAGACCGACGAGCGCCGTGCGGCACTCCGCGAACTGGAGAAGCAGTCCCGAACCCTGAATCAGAGCCAGATCCTCATCGAAACCCCTTACCGCAACGACGCGCTCTTCGCGGACATGCTGCAGGGCCTCTCCCCCACCACGCAGCTTTGCGTGGCGGCCGACATCACCCTGCCGACGCAATACATCCGCACCCAGACCGTCGCCGCCTGGCGAAAGACGCCGGCGACCATCGGCAAGCGTCCCTGCGTGTTCATTCTCCTTGCGTAAGATGAAAATCGCATTGCTGACCCTGGGCTGCAAGCTCAATTTCGCCGAGACGGCGACCTACGAACGCGGTTTCTTGGCCGCGGGGCTGGAGGTCGTGCCCTGGGGCCAGCCCGCGGACGTGTGCCTGATCAATACCTGCTCCGTCACCGCCACGGCGGACAGCAAGTCCCGCAACCTGGTCCGCAAGATGCACCGCCTGCATCCGGCGGCACGCATCATCGTGACGGGCTGCAGCGCCGAGCTGCGCCGCGCCGAGATCGAACGGATCGAGGGCGTCTCGCGCGTGTTCGGCGCGAAGGAAAAGGGCCTGGTGGTCACCGAAACCCTGGCGCTCCTGGGCCTGGAGGCCCCGGCTGCGCAGCCTTCCGACCCCGCGGTATTCTCCGCCTTCTCCGCCGCCGAGTCAAGGACGCGTGCGTTCTTGAAGGTGCAGGACGGATGCAACAATTTCTGTAAATACTGTACGGTCCCCTACGCCCGGGGCGAGAGCCGCAACCTGCCCATCGCCGAATGCGTGCGCAACGCGGAAAAGATCGCCGCCCAGGGCGTGCGCGAGATCGTGCTGACGGGCGTGAATACGGGCGATTTCGGCCGGACGACTGGGGAATCCTTCCTCGACCTGCTGAAAGCGCTGAACGAAGTCGAAGGCATCGAACGCTACCGCATCTCCAGCATCGAGCCGAACCTGCTGACCGAGGAGATCGTGGACTGGATCGCCTCCGGCACCAAGTTCCAGCCACATTTCCACATCCCCCTGCAGACCGGCTCCGACGTGCTGCTCGAGCGTATGGGCCGCCACTACGACACGGCCTTCTTCGCGGAGCGCATCGCCATGATACGGCGCAAGATGGAGCGTCCCGGCGCGCCGAAGGTCTTCTTCGGCATCGACGTGATGGTCGGCCTGCCCGGCGAGACGGAGGAGCTCTTCAAGGAGACCTTCCGCTTCATCGAGCGCATCCGCCCGGCCTTCATCCACGTCTTCCCTTACTCCCGCCGTCCCGGCACCCCGGCCGCCGACATGCCCGGCCAGGTGGACGAGGCCACCAAGAAGCACCGCGTGGCCGTGCTGGAAGAGCTCTGCCGGACCCTGCACGCCGATTTCCGCGCGCAGAACCGGGGCGTGCACGAGCGCGTGCTCTTCGAATCCACCATCCACAACGGGATGATGGAGGGCTATACCGGCAACTATATCCGCATCTCCCGTCCGTACGACCCGGCGCTGGTCGGGACGTTCGACGATATTGTCATAGAATGATTATGGAGCAGAAAGCGAAACTGACATTTCTCGGCACGGGCACCTCGTCCGGCGTTCCCATGATCGCCTGCGACTGTCCCG
>Ga0310786_10006642_pt1 | contig 15301 bp, 9 predicted proteins | sample AusTroGonzalo_MG_FD_203881 | JGI IMG/M metagenome (GOLD analysis project Ga0310786, IMG submission 203881) | Bovine rumen microbial communities from tropical cattle in Woodstock, Queensland, Australia - Gonzalo_03 (v2) (version 2) | ecosystem: Host-associated > Mammals > Digestive system >... | reverse complement strand
ATCTGATACGAAATTCCGCTTCATGTTCATTCCGCTTGCAGAGGCCATGAGCAAGGAAGCTATGGCAGAAAAGGCACGCTTCGACATGCCTATCTGCAAAGCTGTGGAATGTACACAGGCAAGCAATGGACGCATCACGATGAAGACAGGTACGAAGAATGCGACGATCTATTACAGCATCAACGGTGGTACTTATCAGAAATACACAACTGCCGTGAACTTACCGGATGGAGGTACCGTCACAGCATATTGCCAAGCTGAAGGATATTTTGACAGTCCTGTGTCGACCTACGAATTCCAGATGTACATCAACCGCACAGCATGGAAAATCTACAGCGTATCAAGTGAAGAAGGCGGCAATCCTGCACGCTATGCCATCGATAACAACCCATCGACCTTCTGGCATACACAGTACAGCGGTTCTACCCCACGCCATCCTCACACCATCGTGATTGACATGGCTCAGACCTACAATGTGACAGCAGTACTTTATACGGCACGAACAGATGGGAACGAGAACGGAATGATCCGTGAGTATGAAATCTACATCAGTAACGATGTGAATAACTTCGGAACGGCTGTAGCAACAGGCTCATTCTCAAAGACAACTGCCCAACAGGCAGCCACACTAAAGAAACCTGTTGAAGGACGCTACCTGAAACTCATTGCGAAGTCCGAAGTCAACAATAACGCATGGGCATCAGCCTCTGAGATTAGTATCACAGCAAAGGCAAGCGATGCTCAGGCTATCAATAACATTACCAACGATGTACCTGACATGAATATCTTCTACGACCTTACTGGCAAGAAGTTGAATGCAGACCAAATGCCACTATTGAGCGGCATCTACATCCAAAACGGAAAGAAGTATCTAGTGAGATCACATTGACGAAAACAAATCTATGTAATAATCATATTATAACTACCTTATTATTAAATAAATCTTTATGCAGAACAACTATTATTGCATCATATTAGCAGGAGGAATCGGCACCCGACTATGGCCGGCGAGCCGACAGCAGATGCCAAAACAATTCCTTGACATCCTCGGTACAGGCGAGACTTTGCTGCAAGCGACCTACAAACGATATGCTAAGTTCATCGATAAAGAGAACATCATCGTGATGTCGAACGAAATCTATAAAGATTTGACGCTGCAACAACTACCTCAACTACCTGCTGCCAACCTGCTATTGGAACCCATGCGGCGAAACACGGTACCAAGTGTAGTATGGGCTGCCATCCACCTCACACGAATCAATCCAGACGCTGTGATGCTCGTGACACCTGCCGACCAACTCATTACTGACGAATCGACATTCGAGCACGATATGCTGAAAGGATTTGAATATGTAGCCAACAACCAACGGTTGCTAACAGTGGGCGTCACTCCTACCCACCCAGAAACCCAGTTCGGCTATATTCAGATGAACGAACAACGTGCCGACAACATCTTCCAAGTGAAGTCGTTCACAGAAAAGCCAGAGGAGCAATTTGCCAAGATGTTCATCGAGAGCCATGAGTTCCTATGGAACACAGGATTGTTCCTTTGGGGAGCACGTACCTTCCTCGAAACCATCAGACAGGTATCGAGTGAGGTTTCGGACATCCTGCAAAGAGTACATGACATGCTATCTGTCGGAGAGAACATACCAACACTTATCCAACAAGCGTTCTCCATCTGTCCCAACATCCCGTTAGAGACAGGTGTACTTGAAAAGGTAGATAACGTCGATGTGATGCAGTGTGATTTCGGTTGGAGCGACTTAGGTACATGGACACAAGTGTTTAACATCATGCAAAAGACAGAAGATGGCAATGTGGTACTCACCCCTACGGAGGACCAGAAACAAAAACAAACAACGTTCTTCTATGACACATCGGACTGTATCATCAAACTTCCAAAGGGTAAAATTGCCACCATTCAGAATCTGCACGGCTATGCCATCATCGACACGCCCGACATCCTGATGATATGCAAGAAAGACGACCAGCAGTCCATTCGCAACTTTGTCAATGATGTCACATTGCGTTCTCAACAAGATTCATAACACTCAAAACATAACACTAAATAACAAAGAATTATGCAAATTCTATTAACAGGCGGAGCCGGATATATAGGTTCCCACACCATCATCGAACTTGATAAAGCCGGACACTCAGTAGTTGTAGTAGACAACCTCGTCAACTCGAAGGAAGAAGCATTACGCAGAGTGTCAAAAATCATCGGTAAACAAGTTCCATTCATTAAAGCCGATGTTCGCGATCGTGAGGCACTCGACAAGGTATTCAAACAATACAAGATTGATGCTGTCATCCATTTTGCAGGCTTAAAAGCTGTTGGTGAGAGTTGCGAAAAGCCACTCGAGTATTATGAGAACAACATGAACGCAACGTTTGTACTACTCGACGTAATGCGTAAAAATGGATGCAAGAACATCATCTTCTCATCATCAGCAACTGTTTATGGCGACCCTGCCCAGATTCCAATAACAGAATCGTGTCCAAAGGGACATTGCACCAATCCATACGGACAGACAAAATCAATGTTGGAGGAAGTGTTGATTGACGTACAGAAAGCTGACCCAGAATGGAATGTCGTCCTGCTGCGTTACTTCAACCCTATCGGCGCACACAAGTCTGGACTGATTGGTGAGAATCCTAATGGTATTCCTAACAACTTGATGCCATACATCACCCAAACAGCTATCGGTATCCGTAAGGAACTGGGTGTATTCGGTAATGACTATGACACCCCTGACGGAACAGGTGTACGCGACTATATCCATGTATGCGACTTAGCTGCTGGACACGTAGCTGCCCTACAAGCCATTCAACGCAAGTGTGGACTTGGCATCTACAATCTCGGTACAGGCCACGGTTATTCTGTACTCGATGTTGTGAATGCCTTCCAGACAGCCAACGGGCTGAAGGTACCATATGTCATCAAGCCACGTCGACCAGGTGATATCGCAACTTGCTATTGCAACCCAGCAAAGGCAAAGGCAGAACTGGGTTGGGAAGCACAATATGGAATCGAGGATATGTGTCGTGATTCTTGGAACTTCCAGAAGAACAATCCAAAAGGCTACGAAGAGTAAATCCATTTACTCCTTATCATCCATAAAAAAGGCTCCCGAGTGGGAGCCTTTCTTGTTGGATGAAATCATTTATTTCACGAAGAACTTATGTCCACCCTGGATGTAGATGCCCTTCGTCGGGTTGTTAACCTTGCGGCCTGCGAGGTCGTAGATAGCACCTGCAGTCTGCTCTTCCTTCATTTCAGCGATGCCTTCTGGCAACTCAGGGCTGTCGACGAGACCTACTGATACACACTCCAGACGGAAGTTGTCGAGCTTGAACCAACCGGCGCAAGCATGTGGATGTTCAGTTCCTGTTGCATCAACATTGTTCGTACGGAAACCGATACGTGCCTTGCCGTCCTCGCCTACGCGGAAGTTGAACGCCATTGGACGTGCCAATGATGTGTAGTCGTACGATACGTCGTTGTCATAGCCAGCGTATGAGAAGTAGTGGATGTCTTCGTTGGTGTTGTATTGCTGCAGCACCTGTGCGTCGAGCATATCCGGCGTAAAGTTCTCACCGTAGTCATAGTCGCGACCGTACATCATTACTGCATCGTTGGCAAACAGACGCTGAGTCGTGATGTTCATACCTCCCCAGTCGTGCTGTACGACAACGTCAGCTTTCAGTGTGTAGATACCTGCTGGCAAAGTAAGTTCCTGATAGAGTTCCACAGTTGGAATGTTGTCAGCCCACATACCCCAAAGGTGTTCGCCATCGGTATACTGGTGTGTGTACTGAACATCTTCGAATGTTACGTCGATATCGTCACCACGATTGATGGCACACCAGTTGCTGAATCCTGCTGCATTGATTTCTGCAACGGTCTTTACTTCCTGACCGTTGATAATGAGGTTCCATCCGTTAGGAGTTGCTTCTGTTGAGCCAGAAGTGTCCGTTCCTTGGGTCAACTGCCAGTCCTCGAAACTTGGGTTTTTCAGGTATTCGGTCAGGTCGTCACCAGCTTCGATGGTGTTACTCTCCTTACATGCCTGAAGAGCGTCAGCCAATTGCTGAATAGCAGCGTCGATTTCCTCTTCTGTCGTATATTCCTCATTGTCAAAGAGGTCTTCAACTTCCATGATAACGTCGGCATACGCGCCAGCACCAGCCTTCGAGTCATACTTCGCAAGATTCTCATGAGCATCGAAGAGAGCATCCTGCAAACGGCCGTATGCATCGACAGCATTCTGGATGACGGCAATATTGTCGCGAAGAGCCAAAATCGTGGCGTTGATGACATCAGCAGGATCTTTTGAGGTCACTTCGCCAGCAGCAGATACGATGCTTTCAGAATCATCGCGTACTGATGGGAACATCTTGATTTCCGACATGTTCAAAAAGTCTGCGGTTCCTGAGCAGAAGAAGTCGAGAATGGCCATCGCATCGTCAACATTATAGCCTTCCTTGTGGATGCGGAAGTTATCGACCTTGAACCATCCGTCACCACCGGCTCCATTGCGTTCGGTACGGTTTGCAGCTTCAAGCTCACGACCATCGGTACGAACACCGAAGGTCAGGGTGCCATCGTAAACATATGCACGTACCTCCATTGGCTTCAGTTCGGTGTCGGTCACAGGCTCCTCGTTGCCTTGGAATCCGTATACCTCCGTCATGTCGAGTTCTTCTGGATTGTAGTCATCCATATAGCCGAAGTATGTAGAGTTCAGGTTACCGAAGATACGCTGTGTGGTGCGGCGTGAGCCACTACCGTTTGCACCAACCATCAATGCTGCGGTAATGGTGTAGGTTCCGTTCTCCAATCCTTCGATAGTCTGGCTGATTTCATACTGAGGAATCGAGCCGTTCCAGATACCGAAGATATATTCGCCATCCTTCTCGCCAGTTCCGTCGGCATTCTGTCCGTGCCAAGCGCTGATGCCTGCGCTGCGGACTTCAGATGCAGTCACAGCCTGCTGACCGTTGATATAGACATTCCAACCCGTTGGAGCACCCTGCACACTTGTTGTTGTAGCACCACCTTGAGCCGTAAGGTCTTCGAACGACATATTCTTACCCATCGCTGTCACGTCGCCTACAGTAGCTTTATAGTCAGCAACTGCTTTATTAAGCTTCTCGGTTGCAGCGGTAACTTTGTCAGCAAGGTATTCGTTATTGAGAGCTTCGTAAGCCTCATTGATTTCCTGAGCGAGAGCAGACTGCACATCGTCATCAGTTTCAATTACGCGCAATGCATTGAAGAGCGCCACCTTGCTGTTAAGAATTTCTTTCAAAGCCTCGATGCCCTCTGCATCAACATCGCCCCCATTATAGATTGACAATGCGGCATTGTAAGAAAGTACAAAACCTTCCTCTCCTCCGTCAATATCTACATAATTCACGTAGTAGTTGTTGATAAACGCAAACACCTCTGCCTTCTCCAAGAAAGCCTGCACGTTATCAACCTCCACAAATGCCCAGTTACAAGAACTGGAGTCGGCCATCACCACGCGATTTTCATCAGGATCGTCTGAGATGTACACGTTGTCACCATACTCGTCCTGAAGAACACCACCATAGAAATCAGGATACCAACTATCGCCGTAATAGGACGCTACGACGTATTCGTTACCTGTATTCATATGCATATTGTAACCCCGCGTACTAGGGTTGTTACCCTCGCCTGGCATCACGAAGTAGAAACCGTCGTACTGACCTGCGCTGATTTCCCAGTCGCACTGCTCAGTTGCCTTCACGTTAACGTTTCCTGTTCCTGAAGGGATGTTCATGTAATAGCGAACAGGTGCGCCTTCTACCTCATCGTCATAGTAGAACGACCATGTTTGGTCGTCATTCTGCTGTGCTGTAAGTTTAACAGTAAAGGGATTCGTGCCAGCTCCAGGCGAATAGATTGCGCCATCCCAACTTGTACGAATCATCTGTCCATCCAACTTACTGTAACAAAAGAAAGTGTAGGTTTTCCCATCTGTGAGCACATCGCCACCCGGCGCTGCCGGACGCATCTGAGCATCAACATTCAACGATGTCATGACCATCATCATGGCCAACATCAAAATAGAGTAAATTCTTTTCATACACATGTAGTTTACGTAATATAGTTAATAATAATGTAATATGTCGCTGCAAATATACAAAAAAAAGAAATACCAACAAGTATTTTCCAATAAAAAATTTACCGCAGTTTGATTCTTTTTTGTAACTTTGCCACAAATACGAGACTTTCGTATGGAAGTTAGAAAAAGGAGAGATGGGTAACATTGTATCAAAATGGACATCAGTGGGTATTGCCACAAGCCTCCACTTTTTAGTGGACGGGCTATGCGTGTGTTGCCTCTACTTGATGGTCCATCAGGGAGCGATGAGCGAGTTGGCGGGATTGTTTCTGACCTATAACCTGCTGGCCTTCACCACACAGCCACTGACGGGATGGTGGACAGACCGCCTGCGGAAGTTGCACTGGGCTTTGCTGCTGAGCATCGGATTGCTGACAACAGCGGTCATGCTGCTAATAGTATCTGGCCAATGGTTATCGACACTTTGCTTCTGGCTGGTGACCATCCTACTGGGTTTAGGTAATTCCTTTTTTCATGTATGGGGCGGAAAAATGACGGTTTTGGTGGCTGGCAACGATATGCGCGCATTGGGTATTTTCGTATCCACAGGTGCTGTTGGATTAGTTGTAGGAGTGATTTATGCCGAGTGGTGGCTGGCTGCCGGAATGCTGCTGCTGATTACCTTGATAGGTGCTTTTGCCATCCGCATTCCTGTAACAAACGCGAAGCGTGCTCATGAGAAGGTCTTCCGTCTGAATATAAATCGCCTCCAACTCCCCCGAACAGGGGAAATATGGCTCATACCGATTCTGCTTTTTGTCTTGATACGCTCATTCTTAGGCGAGTCTATTCCATCGAACATAGAGAAGGATAGCACCATGCTCCTCTTGCTGGCTGCAACAGCGATGGTGGGAAAAGCCGGAGGCGGATGGGTGGCACGCCGATGGGGAGTAGGTACGTCCATCGTGGCCTGTGTCGGTGTGGCGGTAGCCTGCATGTTGTGGGCTATCAACGGAACAAACCGTTTGCTTCCTGTGTTCATAGGGGTGTTAACCATCAACTTCACTATGCCAATGACACTCTACTTGGCCAACCGCGTGCTACCTGGGCGCGAAGGACAGGCATTCGGATTGCTGGCAATGGTACTGGTTCCCGGCTATATGCTAGCCCACAATGGGTCCCTACCCTTCCAGGTCTACTTTATGCTGGCAGCTCTGCTGTTGACCATCTCCGTGGAGTTGGGAATGCTGCGACTGATGGGTGAAAAACATCGAAAGGTGTTTGTTGGCTCCGTAGTCATCAATATTCTGACGAACATTCCCCTGAACCTCGTCCTGTTTGCTGTCGGCAGTACACTAGGATCACTACTGACAGGCGAACTGCTAGTGCTGGTGTTGGAAGCTATTGGCTATTACATCCTCATTCATGATTGGAAGCGGGCCCTCGTCTATAGCCTACTGTGCAATGTGACTAGCTTCCTGGTCGGAGTATTGATTCAATTCATGATTTAACCAGAAACCAATTAAACGAATAAACAAATTTTCAATCAAATAAATAACCACTTAAACGAAAGAATTATGATTATCCATTTGTTAGACATCGCTCCATGGCCTTCGGAAGAAGTGCGTCTACAAACAATTAGAGCAATGGAAGAACAGGAGGCGAAACAAGCCCAGAAACAGGCAGAAAAAAACATGACGAAAGCTGAGAAGAAGCTTGAAAAGCAAGCAAAAAAAGCAGAAAAGAAGCTTGAAAAGGAGGCAAAGAAAGCTGAGAAGAAGCTTGAAAAACAGGCGAAGAAAGCAGAGAAGAAGATGAAGAAAGCCGAGAAAAAGCTTGAGAAGCAGTTTAACAACTTTTCTGCAGCACCAACTAAAACTATCACCACAATTCAGGAATGTTCGGATAACAATGGTGAAATTCAACAAGCATCAATGCCTACAGGTATTATCATCGCTATCTGCGCTTCGCTAGTGATTACGCTGGCATCGGCTTGGTTCTATCGCCAACGCTCTACAAAATAATAGATTTATTTATTTTATCAATATAGTCGAGGAGCTCTTCCCTACCTTGTCGGCTTTGCGCGCTCGTTATAAAATAAGGAGGAAGTTCTTCCCATCTGTCGGACAGCACAGTCATGTATTCCTCAACATTAGCCTGCTGTCGGGTTTTGGATATTTTATCCGCTTTGGTAAATACAATGATGAACGGGACACCATTCTCACCCAAAAACTCCAAAAAGTCAAGGTCTTTCTGCTGGGGTTCGTGACGGATGTCAATGAGTACACACAAGCAGGTGAGTTGTTGGCGTTCAAGCACATAGTGCGAGATAAGGTTCCACAGTTTATCCATCTCGCGCTTACCGCGTTGGGCAAATCCATAGCCTGGTAAGTCGACCAAATACCAACTGCTGTTGATGAGGAAGTGGTTGATGAGCATGGTTTTGCCTGGTGTGCTTGAAGTCATTGCGAGTTTGCTCTTACCAGTCAGCATATTGATAAGACTGGACTTACCGACATTCGACCTGCCGATAAAAGCATATTCTGGAAGACTAGTAGCTGGACACATATCTGCCCGAGGACTACTAATCTGAAATTCCGCTGTCTTGATGATCATTCTTATAACTATTTTGTGCAAAGATAGTAAAATTATCAGGAAAAGCAGGCCGATAATGCAGAAAAAAGGGAGTATTTCTTCAAAAAAAGGAGAAAATATTTGGGTAATAGATTAATTTATCGTACTTTTGCATTCGATTTTGGTAGAAAACCAAAAATCAATTCCTATTATCACGTTTTTTATGTCACCTCCACAGCATATAGGATTGGAGTATGGAGTGTGTACGTAGCAAACATGCAAAGAGATTATTAATTAACAACACAATGTATAGTAAATCAGAACTACAGAACAAGAGCTTGGAAGAACTGCAAGCTATTGCAGATGAATATGGTATCAGCTCTAACAAGAAAGACCATGAAGCGTTGATGTATGACATTATCGACCATGAAAGCGAATCGGCCGCCCAGAAAGCAATGGAAAAACCGAAAAAACGAAATAGAATAAAAACCGTTGACTTTGTATATTCTGCCAATCAGCTCAAGGCTAAGAAAATAGAGAAGCAGACGACTGTTGCTGCTCCAACAAACTCGTTATTTAACGATTTGTCACAAGAAGAAAAAGAGATGTTGGAACAACCTGAAATCAATCAAGAATCAGCGCCAACACCAATGGTAGCAGAGGAAACGTCTATCGAATCAGCTCCTGCAGAACCAACCAAGAAAAAACGTGGCAGACCTAAGAAAGATGAGCCTGTAGAGAAAGAAGAACAAACAGAAAAAGATAATACTGAAACTCCTCAAGAGGAAGAAAAAGCGGAGAAAGAAACTCCAAAGAGAAAACGTGGCAGACCTAAGAAAGAAGAAACTGACACAGAACAGACTACCGACGAAAACAACACAAAGACAACCGCAAAAGAGAATCCAGCACCTCTTTTCGATGCAAATGAGAGCGAGGTGACTCCTGAAGAAAATACCAAAAAGAAGACTTCGCTGATGGATTTCAGCCGTCAACTTACAGAAAATGACATGGCAGAAAACGACCTTCCAGAATACAGCGAGCAATCAAATGCAGAAAGCAATAGTGTAAAGAAACAAATAACGGAACCATTTTCCGACGATGTAGATTTCATCATTGTGGAGGATATTCCTAATGATACGGATCCGGAAGAACATGCTCAACTAAGTTATTTCAGACAATTCAATCATGAGCAGAAGATGGGCTTCGATCCTAATTTAACGGACGTATCAAACCCTGGAGATGATGACATAGACCAGGCAGATTATGACGACATCGATATGGAGCCATACAATTTCAATAACATCGTTTCTGTATCAGGTGTGCTTGACCTCTCTGGCGACTTCGGGTTCCTAAGGAGTTCGGACTATAACTACCTCACCTCACCAGATGACATCTATGTCAACCCATCACAGGTACAACATTTTGGACTAAAGACAGGTGATGTTGTCGAAGGTACAATCCGACCACCACACGAAGGAGAAAAGTTCTTCCCATTGGTCAACATTGAGAAAATCAACGGATGTGCACCCTCTGTCGTAAGAGACCGTGTACCATTTGAATATCTCACACCATTGTTCCCAGAAGAAAAATTCCAACTCTGCAGCGGAAAGGGAGACACCCCTTCATCTCGAATCGTAGACCTGTTCTCACCTATCGGAAAGGGACAGCGTGCATTGATTGTAGCACAGCCAAAGACAGGTAAGACACTACTGATGAAGGACATCGCAAACTCCATTGCCCGCAATCACCCAGAGGCTTACCTGATGATGCTGCTTATTGACGAACGTCCTGAGGAAGTGACCGACATGGCTCGTACAGTAAATGCAGAAGTGATTGCATCCACTTTCGATGCACCTGCAGACAACCATGTAAAGATTGCAAATCTAGTATTGGAAAAAGCCAAGCGTATGGTAGAATGTGGACATGACGTTGTCATATTCCTCGACTCTATTACTCGATTGGCCCGAGCTTATAATACAGTAAGTCCGGCATCAGGAAAAGTGCTCACAGGTGGTGTGGATGCCAATGCACTACAGAAGCCAAAACGATTCTTCGGTGCAGCACGTAACATTGAAGGTGGAGGTTCACTCACCATCATTGCTACAGCACTGATTGATACAGGTTCAAAGATGGACGAGGTGATTTTCGAAGAGTTCAAAGGAACTGGTAACATGGAATTGCAGCTCGACCGTGCGTTGGCCAACAAGCGTATCTTCCCAGCAGTCAACCTCATCGCATCAAGCACTCGACGCGATGACCTATTGCAAGATGAGAATACCCGTCGCAGAATGTGGATTATCCGTAATCATATTGCAGACATGACTAACTTGGAAGCAATGGATACCATCTTGAAACATATCGAACGTACAGAAAGTAACGAGGAATTTCTCGCTACGATGAACGGATAAGGTACAAAAAAGAAACTTTATCGCACAAAAATCTGCAAATTGTTCTAAAAAATCCCAAAAATATTTGGAAAGTTTATATTTATTGAATAATTTTGCAAGCGATAAGCTATAAGTAATATAGTTTTGCTATAAGGTAAAGACTTTTTCATAAATTAACGAGCAGACTGAGAAGTTAGCTCGTTTTTTTTATACATCAAATAAAAGGGATTGTGATGCCACAACCCCTTTTTGATAACGTATATCCGTAGAATTATTTCTCTGCTTCCTCGTCTCCGTCCTGACCCATCAACGACTTCACAAGCGGAATCAAGTCACCTTCCTTATGGAAACAATAGAGCGTAACACAAATAAATGCGAGGAAAAGACTAATTAGACAAGCCTGTGAGCGTGCAGGACCAGATTTCTTCAAAGGGACAGTAGCCGGCTGAAGAGTGGTAAATGCTGGCGTATCTTCCTGAATCTTTGCTTCCGATGCCATCAACTGAGCAGCAATCTGTGTATAGGCTTGTGTCTGGATAGACATCTCATTCTGCAGTTTGGTCTGCTTACTACGTACACGTTCAAGAAACACTCGTTGGTTGGCATCAGCGTAGTTTGCATAATCCAATACAGCCTTATCATAACGAGCCTTCGTCTCATCATAAATCTTCTTGTTGTGATCATAGTCGATTCTCGCTTTTTGTGTCCGGTACTCCGTGATGTATTCCTGCAACTTCGCCTGAACAGAGTCTGCCATTGTAGCAGCAATCAGCGGATCTTGATCTGTTACATTGATGGTAATCACCATTGTCTTTTTGTCAACATCACACACAACTTTCTGAGCTATTACTTTGGCGATTTCTGATTGTTCCTTCGTCAATTTAAACGTGTTTACCTCTTGCTCCATTCCTTCTTTCTTATCTGTAAAGAGAGACATGATGGCAGGCATAATCTTTGACCACCAAGGCGACTTCTGACCTTTCTGAAGATAGTCGTAATAGGTCATTGTCTTACCGCCCTTTTCGCGTTGCACCTTAATTGGGAAGAGTGAAGTGCGGAAAGTCACGCTGTTCATAAGTTCAGGATAGAGCATCGGATACAAGGCGTCACCATCGCTACTGCTGCTTCCTAGACTAATACCAAAATTGCTCGCTAGGCTGGCCAACGAACTTGCCCGCTTAGCAGTACCACCTGAAAGTTCAGGTGCAAGCACAACTGTACAATTATAATAATTAGGTACACAAAGTGAAAGGAGTGCTACGATTACAAGTACTATTGGCAAGACAATGAAGAAATACTTTTTATTTTTCTTTACGTCCTGCAGCAACTTCTTATAATCAATCTTTCCCATCTTTGTTTCTGCTTTTATGTTATTTTCCTGCTCTTTCTGCATAGTCCTTTATTCCTTTTTAAATTATTTTGTAAGATTTGCAATTGTAGCAGCCATTGTACCCAGTGTACCTACACTGGTACCAATACTAAGCCATTGAGCCAACGTTGTGCCATCCTTCTTATGCTTAGAAGGCACGATAATTTCACATCCTGGTTCAATCTTACCCTTGCTGGCTTTAGCCATCGTACCATTTTGGTAAATGATAAAGGCTTTGCTTTTCTTCGCACGACTTCCATATCCACCAGCCTGCTCAATGTAATACTTCAACTTCTTTCCCTCCTTCAGTGCTACAGTATTTGGACGCATCACATCACCAGAGATCTTAACGGTATGGTTGTAACGTGGGATAATCAAACGGTCTCCCTCAATCAGCTCAACATCCTCAGTACTGCCTGGACGTGCCAATGCCTCATCAAGATGAATACCCACAGTGTAAGTCGTTTCTGTCATCAATTTATCAAGGCTGATAGAATCTTGCTCATCTTGGTTTTGACGAGCCACACGGATTACTTCCTGCATACGCGCTTGCTCGTCTTCTGTCATTTGACGGATCAATCGTGCACCACGGATATATGCCGAAGCAGTAACACCACCTGCAGCTTTCACTACATCGCTAAGACGTTGGTTCTTGGTTTCCATATAATAAGTACCTTCATAGGTCACTTCGCCTTCTACCGTTGCTGAGAATGGTGTCACATAGGCAGGACTTCTTCTTACCATCACTGCATCGTATGGTTCAAGTGTGAAATCCTTATCGCCACTAATGATGAAGTTGTCCTTAATGGCAAAACTATAATTTCGCATAATGGTCTGAGCCGACTCTGTTGCTTTAGGGTCATAGATACGTCTCGACACATCGACCTTTGCCAAAGAAGCGGCATCGGTCAAACCTCCTGCCTGAAGAATCAAGTCTTCAATGGTCATGTTGTCTGCATACTCGAAGGTGCCTGGGAATACAACTTCACCCTCAATAGTCAGAGTACGAAGATTCTGATGCTCTGCCATCGTAGAAATGAAGAGGATGTCTTCGTTTTGAAGTGGCAAATCTGCGATGGTTCCGTTCATGATGCTTTCTACATCAACCGAAATGACTTCTTGCGTACGATTCTTCTTCATACGACGCAATACTGCGTGGCTAGTCATTGCTTCTTCTGTTAGTCCTTCTGCACTTTCAATCAGTGTACGGACAGAATAAGTCTTGCCGCCAAGCTGATACATACCAGGGCGGAACACAGCGCCCTTGATTTCTACCATATTCTCATAACGGTCATAAATACCATCTACAGTAGCAAAGTCGCCATCTTCCACTTTGAAGTTCGCCAAATCAAACTCTTCTATATTGTGTACACTCTTCATCTTACCGTTCTTACGCTGCAGACGAATCGACTTCTTATATGCATCGCCTGTGTAGCCACCACTATATTCAAGCAGTGTAGCCAAACTTTCATCCTTACGCATTTCGTATGCCATAGGGCGCTTTACACGACCACCTATCTCGACGATACACTCGTAAGTACCTACTTGAATAACATCGTTATCAACCAAGCGCACATTACCTGCCAAGCGTCCATGAAGAATAAACTCGTAAATATCGACAACAGAAATCACCTTACCCTGACGAACCACCTTGATGCTACGTAGCGTACCAAGATCGTTGATTCCACCTGCCATATAGAGTGCATGGAACACCGTTGAAAAGGCGCTCAATGTATATGTTCCAGGAACTCGCACTTCACCCATCACGTTCACGGATATGGTGCGAGTCTGACCTAACGTGGTCTTGATATTTGAGGTCTGATAATACTTGCCCATCGTACTACGAATACGGTTCTGTGCTCCTGCGACAGTTAGTCCACTCACATGTACTGGGCCACATTCAGGAATTGACACATCACCATCAGGACTGATAGTGAGTGTAAGGCTTTCCTGTGATGCCCCATAAACGTCAACAATGAGTTGGTCACCAGGACCTAAGACATAATTCTGTGGAGTAGCAATGTTCATCGAAGGTTCGAACGATAGGCGTTTATTATTAAAGATATCACGTCCGAACACGCGCTGTCCTGTAGTAGGAGCAACTGCATCCTCAACGGGAGCTGCAAGTTCTTCGTTAGTAGTCACAGAAGCCTCAGAAGACTCTCCGTTGTTCACACGCATTCTGTTTTCTGCTCCAGAAAGAGCATTGTCGACTCTACCACTCATGCCACTCTTGTCAATCTGCTTACTGTACTGCTGACGCATGCGTTGCAACTGAGCCATTGTAGCACCTTTTTGCAAAAGGCGAGATGCTATTTCCGTTTCTGACACACCTGCTTTCTGTTGTTGGGCAGCATAGCTCGCAACTTCTGCATCCGACATTGATTGTCCCCAAGCAGCCATAAGTGTGCAAAGCGACAAGCAAAGAGTTAAAAGAATTCTTTTCATATCAATTATATTACAATTTATTCACTATTCTACATATTCGGTTGCAAAATTACGAAAATCAAAGCAAATATAAGAAAAAAAACATAGTTTTTTATCCGATACACTCCGTTTTTATAAAAAAGAAGAAGAAATCGCTCTCATTTTTAACGCTATTTCACTGTTGATGTGCAAGTAATAAAAAGGGTATCTGTTTTTCTTCGTATAGCAGCAATGATTGCAAAAAAGGAACAAAAACTGCATTGACGAGAAGAAAAAATAGGTATTTATAGATAATTTTGGACATCACACTTATATTTTCGAAAGAAAGTGACGGCACGAATCAATAATTTTTACTAACTTTGCACCGCTTTTTTGGGCAACACTCAAGTCGCAAGGCTACGTGTGATGGCGAATTAAGCATAAACTTAATTTATAGTAACACAAAA
>Ga0310786_10006638_pt1 | contig 15305 bp, 24 predicted proteins | sample AusTroGonzalo_MG_FD_203881 | JGI IMG/M metagenome (GOLD analysis project Ga0310786, IMG submission 203881) | Bovine rumen microbial communities from tropical cattle in Woodstock, Queensland, Australia - Gonzalo_03 (v2) (version 2) | ecosystem: Host-associated > Mammals > Digestive system >... | reverse complement strand
AGGCGTGGCACGACGCGCACGACACGGAGGTCCTGGCACGATACGCAGAGCGCGAGAAAAGCCGCCTGGTGACGGGGTATAAGCGAGAAGCACCGAGCAGGAAACAGTTTTTGAAGGGGCGGAGGAAATGACGATCAGACCGATAACGCTCCGAGAAGCAAACGCCTATGTCGCACAGAACCATCGGCACAATACGCCGACGAACGGGCACAAATGGAGCGTCGCGTGTTATGACGGGGACCGGCTGTGCGGCGTGGCGATCTGCGGTAGGCCGGTGGCGCGAAAGCTCGATGATGGGTTGACCGTGGAGATCCTGCGCGTCTGCACGGACGGGACACGGAATGCTTGCTCCATGCTCTATGGCGCGTCTTGCCGAGTGGCGAAGGCAATGGGATATAAGCGCGTCATTACCTACACGCTGCAATCGGAGCCGGGTGCTTCTCTACGCGCCAGTAATTTCACGGACTGCGGCGAAGCGGGCGGCACATCGTGGGATATGCCAAGCAGACCGCGAGTGGTCGTACAGGAGACGATTTTCGGGGTGGAGCGCAAATACCCGGACGAGAAGAAAAGACGATGGGAAAGATTGCTATGATGCGGATCACACTGCGCGGCTGCCCGCCGTCACTGAACGAGTTCGCGGGAAGAGAAAACACATGGGAATACCGGAAAGCAAAATCCCACTGGACGGCGCTGGTGTGGACGATGTGCCGCGCCTGCAAGGACCGACAGGCGGCGCCGTATCAGCTCGCCGACGTGGAGATCATGTACTATTTCCCGACGCGGACACGGCATGACGCGGACAATTACTGCGGGAAGTTCCTGCTGGACGGTCTCACGAAGGCCGGCGTGATCGTGGACGACAGCATGGATCACATCCGGCTGCACATCGCCGGAGGGCATGACAAGAAGCAACCGCGGACGGTGATAACCGTAAGAAAGGTAGAAGAATGAATAAGAAAGTCATGTTTTCGTCGAAAACGCCGGAATGGGAAACGCCGAAAGACCTATTTGACCGGCTGGACGCGCTGTATCACTTCGATCTTGACGCGGCCGCGACACCAGAAAATGCGAAGTGCCGGAATTACTTTACGGCAGCGGATGATGGTCTGCGGCAACCGTGGGGGGGTGCGTGTGGTGCAATCCTCCATATGGCAGAGAGATCGGCGCGTGGGTACGAAAGGGATACGAGGAAGCGAAGAATCCGGGCACGGTGGTTGTGATGCTGCTGCCCGCTCGGACAGATACAGCGTGGTTTCACGACTACTGCAAGCGCGGCGACGTGGTATTTTTGCGAGGCCGTTTGAAATTCGGTGGAAGCAAAAACAGCGCCCCGTTTCCAAGCATGATCGTAAAGTTTGGAGGGATCATCCATGAGTGACAGAGACATCGCCCGCGTGATGCTGGAAAACGCACGTCTGCGGGCAAACCAGCTTCTGCACTGCCGGGGCTGCGCGAAGCTGACGCGCCATCCCTGCGGCGCGTTCTGCTGGTGCGAGCGGTTGGGCGCGGTCGATCCCGACGTGGACGGATGCAGCAAGAGGGAGGGCTGACAATGGGTAAGGAGTATATCGAGCGCAAGGCGTATGCAGATGGTCGAAGCGCCTGCATCGCGCTTGGTGCAATCCCCGCCGTCGATGGGGAAGGATAGGGGCAAAAAATGAAAACGCCGTGGATTAATCCACGGCGTGAAAGAATAGATCGGCCAGCATCTACCGAGCATCGGCAAAACTGTATTCTTGTCCCATGCCGAAGCCGAAGCCGCATTGGAAGGAGAAAATCGTGGTCGGAAAATATAAAGTTATTACCCTCTGCGGAAGTACCCGGTTCAAGGACGCTTTCATGGAGGCGCAGAAGCGTTTGACGCTTGATGGCTACATCGTCATCAGCGTTGGTCTCTTTGGTCATTCGGGTGATGATGAAGTCTGGAGAGAAGGAACCAAAGAAATGCTGGACGATATGCACAAGAGAAAAATCGACATGGCTGATAAGATATTTGTAATCAATCCAGGAGGCTATATCGGCTCAAGCACACGTTCTGAGATAGATTATGCAAAAGCCAATGGCAAAAAGGTCGTATATATGGAGCCACTGAAGGAGGAAACATGACAAACTTTGAGAAACTAAGAGAAAGCAGTCGTTACATGGCTCATGTTTTGGTACACGCTTGCGCAGATGGTTGTCCAGAAACCGTAGAGAAATGCGAGAAAGATAAAGACGGCTGGGACGCTTGCGAGGCGTGTTGGCGACGCTGGCTACTGATGGAATCGGGGGAGGAAACATGAAATCGACGCGAGTAGATAGACGCGATTGCCCGATGCGCCATGAAGAAAACGGGAACTGCTTACCGCACGGCGGATTTTGTCTTGCAGTACCCGCAGAAATCTGTCTTGCCATGCATAACGCATATAAGCACGGTGAGCATGATGCTTTCAATTGTTGCATAAATCGGCTTGTGTATTTGCAAGCCGATACGCCGAAGGAGGAAACATGAGCATCAAAGACAACAAACAAGAATACCTAGCAGCTCTTGAAAAGGCCCATCAAGAGTTTCCACTCGGACAGTATAAATATACGCCGCAAGATTGCCCACGGCATGACTTTAGCTTCATCGTGTTTTGCGATGGCGGCACTTATGATATTGCCCGTTGTCTTAAGTGCGGGAAAGAAGCTGTCGTAAGGTGTTCTTTCGATGACGATTATGATTGAAGATTCCGACAATGTTAATTGCAAAGGCAAAGGAGGGCGAGACATGAGCAGTTACAAGTTGGTTATCCCGCCAATGACAATCCATTTCTGTGAGGAATACCCGATGCGGAAGAAGCCCGTAATGGCGGTCAGTTTCGACGGCGAGAACTGCCAATACAAAGTCGCATCTTTCAACGATGAAAAGACAATGCGTTGGTTCGTCGAGTGCCTTGACGATGCGCTGAAACAGGCAAACGTGAAAAGGTTCCCGGCAGAGGAGGGCGAGTGATGAGCATCATCTTAAAAAACGGGACAGTTGTGAAAGATGTTCGGTGTTATGAATGCGGTCGTTCTGATATTGTTCGAGGAAAACTATTTTGCCTAAACAAAAATGGAAGATGGGTAAAGTTGCCGGAGGAAGCGCACTGGAAATCGGGATACTGTTCACGATATGTTCCGCGGGAGGTATAGGTAAAAAATGAAAAATTGCACAGGAATCGACTGCCCGATGCAACACGGAGTTGTGGAGCCAGCGACGTGCGCAGTAGTTAATAACTGCCAATATGCAACGCCGCCCAAGACCAACGCCGACCGCATCCGGGCTATGACGGACGAGGAACTGGCAGCATACCACTCACGTATGATAGGATGCCCGTTGAATGAATTGGAGAGCTTTGAGCATTGCACTATTGATGACGGATGCGTGCCACGTCAGTGTTGGCTAAGCTGGTTGAAACAGGAAGCGAAGGAGGCAGAGAAATGAAATGCGACCAGTGCAAATATCACTTCGAGTTGCACGGGAAACGGTGGTGCGATAGGCATGAGACTTTCATATCAGACGATGTTAGTTCTTGCTACGTTGGAGAAAGACGAGACCTAGATGATGAGGACGAACTGAAACCCATCACCAACTATGACCGCATCATCAGCAAAACGCGGGAGGAGCTGGCGCGGTGGATGTGGGCGGTACAGTCAGGCATAAAACACGAGGATATAGTCTCGACATATGGCTGGCTCGACTGGCTGAAACAGGAGGCGAAATAGCAAAGAGACCGGGGATTATTCCTCGGTCCTTTTTTTGCACTAGGTGTCAAGGAAAAATACTTGACAGATAAAGCAAAACGGCATATCATGGCTGTAAAGGAATATTACTTGACAGCAGACGTCGAAATGGAAGGTGGGATCATGGCCGCACTCAAGGACAGGCAGAAAATGTTCATAGCGGAATATCTGCTTGACCGTAATGCTACCAAGGCAGCAATCAGAGCTGGGTATAGCCCAAAGACGGCCTATTCTCAGGGACAGCGTCTGTTGAAGAATGTTGAGATTCAGAAAGCACTCTCAAAGGCAATGCAGCGACAAGAAGAGCGCACGCAGATTACTGCCGACCGCGTGCTGCTTGAGCTCGCCAGAATTGCTTTCTTTGATCCGAGAAAGTTGTTTGACCAATACGGCAATCCAAAAAACATCAATGAGATAGACGACGATACGGCGGCGGTCATCGCAGGTCTGGACGTGGACACAAAGACGGACGGCGAATCGGACTTGCTGACGATCACGAAAAAGCTGCGTCTGGCAGACAAGCAAAAAGCGCTGGATATGCTCGGCAGGCATTTTGGGCTGTTCGACCAGCGGCGCTATGACGGCGGAGAGGACGGCAGCGGAGGCGGGATCGTGATGCTGCCGGACGTGATGGAGGGCGAAGAAGATGCCTGACATCGTATGGAGGCCGCAGCCACGGCAAGCAGCTTTGATGCGGCGATTTGAGGACGAGGCCCTGTACGGCGGCGCTGCGGGCGGCGGAAAGAGCGACGCGCTGGTGATCGAGGCGCTGCGGCAGGTGCATATCCCGTATTACAAGGGGATTATCCTGCGGAAGACATACCCGATGCTGGGGGAGATCATCGACAAGAGTTTGAATTACTACAAGCGGGCCTTCCCGGCGGCGCGGTACAACGCCAGCACGCACACATGGACGTTTCCGAGCGGGGCGCGGATACTGTTCCGCAGTTTGCAGCACACGACGGACAGAATCAATTACCAGGGGCAGGCGTATGACTTCATCGGTTTCGACGAGCTGACGCAATTCGCCTGGGACGAATACAGCTATTTGTTTTCGCGCAACCGCCCGAACGGGCCGGGGACGCGGATTTATATCAGGGCGACGGCCAACCCCGGCGGCATCGGCCACGGATGGGTCAAGGAGCGGTTTATCAGCGCGGCGCCACCAATGACAACAATTTGGGAGGAAGTACCGGTCACGTTCCCGGACGGCCATGTTGAGACGCGAAAGAAAAGCCGTATCTTCGTTCCGTCCACGGTATTTGACAACAAGATATTGCTGGAGAACGACCCGGACTATATCACGCGCCTGGCCTCCATGCCGGACGCGGAGCGGCGGGCGCTGCTCTATGGAGACTGGGACAGCTTCAGCGGGCAGGTGTTTACGGAGTGGCGCAACGATCCGGAGCACTACGCCGACCACAAATATACTCATGTGATCGAGCCGTTTCAGATCCCGGCGCACTGGGCGATCTGGTGCGGGCTGGACTGGGGATACTCCAGGCCCTTCAGCGTGGGCTGGTACGCCGTCGATCATGACCGGCATATGTACCGCATCCGGGAGTATTACGGCTGTACTGGGACGCCCAATGAGGGCGTGAAGCTGGAGCCGGGGGCCGTGGCGCGGAAGATTAAGGAGATTGAGGCCGATGACCCGAACCTCCGTGGCCGGACCATCCACCGCGTCGGCGACCCCGCCATCTGGGGCAGCGACGGCACCGAGAGCATCGGGGCGCTGATGGAGCGGGAGCGCGTCTATTTTGAGCGCGGCGACCACGCCCGCATAGACGGCAAGATGCAGGTGCATCACCGCCTGGCCTTTGACGCGCAGGGCTTCCCGCGGCTCCAGGTCTTCAGCACCTGCAAACATTTCATCCGCACGGTGCCGGCGCTGGTGTACGATGAAGCGGACGTGGAGGACATCGACACGGACGGCGAGGATCATATTTACGACGAGCTGCGCTATGTGTGCATGAAGAACCCGGTGCCGGCACCGGTGGTGAAGGCGGAGGCCCCGCGGGGATTTGATCCGCTGGCGACCGACGAACGGCCAGACCGGACGGAATGGTGGAGGAAGTATTGATGGACGAAAAGATCATGCGTGCGGCGACGCTGGCAGCCGCGACGGAGAAAGGGCCGGGCACGATGCCGCTGATCGGCGCGGCCCGGAACACACCGACGCCCGCCATGCCCATCGGGGAAAAAGAGATCAGCGAAGCGTCGGAAACGCTGCGGCGCTATAAGGCCGGAAAGGCGAACCTGGAAAGCCGCGTCGTGGAAGATGAATTGTGGTGGGAGCTGCGGCACTGGGAGACGCTGCGGCGGAACAAGCGCGAGTGCGGCAAGGCACCGTGGCCGGAGCCGTCCAGCGCCTGGCTGTTCAATACCATCCTCAATAAGCACGCGGACGTCATGGACAACTACCCGGAGCCGGTCGTGCTGCCGCGTGAGGAAAGCGACCGCGAGAGCGCAAAAATTCTCTCGCAGGTGCTCCCGGTCGTCATGGAGTACAACGACTATCAGGACACCTATTCTGCGGTGAGCTGGGAGAAGCTGAAGCACGGCACAGCGGTTTACGGCGTGTTCTGGGACACGTCGAAGGACAACGGCATCGGCGATATCGACATCCATGGCATCGATCTGCTGAATATCTTCTGGGAGCCGGGGATCGAGGACATCCAGGCGTCGAAGAACCTGTTTATTACGGAGCTGGTGGATACAGATCTGCTGGATCAGAAGTATCCGCAGTACAAGGGACGCTTCTCCGGCAACGTCGTGGACGTCAAGGAATATCTGTACGACGATACCGTGGACACGACAGACAAGAGCGTCGTCGTGGACTGGTATTACAAGGTCAACCGAAACGGCCGGACGGTGCTGCATTACGCCAAGTTCTGCGGAAACGTGCTGATGTACGCCAGCGAGAACGAACCGGAGTACGCCCAGCGCGGCTACTATGACCACGGCATGTATCCCGTCGTGTTCGATGTGCTGTTCCCGGAAAAAGGCACGCCCGCCGGCTTCGGCTACGTCGCAGTGACAAAAGATCCGCAGATGTATATCGACAAGCTGTCTGCGAACATCTTGGAAAGCTCCATGATGGCGACGAAGAAGCGGTTTTTCGTCAGCACGAGCACGAACATCAACACGGAGCAGTTTCTCGATTGGAACAAGCCGCTGGTTCCCGTGGAAGGCGAGCTGAGCGACACACGTTTGCAGGAGATCACAGTCTCGCCGCTGTCCGGCGTCTATCTGGACGTGATGAACCAGAAGATCGAGGAGCTGAAGGACACGGCGGGCAACCGCGACGTGAACAGCGGCAGCACATCGAGTGGCGTCACCGCAGCGGCGGCGATTGCGGCGCTCCAGGAGGCGGGCAATAAGACGTCCCGCGATTTGATCTCCGCGAGCTACCGGGCGCAGACGGAGATCGCCAAGCTCTGTATTGAGCTTATGCGGCAGTTTTACGATGTTTCCCGCGCCTTCCGCATCACAGCGCCAAACGGCGGGGATTACGGCTTTTTCAGCTTCGACAATTCCGCGATCAAGGAACAGGTCGTCGGTATGGATGCCGCCGGCATGGAGCTGTACCGCAAGCCGGTCTTCGATTTGAAAATCAAAGCGCAAAAGAAGAATCCGTTCTCCACGATGGAGGCCAACGAGCGCGCGAAAGAGCTTTACAGCATGGGCTTCTTTGATCCCGGCAGGGCGCAGGAGGCCATGGGCGCGATCCAGATGATGGAGTTTGAGGGCAAGGATCAGGTCGTGCAGTACATCCAGGAAGGCCAGACGCTGATGAACGTCGTGCAGCAGATGGCCGCGCGGATGGATCAGATGGCCGCCATGCTCGGCATGCCGCCCACGCAGACCGCGCAGACCGCGCAGCCGGCACAGAGCGGCGCGGCACCGGTACAGGCGAGCGCCGGGACGGCTGACCGGCTGACGAGCGACACCATGAGAGCGCATACGCCGCCGACGCCGTACATGATGCAGACGGCGAAGAACGCGAAAGCGAGCGTGAGCGGTGAATGACGCGCATTAAAGCCCGGTACGGAAAGGACGGGTACAGCATCGCCTCCACCGGCCACGCCGGCACGAACGAGGCATGCACTGCGGTTTCTGCGATCATTGGTGCGCTGGCCGGCTGGGTGCATAACAACACGGGCTCGTTCACCCTGGAGAAGGGGAAGGCGCTCGTCATGTGGCCAAAGGGCGACGGCGGCGAGACCGCGATGGAAATGGCGGTGATCGGGCTGCGGCAGGTCGCGCAATCCTGCCCGGACGACGTAACAATCGAATTGATTTGGGAGTAAACCTTATGAAATCCGGTTCACGGCCCGTAAAACCGCGCACGTCGTCACGGCGGACGAGAAACGCCGCGCAAATCCTGGCCTCACGGGAGCCGGACAAAAACCCCGCGTATGAAAGGAGAAGATATGCTCCGTAAATCCTACACTCTGTTGACGATTGATCTCTCCATGTTCGGCGAGGGCGCAACAGCCCCCGCGGGAGAGGCGAGCGCCCCGGCAGCGGCGGAAGCACCCGCAGCTCAGCCGGAAGTGCGGTATGGCAAGCAACCGCCGGAACAGACGGCGGCACCGCAGCAGACACAGGAAACCACACCGGACAAGGGCAAGCAGTTCGCTGAGCTTATCAAGGGCGAGTACAAGGATCAGTATACAGAGGCGACGCAAAAGCTCATCAACCGGCGCTTCCGCGATACGGACGCGAAGATCCAGGCGATGCAGCCCATTGTTGACCTGATGGCAAAGCGCTACGGCGTGGAAAACGGCGATCTCGCAAGGGTCACGCAGATGCTGGAGAACGACAACGCTTTCTGGGATTCCGTCGGAGAATTGGAAGGCAAGACCGGCGAGCAAAAGCTGTCCGAGATCAAAAAGGACATCGTGATCGACCGCCTGACCAAACAGCAGCAGTCGCAGCAGCGGCAGTATCTGGCCCGGATGCAGTATGAGCAGTGGGAAAAAGAAGCAAAAACCATGCAGCAGTCCTATCCGGACTTTGACCTTGACATGGCGCTGGAAAACGACGTTTTTGCGCTGATGCTCAAGAACCGTTATCCGATGGAACAGGCGTACAAGGCCGCGTTTGCGGATCTGATCGCAGCGCAGGCCGCGGCGTCCAGGGAGAAGGCGGTCACGGACAACATCAAGGCCCGCGGCAGCCGCCCGACGGAGGCCGGCGCGAACGCCACGCCCGCGTTCACGGTGAAGGACGATGTGTCGAAGCTCAGCGGGAAGGAAGTGCTGGATTCCTTCAACCGCATCCTCGCAGGAGAACGCATCACATTTTCAAGGTGAGTTCTCCGAAAAATTGAAAGGAGAACACAAAAATGAAGAAATTTTCCCTGCTCGACATCGACTTTCTGATGTTCGATCCGACCTATGACGGTGGCTCCGGCACGTCCGGTGTGCTGCTGAACACCAACACCACCACGCAGGCCAGTCTCTCCGACGAGAACAAGACCTATTGGGACCGCGCCCTGATCGAGCTGGCCTCCCCGGAGCTGGTGCATGACCAGTTCGCCCAGCAGCGCGACATTCCTGCGGGCAACGGCAAGACCATCGAGTTCCGTCAGTTCGACCCCCTGCCTGAAATGACCACGCCGCTCACCGAAGGCGTCACCCCCGAAGGTCAGGAGCTGTCCGTCAACGCCATGACCGCGCAGATCGCGCAGTACGGCGGTTACGTCACGACCTCCGACATCCTCGACATGACCGCGCTCGATCCCGTCGTGGCGCAGGCCACCAAGCTGATCGCCCGCCAGGCCGGCGAGACGCTGGACACCATCACTCGCGACATCATCAACGCGGGTACCAACGTCATGTACGCCATCGGCAAGACCTCCGGCACGGTCAACAGCTCCGCGCCCACGTCCCGCGGCGCTCTGGGCTACACCAGCGGCGTCACCAACAACAACATCAGCGTGGACGACATCAAGCGTGCCGTGCGTGCGCTGAAGCGCCAGGACGCCCCGAAGATCCGCGGCGACTATGTGGCGATCATCCATCCGGACGTCGTGTACGACCTGATGCGTGATCCCGAATGGCTCAACCCGAAGGAGTACGTCGACACGCAGGACATCTACAACGGCGAGGTCGGCAAGCTCTACGGCGTGCGCTTCATCGAGAACACCCGCGCGAAGGTCTTCAAGGCCCCGTGGCTGACCGAGGGCAGCAAGACGCTGACCGTCAAGACCGCCGTCACGAGCGACGACGATGTGGACGTGAAGGAGAAGATCACCGCCGCCGACGCCACCGCGCTGGCCGGCAAGACCGTCCTCATCGGAGGCACGGAGTACACCATCGCTTCCGCCACCGCGGGCAATGCCGGCAGCGCCGCGATCAAGCTCTCCGCCGCTGCGACGCTCGCCGCCAACGCCGTGATCTACAATGCCGGCGCGGGCGCGGACGGTGTGGACGTCTATTCCACCCTGGTGATCGCTGACGACGCCTATGGCACTACCAAGGTTTCCAACGGCGGCTTGCAGCACATCGTGAAGCCCCTCGGCTCCGGCGGCTCCTCTGATCCGCTCAATCAGCGCGCGACCGTGGGCTGGAAGGCGACCAAGACCGCGAAGATCCTCGTGCAGCAGTACATGCTCCGCATCGAGAGCACCGCGACCCCGTAAGGAACCAACAGGGCGGGGCCAACCACCCAGCCCGACACGAAAGGAGAAACATCATGGCAACCAAGAAAGAGCCCCTGGCGGAAGCCCAGGAGATCAAGGAGGCCCCGGCCATCGACCGCGGCGAAGAGTATGTTTCGTTTCAGATCCCGTTCACCGGCGCGGACAGCAAGCCCGTGATGATCGGCGTCAACGGCGAGTTCATCCGCGTCCGTCCCGGCGAGACCGTCCAGGTGCGGCGGAAGTTCGTCGAGGCGTATAACAACGCCCAGACGCAGGAGAGAGCGGCCTACGCCGCCAACATCAAGGCACAGAACGCCTCGCGGAAAGCGCTGGCGGAGCTGTAAGAGAATACATTACCGCGTGAACCTACTGCCGGACAGCGGCAGGCCGCGACACGGCGCGGCGACGCATGGGGGTGTGGCCTCCGGCGCCGCCGCGCATTTTATCAAGGATGTGATGTGACATGAAAATCAGCGAGGCCATTTCGCAGGCCCAGGAGCTGACCGGGCAGGTGGTAAGCACGGCGCGGCTCGTCGGCTGGCTGAGCGAGCTGGACGGCAAGATCGCGCTGACGTTCTTCCGCGAGGACGAATGGACGCCGTATGATCCGACAGACCTGACAACGGACCTGCTGATCCCGCAGCCGTGGGATGGGCTGTATCGGCACTGGCTGGCGGCAATGACCTATTTCTCCAACGGCGAGTACGACCGGTACGAGAACGAACGCGCCATGTTTGAGGTAGCGCTCAAAGAATACTACGGATACATGCGGCGGAGCGGGCGGCCGCCGTGTGACAAGGATATCTTCTGCGGCCAATGGCTGACAATGTGAACAAGGAGGAAGGACATATGATCAATTCCGGAAACTTCACGCCGATCTTCTGCAAATCGACGGACACCAAGCCGACCGGACCGGAAATCCCTAACGGGACCGTGATTATCGAGGTCGATACCTATAAGGCGGACTTCTACGACGCCGAGACCAACACCTGGCCGCACTGCGCCGGGGGAAACGGAGCGATTGAATGAGCGAAGAGAAGAAATCCTGCGGCTTCTCGCCGGAAACCTATGCCGTCATTAAGGGAATGGTCGGTTCGGACGGCGGGATTCAGAAGCAGATTTCCAGCGGCACGATCACGCTCTCTGCCGCCTGGACCGGGCCGGACGCCGACGGGGACTATTCCCAGGTCGTGACTGTCACGGGCGCGGCGGTCACGGAGCAGTCTGTGCTTTTCGCAAACCCGACGCCCGCCGTCATTCGACAGCTGCTTGAAGACGGAGTGGCGGCCCTGACGTTTGGCAATACGGCTGGCACATTGACGGCGTATGCCATTGGCGCTGCGCCCTCCGCTGCGCTTACCATCGACGTCTGCGTTGCGGAGGTGGCCTGATGTTTTCGCGTCCGATCGTGACGGGAGTCGGAGATAATCTGTGCCCCCGGCTGGTGCTTGGCGAGACGATCAACTCCACGACGGGGGAATGGTCCGCTTCGGAGGGCACGACCGAATTGGCGTCAGATTATTTCATCCCGGTGGATTTCAGCGTAAACCCTTACTACACGCTTTCGTATAACTACAGCGCCCTGCCCGCGGCGGGCTCCAAAAGAACGATGATCTTTGCCTATAACGGCGCGAAGGATTTCGTTGGACGGACGACCGGAACCAACTCGTCCAAGAGAACGCTGAACGCGGCGTCGTTTACGGAGGGGACTCCCGCGGGGACAGGCGATCCGGCATATTTGAGAGTCAGACTTTACTACGCCGCCTTTTCGGAAGCGGACGCGGCTGTGCTGAAAATGCAGATCGTTCCGGGGAGCGACGCCAAAAAATACAGAGCGCGGAGTCTGGCGTTCTTATGACGGACCAACAACAAAAAGTGAAAGGAGAAAACTCTGTGTATATCGTGATCGAGATCCAGGCAGGCGCGAGCGTCGCGACGCTCGTCAACAAGTACGCGGACAAGAACGCGGCGGAATCGGCGTTCCACAGCATTCTGGCGGCGGCGGCGGTCAGCGCCGTGCCGGTCCACAGCGCCGTGCTCATGACCGTTGAGGGCGTTCTGCTCCGGTCCGAGTGCTATAAGCACGAGACCGCGCCGGTGGTTGAGGAATGATGTATCAGGGCGTCGACACCGCCGCGCGCATCACGCCGGCGCAGGCGGCGGCGCTGCGGCGCGAGGGCGTCAGCTTCGTGGGGCGCTATCTCGGCAGCCCGACGCTTGGCAAGACCCTGACGGCGGCGGAGGCGTCCGGCCTCCGCGCCGCCGGGCTGGCGGTGCTGCTCTACTATGAGATCGCCGGCACGGAGGCCCGGACCGGCGCGGCCTGCGGGACGGCCCACGGCAAGGACGCCCGGCGCTGGGCGCAGGAGCTCGGAGCGCCCGACGGGACGGCCATTTACTTCGCCGTCGACTTCGCGCCGGCGGCGGGGGACATGGCGCAGATCGAGGCCTATCTCCGCGCCGCCGCGGCGCAGCTGGGGCCGTACCGCTGCGGCGTTTACGGCTGTTACGCCGTCGTGGAAGAGATGGCGCGGCGCGGCGCGTGCGGCGCTTACTGCCAGTGCGTGGCGTGGAGCGGCGGTCACATTTCTCAATTCAACGACGTGTATCAGTACCAGTGGCAGAACGGCGCGGAGGCGAAGGCGCTGGCGGCGAAGACCGGCTTCCCGGTCGATCTGTGCCGCTGCGAGGACATGAGAAAGGCGGGAATGTGGATGGCAAGCTATGCACAGTATGAAGACGGCGACGGTGTGATCTACGTGCCGGAGACGCCGAAACCGCAGAAGGAACCGTGGTATGCCGGGGCGATGGCCTGGGCGGAGGAAGCCGGGCTGATCCGCGACGGCAGGCCGCGGGACGGTCTCACCCGCGCGGAGATGGCGACGGTCATGATGCGATATAACGCCATCGTCGAGGAGAAGTTCGCCAAGATTGCAGAGGCGCTGCTGCTCAAGCAGCCGGAGGACGACAAGATCGTCAGCGGCCTGATTTCTGACGATTGAGGAGGAAACAACAATGAAGCTCAACGATAAGCTCTATGACGTTTTGAAATGGATCACTTTGATCTGCCTCCCGGCGCTGGCGACGTTTTACGTGGCGCTGGCGGGCGTGTGGGGCTGGCCCTATGCGGATGAAGTGGCAAAGACCGCAAACGCCGTGTGCGTGCTCCTGGGCGCTCTGCTGGGAATTTCCACGGCGCAGTATTACAAGGGGGACAGGACAAAATGAGCGACGGCGTTGTGATTGCAATCATCACATCGGCCACGTCGCTGCTGCTGGCGCTGGTCAACGCGGTGATCGCCGCGCTCCAGCGCCGCGCGCAGAAGAAGAGCGGGATACAGGCGCGGCTGGACAAGATCGAGGAGAAGGTGGACAAGCTCGCCGTCCACAATGATCTGCAATATCTGTCTCTGCTGCGCCTGACCGTCATGGACAGCGATATGCCGATGTCGGAGCGATTGATCGCCGGGAAAGATTATCTGACGCGCGGCGGCAACGGCGACGTAAAGAAATTCTATGAGGATCTGGAACGGAAGGTGAATGCATAATGGCAGGCGGACTTGCGGACCTCGATACCGGATTCCCGGCACGGAAGGGAAGCCAGGAGCAGCAAATATCCGCGGTCTATGACTACCTTGTCATGCTGCTGGAGAACCTGCGCTACATCCTGCGGAACCTCTCGCCGGAGAACTTCAACGAGAAGGAGACGCTGGACTGGATCGGCGATAAGATCCAGGCAAACCATATCGTTTCCAATACCATCATCACGAACGAGCTGTATGCGGAGTACGGCGCTATCGCCGACCTCACCGTGGACGAGCTGCGCACGGATTATCAGAAGGCCGCGCGCTATTTCGCCGGGAACACGTCAGCGCTGGACTTCCTCTACATCCACGACGAGCAGATCGACTTCCTCACCGGCACGGTCCATGTGGAGGACGATACGCCGCTGACGGAACAGCTCCACCATCGGGGCCGATACTTCTGGTGGACGGACGGGACGAAAACAGAAATGACCTCGCTGGAGGAAACGCCCTGGCCGGTCACGGTCTATCAGTACGACGAGCTTCTGAAGGGGACGCTGCGCTTCGAGGATTACGCGCCGCCGGGGGGCGGGGCCGTCACGAAGGTGCCGGTCCTCGTCCTCGGCGCGGGCTACGGCAACGTCCTTGACCCCGCGAAGGGGAAGGGCTTTCTCCGCAAGGGGACGGACAGCTTCGACGTCTGGCTCCACAACAACGCCGGGGAGGACCGGGGGCTTTTTATCGGGGAGCAGTACACCGACGTCGTCGGCCTGCGGAAGACCACGGAGCTGGACTTCTCCGGCTGGGACAACGGCAGCTTCACCGAGGAGATCGACGGCGGGATCGCCGCGGCCTATGAGGTGGACTTCGACGCGCAGGACCGGCCCGTGAAGATCACGGACGGCGCGGGGCATGAAACGGATGTGATATGGGAATGAACTACGACAAGAACAGCTTTCTCGCGGGGCTCGCCGTCGGGCGGCAGCTCAAGGGCTGGGCGACGGCGCTGCGTCATAGAATCGATAATTTTTCTGCGGATGCCGTTTTCTCTGTGCTGCGCTCGATTGCCGTCATTGCATCTCAGGGGTCTGTGCAAATCGCAACCAGCCCAAGCATAAGTTCATGGATTCGCGTTGGCGATGAAGTACAGATCGACGCAGATGTAACTATCAGTGAGCAGATTTCCGGAGCATACACAATCACAGCTTCAATGGAGGTTGAAGAATAATGGGATGGACAAATAACTGGACTGCAATGAAAAACGCGCTGCTTTGCGGATGTTTTCGGAGCGGCATTTCCACGATGACGAATATGACTGGTAATGTGATTGAGACGGGGCTTGACAACACTGACGTCAGGGTTGCAGTTCCCTCGCCCAT
>Ga0310786_10006637_pt1 | contig 15307 bp, 29 predicted proteins | sample AusTroGonzalo_MG_FD_203881 | JGI IMG/M metagenome (GOLD analysis project Ga0310786, IMG submission 203881) | Bovine rumen microbial communities from tropical cattle in Woodstock, Queensland, Australia - Gonzalo_03 (v2) (version 2) | ecosystem: Host-associated > Mammals > Digestive system >... | reverse complement strand
ACCATGCAACCAACGACAATACTCTGTTGTACTATCATCCAAAACCGCTTCATAAGTGAAATAAGCGATTTGGTCTGAGCATTCATTTTTAAAAAAACTTTGCTCGCTGTCGTTCATTGTTTGGACTACGGCTTTATCGGCCGCTACCTGTATTTTGTTTGACTGTAAATAGTCATTAACCTGCGTGTTTATATCTGCGATCAAGTTATCAATTGAAATACCCTCATTATAAGAGTTGGCCGTAGTTTTGATTATGGTTGCTAATTGGACAACGTGCTCCGTTGCAATTATCTTGGCCTTGTTTGAAACATAATCACGCAAAGCGGGCGGAACTTTGGCAAGTTCCCCGTCTTCCAAATTCTTATCGTCTTTTTTATTGCTTATTGTGGCTCCGTTCTTTTCGGCCAATTCTTTGGCATCGTTCCAACCGCGGATAGCCAGGAAAGAAAGTTTTTTGACTAATATTTTTTGATAAAGGGATGTGGAAATTTCCAAGTCATTAACACCTTTAAGCCCTTTCTTTTCAAGGTTTTTGCGGGTGTCTGCTATTGCCTTATCGGCAAGTAAACTGAGATTACCGGACATCGCCAAATACATTTCGGACACGAAACTATCAATCGTCTTTTTCCAAGATTTATCCTTTCCCTTTTTGACGTTTTGCGGATCGTCATCTTTCAAAGGTAAATCATCCTTTTTGGAATCGTCCAAGTTCTCATTTAAGCCGATTTTAGCGCGGATGTCTTGCTCATCCTTTTTGGTAGGAACAAGTACGCCGCTTTGGAAGAACTGTAAAGCAAGATTAAGTTTTTGGGTTACAGTATCTTTATCCAAGTCCTGGCAAACTAATTCCGGATAAAATTCTTGTGCGCCGAAATTGACCTCTACAATGGGCCTTAAAACTTCTTTTGTGAAAATTTGTTCTATCAGGTTAGTGATAGATTTTTCGGCTTCCATAAATAACTTAAATTGAACTTCGCCAACGGAATAAGAACCCGTGCCGGTTGTTCCAAGTCCAATAAAGTTAGCAAGGGCGGAGTTTCTCATACTGACATCTAAATTATTTATTGTGTTTATAAATGGCTGTGTATCCGTTTCGTATTTGATTAAATTTATATCTATATCATTTGGGGTGGAGCAGGCCTGTAACATCCCTCTACGCGCTAAATTAGCGATTCTTTCGCATTGCTGATAATCTTTTGTACCGGCTTTAATTGTCCTGGGATATCTAACGTGCGTAAGCCCGGTTGAAAGGCGGGCGGTTGCTTGCTCAATAAAACGATATTGTTGATTTTTCATTTCGTAAGCGCGGACACAAGTGCGTAAAACGCTATTACCCCAATAATCGGAACCCTCTTTATCCAAAACGAAAAATACCAAGTTATCAAAGGGGATTTCGTAATTTTTACCCTTAACGCTTTGCTTGATAATTTTCTTTTCAATGTTGATTTCCGTAATGGTGATTTGCGGTCTGAACTGCAATTCCATAACCAAGAAATTTTGCCCGTTATAATTGATTTTTTTCCATACCTTTTCAAACACCGCAAAGCCGAAAGGCAACATTGTAAGAACGGAGTTTAAAAACTCGGAAAATACGGATGTTCCTTTTTCCCAAAAATAACCGTAAAGAAACTTTGTAATTTCTTCACCGCGTTTAGATTTGTCTTCGGTGCGCATATTCCAGGTAGCGCCTTTAATGGGGGTGGTGATTACGGAAATAATTGATTTGGCCGTATCATCCTGTTTACGCATTGCATCGTATTTTTCCACACCGGCCGCACCCTGCAAAATCGGGTTTTTTTCGTTGGTATCATTAGCGTATTTAGGATAATCTACGCCAATGGGGTTGTTTTCCTGCACCTTTTTGAATAAGTTAAAAACTTTTTCTAAGAACATTAGTAAATACCTCGTTTATAATCTTCAATTAAATCTTCGCCCTCAATATCAAAAGAGCCGGAAGATGAAGAAACTAAAGGTTGTAAGGAAGTTATGGCATACCTCATGGCATCCAAAGCGTGGTCATTAAACTTGACCGGCTCGTCAAAAATAACTCCGTTACGGTCTTTACGCCAAGAATAACTTTGAATTTCTTTCAAAAGGTTAGGGCTGTTGCGGTTGATGTGGATATGGAAACCTTTAACCTTTGTAATCCCGGCGGAAATTTTTCCTTTATTGGCGGGCTTAACATCTAAACCCGCGCTGTAAATTTCGCTTATGCGGTCCGGTTCCGCGCTATCTGCTATTATCGTACCGTCCGCCGCTATCTCTTTTAATTTTTCAATAAGCAAAGTGTTTGTTAACTCTCTTTCGTAGAGTTTTTCTTCTATCCACACATCCGTATCATTGTAATAGACCTTAACCAGGGCGGAGGGATTATTAAAGCCGAAGTCCAGGCCGTAAATGAAAGAGCCCTCAACGTCGCTTGGAATAACATCGTAAGTGTCATATTGCGGATAGATAACGTTTGCAAGCGACACCCATTCGCCCTCGGCAAATGTCCGGTAAGATGTTTCATCCAATTCTTTTAAGGACATAAGAGTTTTGACGTATTCCGGCGATAAAAACGGGTTATCCTTATACGTGGAGTGTATAACTTCAACATCATCCATGTGGATTAGTTTTTTATTTACCCAGGAATTAACATCAGTCGGGTTAAGAGAAAGATATAACCGGTTAGGGTTGTTCTCTTCGTGGTTTTCCGCTGATAGACGTGTCAAAACTGCGACAAAATCCTCAAAGGTAAATTCCGTTGCCTCTTCAAGCCAAATGTAATTAAATTCAGAGGACTTAATTTTTTCCGGATCGTCAAAAGACAAAAACTGTAAAAGATTCCCGTTCCACTCATAAGTTTTATCCGTCTTATTGTGGTTATCAACTCGGTAAAGGCCGAGTTTTTTCATTAAGTCAAAAAACGCCCTGTACTCTGTCATTTTTAAAGCCGGGGTGGTTTTCCTGGCTATGCAGAGTTTAACGCCGTGTCTGCATTCAAACAAGTTCTTTAAGAATATTGACCTTAACGCGAAACTTTTCCCGGAACGAGCGCCGCCAACATTAACGACTATTTTTTTGGTGGCGTAATAGTTCTTCCAAAATACTTTTGTTTGAAGGGGGAAGGGCCTGGTGTTTACCATTGTTCTTCATCCTCCTCTTTTTTGCGTTTTTTAGCGGCCAAGTTCTTAAATTCCGGCGGCATATTTTCAATTATGAAATTTACCGGGAACTCATTATTGAAGTCCTCTTTTGAGGGATAGAACTTATCAAAGAAAGCCATAACGGCCATAAACGTGTCTTTATTCCAAGGGGAATTGGGGTTAAAGATAAAGTCGCGTATTTTATAACCTATGGCTTTAAGTATCGGCATTGTTTGAACGCGGTCATTTATTTTAAGTTTTACGTCCTGCTCCAAAAAGAATTCCGCTAATTGTTTTTTGGCATTTTCGCGGTCTCTGAATTTCTTTTGGCCCCGGATACGGGCTTCTCTTGTCGGTTGATTTGTAGAAGAAAATCGGTGTTCTTTTGGGGGGATGTTTCCGCCTTTTCCGGCTCTTTCCGTGGTCTTTGGTTTAGACGGCATAATCACCCCCTAAAGAGGAACCCTCGGCGTGTCGTGTGTGGCTTTGTTTTGGGGTTAGGCCGTTAAGGAAGACGGCCTTGTGGGTTAAGGAGAATATGGAAGTATGGCAGTAGTCGTTGCAGATATTCACGCCGAGGGTGCACGGTATTAGAATTCTTATGCCGTGCTTAAAATGAAAAAATTTTTGTAATAAAAAAATCAAGTTATTCCCCTTGCTAGAGAAAAACCTGATTAATCTTATAAACTAGAAGCGAAACCACAACGCCCTGTTTAGGGTGCCAAAAATAATAACCATTTTCATACTAGCATATTTTTGAGCGAAATTACAAGAATATGCTATAATCGTTCTATGAACAAAATAGAAACGTTTCTTTTGGAGTTTAACAAAGGGCTTTCCGGCCGCGGTCATGCGGATAGAATGCTCGTCGCTTTAATGCCGGAAGAGATAAAAGATTTAGCCCGGCAATTTGATTGCTTGAGTTATGAAACCGGGAACAAGTTCTATACTTTTGCAATCTTTAAAGATTTTACCGAAGACGATATAAAAGCCCTTTCGGTTATAATGCAATGCGGCGTTTATTATTACGCGGCGGAGTTCGCCAAGAACGGAAATAAAATATCCGTGGATAAATTGCTAAGCATTACGGACCACCTGGTTAACCTGGATAAGCAGTTAAAAGAATTAAGCAAAGAGAATTTGCAGAGAAAGAAAAGCGGCTTTTCTTATAACGATGCCTACATAATTTTAGACGATAAAAAGAGATTTTTCACAAACGAAAGTATAAAAATTTTTGAAACCTGCAAGAGTATTTACGCGGCGACGATAGAACCCACGCATATTAACGGTTATTTGCGTTTAAATGATACTGAGCGGAAGACCTTAAAAGATTTCTTTAGTACGGCTAAAATATCCGTCAAAGAAAGAAAACTCTTACAAGCCGTTTGTATTAAAGGTTAATTGATAAAACCGGCAATATTTTCTTTTCTAAAAATAAAATGGCCTTTTTTGTTTTCGCCCTCAATGTCTTTGATTACGCCCTTTTTAGTCCGGTTAATTTTTGTAATTTTAACATCAATAAAATCTTCCCCGGTATAAACTGTAACTTTATCCTCAACTTGTAAATTCATTTTTTTGACTCCTATTTTTTTAATTTTCTCTTGGTCTGATTCTATACTTTCAAACCCCTTTTCGTGCCTGTTGGCAATAACGACTTCGTAATAATTCTTTTTAACTCCGTTGTTAAATTCGCTGATTATTCGGATAACAACCCCTACTTTTGTTTGTTTCTTTTTGACTTGAACTGCTACGATGTCGCCAAGTGAAATATCGCTTAATTGCTCCCTTTTAGTTTCTATTAGCATACCTCAACCTTTTTTCATTTTTGAAACAGCAGATCTTAAACGTGTCCGGCAAAATGAGTATTTTCCACGTTTCGCCCTTTTTGGAAACGAGTTGACCTTTTGTCTCTATGCCGCAGTAACGGAATGAAACAACATCACCGCAGGAAAATTCTCTTTTAGGCCGCCTGGTGGTTGTTGACTCAAGGCGCCTTTTTATTTTCCATAAATCATCGTTATATTTCAAAAGCATTTTAACACCTCCCGCATTTTAATTGGTCCGGCATTTTGTTTTTATAAACCGGAATACCGGAAACCCCTGCGACAATTCGCTCAATAAGCGAACCTGCGCTGTTTTTATAATCGCCGAAACATAACACCGCATCGGCTTGTAATAACATCTTTAGGGCTTTCCGGATATAAAACTGATAGGGCTTATCGTAGCCGTATTTAAGGCCAATATCGGCCGGGTTAAGAACATCAAAGCCCAAAGCGCGAAGTTCTTTTTCTTTCTTAAAAAAATTCTCATAGCCAAAGTTTTTAAGCCCGGTCATTTTACTTGAAATAAAAATTTTCATTTTGAATTATCTCCTTGCCTGGCGGCCAAAAGGTCTTTATACTTTTTGCCGTCCTGTTGCCTGGTTGCATCTTCCCCGGTAAGCGTTTCCCAACGGCGTATGGCCGTATCAATGTAAATGGGCTCTAATTCAACGCCAAAGCAAACGCGGTGCGCCTTTTCGCAAGCAATTAACGTGCTACCGCTACCAAGAAAACTATCAAGCACGATATCGCCCCGGTTAGACACATCAAGTATTGCATCCCAAATCATTTCCACCGGCTTAACGGTTGGATGTAGTTTTAAGAGTTTCTTATTTTTGCCAAAGCCATTAACTCCGGCATAATCCCAAACGTTTGTACGGTAGCGCCCCTCTGCGCCTAGTTTAACGTTGTTTACGTGGCTCTGCTTGCCGTTTTTGAAGATAAAAACTAATTCATACTTGGAACGGTATAAAGAGCCCATACCGGCATTAGTTTTGTTCCAAACGCAAACATTTTTAAAACTGTCAAAGACATAACCGGCGTGGCAGATTTCTTCAATGTGCCGCCAGTCCATACAAATAAAATGCAAACTGCCCTCTTTGCTGAATTTCTTTAAAAGCGTAAAGTTTTGAGTTAAGAAGTTAGTAAATTGCTTATCGCTCATTTCCCCGGATGCCATGGCAAATTCTTTATGCTTATTGTTTTCCCGGACACTTACATGGCCGGATATCTTAACGTTATAGGGCGGATCCGTGAAAATCATATCAGCCAGGGTATCGCCCAAAAGGTTTTTGTAAGTTTCTTCTTCAAGGGCATTACCGCAAATAATACGGTGCTTGCCAAGTTTCCAAATATCGCCGGGCTTTGAAACAATTTCATTATCCGGGATAAACGGAACATTGTTAAGTTCCGGATCGGCAGAATTATTGTTTTCCATTGAGGGCGTTAATATCGTGTCAATTTCCGCGGTATCAAAGCCGGTAAGTTGTAAACCGCCGTCCAAATCTAAGTTTTCAATATCGGCAAATTCTATTTTAAGCAAATCAAAATCCCATTCGCCATTTTCGGTAAGTTTATTGTCTGCTATGCGGTACGCTTTCTTTTGCGCCTCGTTTAGGTGAGTTAACCGGATAACCGGAACTGTATCAAGTTTAAGATGTTTTCCGGCAAGATATCGGCCGTGTCCGGCTATAATGATATTGTTTTCGTCTATCAATATGGGGTTATTGAATTTAAACTCTTTTATGGAGTTTATTATTTGGGTTACTTGTTTCTCAGTATGCTTTTTGGGGTTGTTCTTGTATGGCTTTATGTCGTCCAAACTGAGATATTGAATTTGCAAGTTATCTGATTTTATTTTAGACATTGCCGCACCCATTGATTACAATTTTTATAAAATTCTTTCCTTAAGCCGATAAGATGTTTTTGCAATTCTTTGACAGAGATTTTGGGCAATGCCTTGATTTTAGGAAGTGCAGATAAATAATATAAATTAAATTTTGTGCCGTCTTTCCCCTTAGTTTTAATGCTTTTAATACAAAAGCCCAAAGTATCTTGCATTTGATTTATTTCAAACATACGGCGATGTGGGCTTGTGATGTTTAATATCTGCATCATTTCCAAACTGCTTGCTTTGCCTTTTCTCTTTAAGAAATTTATTATTTTATCTCTTTGGCGTTCAGTTCTCATTTTCTTACCTCTCTTGTTCTTTTTTTAGAACGGTATATCTTCGCCCGGATCGGAATCAATGTAAGATTGCTGAGAGTTTACCGGGGTAGCGGCCGGAGCAGGCGCAGGGGCCGGGGCGGCTTGCTGTTGCTTTGCTTTAACTTCGCGGGCTTTTATCTCAACCGCTAGGACTTTGTTGCATAAGGCCGCGATTATGGCCAAGTCCGTACGGTTAAAGGTGCGTGTCTGTTGCCATTCATCGTTTTTGTCCTTATACGACTTTTGGAACGAGAATTGAAAGTATTCTGTTCCGTCTTGTGCTACGTTGCGCCAAACGGCGCATTCAATGTTGCTGAGTGTATATTTTTTTATCGGTGATTTTCTTTCTTCCATAGTTTTTAACCTCTTAAATTTGTTTTGATTTTAATTGTTCTATTTCGGCATCGGATACGGCAAATAGTTTGCCTTGTCCGTTTTGCAAGACAACGCCGGAACATTTGCCCGGAGTGTCTTTGTCAAATACGCGGTAAAACCGCCCTACTTGCTTGCATTTCTTAAGTTCGGATAATGTCATTTGTTAACCCCTTTTTAAGAGAGCGTTAAGGGCGGCTTCTGCTTGGTTTATAAAAGGTTTTTTAGCGGAAATATCTGCATCTTCCCAAGTTAAATTATGCCCTTTCAGCATATCTTCAAATATTGCTTTAGCCATAATGTTTATTGCTTCCCCAATTGAAATATTATTTATGCCTTTGTTAAATATAAGTTTTTTAATACAATCTTCTTTACAAGGTTCACAATCAAAACAAGAGAGCATTCGGCAAAATAAAAATCTGTCTCGCTTACTATTTTTCATATCTTATCCCTCTAACAATTCCGGGTTTTCGTAGATGTTGCCCAGGACTTCCAACTTGTCATTAAAACCCGGTTCCAAATAAACTGATTGCATTTTTCCGTCTACGGATACGAGGTCAAATTTCATAAGCAATTCGGTCCGATTAACTCTAAAGATAGGGTTAAACTTTTTAACCGGATAGATGTCGTACTTTACAATATCACCCTCATAAATCAATTTGCCGTTTTTATCCTTAAGTCCGGTGCATTGTTCAAGGATTAAAGAACCATCCCAATTATAATTAAAAATATCTTTTTTATGCGTGTATGGTCTTGCTATCGCATGTATATCGCCGTCTAAACTAAGCATAATGCTATAATCTTTAATTTCGTAAATATATTTTTTAGTCGTTTTATTCCACACCCTAAATTTAAACCTGTCATTATTTTCCATTTTTAATCTCCTTTAGCGGACATTCTTTTAATTTTTTATCCGGATCAAAGATTAGTTTTCCGTCTATCGTTGCGCTACAATAAAGTTTACACGGCGCTATCTGTGAAAATCTGCAATGTCCACAATCCTTCGGCATTTTCATTCCCTTAATTCCTATCATATCAAGCCACCTCTTCAACAAACCGGATAAGGACCGCGATCAAGTCAAACGCCTCAACTACGGCTTTATCCAGGTGTTCCTGTTCTGTTTCCATATTACCGGCATAATAGTATTCGTTTAGTTCTTTGCAGAACTCCCCGAACTCTTCCCCGGCTAAAACGCCCACCTCATGCAAATTCTTTGCGATAAGTTCAGCGTGTTTGTTCCGGGCTTTTTGCAAATGGTGCTCAATTCTTTCAATCGTTGCTGATGTCATTTTTCCACTCCGGCCGGGAAGTTATCGCTATAAGGGCAAGAGTCGCAACCCTCCGCATTATTGCAGTAAGGAAACGGTACTTGCTCGCAGATGTTTTGTTCTTTATTTTTCATTGTTTAATCCTTTCATTCCATTTATCAATTATTTCATTTTCGTCTTTTGTACTTATAGAAAGTTCAATACCGCAATTACAACTTATTGAAGCCCACCAAACAGCAGGCGTTCCAAAAGGTGTAGGGCTAAATAAATGCAAATCTTTGTTTCCGCAAAACGGACAAGGTTTTAGTTCTTTCATTACTTTACTCTCCTGTTCCACGCCTCTAATGCCTCTTGCCTGGTTCTTTTTGTTGGGCCGTTGGCGTGGCAATCACACCAAACCCAATAAAGAGGTTCACCGTTAGAAGCACGTCCGCCGTATATTTCGGCTTTACCACCACAAAACGGACAAGGTCTTAAATAAGCCATTTCTCTACTCCCTAGGGTTAACATCCAATGCTATAAATATGCCGATAAGGACACCCACAAGAAGAGTGCCGAATAATACCAAAAATTTAATTAAATACAACGGAATTGTTAATGTCATTTTGTTTCCTCGCTATAATGTTTTATACTCTTTTCTACGTCTTTTAAAAAGGCGATGCAGTGCTCTAAAAAGTTAATTTGTTCCGGGATATTCCTTGATACCGTTTTCCCGTCCGACCGCCATTCGACGTCTACCGTACCGCTTTTAGGATAATAGCAGACGTTTATCCAATTCTTGTAACTGCTACTAGGAGGTATATTATCGCTATAAGTGAAGCGCATTTCGCGCGGCAGTTTCGGCCCTTTGCTCATCCCCTTTTACCTCCTGTCTAACTTGTACGAATACGCTTTGAAAGCCAAATCAAAGAGTTTTTGCGCTTTGACAACGTACTCCGGTTCGACATCAGATTTTAAGAAACTTTTCTCAATAAACTCACTATTACACGCATCAAGTTTATTGTTAAGGGCATAGAGCGCCAGGCAGAGCCCTTGCTCAAACTGCGTTAAATCTTTATAGTTTTTTTTATATTCCTTTGTCGGCATTTTCTTTCTCCTTTTCGGCTTTTCTCTTTTCCAAATCGGCTTTGGTTTCCAACATCTTAAACAAAGTGAATTTGGCAAGGTTATAATACTGCGATGTTGTTTCAAACTTACAACCCCGGCAATTGCGCTTACAATTATCCCCTTTAGCCACTTTACAGAAAGACCGGGAAATTATTTGTAACATCGTAGGGCACGGTTTAACCAGGATACGCGGCCTGTTAGGGCTCTTATCGTCAATAACTGCTATAAGTAAAACAGACATAGTTTAAACCCCTTTCGCCGAAGTATCGCCGTTGTTTGCATTCGCAAATAATCCTGTCATACTTGGTGCTACTTTAAGCAAAGTATCCAGGACGGCCGCCATGGCTTCAATCTGCCTATCAGCGTTAACCGGATCCATTTTTCCTTTAGCAACCTGCTTTGGGTAAACAAAACGGCGGTAGTTTAATTCACGTTGAACGCATTTAATTTGTTCTTCAATATCAACCATTTTTAATCTCCTATGCTTTTATAACATCTTCGTAATCAATATTCGTGCTCCGGTTACCTTTCCAAAGGTACATTTTGATTTGCATTAGTGAAAGGCCTTCCGGAACGTTAGCGCCTTTACATTCGTAATTCGGATGTCCTTGAACAAACGTAAAGAAAGAGTCAACACCGCCGCATTTAAGGCATTTATTGACATAACAAACCGTCATTACTCTGCCGTCTTTTAAATAAATATTTACCGGCATAGAAGACATCGCGGTTTTGCACACCGGACATCGTACGGTTTTATCTTCTTTACGATTTAAGGCATCGTCTTCAGTTTTGAATTTAGCCATAATAATTAACCTCTACTTTGTTGGATGTTTCTCTTCGTAATCCGAACGTCTATAATCAATTTGCTGAGCAAGATAAAAAATGGAATAGGTTCCTTTGGCTTGGAGTATATACTCTTTCAAAATCTCTTTTGCTTGCTTTAAGTCCTTAGTCCTGTCTAATATGCTTTGAAAATGCTGTATTTCAAATTTAAGGGCTTTGGCAATAGCCAAATTATTTTTGCTTAACAAAGGACTTTCAGTTCCTTTTAAGTAAAAATTTATGAACTTTTCCAAATCCGTTTGCGGATTCAAAAAATCTAAACTTTTCCCATTTTGCGGAATCTCTTTTTTTTGATTTGCCGCTTCTTGTAAAAGTTCTTGTTTACTTCTTGTTATATATTCTTGTTTACACGCGTACGGAGAGTGTGTATTTCGTACACACTGGTGTGTATCCGGTACACACTCGGTGTGTATTTCAGACACACCCCTGTGTATTTCAGACACACTCGGTGTGTATTTCGTACACACTTTAGAATCTTGTTTGGTGTGTATTTTATACACACTTTCGGACTCCGTTTTTACGGCTTTTTCCTGTTTTTCAACCCGCTTAATTCTTTGAAAAAATGCCCAGTTTGGAACCATAATTTCAAGCGGGGCGGTCCAGGTTATTTTAATAACACCGTAACTTTCCAATTCGCGTAAAACTCTGTACGTTGTTTTGCGTTCACTTATGCCTAAACATTTTGTCAATTCCGTTACAGAAATACATAATACACCGGTTTTCCGGTCAAGGAGTAAAAGAATATCTATGAAACAAGCGCGAGCAATAAAACTTGCTTTATGAATATCACTAACAAGATATTGCCTGTAAAATTTGACGTAACCTAATAATTTTTGTTCCATAGTTATTTATTCCTGTCAAAAACTTTTACATCGTAACCGTCATTAAGGAACCATTTCATACCCAAATGGATATTAACGGTTGCGCCAAAAGACGTGATGTAAATTAATTCCTTCATATTAATCTGTACCACCTATTGAAACGCCTCTAAAATTAGCGTTTATTAAGTTTTTAACATCTTCAAAATCTTTAATAACAAGATAGGTTAAACCCTCTTCTTCGCAACGTTTTTTAAAGGCCTTTTGTTCGGGCGACATCCGGCCGGTTTTCGTTTTGATTTCCAAAGCGTAGAATTGGCCGTTTTTGCCTACAACAAGATCCGGTTGTCCGTTCGTGTAGCCCCTCATTTTGTGTTGGTTTATAAACCATATCCGGTTAGTTTTGTTCTTTAAAAAACGTGTGGCATCCATAATATCGCAACTAATCACAATAAAGTTTGACATCCTTAATTGTCTTACGATCATAGTTTGAAAAGAGTGTTCTACTTTCATTTCTTGCCCCTAAAGATTTATACCCTTAAAAAGCCGCCTAAATTAAACGTTGGCGGCCTTTTCTTCTTCCTCCGCAGGTTGCTTTGCCAGGTTTTCCTGGTCTTTGTTAATTTCCGCGAATTCAATGCTATTTTTAATAATCTCCACACAATTGGTACTCAAAAATACACCCTTTGTAGGAATCGTAATATCACCGCTGTGTTTTGAGTGTTGGAGTTCAATTTTATTAAAACTCAAATTCTTAGTATCGGCCGCTACCGCTACCGCATTAATTACGGCACCGCGATTAACTTCCCGGCCAATTGAGGCCAAAAGTTTTTCAAGCGTGTCTTTTATGCGGTCCTTTATCGTTCCCACTAATTCTTTGGTTCTGCGGTCCGTTTCCAATTTGCCTTTGTAAAGTTGTTTGGCGTTGGAAACTATGTTTGAAATATCCCTTTTGAGTAAACTTTTTTGTTTATCGTTTAACCCCAAATCTTCTGACATAAAAGAATTGGTGTCTAAATCGGATATTATCGCCGCGGTGATGTCTTCACAAACTTGTCCGAAACTATCCCATTCCACACACCTTTCCAAAATATCTTGCGTGCTTTCAACAACAGTTCCGTTTAACTGCGTTATCACTAAGTCGTTTTGAACTCTCGTATTTTCTTCCATAATTTTTCCTCTTAATAATTTTTAATGGGTGGGGCGGTTAAGGAGGTTCAAGCCGAAACCGCCCCGTAAATTTAATACATCGGCGCCGGGATAAAAATCTTTAAAGCGCGGCAATAGTCCAGGACTCTTCGCAAATATGCAGAGAATTCTCCGGGCTTTTCAATTTCCTTGCTCTTAACAATTTTTACCGGAGCGCCGTTTATTATCTTTTCTTCGTAAAAGAATAATTGTTTTAAATATTGGTCTATGTCATAATCGGATAAGTGTTTTGTACCGGATGCCTCAAAGGCCTCTTTAATTCTCGGTATAATAACGCCATAATAATAACCGTATCCGGGATTATTTTTTAACATAGCCGTTTTGATTTCAACCTTTGCCGTCTTCTTGGCGTTTAAAATTGTGAACACCGGAGTTCTTAAAAGTTCAAAATCTTTAACGTCTGAAATGTAAAGAATATTTGACATAGACCTGTATTAACTCTCTTTTACTTGAGCGGATCGTCTTCGTCTTCCGGTTGTTCTTCGTTTACCGGTACGGCCTCAACCGCTTGCGCCTGGCTTTCGCTTTCCGGAGTGTTAACCGGAGTGGCTTCCGCTTCCATAATTTCCGCAGAGCCGTCTAATTTGATACTTTTTTCGTCGTTTTCCATTGCTATGGCCATATCTGTTGTCATAGGTCCGAATTTACCTATAATTTGTTTAAGCATTGTTTTTTGAGCCATATCGTCAAACTCAGTGTACCAGTGGGATGATAACTTCCACATCTCGCCTTTGTATGTTCCGGCTTGGAGTTGTTTGAAAGTTGCCAAATCAAACGCCTGGGAATACCTGTCCGCAAAAAGTTCCATTTTCTTTTTGGACCAGTACATTTGTTTTACAAAGCCGTTAATTAATTCAAACATTGCGTAATAACCGACGGTCGCGGCTTTCTCTCTTTCTTCTTCATCCGTAATACATTTGAATTGGAAATCTTCCGTTAAAGGGTTCCAATTTATAAATTCGCCCTCTTTGATTTCCGTAACGATTAAGCGTTTATATTGCCCGGTTCTTAATGCAAGTTGAGTATAACCTTTATACCCGAGTTGGAATTGCGCTTTGATCGTGTTTGTCTTTTTATCCCTAAAAGGAATAAGGTAAAAATACCCGAGTTGCGGACTTGGCGGTAAGTTCAAACTTGCACCAAGTAAAGCACCGCTAAAAATACTCTCATTAGTACATTCTTGTAATTTCGGGTTTGCACCAACCGCGCTTGTGATTGATGTAATAAAGGATTTGCCGTCCTTTAAGGTGTTAGCAATCATCGCCTTGACTCTAGGGCTTGCCATAAAGTCGCTGAACTTTGATTTGCTTTCTTTGGCAAGGGTATTGCCTGTTTTTTTGACTAAACTATTTCCTGTCATTATTTTATTCTCCTGTTTTATTTAACTGCTCCGTACTTAATTTTGGCATCTCTTAAGAACTGCCTTAATAATGCCTTTTGTTCCGCGGTAACCCAAACGCGAAAATCTATTTGTTGTTTTGGCTCGTTTACGCTTGCGGCCGCAACCTTTAAAACCTCTTGACCTAAAACCTTTTTGGGTTGTTCCGGTTGCTCTAACTTGGCCGCCGCTTTCATGGCAATTTGTTTTGCCGCTTGAACGGCCGCATATTCCTCCTGTTTCCTTTTCTGCTCTTGCAAAAAAGTGTTCCGGCGGAGTGCCTCACCCAGATCTAAAGTGTTAAGGTAAACGTTCTTTACCTCAACAATAAACGTTTTATCAACGCTTTCGGCTAAAGTGGCAAGGTCCTTTCTTGTCTTGCCTATAAGGTTGAAGATTTCCCGGATGCCGTCTTCTTTCGGGTAAGTCGCGTTTAGCCATTTTTCGTTTAAGATTTTTTCAAACGGTAAAAGTTCTTTTAATTCTTGCGCCTCACCATTAAAAAAATCTTCGTAATAGGCCCTTTTTAATGCTTTCTTTTTATCTTCAAACGCTTTGACCTGGGTATCAATCGCAAGTATCGGTTTATCTACGATTGAAACCAAATCTTTTATCTTTTCTTCAAACGCCAAATAAGGTGCCATACACTTGGCTTTTATCTCTTTGCGGCGGGTTTCAATGGCGGTTTTAAATTTGTTTAATGCCGCCCGATCCGTCTTCGCTTCCTTTATTTGCGTTTCGTCATAGTGTAAGTTATTATATTTTTCTAACTTATCACTTAAAGCAGTTTTTAACTCTTCATAGTTAAACTCTATGTTCTTTAAGAACTGCTTGTCATCGGTTGGGGATATTATCTTTAGTTCCCACATTTTTGAACCTCCTTAAGTTCTTAATTTTTAGATTTCCGGTAAGATTAACGCAGGGCAAACGTCCTTTTCTACGTACTCTCGCCAAAACTCTATTTCTTTTTGTTTCAGATAGTCGCAATCTGATTGACACTCTTCCCGGTTAAAGAAATAGTGCCGTGTGTCTAACATTAAATTGCCGAAGTTGTCTTTCCTTTTTAACTGCGCTTTTAGGATACAAAAATTATGATCCGGAAGAACGTTGAAATAATGTAATACCTGACAATAATAATATTGCGGAATTTGATTA
>Ga0310786_10006635_pt1 | contig 15312 bp, 3 predicted proteins | sample AusTroGonzalo_MG_FD_203881 | JGI IMG/M metagenome (GOLD analysis project Ga0310786, IMG submission 203881) | Bovine rumen microbial communities from tropical cattle in Woodstock, Queensland, Australia - Gonzalo_03 (v2) (version 2) | ecosystem: Host-associated > Mammals > Digestive system >... | reverse complement strand
ACCATAAGATACGGTTCATTCGCCGTCTTCGCGTTGTTGTTGCGCCAGCAGTAGCCCTGCATCACGTTGGTCCACATATTCTCGTGATAGGCGCCGTCGGCAAGCGGATCCTCGCCGTAGCGCGTGACATGGAGACGGATCGCGCCGCCGTCGCGCAGTACCGCACTCTCGTCGATGCGGGCGCGGCCGTAGCCATAGCCAGGCACGTCGACGACAATCGGCAGCGACTTCGCCGCGGCAGCGCGCGGCCAAGCGACAAGGCCGGTGGCAGGGCCTACGGACGGGATGAGATTGACGGAAAAGCTGTTGACGACGACGTTCGTGTCCTTGGTCTCGACCGGCTCGAGGGCGCACTTCATCGGCACCGACTTGAGCCGCGCCAACTCAAGATCCCAGAACGCGTTGAAGTCGTCCGGCGGCAGCTTCGCCGGAATGTGCATCACGTCCGCACCGGCGCTCGAATCGAAGATGTCCGAGCCAGGAACCTGCCTGCCTTCTTCATCGATCGCACGGACGACGAGGTGGACGAAGCCGGGGGTGTCCTGCTTCGCCTTGACGACGAGCGGCTGGTCGGATGTTGCCTCGCCGGCGCGGTGGCTGCCGTCGTCGCCGTCCAGCGTCCAGGCGATGCGACGTCCGGCGACCGGTGCGTTCTTCGCGTTCCGGTCGACGAGCGTCACCGTGAAGACCATCTCCTCGCCGCAGGCGTAGGCGATGGGGTCCTTGTCGGTCGTGCCGTGGAACGAGAGCGACTCCTTGGCGGCCTGTGCTACAAATACCGCGGGCATCGCAGCGAAAACCACAAACCCATACGTGAGTTTTCTCATCATGCCCATTTCGGCTCTCCATATATGCGCCGGCATCTTGCCATTTAGCCGCATCCGCCTTACCGCAAGAAAAGATGGAAACCTGACTTGGCTGACATTGTGGCCCAAGGCGTATTGCCGTACGCGCCGAGGTTTACGCGGTAGCCGTGGCCGCCGGCGCCTGGGACGACAGGCTCCAGGCGATAGTCGCTCTTCGGGTCGCCGGCGTCCATGGCCGGAGACTGTTCGTCCCTATTCCTGTACCCAGTCTCGATATTGCCGGTGTTCTCGTCGAAATAGCCCTTGCCGCCGCGGAGATGGACGTTCGCGTTTTCGAGCTTCTCGTACATCTCGGGGAGTGTAGCGGCCGTCCAGTCCCAGAAGATGAGATTACCGCTCTTCTTGACGAGATTCGTCATTGTGGCGTATTCCGTCACGAAAAGCGGATCGCCGACGACTATCCCGTCCAGGAAGTTCGTGGTCGCCGTCTCCGCGCAGCTCACCGAGTTCGACCCAAGTTCGCCGAAAAGCGTGTAGGAGACGTTGCAGACGCTGTTACTGCGCAGCGAAATATCCTGGCCACGGGTCGAGGACAAGCCGCCAAGTATGTTCCCGAAGAAGATCGAGTTGTGCACGTTCGCCGTGCCGCGGATGAGGTTCAGCCCCGCCGTTGTCTCATAGCCGTCCGCGAGGTTGTAGGCAAAGGTGCACCGCTCCACATCCACATTGCCGGCGGCGTCGCCGAAGTGAACCACCAGCGGACCAGAGGTGTTCAAACCGGCTGTTACGCTCGGCCAGGCAATCTGGTCGCCGTTCGCCACCCACGCGCAGTTGGTGAACGCAGACCCCTCGGATCCGGAAACGAGTCGTACCGTTCCGCCGTAACCGCCGCTCGTCGTTGCTGTGCCGCCGTTGCCGTTGCGCACAGTGCCGAAATTGGCGGCGAACCGGCAGCCAATGGCCGAGACGGGAGCGGAGGAATAGACGGCGCTGCCGGAACAGTCGCCAGTCGACGGATAGTACGAATTGGCTCTGCCGGGTAAAGCAAGATGGATGCCGTTGTGGACGAAAAGGGAGTCCTCGATGCGGAGGCACTTGAGCGACGAGCCGTGGATGCCGCCGCCATGGGGGGCGCTGCCGCCTTGGTCAGAATTCGCGCGATTGCCGCGGAAGACGCAGTTGGTGAAGGTGACGACCGTCGTCGTCGTGCCGGAGACGCGCGCGCCCTTGCCATTACTATTATTCGACGCGCTCCCCAGTCCGTTCGTCAGGAAAAGGCAGTCGGACACTCTCATGTCGCCTGCGCCGGTCTTGATGAGTCCGCAATTGAGACCCCTGATGAACAGGATTCTCTCGATATCGACCGCGGCGGAGTTGTTGATGGACAGGCCTTCCCACACATTGCGCCCGTCTATCGTCGCGCGGAATCCTTCCGGCCGTTCGTCGGGCGAGTTCTCCACCCCGGTGAAGCCGCCGCGTATCACGATCGGATAGGACAGCGTCGCGGTGCCTTTCAGGCAGTCGTCGGAGATCGCGAGCCACACCTCGGCCTTCGATGCGTCGGGAGCGGACGCGAACGCCGACCGGAGATCGGGATAGGCGTCCGTCCAGCTGGTGCCGTCCATCTTGCAGTCCGCGCCTTCGCGGACGTGGATGACGTTCGGGCCGCCGCCCTTCCCGTAGAATGGCGGAAGCGCGCCGATCGCGTTCTCCGTAACCTCTTTGCTGACTGTCTTGGCAGAGGCAGCGGAAACAGTCACGAACGCCGTGTACGGCGTTCCAGGCTGCAGGTAGTCCAATAGCTTGCTCGTCAGAACATCACCGTTTCCGACATCGTGGAAGGTCTCGTCGACGACCGTAACACCGTCGATCGCGCACACGAGATGGACGGTTGCGACATAGGCGCTCCCCGAATCGAGGCCCATCGTAATCGTGACGAGAGGACGCGTGAGGCCGTCGGGGAACGTCACCGCTACATCCGCGGTCGGTTGCCCCGTCGCGGTAAGCGACGCCTCGGAGGTGTTGCCGTATGCACCAAGATTGAGGCGCGCCCCATTGGGCGATGGCTCTTCCAAATAATCCGCGTCCGGATCGCCGCGGTCGATCGCAGGTGAATACACGGCAGTCGCAGGCCCCGCCGCGCCGCCGTTCAGACAATAGCCGGCAGGCGACAGCAGGTGGGCGTCCATGGACGCGAGGTCCTCGTAGATGCTCGGATTGGTGTAGGTATAGTACTGGGCCGCGTCCGTGACCGTGACCAGGCTCTCGTAGGCGGCCGTCGACGTGACGAGCCTCGGATCGGCGGCGAAGACGGTGTCGGGATCGACGACGAGGTTCGCCCCGACGAGATATTCGTCGGCGGCATCGAGCGACGTCACCAGCGAATGGCTGAGGCGCGCCGAGCCGGAAGAGGCGACATGCACGTCCTTGCCGTAACCGCCCTTAGTGACATGGTACCTGGCGTTCTTCCAGAGAATCGTGTTCACGATGTCGGCGCTGCCCTTGGTGACGGTAATGCCGCCGGCCGCAGCGCTGCAATGAGTGAGGTTGTAGGCGATGGTACAGTTGCGGACGGTCGCCTTGGCGAAGGAGCTGTTCAGCTTGATGGCGACCGCACCGCCGCAATCCGGAGCATAGCTGTCGTCGGCGCTTCTGTACCCTGTATTGCCGATGAGCGCGCAGTGTTCGATTACCGAGCCGCCGCACGCGCCCCAGAGCGCGATCGTTCCGCCACACCAATCGTTGCCGCTCTTGCGCACCGGGCAGCAGTTGCCGGCAAAGCGGCTGTTCCGCACGGTGATCGGCGAATCCTCGGCGAGGATCGCCGAGCCGCGCGCATAGAGGAATCCGGCGTAGTTCTTGCCTGGCTGAATCGTCAGGTCGTAGCCGTTGGTCACGAAGAGCGAGTTGTCGATGAGCGCCTCCCTGAAGGATTTGACGTAGATGCCGAAGCCGCCGTACTGCCTGTCGCCGGCGATGCTGCGGTTGCCGGCGAAGACGCAGTTGGAGACCACGAGCGAGCCGTAGCCGTCGGACTGCACGTTCATGCCGCGACCATACACGGTCGAGACATCCCTGCCGTTCGCCTCGATGACGCAGTCGTAGGCCTTCAGTCCGCCCTTGCCGGTCTTGATGAAGCCGTTCGACTTGGCGCGGCAGAACTTGATCCGATCGAGGACGATGTCGTCGTCGGTCGCATTGTCGATCGACAGGAGAATGCTTGAGGTCTTTTCGCCGTCGAATGTAGTGAGGCCGCCCGGCTGGCGGTCGGAGAGCGTCGTTTCCGTCCCGGCGAAGCCGCCGCGGACGACGAGCGGGCCGTTGTTGACGATGGAGATCGCGGGCTGCGAAACCGTTCCCGACTGCATCCAGATTTCACAGAAGCCGGGCTCGATCTCCGCCGCGGCGAATGCATCGGGGACGGACATCGCGGTCGCCCAGCTTCTGCCGTCGCCGCTCGAGGAGACCGACGGCTTCGCGAAGTAGCGCGAAATGACCTTGAAGCTTACCGTAGCGGTTTTTCCGGCATAGGTTCCGATGCCGGTGATCGTCATCGTCGCGGCGCCGGACTGCTCGTTGTTCGCGTATGCCACATTGTAGTCAGTGCCCTTCACGAGAACGGTTGTGCCGTCGCGCACGACGGGAAGCGGTTCACATGCGCCGCCCGTCACATACTGGTCGGGGATCTCCTCGACTTCGAAGTCTGCGCCCACGATGACGAGAATCACGGCGCCCGAACCGCCATTGCCGCCGGGCTTGCTGATTGGAGCGGTCGCGCCGCCGAAGCCGGCGCCGCCGCCGCCGCCGCCGCCGCCAAGTCCGTCGACGCCGTTTTCGCCGGCGGCATCCTTGCCGCCGTCCCCGCCGCCGCCAAGACCTCCGATGCCGGGATCGTACTTCCAAAACAGGCTTTGATGCGCACCGCCGCCGCCGCCGCCGCCGCCATACCAAGCCCAGGCGCCGGTAATGTTGTTGGAGACGCCCTCGCCGCCGTAACCGGCGTGCTGCGGGGCGGCGGTCGTCGCCGCGTAGCCAGCGTGGTCCGCGCCGCCGCCGCCGCCAGCCTTGGCAGAGTTGCCCCCGCCTCCGGCCGCGCCAGCAAAGCCAAATCCGTCAATGCCCGCGCCACCAGCCCCGGCTTGGCACCCGCCGCCGCCGGACGCGCCGGAAGCACCAGTGGTGGTGTTCCAGCTGCCACCGCCGCCACCGCCATGGGCGGCAACGGAAAGCATGCCGAGCTGGAACGACGAAGTGCCGCCTGTGCCGCCTTTGTCCGATTGTCCGGGACTGCCGGCGCCGCCGGCGCCTACTGCAAGCGTGAAGGAGCTGCCTTTTGCAACATAGGCGTCGACCAGCCCCGTGGCGTTGGTGACGCCACCGCCGCCACCGCCGCCGCCACCTTGGCCAGCGCCACCACCACCGCCACCGCCGACAACAAGGTAGTCAGTCAGGTTGATGCCGCGCTTCGCCGTCACCGTCTGCACGGACGAGGCATTGGAGAATACATAAACGCTCTTCCCGCCGACAGTCAGGCGTCTCGCAGACGTGTCGGTCGTCGAGATGTTCTCGTCCGCGAGTTTTGTTGCGGTGATGTTGAAATACCCGACGCAGTACGCCCCATAGAGTTCACCCTTTCCGGTTACAGCCACCGTAGCCGTACCGGCACCGAAATTATCCGTATACTCGACATCGAAGTACGGGCTTGCGATGTCGCCGCCGACGGTCCAGGTCGCCGCGGTCTGGTTGTTCGACACGACGAATTCCGGACAGCACGGTTCAAAGGTTTCGTTGACCTGGACGGGAATCGGAACAACCTCGAAGACCGGGCGCATCAGGGCGAGGATCACGGTCCCCGAGCCGCCATTTCCACCACGCTGTTGACTACCGGTCCAGCCGCCACCACCACCACCGCCGCCGAGACCGTCGGTGCCGGGATGTCCGGGGAGGCTCTTCTCGCCGTCGCCGCCGCCGCCAAGTCCGCCGAATCCGGGATCGTAATTGTCATTGCCGCCGGACGAACCGCCGCCGCCGCCGCCGCCGCCATAGTAGAGCGCTTCGCCGGTGATGCTGTTCAAGACGCCCTCGCCGCCGTTGCCCGCCGCGCGCCTGGGGCTGTCCGTGTACTGGTAGCCCGCATGGCCGGCGCCGCCGCCGCCGCCGGACCGGCTGAGGTTGCCGGCGGTCGCGCCATCATGGCCGATGCCGGCGGTGCCGGCACCTCCGGCTTTGCCATTTGTTCCGCCGCCGCCGGATGCGCCGGCCGTGCCGGATGCGGGGAACCAGCTGCCGCCGCCGCCACCGCCAGCGACCGAGACGGAGATGTCTCCAAACGCGAACGACGTCGCCTTGCCATTAGCGCCGTTGCCGTTATAGCTACTGCTGCCGGCGCCGCCGGCACCGACGGAGACCGTGAGGGTATCATCCTCGGCAAGTCGCTTGCCGATTATCCCTGTCGCGTTGGTGACGCCGCCACCGCCGCCGCCACCACCCGAGGTGTTGCCGCCGCCACCGCCACCGCCGACAACGAGATAGTCGGTGAGCAGAAGCTCGCGCTTCACCGTCGACACTTGCGCAGCCGCCGCATTGGTAAAGATATATACGTACTTGCCGGCGACCACGCAGCGCCGCGCGGAGACATCCGTTGTGGAGATGTTCTCGTCCTCAAGCTTCGTGGCGGAGATGCTGAACGTCTGTCCAAGACTGAAACCGGCGAAATCGCCCTTGCCGGTCACGGTCGCCGTTGCCGTGCCGGCGCCGAAGTTGTTCGTGTATTCGACATCGAAGTACGGGCTTGAAAGATTGCCGCCGATCGTCCAGGTCGTTCCATCAAGCATGTTGGACACTGTAAGTTCAGGACGGCACGGATCGAAGGTTTCGTGGACCTGGTCCGGAATCGGCAGGGTCGTCAAAAGCTCGGCCCACTGCCATTCGAGGCGGCGGTACTCGGCCGGCGTCGGGTGCGTGTAGGTGAAAGCGGTCTCGGTGCCACTGGAGACGACATCGCCGTTCACGTCGTAAAGCTTCCAGCCCGTGCAGGCATATGCCTTTCCGTCGGCAGTTATCACGGACGGCTCGCCGCATGAGACGTCAACGGTCGAGCCGGCGGAAAGATCGGACAGATTGCCGTAGGCGGGAACCGGGGAGCCGATGCCGTTCGGCTCGCCGATGATCTCAAGCGCGTCGTCAAAGTGATTCCCTTCGCGGAAACGCTTGATGTCTATGGCGTGGTTGGCGGCGATTTCCTCGTTCGACAACTGGCGGTTGTAGAGGCGGATGCAGTAGATGGAGCCGGAAAATGCGGAGGCATTGGAAGCTCTTTTGCCTATGAAAGTCATTGAAGCATCTGGAGAGCCCCAGTAGTTGCCTCCAGAAAGCGTGCGCGACTCACCGTTGGCGATTGCGGAAGCGGGCGCTCCCGAGGTAAAGCGCACCGAAACGGAGTTCGTCGTCGTTCCCGACGAGAACTGGATCAGCGGCTTGTTGTCCGTCGAACCGGCGGTATGGGTGATAATGCTACTGGCATTGTATAACCCAAACGCCAGTCCGGACTCCGCCGTGGACTGCAGCAAGACTTGTAAACTGGTGCTGCGAGAGACATAGACGATCTCCATCGTGCCGTCCTTCGCGGCGACAAAGGTCGATTCAGTGTCCTCAGCGGAGAGCGTGCCGTATGAGGACGTGTCCCCGGTGAAGGTCATTCGGTCGTCATCGACCGTAACGCCGGCGAGGGCGAACTCGCATCCGCCGAGAAGGTCCTTCCACACCGTCGCCGCGGTATTGTGGACGCCCGCGCCGGCGTTCTCGATGCCGTCCCAACAGGCAATCAGCCCGTCCTGGACGTACAATGACGCAGAGCCAGCAAGCGCTGCCATCGGCGTGGCCATCGCCGCGAGACACACGAGACTACACGCAAGTTTTCTCACCATGATAGTATCCTCCAAGGGGTTTGCCGCTATTTTACCAAATTATGCGGGAAACTGCCAACCCCTACTGCGGCAGAGGATGTCCAACCCAGACTACTTCTCGCAGACTGCGGGACGCGTGTCCGTCGTCCCCGGGCGCAGGCGAAACTTGACATTCTCCATCCGCACGCCATCGGCCTTGTCAATGAAAAGCCCATACGACGGCAGATGGTACGGGTCGAACATGTTCGTCTGAGGATACGCGCCTGCCTTGTCCTCGCCCGGCCACGAATACGGCTTGTCGTTCTTGCCTTCACCGGGGATTTCAAGATCAATGTCTTTGAGGACGACATTGCAAGGGCGACACTTGCCCGCGCCTGTTATTGTCGAGGGGGTGCGTCCATCGGCTCTGCCACGGACATTTGAAATGACGACATTACGGAGTGTGAACCAGCGGCCTTGGCTGACGTCGGCATGCCCGTCGTTGAAGCCGTGCCTGTCACCGCCGCGGACGAAGATCGGCGTCTGGAAACCCTCCATCTCGATGTCGTCCGCAACGATGTTCTCAACGAGGCCTCCGTCCACGCACTCCACGTTGATGCAGCCGAAGCCCGGGCCGCAGAGATACCACGGCGCACCTTCTATTGGCTTCCAATTGAGCAAGTCTTCCGGCATGGGCGCGAGGTCGCGGTAGACGCGACGAGCCGCAAAGGCACGGCAACTGACGAACGAGATGTTTCGCACGACGCCATGGGAGGCTGTGCCGATCTTGAACGCGTTGCAGTGGGAACGAGCCGTGCAGCCGCGTACCACGACATTCTCGACGGCATAGCCGACATCGTGGGATTTCACGCAGTACGCATCGTCGCCGGAATCGACATCGCAGTCCTCTATGACGATGTTCTTGCCCTCGATGTCGAAGCCGTCTGTGCAGACGCCAGCATGGCAGTTGATCTTCACGCGGCGGGCGACCAAGTCTTCGCACTGGAAGATGTTTATGCCCCACGACGCCGCATCGCGCAGGGTAAAGTCCTCCAAACGCACCTTGCGGCACGTGCGGAAGCAAAGCCCCATCGGCTTTGGCTGGTCGTTGCGCGAATAGTCGTAGGCCCAGCCGTTGCCGAATATCTCGCCATCGCCGGTCACCGCAACATTTGTCGCGCAGACCGCCGCCACAACCGCGCGCGGCATCGCCCCGCCCGACTTCGACGGCGTCGCATAGTCCGCCGGATTCCCCGAGGCGACGAGACGAGCCCCCTTCTCAAGCCGCAGCTCGACGTTTGACTTGAGAAGCAGCATTCCCGTAGGATGGTCGCCCGCAGGAATCACGACAGAGCCACCGCCCGCCGCGCTTGCCGCGTCGATCGCCGACTGCCACTTCGCCGTCTCCAATCCGCGGCCGTCTGCAAATGTGGCGGACATCGCCGCAAGACATACAAAACCGCACGCGAGTTTTCCCACACCGTTCATGGCGCTCCTCCACAAGTAAGAATTTGCCGGCATTCTACCTTATAGCCGTCCCCGCCCTACCGCACGAAGAGGTGGAAGCCCATGACCTTGGTCAGCGCCGCTTCTGGCGTGTTGCCGTAGGCGCCGAGGTTGACGCGGTGGCCGTTGCCGCCGACACCGGGGACTTCCGGCTCAAGAGAATAGTCGCTATCAGGGTCGCCCGCGTCGATCGTCGGGGATTCTACATTTTCAGGATCTCGAATCCGCACGCCGTCGAGCATGTAGCCCGTGTGGGTGCGCGGATGCACGTCGAAGGCGGCGCAGGCAGCCCTTGTGTCGTTTCCTTCCAGGTTCCAGTACGTGTCACGATCCTTGAAGAGCCCGACAAAGTCGTTTGTTGTCGTCGTGAGCAGCGGATCGACGTCAATGACACCTTCGCCCCAGTTGATCGTTCCGGCGCCGCCGGCGGTGCCGACGTAGTTCGTAGTCATCCCGGTGACGAGCGAATACGAGATATTAAGAACACCGTTTGTTCCCACTTCGATGTCGGCACCGGCGGCATCTGCTATGTCCTTCTTGCCGCGGACATTGCCGTAGACGATCGAGTTCTTGAGGTTCACAGTCCCCTTGTACACGTTGATGCCCGCGGCCATCAGACCGCCCAGCGTCAGGTTGTACGCAACCGTGCAGTTCTCGATGTCGAGGGTCTGGTCCGTGGTGGACATGCCGCAGGAAATCGCGCCGCCGTTGAGGGACTTCACACTACCCATTCTCATGGACTCGTAGTCGTTGTTGCCAACCAGCGTGCAGTTGATCATCTTCGACCCGCCCGAAGCGCCCGTGAAAACAACGGTACCGCCCGAAGACCCAATGTCGTTGATACTGCTGCTCAGAGCCGCGCAGCAGGAGGCGAAGCGGCAGTTCCTGAATATGGCGGGCGTCGCATCCACAACAACGGCGGCGCCGCGCAGTCCAGCCCAATTCGGGCCGTTCACCGAATACGCCGCGCCGTTCGTCACGAAAAGGCAGTCGTCCACATAGGCCCGTGTGCAGGAACTGAAGTAGATTCCGTTGCCGCCCTTCGCCGCAAAGGGGCTGATCATATTCAGGAACTGGCAGTTCGAGACCGATACCGTGCCGCCGGCGGCATAGATGCCGCGTCCATAGGGATCTTGTCCGGTTTGTATGCTGTCCGTGAAGAGGCAGTCGCGGACAACGAGATCGCCCTTGCCGGTCTTCCTGATTTCGCTACCAGAGGAATGGGAGAACCTGAGTCGCTCGACTGTCAGGAGCGAACCCCTCTCGACGCTGGCCTCCATCGTCTTCTTGGCGTCGTTTCCAGTTAGGTGCGTATAGGTTCCTTCCGGACGCTCCGCGAGCGTCGTCTCGTTCCCGGCGAATCCGCCGCGGATGACAACAGGATAGTTGACGGTCATCGGGCAGTTCGTCGTGATTGTGGCCGTTCCCTCCGCAAGCCAGAATTCGCACGGTCCGTCCGGCACGGCAACTGTTGCAAGAAGGTTTGTCACAGACATCGCCGTCTCCCAGCTGAAGCCGTCGCCTTCTTGCTCAACTTCCGGTTTCGCGAAGTACCGCGCGACAATGGCGAACCCCGCATAGCCAACCCTTCCGGCGTAGGTGCCACGTCCCGTGATAATAACCGCAGCATTGCCCGGCGAGGTGTTGCCTGAATACGAGACATCATAATCGACGCCTTCGGTGAGCACCGCCGAACCGCCGGCTGCCCGCACGACAGGAGTTGGGGTGCAGCCACCTGCGGCCGGGAACTGGTCAGGAATCGGCTCTATGTCGAAGTCCGACAGCTTGACGACGAGAATCACCGTTCCCTTGCCGCCACGGCCGCCGGAATTTGTGCCATAGGCTGCGCTGGCGCCTCCTCCTCCGCCGCCGCCGAGGCCATCCGTGCCAGCGCCGCCATTGCTGCTATTGCCACTGCCGCCGTTACCGCCGCCGCCAACGCCGCCCGTACCGCCGGTGGATCCCATGGCGCCACCGCCACCGCCATACCAAACCTCTTCGCCGGTGATGTCCCGCATCACGCCCTCACCACCGTCGCCAGCGTGGTTGTTTTCCGCATCATGCGAATAGCCTTCATGCCCCGCGCCACCGCCGCCGGCATTGCCGCCGTTGGCGTATCCCGTGGCGTTCGGGATCCCGCCATGTCCGCCTGCATGTCCCTGCCCGGCAACGCCCGCACCGCCAACGCCACCGCCATAGTAGCCAGCGCCGCCGCCCGAACCGCCGGCATAACCGCCCCCATTGGCATTGCAGCCGCCACCACCGCCGCCAAAGGCGGTATAGGTCTTGCCGCCGAAGGACAGCGTCGTATCGCCGCCATTGTTGCCATGCCCGCCGCCGACCATGCCTATGCCGCCAACGCCGACCGAAAGCTGGAACGTACCGCCAGCCGGGAACATGGTGTAGACGCCGACATCGAGGACACCGCCCGCGCCGCCACCGCCGCCGCTGGTAGTGCCTCCGCTGCCGCCGCCGCCGACAAGAAGAGCGTCAGACACGAAAATGCCCTGCCGGGCTGTTATCGTCTGCCGCCCGACGACACTGTTGGTGAAGACATAGACGAAACCGTCGTCAACCATGAGACGGCTGAAGTATGGATCGCCCGTGGCGAGGTACTCGTCGCCGGAAATCAAGAATGTCCGAAATATCTGCTTGCCGGCGAATTCGCCCTTGCCAGTGACAGTCACAGACGCAACGCCACGATCGACGTTGTCCGTGTATTCGACATCAAAGATATCGCTTGAGATATCGCCGCCGATCGTCCAGGTTCGCGAGCTCGTCTTGTCAAGGACAGAGAACTCAGGGCGCAGCGGCTGCCCTGCTTCATAGCACTGGTTGGGGATCGGCAGGATGACAAGCGGGAAGAACGAGTCGTCGAAGAAATGCCCCTCGTTCCCTGCGGTGAAGCCGCCTATTGCCGTTAGCGTAGCCGGGTTGTCGCAGATGTCCACAAGCGTCGCCATGTCGTCGGAATCTTTGCACGGCACGAAGTAGTGGATCAGCTCGCCAGACCGCCAGACCTTGAAGGAGTAGAGCCTAAACTGGCCATAGTTTCCAATGTTGCTGGTCGGTTTGCTCCTATATCCCATGAACAGCACGAGCGGACCGCCGGCCGCCGTGAAGTCGTCAGCTGCATCATGCGTCTGCCCCTCGCCGCCCGACCAGGTGAACTCGTTGCGGTCAACCGTGACGGTGTATTTCGTCCCAGCAGAGACCGCTGGTGTGCAAACGGTGCCGGCGGTCGAATTGTAGTCGAAACGGAACTTGTACAGGTTGTCAGTGGTGTCCTTGAGCACGTACAACGACCATGTCTTTGTCGTGTCACCGTTGCCGCGGGCGCACCATACCAACTGGTCCGCGGTGGGATTGCTCGCGAATTCGACAACCGCCTCGATCTTGTCCGTCGTCGGATTGGGTGTGTAGTCGGAGACTATGCGGCAGTTCGAGCCGTTGCCCTTGACATACTCGACTTCGGTATAGCCATACGGCAATACGCCTGTCGCGAATGCACTTGACGCGGCCATCGCCGCAAGGCACACGAAACCACACACAAGTTTTCTAACCATGACAGTATCCTCCACGGTATTTTCCACTATTTTACCAAATTATGCGTGAAACTGCCAACACCTGCTGAGGCAGATGATGGCTTTGGGCCGCTCGGCGCAATGTCCGAAGCGAACCCTACCGCAAGAACAGGTGGAAGCCCCTGGCCTTGGTCAGCGCCGCCTCGGAAGTATTGCCGTATGCGCCTAAGTTGACGCGGTGGCCGTTGCCGCCGACACCGGGAATTTCCGGCTCAAGAGAATAGTCGCTCTCCTTGTCGCCCGCGTCAATCGTCGGGGATTCCACTCTTTCTGGATCCTTGATCAGTACGCCATCTAGCATATAGCCCGTGTGGGTGCGCGGATGGACATCGAGCACGGCGCAAGTGCCGCGCACGGATTGGGGAAGATATACGCCAGCGCCATCGGCAACAAAAAGGTTCCAGAAGTCATTCGTCGTGGTCGCAAGTAGCGGATCGACGTCGTCGATGACGCCGTCACCGACGTTGAGCGTTCCGCCCTCCACGGCGTGGATGTAGTTCGACGTCTGCCCAGTGACTAGCGTATAGGAAACGTTCAGCGTTGCATTCGACTTCACCTCGATATCGGCGCCGGCGGCCTCGGCGATGTTCGTAAGTCCGCGGACGTTGCCATAGACGATCGAGTCCTTCACGTTCACCGTGCCGTTGATGACGGTAATGCCCGCGGCGGTCTTCTGACCCTGGGTTAGGTTGTACGCCACAGTGCAATTCTCGATATCGAGCGTTTGGCTGGCAGCGGACATCGAGCAGACGATCGTGCCGGCGTCGACGATAGTGGCGGTGGACTGCGATCCCTGGGTGTCGCTGTTGCCGACGAGTGCGCAGTTGACCAGCTTTGACCCGCCCGAGGCGCCGGTGAAGCGCAAGATGCCGCTGTAGCCCGAGCCCTCGTGCATAGCCGCCATGTTTGCCGCGAAGCGGCAGTTGCGGAAGATGGCCGGCGTAGCGTTGACCCAGGCGCCGGCGGCCTTGTGCCGCGCCTGCCATGCCTTGGTCTTTACAAACTGCGAGAGTCCGTTAGTGGCGAAGAGGCAGTCGTCGATGTACGCCGCGGCGCAGGAGTTGAGGTAGATGCCGTCGCCGCCGGCGGAGACGTTGTCAGCAGGGCCGATCAGGTTCGTGAACTTGCAGTTCGAAACCGTGATAGTGCCACCCGAGGCCGATATGCCGCGACCACTGATAGATCCCGACTGCATGCTGTCCGTGAACCAGCAGTCGCGGACGGTAAGGTTGCCGTCTCCGGCCTTGTTGAGCTCGCTGTTTACGGAATGCGAGAAGCGGATGCGCTCGATGGTCAACATCGCACCCGAGCCGACGCTGAAGTTCATCGTCCGATAGACGTTGTTGCCGTCGAGCCGTGTCATCTCCCCTTCCGTGCGTTCGTCTGCGGAGTTCTCGACCCCGGCGAATCCGCCGCGGATGACGAGCGACGAGGCAATTGTCGCCTGCTGCGGCATGTAGTCGTTGGAAACCGCGAGCCACACCTCGGTCTTGGAAGCATCCGGCGTGGACGCAAACGCCGTCGCGAGGTCGGGATACGCGTCGGTCCAGCTGGTGCCGTCCATCAAGCAGTCTGCGCCCGCGCGGACGTGGATGACGTTCGGGCCACCGCCCTTGCCGTAGAAAGGCGGGTAGTTGCCGTTCACCGTCTCGGAGGCCTGGCACTCGACCGGCGTGGCGCTTGGGGCGGCGATTGCGACGTGCACGTTGAAAGCGTCGCCGTTCGCCAGATAGTACGGCAATGCGAACTCGAGGAGATCGCCGTTGCCGACGTTGTCCCAGGCCTGGTCGGCCAAAATCACTCCATTGGTGAAGCAGATCATCTCCACCGTCGCGCTGTAGGCATCCCCAGATTCGAGCCCCATCGTGATCCTGACTATCGGCCGCGTCATGCCGCCGGGGAACGTCACCTCGACGTTCGCCTCCGGCTGGCCGGTCGCGGTGCGCGACGCCTCTGCAGTGTTGCCAAAGGCGCCGAGGTTGAGCCGTCCGCCATTCGGCGCGGGTTCGTTCGAGCAGTCCGCCTTCGGGTCGCCGAGGTCGATTGCCGGCGAGTAGTCGTCCGTCGCCGGACCAGCCGCGCCGCCGTTGACCACGTATCCCGCCGGCGACTTGAGGTGCACGTCCATCGCCGCGAGACTATCGTAGATGCCGGACTTGCTGGGGTTGTAGTGGATCGACGAGGAGGTGACCGTCAGGAGATTCGTGAAGTCGGCGGTCGTTGTGACGAGCTTTGGATCGGCCGCAAAGACCGAGGCCTCGTCGATGGTCAGCCCCGCGCCGGCGAGCGCCGTGCCGTCAAGTGTCGTCACCAGCGAGTTGCGGATGCTAGCCGTCGATCCGGAGCTCACCTGCACGTCGGAGCCGTAGCCGACCGTCGTGATGCGGGCCCGGGTGTTCTTCCAGAAGATCGAGTTGTCGATATCGACGTCACCGGTGGCGACGGATATGCCGCCGGCGGAATAGTGTCCGTGCGCGATATTGTAGGCAAAGGTGCAGTTCTGGACCTTCACCTTGCCGGCCGCGCTGGACA
>Ga0310786_10006631_pt1 | contig 15319 bp, 13 predicted proteins | sample AusTroGonzalo_MG_FD_203881 | JGI IMG/M metagenome (GOLD analysis project Ga0310786, IMG submission 203881) | Bovine rumen microbial communities from tropical cattle in Woodstock, Queensland, Australia - Gonzalo_03 (v2) (version 2) | ecosystem: Host-associated > Mammals > Digestive system >... | reverse complement strand
AGCAAGATAGTCACTTCCCTCACTTACTGAATTATAATTTTGAATAACATTTTTTATTAAATTTCTTTTTTCTTTATCAAATTTTTCATCCTGTAAATTCCTAAAAAAAATATCGTACGCTTTTTTAACTTTCTCCTTAAGATTTAGTTCTGAGTATAAAACATCTATAATGCTATATATAAAATCAAATTCAATTTGATAATAGAAAAAAATTTGTCGCCCTTTTTTTTGAACACATTCATATTTTCCTTCTCCAAGATGAATATTTTGCAACCATTCCAATTCCTTGACATTTTCTCTATGGATTTGCAACATTTCATAAAAGCGACTGATAATCTGCTGTTTTCGTTTTTCTTTGCGATCCTCTTTCACATCCGCACGAACATCAACATTTGCTTTATACTGCACCCAAAATGCGGCAAACGTGATAATGGCCGCAGCAATTGCAATAAACGGATTCATTATACCAAAGGTATCACCAATAGGTCCTGTTTCACTACCAAAAATAACTCCTGTACTGCACTGCGTAAATAGTATTGGTGCGATAAACGCAAATAAAATTAAAAACGCGGAAACCACAGTAAAAATATTGACTACTTTGGCCTCTTTTTTAGACGTACCTTGATTCTCTTCAGATTCAGAATCGTTTGCCATAACTGCCCCTTAATATTTTTAATGTTATGGCATAATGGTAGTTTTTTTCTTTTATTTTAAATGTGATTAAAAACAAAAGAAAATGATATAAAAAAATATCTAAGCAATAAAGTCCGTCACCTATATCAACTTGCGGTCGTTAAGGTCATCGATGAGAGATGCGGGCATCCACTTTTTAAGTTTCTGGAAATCCGGATCGTCGAGTTTCTTACGTTGTTCTGAAGATTTCGTCTCATCGCCTGCATCGTGGTAGATGCGAATGAGGTTCAAAACAGAGCACCAATAGCGAATGGACTTTCCGGTACGCACGAGATAATCGGCGGCGCTTTGCTCGTAAATCGAGGCCGCTTCTTCGTAACGCTCTAGCCTGTAAAGCATATCGGCTTTAATTTGGAGCATCACCGGATGGTTCGGAGCTTTCTTGAGTCCACGTTCAGCAAGCGAAAGCCCTGTCTTGAAATCCTTGCGGTCGTAATGCATCCAGATGAGCGGCGTCAGGAACAGCGGCCAGAATCGAGCCGAGCGCAAAGAACCTGAATCGAGGATCTTGAGGTACGATTCGCGATTGTCCGACTTGAACGGGAGCCATCCAAAGCTATTATCAATATAGTAGGCGTAAATTGCATAGAAAGCCTTCGATTCGTAATCCTTGGCGTCTTCGAACTGATTTGCGGCAGAGCGAGTCTGCATAGCTCCCTTGACGGAATGACCCGTTTCGGTAAGCACGTAACCGATTTCAAAATTTCGGAGCGCATCCCACAGCCCTTCGGTCTTGCAGGTTTCAAGATTCTTGGCGGCCACCTTGAGCGATGTGGTATCGCCCTTGTCGTCGTACATACTTACGCGGATGATGTTCTGGAACACACAGCCGACACCGTCATTTTCCAGACGGAGCTTGCGGGCCAAGTTAAATGCCTCGACGTAATTGAGTTCCATCGTCTTTTGCGTTACCTTTTCGGCAAGTTCATTCTGCGCTGGGGTAAGGGCAAAAGTAAGCTCGTCGGCAAAGGAAATGCTGACGACCAATAAAAACAGAACGATGAATCTCTTAAACATAAATGACAATTTAGAAACTTTTGATTTAGCGCACCACATTCCACTTTGGAATAGCGCAAGACTTGTTTATTTATGTAAAAAAATGTATAAATACAATAGATACTAATAAGAAATAAACAATATATCAACAGAATTAACCATTTTTGAACGTTAAGTCGTTGAGATAAGGGAAGATAAAACGAGTTGGAGTTGAGAGAAACAAAACTAAGAAGGAAGAGATTAGGTGTAGGTTTAAAACTTTAGGATCGGAGGCCACCATGAAGATGCTCCATAAGACACAAACCGCTGCGCTTTACTACCTGTTCCATACGGGATTCCAGACCTTCAAGGAACGGATTAAAGACGAACTGACTTCCACGAGCGGCGTTAATCTTGAAGATGTCATGGACGATTCGAATCTTTACGCCTACTACCAGCAAGGTGAATCGGCAGATTATGTGGCGGCCTGTATTTCGGCAAACTGTTAAGCATTCTCTCTCCATTCCGGATTTTACCGGTCCTTCTCATAACAAAGGAACCCCGGGGCTCGTGCCTCAGGGTTCTTTTTTTAAAACGAGAAATTATGGATCCTTCGGGCTTTGCCTCAGGATGACAGGTCGAGAATGACGACTCCAGAATGATAAGTTTGCAAGAGGGAGGTGCCCGCTCTAAGGCGGGCATGACAACACAATTATTTCTTTTTCTTGGCCTTGGCGTTCTTTTCGGCAACATCCTGCTTTTCGCAAGTAGTGACTACTTCAAACTTGCCCTTGTTCACGGTTACGATCTTCGTATTGGCATTGGCGCCACGACGGAACTTGATATCACCGTAAATTCCCTTGAAATCCTTCGTCGCATTGATGTAATGCGTCATATCATCATCCTTGCCCGTAACTGCAGCAAGCGATGTAAAGATGATGTTTGCGGCATCATAGCTGAGTCCGCTTACCTTGTCTTCACCCGGTTCAACACCCCAGCGAGCTGTAAAGTCCTTCACGAAGTTCGTGTAAGCGATATTTCCCTTGTTCATATCGATACCGGGAACACTGAAGTATGAACCTTCGACAAGGCGCTTGCCCTGGATCAAGAGTTCTCGACCGTACCAGCCGGATGTTCCAAGATAAGTGCCGGAAACCTTGTTGAATGCAGCCTGGCTCACCATGGCACCAGCATCGGCCGGGTTCGTTGCCGGGATAAAGAGTCCCGGGAAATCAGAAGTAGAATCAGCGAGATAAAGCTTACGGTCTCTCGGATTGACAGTGTTGAGGTCACTCAAGCCCTTAGCAATATTGCGACGGCGGTTTTCCTGAGTGAAGCGAACGTCACGGAGAAGGTTGAATTCCGTCTTGTAGTCCGGGCGGCCTTCTTCGTAATTGCGGAAGCCGACAACAGCACCACCACGGCGTTCAACAGCGCGGGTAAAGCTTTCGGACATTGCCGTACCGAAATCGCCAAGCGGGCTCATCACGCCAAATTCACGAATGTCGAGGCACTTGATAGCAAAGTCTGCGATGGTCTGTGCGAGAATATCCATAGTGAGGTTCACCTGGAAAATGTTCGGGCCAAGCTTTGCAATGCCAGCATCCGTTGCAGTCGGGGTAAGCATCGGTACATGCTGGAAGTTCGCACCAAGCCATGCAGCTACGGACGTCGCCGGAGCACTCATGATAGGACCGATAATCGCGATGATGCTATCCTGGTTCACTGCACGTTGCGTACGCATGAGGGCGATCGCCGCATCTGCATGTGTGTCCTGGAAAATGATATTCACCTTGCCCTTGAGATTCGCCTGTTCGTAAGCGAGGAGCGAACCCTGAACTGCTGCGGCACCGAATTCGGCGAAGTCGCCGGAGAGCGGAGCAAGCACGAGCACAGTCGGAAGACCGGCACCAAGACCTTCAAGAGCGCTGATTCCCTTCTTTGCGGTTTTCTGCAAACTTTCCGAAGAGGAGGTCTTGAGAACCTTCTTGTACCAATACCTTGCAGCGCGGTAGCGCTTGGCGTTCTGGCATTCACGACCAATTTGGAGTTGCATCCAGCCCATCACCTCGCGGTCAACAGGATACTTTTCCAGAAGAGCCTGCAATTGGTCTGCCGTAAGGAGTGAGGCGGCCAAAGTCTGGATAGCCACATCCTTTGCGCGAGATCTTGCAGCCGGATTGGTCGAATAAGAAAGCACACGGAGCATGGCTTCAACACCATCGAACACGGAACCCTTCTCGACATCGATAACGGCACGGGCAAGTTCCATACGTTCGCGGTATGCGGACTTCACATGATATTCCAGAAAGCGGGAAGCCACATCGTAAGCGGCGTCCTTCTTGTCCGTGCGGAGATAGCATTCCGCAAGCATCACAGAAGCCTTTTCACCTTCAAGCTTGCGGAAGGCGGACTTGTAAATGTTCTGCAGCGGAGCAATCGCGTCTGAGCAACGACCGCTCTTGACAACTTGCTTTACCTTTTCGACATCGTCTTGAGCGAAAACCGAAGTGGAAAGGAAAGCAGCTAGAAATAGGGGAAACAAGCGATTCATACTTAAACCTCGCCGGCCTTACTGGAAGCTATCGGCAGCCTCCTGAATAACAAAATGTTCTTTCTTGATTTGCTTTTGAAGAGATTCGGGGAGCTTAGACCAGTCGATAACATCAACACGGAAAGGGAGTCCGCTTTCGACAAATGCCTTTTCCACCGAAGTCATGTCTTCAAGGGAAATGGGAGATTCCGAAATGACCGCCAATTCCAAATCCGTATCCGGGGTCAAATCCACACCCGTAACACGAGTCCCGTACGCCCAAACTTCAAAGCCCTCAAAATGGAGGCCAAGTATTCTCTGTACGGTTTCCAACTGATCCGTTTCTAAACAAAGAGTCATAGTTCACTAAAATATAGTTAATGTATTTTGACACTCACTGTCATTACAGCTTGTCGGGGACAAAACGGAGTAGCCAAAGTTCCGTATCGCTACCAATGCGGACTGGCGGACCCCAAGAATCGACTCCGCTAGAGACGAGCCATTTAACCTGGTCCAGTTCCCCAAGACCATATGCAAGGCGCCAAACCCAGTTAATAATAACAGTCCCCGGGAAAAACTGGCCGTTATGCGTGTGTCCGGACATCGCAAAGTCAGGACGGCGACCAGGGTGATCCTCTTCGATGCCACGCGGCTGGTGGTCCAAGAGCAACCAGGGAAGTTTTGATTCAGCTATTGTCGGGCGGAGTTCAAAAAGCGGTTTGCGTTCGATATCGCGCATTTTGGCAACACTGTAGTCGATACGGCCGGTAATGCAAGCAAAATCCGTGCAGACCGTAGAATCTTCGAGCACAACAAAGCCATTGTTTTGCATCCACTTTTTGTAATTACCGCCTTCGCGTTCAATAAAGCCTTCGTGATTCCCGTCAATAGCAATAGCGGCGACCTTGGCGGTTGCAGCCAGCTTCTGCACCTGAAAATCATATTCCCAAGCAGAAAGCGTTGAATCCATGACATCCGAAAAATCACCGCCAAACAGCACCAAGTCCGGATGAAGGCTGTCGCACACATGCACGATGCGTTCCATCTTTTCGCGATTGAACAGAGGGTCAATGTGGAGGTCGCTAAAGAAAACTGCCGTAAATTCCTGTTCTGTCGGCACGGCAATCTTGAACTCGCGAACATGGAAGTTCTCATTTGCACTAGCGCCAGCAATGCGGAATATAACCGTGAGTATCACTGAAACAAAAAGCAGAAAACGAGATACCGAAACGACAAGGCGAGAGTCAATCGGTTTCTTCACTATAGCGCGGCGAATGCCACGAGCAATCCACCAGAGGATATAAAGCATCAGAGCTTCGCAAAGCCACACCGCAAAAAACGACATTCCAAGCGATGCCCAATAACTTGTTCTTAACAAAAAACATACAGGCAGGAGAATTACCGAGATTCCAGCGATAATGCTCCCCTTGACTCCAGGCGCCACGTTCCTGACATTTACGAACAGAAAGAACACGCCGAAAATGAGAATAAAAAAGAATATCATTTCAGCCTTGCCTGTATAAGTGAAAGGACATCGTGAAAGACTTCGTCGGGGGTGCGGTCTGCATCGACAACGCTTACGACATCGCTATAATCGCGGCCAGCGGCTAAATAGCCTGCACGGACGCGTTCAAAGAATTCAGCTTTTTCGCTTTCAAGACGGTCGGGGGCGCCACCGCGATTCGCCATGCGCTTGCGGCTCGCTTCGACAGTCAAGTCGAGCACAATGGTAAGTTCGGGGAAGCAACCACCGCACGTAAGTTCCGTCAGGCGCTGTACTTTATCTGCGCCAAGCCCGCGAGCGTAACCTTGATAAGCAAACGTGCTCCACGCAAAACGGTCAGCGATAACGATACTTCCTGCATCAAGCGCGGGCTGGATGATTTCGTGAATCACCTGCGCACGAGCGGCATTGTACAACAAGAGCTCGGTATCGTCCGCCATGATGCCCTTGAACGCAGGGTCCAAAAGCAATTCGCGAATACGCTCAGAAATTTTAGCGCCACCAGGTTCGCGCAAGCGCACTACCTTGTAACCTTTGGATTCGAGTGCAGAAACCAGCAAGTCGATTTGTGTCGACTTGCCGGAACCATCAATGCCTTCGAGGCTGAAAAATTTCTTCGCAGTTTGCATGGCTTCACAGTGGTTGGTGGTTAGGAGGTGTGAGGTCGCTCGCAAGCTCGCTTTGAGGTATGAGCTTTGAGTTTTTTAGTTTCGCGGCTCCGCCGCCTGATTTTTACTCAGAGTGCAAAGCACGACCTCATAGCTCAAGGCTCACCACTAATCAACGTCCTTGCCGTGGCACTTCTTGTACTTGAGGCCAGAACCGCACCAGCAGAGGTCATTGCGACCGAGCTTTGCACCGGCCTGCTGTTGGGCGCGCTTCACTGCGGCAGCAAGTGCCGAGTTCACACGGTTCGGGCGAGTGCCCGGAAGCGCGCTCTGCGGCATCGGCTGACCATCAGCCTGATCTTCAGAAAGTGCATTCGTTTCGGAAGAAGCAGCCTGACCAGCAAGACCTGCAGCCTTGGCGCCTTCTGCGCTGAGCTGTTCTGCAGATTCCGCACCGTCTGCCGGTGCTTCGGTAGCCTGTTCTGCCGGAGCGGCACCGTTCTGTGCGGCTTCTTCCGCAGCCTTGCGTTCGGCGTCAATCTGTTCCTGGCTCTTGAGCTGGAGCTGGTCCGGAGAAACCGTCACACCGTTCGGGAGCGTGATGCGGATGTTCAAAATGCGGAGAGCCGTGAGCGTTGCAATCTTTTCGAGGCAGCTTTCGAACATCTTGAAGCCATCATTCTTGTACACCATCAGCGGATCCTTCTGGGCGTATCCGTGGAAGCGGATAGCATCCTTCAGCTGGTCCATGGCGTACAAGTGTTCCTTCCACACTTGGTCAATCGTCATGAGGAGGAAGCGGCGTTCGATATTGCGGAAGTCTGCATCCGGAATAATCTTCGTGAGCTTGTCGTAACGCACCTTGCAAAGGCCGATAATTTCGTCGAGCACTTGTTCCGGCGTCTTCGTCATTGCATCTTCAAGTGTGAGATTGTATTCCATGCCGAGCGTGCGCTGCAAGTCTGCATGCAAGTCTTCGAGCTTCCACTGTTCCGGATAGCTCTTTGCCGGAATGTAAGCAGAAACCTTGATATCGCAAGCATCTTCGATACGGTTCATGATTTCGTCACGGATGTCTTCACCGTTCAAGATACGGCGGCGGAGCCCGTAAATCACCTTGCGCTGTTCGTTCATCACGTTATCGTAGTCGAGCAAGTGCTTACGGATATCGAAGCTCTGGCTTTCGACGCGGCGCTGAGCACCACGGATGGAGCGGGACACGATCGGGTGGGTAATCACTTCGTCTTCGCCCACACCGAAACGGTTCATGAGGTTCTTGACGTTGTCGCCACCGAAGATACGCATCAGGTTATCGTCGAGCGAGAGGAAGTACTGGCTAGAACCCGGGTCGCCCTGACGGCCGGAACGACCGCGCAACTGGTTATCGATACGGCGAGATTCATGGCGTTCCGTACCGAGCACGTGCAAACCGCCGAGTTCAGTCACTCCCGGTCCAAGCGCAATGTCAGTACCACGACCAGCCATGTTCGTTGCAATCGTCACCTTGTCCTTGTGACCGGCGTACTGGATGATTTCAGCTTCGCGGCCATGGTTCTTGGCGTTCAAGACTTCGTGCGGGATGCCTTCCTTTTCGAGCATGCCGTGGAGGATTTCGGACTTTTCAATGGAAGCCGTACCCACGAGGAGCGGCTGGCCCTTGGCGTGGCGTTCCTTGATTTCGGCCACGATAGCACGCCACTTGGCATCTTCAGACTTATAGACCAAGTCCTGCAAGTCCTTACGGATGCACGGCTTGTTCGTCGGAATGACCCACGTGTTCATGTTGTAAATCTTGATGAATTCCGTGGCTTCGGTTTCTGCCGTACCGGTCATACCCGAGAGCTTCTTGTACATACGGAAGTAGTTCTGGAACGTAATCGTTGCAAGCGTCTGGTTTTCACGGCGTATAGGCACGCCTTCCTTGGCTTCAATAGCTTGGTGGATACCGTTAGAATAGCGGCGGCCTTCCATCAAGCGGCCCGTATTTTCATCGACGATGATGATTTCGCCGTCACGGACGATGTAATCGACATCCTTCTCGAACAAGTACCAAGCGCGGAGAGCGTTATCGAGGAAGTGAACCCAGTCGGCATGTTCACCATAAAGGTTCGTAATATGCATCAAGTCCTGGATGTGGAGCACACCCTTTTCGGTAAACTGGATGTTCTTGTCCTTTTCGTCGACAGAGAAGTCCTTGTTGCGGACGAGCTGCTTGGAAATTTCGTTGGCCTTGGCGTACTTTTCAGTAGCATCTTCGGCAGGACCACTGATGATAAGCGGCGTACGGGCTTCGTCGATCAAGATGGAGTCCACTTCGTCAACGATACAGAAGTTGAGTTCGCGCTGCACAAGCTGGTTCGGTTCAACAGCCATGTTGTCACGGAGATAGTCGAAACCGAATTCGTTATTGGTACCGTAAGTCACGTCGGAGTTGTAGCTTTCACGGCGCTGTTCAGCGTCAAGACCATTAACAATAAGACCAACGGTCAAACCAAGGAACTTATAGACAAGGCCCATCTGCTTAGCGTCACGGCCAGCGAGGTAATCGTTCACCGTCACGACATGCACGCCATGGCCAGAAAGACCGTTCAAGTAAACCGGGAGAGCGGCAGCAAGCGTCTTACCTTCACCAGTTGCCATTTCGGCAATTGCACCTTCGTGGAGCACGAGACCACCGATCATCTGCACGTCGAAAGGCAACATGCGGAACGGCTTCACAGATTCCGGATAGAGTTCACGAACCTTGGCATAGAGAGCTGCCGGCAAGTAGACTTCCCATTCGTTCTTTCCACTTTCGAGTTCGGCCTTGGCCTTGTTCACGGCTTCCTGGAGGTCTGCGCCCAAACGGCTGAAGTCAAAGCCGAATTCCGGCTTGAAAATATTGAAGATACCCAAGCGACGGTCGCAAGCTTCACGGCAAACAGCAAATGCTTCAACCCTGATATCGTCGAGCGTTGCGCCGTTATTCAGTTTTTCGCGGAATTCCGCACTCTTTGCAGCAAGTTCAGCGTCGTCCAACGTTGCGAGAGCCTTGCAAGCTTCGTGAATCTTTGCAATCACCGGGCGGAGCTGCTTCACCTTACGTTCATGAGGTGTACCGAAAATCTTATGGAGTACTGTATCTACAATGCTCATGGTTGTCCTTTATAATAGCCATGGGTCGGCCCATAGCGCATGATTTAAAATTAAACGTGGTTAAAAGTAGCAAAAGATGTGCCACTAAATTTATTGTTTCAAGTTGAAAAGGCCTTTTTAAGAGCTTTTTATGGGGATTGTGGCTTTTCCCAATTTAGTTTACTCACACAGCTACACCATTATAATTATATTAGCTATATGAAAAAATTGGATTTCGTAAATGGCTTTTTTGTACTCGCAACGGGATTTTTCCTAGCCGCACCGGTAAATGCGCAAACAACCGATGCTGAACTTTTAAAACATCCCGAATTCACATCGAGCAATTATCTCGTGTACCCGGAACCCGTAAATATTAAATACACAAAGGTTCCCGCCGGATACAAGCCATTCTATATCAGCCATTACGGAAGACACGGTAGCCGTTATCACCACGACTCAGAAGAATACAAGTATCTCTACAAGACTCTTTCCAAAGCCGATTCTGCAGGCAAACTTACCGAACTCGGTAAACAGGCGCTGGCATACGCAAAAGTCCTCGCCACCGATGCCGCCCCCCGCAAGGGCGACCTCACGCAAGTGGGAGCCCGCCAGCACGAGGGAATCGCAAACCGCATGTACAAGAATTTTGGAGACGTTTTCAAAGACTGGAAAGTCGTCGGTAAAAAAATCACACCACACGTGAAAGCTTACGCAAGTACAAGCGGCCGTTGCATTGTGAGCATGACAGCGTTCATGGGAGAACTCCGCTCGCTCAATCCCAAAATCAAGCCAGAACTCATCTCCGGCAAGAGCTACATGAAGTTCATCAGCGCATTCGACTGGGGCAAACTCGACTATTCAAAAGTCAAAACCTACACAGATGAAAGCGATAAGCTTTGGCAACAAGTCAATCCGCAACCATTCTTGAAAAAGCTATTCAACGACAGCAATTACGTTGTAAAAGATATTGAAGCAGACAAATTCTATAATCGCTTCTTTGAAATCGCAACATCGCTCCAGGGCATGGACAAGCCACTGCTCGATGATATCGCCGCAAACGCAAAAGTGCCTGCAGATTCCTTCGTAAACCTCTTCACGACCGAAGAAAAGATTGCTCGCTGGAAAGCGCAGAACGCCTGGTGGTACAGCCTCGAAGGCACAAGCCCGCTTATCAATCGCCCCGATGGACTCAAATTTGCCGCACCCACGCTCCAAAATATCATCGACGAAGCCGATGAAGCAATCGCCGTTGACACAGCGCGCAATCCAGCAATGCCAATCGCGGCAACACTCCGCTTCGGGCACGATGCGACACTTCTCCCCCTCGCCGCCCTCATGCAATTGCCTGTAGCCAACGCAAAAGTTTCGGACATCTCCAAATTGCACGAACAGTGGAACGACTTTAGAATCATCCCGATGGCCGCCAACTTGCAAATCGTATTTTACAAGGCTCCGAACAAACCCATCCTCGTAAAAGTCCTGTATAACGAAATCGAACAAACGTTGCCTGTACCATGTGGCTCAGCAAGTTCACCAACATTGACAAAAAACTGCCCCGCGGCTCCGTATTACCGTTGGGATGATGTCCGCGATTTTTATTCTGCCCTTCTCGACACCCTCAAAAAATAGTTTATCATGAAAAAATCCATTGCACTTATTTTCGTTCTCGTCACAAGCGCCTCACTTTTTGCAGCTCCCAAAGATGCAGATTCCAAAGCCGATGCCGTCAAAAAACTTGTCGACCAAGGTGTTCAATTCCATGAACAAGGCCAATTCGATGAAGCCATAGCCAAGTACAAACAGGCAGAAAAAAAAGACCCGAAAAACGCACTCGTCAAATACGAGATGGCTTTTACATACCATGCCAAACGTGACTTAGACAAAGCACTCACTTATGCCAAAGCCGCAACAAAGCTCAATACTGAAGGCCTCAGCGAAAACCTCTACAGCCTGCTCGGAACAATCTACGATGAAAAAGGCATGCCGGATTCCGCGCTCAACGTCTACCGCGAAGGATTTGCCAAAGAACCAAATTCATTCAACATCCCGTATAACGCCACCATCACATACATGAGAAAGAACAACGCCGATAGCGCCTACGCCTGGGTCAAGCGGAGCCTCAACAACTCTCGTGTTCACGAAGGCAGCTACTATTACGCCGGATTCCTTGCAAGCCAAATGGGTAAATGGCCGCAATTCTACGCCTACACCATGTACTCGACATTTATCAGCAAAAAAAGCGAAATCATCCGCGACAATCTTTCAAGACTTTACGGCAAGACAAAATACTTTGTCCTAAAAAAAGACAATACAGTCGAAATGAACACGCCTAACATCAAGCAAACAGGCAGCGATTCCACCGTCAACAACGAATTTTTGCTCGCCATCCAGACCATGCTTATCACGGATTCTCTCGGCAATCGCAAGCTTTACGATCCAGATTCAAATTCAACACAGCAAACAGAATTCTTGATCCACATCCTCGAAAAAAGCATCAAGCTCATAGCCTTCACCGACGAAATCAATGAACCCATCCAAAGATTTTATCAAGGGCTGATTCGCGAAGGATTGGTTGAAGCATTTATCTACACTATCTGCGAACCGATTGACCGCCCCACATTCGCGCAGTGGCTCATCAAGAACCGCACCGGACAAACGCGCCTATACCAATGGTTCAATAAAGAGTGGTTGATGCTGTAATTTTCAAAGGAAAACTATGCGTTTTTTTGTACCCACAAATATCTACGTCGAAAAGGATTGCGTCAAAAATCACACGCAAAATTTGCTTGCTGTCGGAAAACGCGCACTCATTGTAACAGGACATAGCTCCGCTGCAGCAAACGGTTCGTTGAACGACGTGACGAACGTTTTAAACTCAGGCGACATCCCGTACCTAATTTTCAGCGAAGTCGAAGAAAATCCGTCAACAGATACAGTAGGGAAGGCCGCCCAAATCGCACGCAAATTTAAAGCAGACTTTATCATCGGCATTGGGGGAGGTTCCGCCATCGACGCCGCAAAAGCGATAGCACTCCTCCTCGTAAATCCCGATGTTGAGGCAGACGACTTGCACAAGGTGCCGAGCCACCCGCTCAACCACGCGCCCGTTGTAGCAATCCCGACAACATGTGGAACAGGTTCCGAAGCAACGCCCGTTGCCATCATCACGAATCACAAAATCAATCTCAAGAAAAGCATCCCGCACGTGATTTTCCCCGTGCTCGCGCTCGTTGACGGAAAGTATCTCGCTACCGCAAAGAAGCGACTGATCGTGAACACCGCCGTTGACGCGCTTGCCCACATGGTCGAAAGCATCCTCAACGTAAAATCGAATCTGCTCAACCGCATGTGCCCGGAATACGGACTCAAGCTCTGGGGAGAATGCAAAGACGCGCTACTTTCGGATGAGAAAGGCACCGCGATTGACGCGACAAATGCCGCGCCTGCTAGGGAAACTGCCGCGCCGATTGATGCAAGTTTGTACGAAAAACTCATGCTGACCTCGACAATTGCAGGCATGTCCATCGCACAAACAAGCACCGCCGTACCGCATGGAATGAGCTATGATCTCACGCTCCACGCAGGGATTCCGCACGGCCCCGCAGTAGGGTATTTCCTCGCCGCCTACGTTGAAGTCTGCGCCAAGTTCGTCCCGCAAGACATCGAAAAAATCCTCTCGCTCTTGGGACTCAAAAGCATTGAAGAATTTAACGAAATGCTCCGCAAGCTCATCGGCACATGCACCGTGAGCCGCGAAAATCGAGACCAGTTCGCCGCCGCGATGAAAACGAACCGCTCCAAACTCGACCTCGTCCCCGGAGAAATCACCCCCGAAGACATCGACTACATCTACGAAAAATCGCTAGAGGTGGAGTAGGGGAGACAGGAAAAGGAACCGCGCACAATCAGCATTGTCATTCCCGCCTCTGAGCGGGAATCTCCTATTCCATGCGAAGTCATCCTGAGCAACGCGAAGGATCCAGTAACATTTGCCATTACGTTGCCACCATCTCGAAATTTGTATATTGACATCGTAACATCGGAGTCACAATGAAAAAAGCTTTAATCGCCGTTATAATTGTAGTCGTCATCCTGCTCATTATCGTAGGGAAGGGCATTGGCACTTACAACAACATCATCGCCCTCGAAGAAGGCGTAAAGGCACAGTGGGCACAAGTCGAAAACACCTACCAGCGCCGCTTTGACCTCATCCCGAATCTCGTCAGCACCGTGCAAGGCGAAGCCAACTTCGAAAAGAGCACCCTCACCGAAGTCATGGAAATGCGCAGCCGCATGGGCGGAACCGTCAAACTCGACGAAAGCCTCATGAATGACGAAGCCGCTCTCAAACGCTTCCAAGAAATGCAAGGCAGCCTCGGTGGCGCCCTCCAGCGCTTAATGGCCGTCTCCGAAAATTACCCCGATCTCAAGAGCAACAAGAGCTTCCAGGAACTCCGCGTACAACTCGAAGGCGCAGAAAACCGCATCGCCGTGGAACGCAAACGCTACAACGAAACCGTTCAGGCATTCAACACCACCATTCGCCAGTTCCCGACAAACCTCGTCGCCGGATTCGCAGGCGCCTCCCCGAAAGCCCTCTTCTCCGCTGACGCCGGCGCAAGCACCGCACCGAAAGTGCAGTTTGATATAAAGTAATGGTAGGAGATAGGTATTAGGGGTCAATGAACTCATCACTTTTTTCTTATTATTGAATAAATAATCTTTTTTTGTACGATTCTCTTTTTTATATTTAAATAAATTATTGTTTTACAGATTAATTTATGAAAAAAATAACAGATATAATTTTTAAACTTGCTCATTGGTATGTTGATGATCAGAAAAATTTTTGGACTAGAAATTTTTTCTGTTTTTTTCTTTTTAGCTTACCATTTTTTATTTTGCATTTATGTACAAATGATAGTTTTAGGAACTTTTTACGGAATAATTCTTCTGATAGTATTATTGCAAATTTTTTTGATAAAAATTTTTGGGTTATTTACCTAATAATGGCTTTTATATCCTTTATGGAAACAAAAATACATTCATTAGCTAATTATCTCGATAAAAAATCAATTTTTTCCGATGTTAATATAGCTTCTTTCAATTTAGTATGGGAAAATCTTGTTGATTACAAACGAACTCGTTTTGACACATTTCTTACATCAAATTCTTATAATCCTAACATGTCCAAAGAAGATATATTTTACAACATCACACGCCCTGATCAACAATTTAATACTCTCGCAAAACTTCTTTATGAATACTTTCATTCACAATTTAATTATGATTTCAAAGTCAGAATTATCCAAATTGAAAATAAAAAAAACAATGCTTGGTTAAGTGCTTACCCCCCAAACCCAGCAACAGAGTTAAACGATTTAAATGATCCAAAATCATCTATATCATATTGTATAAAAAGAAAAAAAATGACAATCATTGAAGATATAGCAAAAGAGATAAAAAAAGAATCCCCACACTATCATGTTACCCATAATATAATTGATGAAAAAGGGTCTTTAATTTGCATACCTTGTTACTGTGAAAAGAAAAAAGATTATGCATCAGTAGTTACTATATGGTGTGAAGAAAAAATGTTTTTTAAAGAACGTGAACGAAAAAGAATTCAATCATTTACAGATCAAATCGAATCAAGAATTAAATTAGAACAGAATCTTTCAATTTTAGCGGAGTAATAATATATGAAAAAAAATATTATCGATGGGATCGCTTTTGATATAAAAACCAAAGTTCCTGTAGCAGATTCAATAACATTAGATTTTTTTAACCAAATTGATAATACTTTCAGAAAAAAACTAAAAAAAAGAACAGCTCTTTATCAAGAAATCTTTGCAAAAAAATAGCACATCATCTATATCTTATTGTCAACTTTTA
>Ga0310786_10006630_pt1 | contig 15321 bp, 9 predicted proteins | sample AusTroGonzalo_MG_FD_203881 | JGI IMG/M metagenome (GOLD analysis project Ga0310786, IMG submission 203881) | Bovine rumen microbial communities from tropical cattle in Woodstock, Queensland, Australia - Gonzalo_03 (v2) (version 2) | ecosystem: Host-associated > Mammals > Digestive system >... | reverse complement strand
CCGACTCGGAAATCGTAGTCTTCCCAACCTGTCGCGGGCCAGAGACAAAAACCATCTGGTTGTAGTCGTTGAGATGCGACTCCACCATCGTCTTGTAGATTCGGGGATAATTTCTGTCTCTTCCACCGGTTTTCATGCCGCGATTATATCAAAATCCGCCCTCCAGAGTCAACACCAAAACGGACATCTATCCGTTTTGGTGGCTCTAAAGCGGATACATGTCCGTTTTAGGCACTGTCTACTTCACATGCTTCCCGGTCGGACTGTGGTGGCAGCCGGCGCTAGTCGACTTTGATCCGCACCGCTCGCATCTCGTGGAATCGTCGCGGTGCTCGTGCTTGCCGGTCGGCGAGTGATGGCATCCAGCGCCATAACTCGCCGAACCGCACCACTCACAACGCGTGGAATCGTCGCGGTGTTCATGCTTGCCGGTCGGCGAGTGATGACATCCCGCCCCATACGACGCCGAACTGCAGTGCCTGCACTTCGACTCATTCTTTTGCGGTTACCATGGGGTCCCCCATAGTCGCTCGGCAAATGCCATTACTTGAGTTCGGAACCTTTCGTCTCGGGGCAGATGAACACAGCCCAAAGGAGATGCGCAACGAGGCATGCGCCGAAGAACGCGAATATCCACTGCGGCAGCCAGCTCGCCGCCATGACCGGGAACACGAACGTCAGCACCGCGCAAAAGCCCCAGTGGGTGAAGCTGCCTAGGCTCTGCCCCTGCGCACGGAAGCGCTGCGGGAATATCTCGGATATGAACACCCAGATGACCACGCCCTGCCCCATCGCAAAGAACACGATGAACGGAAAGATGCACGCGGCCGCGACTATTCCAAGCCCGAACTCAAACGCCGCTGCCGTCGCAAAATGCGCAAGGATGCACCCTATCGAGCCGACAATCAGCAGCGTACGCCGACCAATCCGGTCGATGAGGAAGAGTCCCGCAAACGTTCCGATCCCGAGCACAACGCTCATCGCCGCCGCACAGCCAAGCGCGACAGATGTCGAGAAGCCCGCCATCTCGAACACGCGCCGCGCAAAATACATCATCGCGTTGATTCCAGAAAGCTGATTGAATGCCGCCACGGCGAACGCAAGAAGGATCGGGCGAAGGTTTGCGCGAGAGAAGAATCCTATTGAGTTGGAGTTTTGAGTTGGAGAAACCTCTCCAACTTTATATCCCCGCATCGCGAGGTAGCGCGGCGATTCCTCAAGGAAAAACGCGGCGACTGTAAACGCCAGCGCAGGAACTGCCATTGCACCAAGCATCCACCGCCATGCGCTGTCGCCAAAGCCCGCGCCCGGCGACCCTATCCACCAGTTGACGAACTGCGACACGACCATGCCCAGGACGATGTTGAACTGGAACATCCCGCCGAGCCGCCCGCGCTTCTCCGCCGGAGATATCTCCGCAATGTAGATTGGCGCCGCGATCGACGACACGCCGACCGCGAAACCGCCGACGAGCCGCGCTACTGACATCTCCGCAGGCGACCGCGCAAGTGCGCTCCATAACGCGCCGACAAGGAAGCCTACGCCAACACCGACAAGCGAGCGCTTGCGCCCGACCCTGTCGCAGATGCGCCCGCCCAGGAGCGCGCCTGCAACCGTTCCCCACAGCGCCGCGCTCATGAGGCATCCATGGACGAATGGTGAGAGATTCCAGAGCGCCTGTATCTGCTGCTCGCCACCGTTGATGACGGCTGTGTCGTAGCCGAAGAGGAATCCGCTAAGCGCCGCGACTACCGCCAGGAATGCCACTCGGTTCATCGCCATTCCTTAGCAAAGCACGTCGTTCTTCTTGAGCTCGGCGCGCAGCTCGCCGTAGTCGAGCCCGCGCAGTGGGACACCCTTCCTCACGGCCATCGCCGCCGCCGTACCGGCCGCCTCGCCAATCACCATGCACTGGACCGTCGGACGAATGCATCCAGACGCCTCGTGAGTGGCCGAAATGCAGCGACCGGCTACAAGCGCGTTGTCCAGCCCCTTCACGACGAGCGAACGGAACGGAATCTGGAAGTGCCAGCGCGGCGGATAGCTCGTCTCCGGGTCGTTCAGCCACGCCGGACGAGGATGCGTGTCAATCGGGTGCGCGCCAAAGCCAATGCAGTCCTCGAACTCCTTCTGCTTGTAGATGTCCATGAGCCCAAGCACGTAGTCACCCTGGATGTGCCGCGTCTCGCGCACGCCCATCTGCGGCACCTGCAAAAGGAACATGTTCTCGAAGCCGGGAACTTCGCGCAGGCTGTCCATCCAGTTGCCGATGATCTTCGCAAGCTCGCACTCCGCAGCCGTAACGTCGTCGGCGTTGCAGCCGTCCTTCTTCCCAATGCTTGGGCAGCCAAGGCACGCGACGCCCTTGTCCGGCAGGTTGTACACCTGAACGCGGCCAGGCTTCTTTCCCTTGCGCTTCAAGTCGAAAGTGGCCATCTCGCCCTTCTTGTAGCGCTCGAACGCCTCTTCGTATGTGAAGCGGGCGAACGGCTGCTTCGAGAAGAACTCCCTGTTCTTGCCGAGGAAGTCGAACAGCCTGTCGAAATCGACGTTGCCGACCTTGAACATCACGCCCATCGGGTGCATATCGCCGATCTTCGCGCTTGCGGCGCATACATCGTCCTTCGTGACGCCGACGGTATACTCCGCCCCGGCGCGGGCGCACAGATCGCCGTCGCCCGTGCAGTCGACGAACACCTTCGCCGGCACGATCTCGCGCCCTGACTTCGACTCCATCACTACGCCCTTCACAGTCTCGCCGTCCCTTACGACGTCGACGATCATCGAGTAGAAGCGCAGCTTCACCTTCGACTCCTCCATCATCTCAACGAGGACGCGCTTGAAGTTCTCGCTGCTCGTGAAGAGATACGCGCCAACTGTTCCCTCGTTCCCCAGCGCATACTTCTTCGCGAGCAGTCGCTTGGTGATCTCCATCGGGATGCCCTTCGCGACATGCAGCTGGTCGGGGTCTTTGGCCAGAGTCTCAAGGTCCCGCGCATGCTCTTCCGGCTTGCCGGAGAACTTCTGGAACATCGTTATGCCGGCGTTGCCGTCAGTAAGCATCCCGCCGAGGAAGCCGCGTCCCTCTATGAGCATCGTCTTCGCGCCGCCGCGAGCGGCCGCAAGCGCGGCGATCACTCCCGCCGTGCCGCCGCCGGCGACGACGACGTCGACAGGCTCAAGCACCTTCGCTCGAACCTGCTGCACGTATTCGCCGCCCGACACGAGGCCGGACGCCGCGCACGCCGCAGCACGCCCCTTCTCTTCCGCCGCCGCAAAGGCAGGCAAGGCAAACCCGGCCGCAAGCGCGGCCTCACCTAGGAACTCTCTTCTTCTCATTTCGGCAATCCTTTCTGAAACAAGGTTTCATCAGGATTATACCATACCTGCAGCCATGCTTTTTTTGCAAAACTAAAAATAATTTTTACGAACGGCGCATCATGCCCGCTCGGCGGCGAAATCGACGAGATGGCGCGTCTTCTTGTCAAAGGAAAGCCCGACAAGCCAGATTGGCTTGCCAGAGGCAAGATACGGTTCGGCGTAGTTCTTCCCGCGGATCTGCGCGAACGCCCTATCGACCGGTTCGCCGACCTTCAGCTCGAAGATGAAGATGCCTCTTCTGTGCTTCGCCACGATGTCGGCACGACCGTCGGACTGCGCATCTTCCGCGACGACCTCGATTCCCTGCGTGGCGAGCAAGGTGCACAGGATGCGCCCGTACGAATGCTCGTGGACGGTGCCTTCCAGAGAGCCATACGGCATGTGCGCATAGAGAGACTTCAATCCGGCGAAGAACATCGGCCACTGCGCCGTGACCAGCTTCGCGCCAAGCGACGCCGCCCACTGCATGTCCTCCCCGGCCATCGCGCCGGCCACAAGTTTCGCAAGGTCGCGGCGAACCTCCTCGTCGGGAACGCCGAGCTTGTAGAGCCCGTCGTCGTAGTCTTTGATCGTCAGGTAGCCCGACTGGTAGAACATCGCGACAGGACGGAGCTTGTGCAGCTCCGCGACGTCGAACTCGTCGTCCGTGACCTCCGGCAGGTCTTCATAGTCCAACGCTGCAACGTCTTCGCGCCTCAGGTAGTTCATCAGCATCGACGGGCGCCCCGTCGTAGCCCAAGTCGCCGCGAAGCCGGGTTCCTTTCGCATGAGCGTGTAGGCTACCGATATTGGATTGTACACAGTTGTCGCGACGTTCTTCGCAAAGCGGAATCCGTTGTACCACCGCTTCATCTCTGCACGGTAGTCGTCGTAGGACTTGCCCATCTTGGCCGCGTGGTCGCGAAGGTGCTCCTCGAAGTTCTCGGAAAGTTCCTCCTCCGTATAGCCGAACATCGTCGCGTATTCGTCGTCCTGCGAAATGTCGACGATGTTGTTGAGCGCGGAGAACACTGAGAGCTTAGTGAACTTCGAGACTCCCGTCATGAACATGAACTTGATGTCGCCTGTGCGGTTCTTCATCTGCGAATACACGGCAGAGAGGCGGTCGCGCACGGCCTCGGCCTTGTCCAAGTCGTCGAGACAGTGACCGACCGGCGCGTCGTATTCGTCGACGAGAACCACCACTCCCTTGCCACCGTTAGCGGCGGAAAGCGTCTCGATCGCCCCGCCGAAGTTGTCCGCAGTCGAAATCGACTTGTCGTAGGAATAGCCGACCTCCGAAAGCTTCCGCTCTACATGCCAGGCAAGCGACTTATCGAACGTCTCAATGCTTGTCGTGTCAAGATCGTTGAACTCGAAGTGAATTATCGGATACTTCTCCCACTTCCAGTCCGTCTTGTCGATGGCCAGTCCCTCGAACAGCTCGCGCCGCCCGGAGAATAGCGCCTTCAGCGCGGAGACCGTAAGCGACTTACCGAACCTGCGCGGACGCGAGACGAAGAAGAGCTTGGAATTAGAGTCTGCGACAAGGCGATGCATAAACATAGTCTTGTCGACATAGATTTTCCCGTCTTTTCGAATGGAAGGAAAGTCGTGTGTATCTGTGGCTATCGGTCTCATCGCCGCGTATTATACCAAAATTCTCGCCAGCCAGTATACAGCATGCGTTCCGGCAACCCAGGCGACGACCTTCCGATTTAAGGCAATTCGATAGGGCTCTCCCGTGTGCCATCTTCAATATTCAATCATCGCAAAAGAAAGCGGCTGCATGCGCAGCACTCCTGAACCGTCGGGCTGAACCTCCAGAGGGACCTCCGTGTAGATGCGCACGGCGTCGGTGAGGTGGCAGCGGGCCTTCTTGAGCGAAACTCCCGGAACGCATATCGTCACCCGCGCCGTGTCCGTCACGTTGTTGTCGTCGGAATAGCGGACAATGACGATTGCCCCCGCGCCATCTGCGCCCTTCGCCGCAACCGCCCGGAAGCTCCCAACGGGCTTCCCCACCTCGCTCTTGAAAACCGTTCCCGTCATCGCGTCGGATTTCTCCCCTCGCCCTTCGCCGACAGCGCACGCGACCTGCGTTCCGTAGTCCACGAGCCTCGACCACGCATAGAACGGATAGTACCCCTTGAGCGGCTGGTAGGTAGGCTTCGAGAACATGTTGTTCATGCCGACCGAAATTCGCGCGTCGTAGAACATCAGCATGTCCAAGGGGCGATACTGGCAGTCCACCATCGTCCCAAGGACAAACGCCGCGCCCTTCTGGTTGAACCGCCCCGACTCGACTTCAAGCGAATACTGGAAGTCGTCCGTCCAGCCCTTGACGTAGTTCCACTCGTTCAGGATCGATTCAACCTTGTCGAAGCCATACTTGTCGAGCATGGTGCGGAACACGTCGCACCGGCCGGCGATCTGGCCGGGATCTCGCGCGTACGTATGCCACGAGAAGAAGTCGAGGGGCAGCGAGTTGTCGCGGCAGTAGCGCAGGAATCGGTCTGCGAATTCCGTGCTATGGCACAGGGCCGGCCCGCCGATTTTCAGGTTGGGAAACTTTCCCTTTAGATGCTTCGCCGCAGTTGCGTATAGCTGGAAGTAGTTCGTCACCGTGCCGCCCCAGCAGCGCGGGTTCTTCGGCAGCTCGGCGTCGGACATGTCGAGGTCGGGCTCGTTCCATATCTCCCAGTAAACGATGTTGAACTGGTTGGACCACGCGATGTTTCTTGTCGTCCACTCATTGTCCGTCCCCCAGCCCCAGCCCTCGTTGTAGTGGCGGATTACATGTTCGCAAACGCGCGCCCACTTCGCGAAGTCCTTCGGCGGCAGGACGCCGTATTTCTTCGGCCCGTGCTCGATTGTCTGCCCGAGGCGGAAGAACACCTCAGTCCCCGCGCGACGGATGGTGTCGAGATAGTGGTCGGTGAACACGAAGTCGTAGCTCTTCGGGTCGTTCTCGTCCGCATCGAAGTCAGGGAAGACGGCGTCGATGTCGCACGTGTGCGCGCCGCCGGCGACGCAGTTTACCGAGTCGTGCGTACGCGCATACGGAATGCGCAAGGCTCTGTAGTCCTCGAAGTTGCCGTTCTTCTGGTCGCCGCCGGGCTTCTTCACAGACGGGCCGTTGTTCACGGCATTCATAAGCTTGATCGGGCCGATCTCGCACGAGGGATCGACCGTCACGAGCGCGGTAGCCGCAGGCTCCGCCGCAATCGCCGTTCCGCTAATGACCAGCAGGGCAAACCCGGCCGCAAGCGCGGCCTCACCAATGAACTCTCTTCTTCTCATTGTCTTGTCCCTTTTACACGTGAAAGTTTGTTATCTCCGCTCCGCCGCTACTGCCGTGTCGGCCACGTTGTTGTCGTTGGAGTAATGGACAACTATTGAACGCGTGAAGTCAGGCAGAATGCCCCCCCTCTTGGCATTCGTCCAGCTGTTTTTCCACGGAAGGTAGCACTTTAAGTCGGCCCGGAATGGAATCTTTTCGCCGGAAATGGTATTGGGCACCTCGCCGCGAACCAACTCGTTTTCCCATGTATTCGCCTTGTCTCGGCACCAAAGAAGCGTCGTATGTTCTCCACGAAGCCCCCAGATTCGGAGTCTCCGCGTTTCGGTGCGGAACGGACAGAAATGCTCTGCCGCCGGGTCGATGCCCTTCACCGCCTCGGCAAAGCGCGAAAAATGCCACCAGAGATTATTGCCGTCGATGTACTGGTGATCCCAATGCCATGGCTGACCGCTTCCGGCGGAACCTGCAAAGAACGGCGCAAATATCTCGTCGTGGAGAAGCATACCCCCTGTGTCTTTCTGGTATAGTTCGCTGGGACCGGTGTGGTTTGCCTTTACGGCGCCGACCTCCGCGAGAATCGCCGGACAGTCAGGCCGCCTATCAAGAAGTTCGCGCACGGCGTCCGCAGCCAGCACGTCCATCGGTCCGCGGCACACGTCAAGTTCCGCCCCGGGGTCGAGGTATCGGTGAATCTGCATGAAGTCGTTAAGCGGAATCTGCCCAAGATAGTCGTAATAGTCGTAGCTGGACGGCCCGGAAAAGCTTCCGAGGTTCTGTACCGTCATCTGGCGCGGGAATAGCCCACGAAGAGCCATGAGCATCCTGTCACTCCAAGGGCTGACGTCGTCACGCCACGGACCGAGGCAGTTTATCTCGTTCCACAACTCCCAGCACACGACGGACGGAGAAGCATCAATCCCAAGCTCTTTCAGCCGCCGCGCCTTGCCGAGATAGATGCGTGCGCATTCCTCCGAATGGAGAAAGTCGTGCTTGTTCTTGGCGTATAACGCATACAGCGGGCGATTGAAGAACGTGGAGTACATGCCTCCTCCTTCCTGCCCCGCCGGATGGACAGTGCGGAAGCTTTCAAGCGTCAACTTCAGCTTGATGCCAAGCTCTTCGCACAGCGAGACCGTCTTCTTCAGCGTCGCTTCCGCCGTAGGGTCGTACTCTCCTGCCCGTTCCGGCATGATCTCGAAAAAGGAATGCCCCAGCCAAAGTCGTGTGTAGTTGCCGCCGTTGGCGGCAAACTTTCTGAGCCACCCAAAGAGCATCTCTTCGCATTCGGCGCGGGATCCCGGCGAAGAGGCATCATACATGCGCGGGAAGCAGATGTTGCACCCAACTGGCACAAACGTCTTCCCGTCCTCATCCGCGAAGTATCGCGAATCCACCTTGCTTACGCCAGCCATACACATGGTCGCCATGGTGCAAGTCATCGTGGCAACTACTGTTCCATACAGTGTCCTTCTCATTGTCTTTTCACCTTTGTAATTACTTCTTTACAACCTCGTATGCCAGGCGACCTTTGCCATCCGAGCCCTTGACGTTCACCGCGAAATGCAGTTTCCCGCCGACGACGGACGACGGCACTTTCTCCATTCTCTTTCCAGACGTCGCCAGCGCATAGACCTCGTATTCGCCCGGTCTGTCGAGAGCCAGATCAATATCCGCATGGCCGTCTTTCAGAAGGATTGGCGCGGTGTTCCGCCCCCAGTCCAGCACCATCTTCGAGCCGTACATCCTTCCATTGACTGGCCGATCAATGCCACGCACAATCCGCGCACCCTCGCCTATCGCGTCCGTAAGATGCATAACAAGCAGCCTCGCCGACTGCGCAATCGGCAGGTCGTCAAGCGCGATGCAGGCGACCGTGGCAGGAAACTGTCCGATGCGGAACGAAAGCGCTCCTGCCGTGACGACGTCACGGTGGCGTCCAGAGCTGCCGGCGCACGTGCCGGATGTCGCAAGAGTGAAATGCGGATTATCCTCCGGAACGCGGTGCAGGGCGAACTGCGAATCGGAAACAAGCTCCTCGAGCGGCAAAAGGCCGGATGGAGACTCCGCCTTTTCGCGCGGCATTCCCTTCCATCCGTCAGGAACGCCGAAAGACGACCCAACGCGCACGCGCCAGGCGGCGTCCGTCCAGCTCCAGTACAAGAAGCCGTTCTTGGGAGTGGCGCTCCACTCCTCCCCAAGAGGATGCTTCTCCGGTATTGCTCCAGAAAGATCCATCGTCCAGGCAGGGGCGAGCGGCTTCATGTCGCGCCGCAAGAATACGGACGCGAATACACGGTCGGCCATCTGACCAATCGGGTCTGTCGCGAGATTGTAGTGCTGCGGGATTCCGTAGCCGTCGTGCTGGAACATCAGGTTGTGGGAATAGGCGAAGTGCCAAAGTCCGTCCCAGTCCTGGAGCGACGCGAGCGCAGCCGTCATGATCGTACCGGCGGCACGGTACGGCGAAGGCACGGGGAAGTCGAACTCGGTAATCGCAAACGGCATTCCGGGGATGCGCGTGAACGCCGCGCGCGTCATCATTAGAAACGAGGCCGTGTATGGGTTCGTCAGCGTATAGAGCTGCGGCGGATGCGTGGCATTCTGCTCCACCACGCCAATGCAGTGATCGTGGTAGAAATGCGTGTCGCGGTAGTCGTAGAGTTCATTGGCCACGCGCTGCATACCGACCAGGTCACGTCCGGGGTTGTTGTTGCTCGTAAGAAGCGCCTTGCAGCCGATGGAGGCGAGAAACGCCTTTTGGCGAGCCACAAGACGGCGCTCCATGTCGCACACGAAAGCCATCGCCGCCGGATGGCGCGACGTGTTCGGCAGACGCGACACATCGGCATCTGGAGCATACCCTGGATTCTCAGCCCGTTTCGCCGCGAGCCACTTCGCCCACGCGCCGAGGACAATTGGGCTAGATAGCCACTCCTCTTCAATGCGTGGCTTGCCGCCAAAGCGCCCCCTGCGAAGCCCTTCCAAGTCTCCGCCAAGCGGAACGCATCCCTCGTTTACAAGGCAGACAAACGCCATTGCCGGGTCTTCCGCCCAAGTAAGGCCGTTGTACGGGTTGCGGTGCGCCATCACGCGCCGCGCGAACCGCTCCCAGTCGCGAAATGCACTTTCGTGGCAGCCAACAAGGACCTTGTACATTTGGAAGCTCATCTCGCCGTCTCGGTCTATTCCGCAGTCCCGCCATTTGACGGGACGCACGGAAAAGAGGTCGATGGTGAGATAAAACCCACGCTTCCCCGCTTCGGCAATCAGCCTGTCGAGCATGTCAAGCGCGTTTGTCGCCGTCTCGGGATGGTAAGGTGGCTTGCGGTATCCTCCTTGACAGGCCACAACCGTGTCATAGTGGTGTATGCGGAACGTATTGTAGCCAAGCCGCTCAAAGCGCGTTAGAATCTGATCTGTTTCCTCCGCGTTCGGGAAACATGCGGAGTAACACAAGTTCACGCCGTAGAACCGCTGCGGCACGCCTGGGCGCTTCTCAAACTCGAAATGTCCGTTTCGCGAAACGACACGTCCGTACTTTCCGGCGGGGGCGTCAAGGATTCCCCAGCCGGAGAAGTCGAGCGCGCTGCCCTTCTCGATGTCCTTCACGTAGTCGATGGCGACCCAGCCGTTCGTCCCGGCGCGCGCCGTCTCGATCTGCGCGCCTGGGTACATCTTCGCCTGCACGGCAGACAACGTCTCCGGCGGCACAGCGGCCAACGCCGCACCGCAAAGAAGTATACTCAACATCATAGCCGTTCTCACCTGAAGGTAATGACAAAACCACTCGGCTTTCTTGCCACCAGACGCATGTATCCGTCTTCGACAACGACCTTGACCCTGTATTTGGCAAAACGTTCGTCTTGCTCGCCGAGGTCGGCGATTGCCGTGCGCATGTTCTCGAGCAATGCCGCGGGAATGTTGAGGGTGCCTGACTCCGGCACCTGGGCGAGCGTGTAGGAATCGGCTATCTCGCCCGACTCCGCTGGCGGAGTGAAGCTTACGACCGTCGTTTCATCGAACGACACGGCATTGTCGCTCTGGATCGGGGCGCGGGCATAGCCCTCCTTCGGCAAGGCAAAACCGACCTTGGCGCCAGCCGATGAAATGCTGAACGAGAGATCTCCCTTAACAAGCGAATTCGTACCGGCGATCAGGAGACAGCCCGTGTTTTTCTCACACTCGAGAGAACAGCTGCCCGTCGTGTGTATTACACCGTTCGTGACATGGCAAAGCGAATTGTTGCCACGAAATGAGACGAGCCCCGTGGATTCAATTGTTCCGCCCGCTACGACGCACCTGTTGTCGAACGCCACATCCCTTGCCTTGAAAGGCCCGACAATACCCGCCCCAGCACGTCCGATGTGGAGCTCACCGCACTCAAGCAGACCACCGTCAAGAACCTCAAGCGCGTTAGACGAACAGACAAAGCCTATGATCACGGAATTACCCGGGTTATTGTATATTTTACCTCCGTTCTTGACGCGAATCACGTTGTCATGGCCGTTCGTACCGCACCCTGTGAAGTATTCAGCGCCGGAATAGGCGGTACCCACGACCATGTTCTGGTCGTTCGATACAACGGAGCCAATTCCATCTACCTCAAGCACACAGCAGTATGGAGCAATGTTGCACGTCAGATTCGTGGTCGCATACCCGACATTCGCGGATCCACATCTCACCTTCCCGCCACTTCGCACATAGAGAGATGCGTTGGTACACCCGTTCGCCCCGAACTGCAAGGCGCGGTTTGCAAAGGAAAGGCTTGCTCCGTCCGTCACATAGGTGCGCAGCGGCGGCAGATCCGCCTGATTCATGTTGAACGCCGACGCCACGATTCGCGAACCCTCGCCGGAAAGGAGAATAGTTCCATACTGGCCTATCTTTCCGACGATGCTTCCGCCATTCTTGACAGTCAAGATGCCGTAGTTGTTGATCGTGACGTTATCGCTCGTGACTGCGGCCCCATCAACTTCAAGACGATGGGAGAGTCCCAGCGTGGAATCACTACCCCTGAAGGTATGCGCCGTATTCGCGCCGCGAAACGCCAGCAGATGCCCTTCGCCATAGTTAAGATTCCTCGCCGCACCGAAGGAGAAACTATCCATCCCCTTCACAATGGCACCGTCCGCCACGACAAATTCGTTGCTGAACGAATTTGTGGATTCCGCACTCTTGATTTCAAGGCAAGAATTCGCGTTCTTGTTGCTAAACACCGTGCCGGCGCCAGTGATGTACAGTCCGTTCGGTTCGCCAGAAAAGCTCTGGTACCAGGCGAGTTTTACATTCGCAGCCGCGAATGCGCCATTTGTGACGATTACCTTGTTCCCGCAGCCTGCACCTGGCAGACTCCCCATGTCGTATCCGAAATACAGGTTCTGCACATCAAGAGTCGTTCCGGCCCCCGTAGCGGTGAACACGTTATTCGACTTGACGGCGCCACCCGAACTCCTGTCCGGCCACAGGAGAACACCTAGGTTAAGTGTTCCGTTTGAGAACGTAATACGTGCACCAGACGTCATGTTGCGCAGGCCTCTTGCAGTTGCGGTCAACGTATTCCCGTTCAAGTTGACGTTGTGCTGGGCATTGGCCGAACTGGCTATAAAGTACGTGGAGAGCGTCGCACTGGAAGACATAGAGATGTTGGCAGACCAGTCCAACAAAAGTCCGTCCGCTGTCGGCAGGGTAGTTGGATCTACGCCCCATACTGCCGAGCTGAGAAGGTCGGAGTACGTCACGCCCCCGATAGTGATTGACTTGTCGTTGCTCCATTTGGCAGTATGGTTTGTCGCCATTGCCGCAAACGCAAGGCATGCACCCATTGCCAGAGCCATAAGCTTTCTCGTGTTCATTGCAGTCATTCTTTTCTTTTTGCTACGCCATTGGGGCCTTGGGATACTCCTGGCAGAGGTAGAAGTCGCGCGGAACGTCCTCCTCGATACCGGGGAAGCGCGGCGCGCCGTTGAGGAAGAAGTTGTCGTTGAAGTCGTTGCATACGAACGACACCTCTCCGCTCGCGGTGTAGTGCACCCCGTCGATGAGGTAGCCGCCCTCGCCCCAGAACGAATGCACGATGCCCGGCTCAAGGCAGATGCTCTGCCCGGGGTTGAGCACGACGCGCGAAGGGCCCTTGAACGAGCGGCGTATGCCGTCGATGGAAATCTGGAAGGCGCGAGTGTCCTTGTGTCCGTCGGGCGTAGAGGCGGCGAGGTCGATGACGATCTTGCCGATGCCGCGGTTGATGATGTCCTCGCGCTTGACCTTGTGGAAGTGCTCGGGGGCGCACTGCCCCTCCGGGTCGAGGATGAACTTTTCCGCGTAGGGCTTCGGGTAGGCGGAGTTGTTCTTGCCGTTTCTAAGCGTGAAGAGGCAGCGCCCGTAGTGCGCGAAGTCCTCCATCCCGAAGTCCGTCACGTCCCAGCCGAGGTTGCAGTCGCGTATCTCGTCGTACTCGTGGCCGGCCCCGTCCCATTCGGCGGGCGTCATGAACGCGAACGGCGGCAGCCTCATCCCGAGGTCCGCGAACACGCGCTTCGCGATCTTCACTATGTCGTTCACCTGGCTGCGCCTAAGCAGCCTGCGGCCTGCGCCGGGAGCCGCGAAAGACGGCATGGCGGCGCTGGCGACGACGGCCGCCATTCCGCCCAAGAACTCTCTTCTGTTCATCGACCGAATCTCCTGTTTTACCTGTCCGCCGCCACGCCGGAGAAGTCCAGCCACGGCTCAGACAAGTGTATTATAGCACAGGAGCCGCACAAGTCATTTCGTAAAAATTAAAATAATTTTTACAAAGAAGGGCGGCAGTCGCGCGGCGGGCAGCCGATGATTCGGCGGAATACTGTGGCGAAATGCGCGGCCGACGGGAAGCGGTACTTCGCCGCGACTACCGGGATGGACTCGCCGCGCTCCAGATCCCTGCGGGCGCACTGGACGCGCATGTCGAGCACATACGCATGGGGAGTAAGGCCCGTAAGCCGCTTGAACGCGGCATTGAGCGCGACGGGCGACAGTTTGGCTTCCTTAGCGAGGCTTGGCACAGAATAGTCTTCCGCCGGTTCCCTGGCGATCCTCTTTACGATAGCCTCCACCTTGGGCGACGAATATGCCGTTGTCCGCTGCGGGCGCCGCAGCGTCTCCGCAAGCGCAAGAAGAAGGTCTAGCGCGGCGGCCTTTACGTTCAGCCGACGCTCGGCAGTGCCGCGCCGCCCTTCCTCGCACGCGGCGAACAGGCGCTCGAAAGCGGGCCGGACGCGCAAAGAGGCGTTTGACACCCGCTCGGGAAAGCTCATGAACGCGCGCTCGATGAAGCGCGAATCCTTCGGCGGAAGGCCAAGTATGCCACCCGGTGGCGGCGGAACGGAAAGCAAGGCCCTGTAGAGGCACATGCCCTTCGGACTGCTTATCCGGCTGTGCGGCTGGTCGGGACGCGACGCGAAGACCTGCCCCGGAAGGATGCGCACCTCCCCGTCCTCCGTCTCGTAGCGAACGCACCCCTTCATGCAGAAGAACACCTCTACGAAGCGGCTGTGCACATGAAGCTCGTCGATATAGCTTACGGAGCGGAACTTCGACCGCGAGACGAGCGGAATCCCGTCGCACCCCTCCCTGTGCAGGTCGAACACCTGCCATTCGCCTCCGTCGTCGTATATGAGCGGCTTGTCCTTCATGGTCGGCAGTGGCGGGGAACTACAGCCCTAATAGGATCAAATCGGCTTCCTAGACTCGCCCTTGCGGGTGCGGGCCTTGATGAACATCCTGAGCGGCGCGCCCTCGAGGCCGAACCTTGCGCGGATGTTGCGCTCGATGAAGGCGAGGTACGCTGGTGTCGCGAGCTTCGGGTCGTTCACGAAAAGGCGGATCGTCTGCGGGTTTGTCGAAACCTGGAGCCCGTAGTAGACCTTGAGGCGCTTGCCGCGCACCATCGGAGCCAGCGTCTTCTTCGCCGCCGTCTCGATGACGCGGTTAAGCATTCCCGTAGGAAGCTTCTCGGACGCGCTAGCCGCCGCCCTGTCGATCGCCTCCACCGTGCGGCGGATGTTGTAGCCCGACTTGTTCGAGCAGAACACTATCGGCGCAAACGCGAGGAACGGCATCATCTTGCGGACAGCGTCCGCCGCCTTCTTCTCGTTCGTGATGCCGTCAGCAATCGCAAGATCCCACTTGTTGAGCATGATAACACAGGCGCGGTGCGCGTCCAGAATCTTGCCCGCTATGCGCTTGTCCTGCATCGTAGGCCCCATGACGGGGTCGAGGATAAGGACGACGACGTCGGCCTCCTCGATGGCCTGCTCGGAGCGGAAGAGCGAGAAGTTGTCGACGCTAGTCTTCGACATCTTCGTGTGCGGCTTCATCCCTGCCGTGTCGACAAGCATGTAGTGCCGCGCCTCGGGGCCCGAGCCAATCGTAAATGGAACCTCCACCGCGTCACGCGTGGTGCCGGCTATCTCCGAGACGATTACGCGCGGCGCATTGAGGAGCCTGTTGATGTACGAGCTCTTCCCAGCGTTCGGACGACCGACGACAGCGACGCGGAGCGGGCGCGCGGAGCTTTCGTCCGCCTCGGCGGGCGGGAGCTTCGCGACTACAGCCGCGAGTAGCGCGTCTATCCCGCGCCCGTGCTCCGCGCTAGTCGCGAAGACGGGGAGCCCGAAGCGCTC
>Ga0310786_10006628_pt1 | contig 15328 bp, 36 predicted proteins | sample AusTroGonzalo_MG_FD_203881 | JGI IMG/M metagenome (GOLD analysis project Ga0310786, IMG submission 203881) | Bovine rumen microbial communities from tropical cattle in Woodstock, Queensland, Australia - Gonzalo_03 (v2) (version 2) | ecosystem: Host-associated > Mammals > Digestive system >... | reverse complement strand
GGTCTGCGAGTACATTTGCAGCGGGATCGTCCGGATGAACGCGCGGCAGGTGTCAAAGACGTACATCCTGGCGTACCCGTTGTCGTCAAACTGGAGCCGGTAGTGGACTTGCATCCACCCAGGTATCCGCTCATTGTCGCCTGGAGAGAAGCTGATACCATACTTGAGCGCCGTGTCCGCCACGCTGTCGCCACGTGAGGCGTCCCATATGGACGGGTCAGCGACAGAGTCCACGATCTCCCGGCCCTTGAACCAGGGATGCTCGCTTTCAAACTCTTTCATGCGTCGGAACTGCTCGTCCGGAGTCCACTTGACGCCCTCGTTGGGTGTTTCCGTGCATCCGTATATCTCCGCGATCCTGTACAGGACTCCGTCGTAGTCTATGGCCCAGTAGCCCACGCTGAAGGGCTTGTTGTACCCGAAGTCATACGAGCGCATGATGTTCCAGCCCCGGCACTCCCTGGACGACAGGTCAAACGGCGGAATAACGTGCGTCCACCGGTGCTGGTGCCTCGCCTCATCCACTGTGATGCCGGCCTGCTCACACTCCACTACGTCAGGCTCGGTCCGGAAGTCCTCAAAGAATTGCCCCTCAAAGATGTCCCAGCGCCCATACAGCCAGGCGTCGCGTATCTTCGGCGGCAGATTCTCCAATTCCAGGAGATAGTCCGGGTTGCTCCGCATCAGCGCGACGTTGTCCGTCACCAGGGATTGTATAAAGGAGTAGTTCTCCGGGTCCTCGCGTCCCTCAAACCGTCGGTCAATGAACAGGCGCTTAATGTACCCGTGCGCCGGTCCTCCGGGGTTGCAGGTGTAGTAGGTCCGCTTGGGAAGCCCATTGACGCCGCGAACGCAGGCATTGATTTTGCGAATCCATTCCTCCTGGAGCATGGTTGCCTCATCAAAAAACACGACGTCGTATTCCACGCCCTGGAAGTGATTCACGTCGGCGTCATGGTCGCAATAATCAAGCGTGATGCTGGCGCCGTTGGGAAACTTGAAGACTTTCTCCTGTTTGTTGTACTTGGCAACGCCCCACAGGTCCTCTATCAGAATGTTGGCATGGTTGGCGCGCAATTCGGGCAGCGTGCGTCGCACAATCAGCACCCGGATGCCAGGATGAGCAAGACATAACCGCACCGCTTTGTTCCGCACGGACCAGGATTTTCCCCCTCCCCGCGCGCCTCCGAAAGCAACGTGTCTATGATGATCCCGGAGGAACATCGCCTGCTTCTCGTTTGGCGGGTCAAACTGTATCTGGAGAATCTTACCCATTGAACTCGTCTTCTCCTGCGTCGCGGAATACTACTTCTATCATTCGCACCTCATCGTTTCCTTTACCCAGGATGTCATTGAGGTCCTTCAGCGCGCTGGTATACGACTTAATTGCAGTAGGGGTCATGTCATCTATAGCAATCGTGGCAAAGCGTTCTGACAGCTTGTTTAGCAAGGCCATTGCCGTCCTCTGCACGACCACTTCCGGGTCCCCGTCCTGGTGCGCCAGGAGCATCGTTTCCTTTACGGCCTCTCGCTTTTCCTCTGTGCATTTCTTCCGTAGCTGTGTCCATCCGTCCCTGGCTGCTCGGTTGCCTATCGTCCCCAGGGAGATGTTGTACTTCTCCGCGATCTGCACCTGGGTCAGCCCGTTGAAAATGTAGTCATCCTTTGCGGCCTCCCACAATTCCGGGGTCAAATATGTCCTGGACCCTTTCGGCACGGCCTCTCACCACCTTCCATTGGATTCTTCTCTGCACTCACATCTTACATGCCTGGCGCCGTGTTTCTCTATACCACCTAATTTTTACGCTTTCTTGAAAGAGGACCTGCTTGAATAAAAAGAGGGAGAGCTTACTGCTCTCCCCTTTTTTACGTCGTTTCCTTGATATCTATCTTGTACTTCTCGTACATCCAGGCCCGTTTGATCTTGTATGCGTCTGTCCTGAAGCCCTTGTAATCCTCTGTGACCCACTCTCCGGTCCGCTTGTCCAGGTAGCGAAAGTCTGCCACGTAGGTTACGGCGCGCTGCTTCGTACCGTCCGCCCTCGTCCTTGCCGGTGCAAGCTCATATGGCACCTGGCGTTTCAGCCCTGCGATGAGGCCGGCCTTTTCCATTAGCACCAGGTCCTTGAACCGCTCATACTCTCCCTTTGAATCAAACGTCCCGTACTGCGGGTCGTATACTCGCACGCTGTGGTATTTACTCATCGGCCGCCCTCCTGTTCCACGCCTCTCTCGTCTTTGTCTTTCTCCACCTAAAGTCCTCGTCCACGTTTATAAACGGGCTTTCGTCCTCTATGGAAAATATAGCTTTGCACGAATTGCAGAAAATAAGCGGGTTTTTTGTTCCATATTTATACTCTTGCGAAAAGGTTTCATAGATTACCTTGCTCCCGCAAAACGGGCATGGTTTAAGGTCCTTCATTTTCGCTCTCCTTAAAATGAACATCTTATAATACATCGTCTTTTTTCTTTCCGCTTGAGCAGAAGTCCTCTGGCATCATCGTGATCCGGATGCCATGCCTGGAACACGTTCCGCCCTTTTCGTAGTGTTTGCATTCCTCGCACCGTACGAGTTCCTTTATATCCCATCCGCTGCCAATGGTTGCATTATTTGCCCCATATCGTGCGTGTACAATGACTTCTTCCAGGTCCTCTTTGCTTATCCCGTCAATTAGAACAGCCATCGTCTTTCCTTTCTCCAAGAGGGCAGAACCATTCATAACCGTGGTATTCTACTGGGTCGTACATATCTATGCGTACTGAACACTCAATGTTTCCGCAGGCTTCTCTGCCCCATTTGCAGTCCTCGCACCGCACCAGTTCCCCGATGACTTCTTGCTTCACCGCTCCGGGGTAGCCTGTTTCACGAACAATGTATTCACTCATCGTCTACCTCCTCTTTCAGCCAATTATGAACAAAGGCATGAGAGTCCGTGTAGTACATCATCTCTTTGTGCATCCACCAATACCAATCTTCAAGTTCCTCATCTGTCATCGCACGGATGCGGTCAGCGTTTGTAGCCTTGACAAATGCCGCGCAACGCCTCTCCTCGTCAACATCCAAATTGTCGCAAGCCACCTCGCACCAACTGTATTGCGTACCATTTTCGTCTGTAAGAAATCCGTTGTTCTTACAGTTTCTACATTTCATCACTAACCCTCCTCTGCCGGGATGACAACGAGGTCATCAAAGTCGGTTTCCCGCAGAGCCTTTACCAGTTCGTCATTCATCATCTTTCCACCTTCCGTAAGCACAGTACCAGTCAGGATCTGTACTGCATTCAACCATATGGCAATAGCAATCCGTATATCTGTTTTTTTGGTCTAAATCTACCCACCATTTGCAGTTTTTACACCGCACAACAGGCACGGCATCTATAGTGGGAGCATCGGCAATCTGCTTGGCGTCTACATATCCATATGCCCCATCTGCCATTGCCTCGGCAAAAAGAGCATCCGCATCAATCAGTCTCATTTGTTTTCCTTTCTCCACACGAGCAGTAACCGTTTCCGTTCATTCCCATCCACTCGGTAAACGCGCAATCTTTTTTGTAGACGCAATCCTTGCAACGGACTATCTTGACATATTCCCCCAACAATCGTTGGGTTTCCTCGTATTTTCTTTTAAATAATGGATTGCAACACACGGTGGTAAGGCAATAACCAAACGCCGACTTGTTTCCACACACATAGGGGCACGGGCCGTTATTCGTCATCGTCTTTCCTTTCTCCGTCAGCACAGAACCAGTTTGGATTCCATTGATGTCTTCCTCTACAGTAGCCATCGCCAAAAATCACATCGTACCACCAATTCTTGCAATCCTTGCACCGCACAACAGGCACGGCGTCTATCAAATCCCCATGCGGCGGGGCGGGGACGAGAGGACAATCATAAGGTTTTCCACCACGTTCAACATTTCCGTTTACTTCTCGTTTGAGAAATGGACAAATATCAAAGACTTGTCCTCTTTTGACAAGCAGGCAATCTTTGCACCCTTCTGTCGGCATCTCCATGCCCTTAATCAGAATACTCATCGTCTTTCCTTTCTAAAGCCATACACAAATCATGCTGGGAAACGGGGCATCCCTTTTCCCGCCCCCGAACTTTAGCCTACCTTTAACAAAAACAATCAAAGCCTTGTTATAGACGTAATCGTGAAACCACTTCGTATCCGTCCTTGCGGGAAGAAGTCCTACAACCTTCGTTCTGGGCTTCTGTGCTTCTTCATAACACTTTTTTACCCACTTGCCTATCTCCCTACCATACGGGGGATTACACCACACCGTTTCCCCCCCCCCAATCATGTTGTAGGCCGTCCTGCTCCTTCGTGTAATACCGCTCGCATTTATGGTTCTGATCGTCGGCGCAAGGATCTAATGTAAAGTGAAACGAATCATTCCATTTATCGAAAACCCATTGTGGAGTCGCCCATTCATCGGTGTTTGAGGAAAACAGACCTTTTGTTACCATCATCCCATCCTCTCATTCATGCATCGTCTTTCCTTTCTCCGCAACGCTCTGTCAATCATATGCAGGGTCGTAGGCCGGTTCGGTCTTTTCTTCCCATTCCAGTTTCTTCTGCGACAACTTGGTCTGCTGTGTACGCAGGGAGGCCAGTTTCTTTTTGTACGAGTCCGGGTAGACAAGATGCACGAGGTCTTCCACCTTCCGCACATCAAAGTCTATCCCGGAGTAATCCGCACGGAGTTCGGCGTACTCAAACAGGCGTGACATGAACATCTGGAACCTTGTGTTCTCCGCCTTTATCTGGTTGTAACTTGCGAGGTTCATCGTCACAGTGTTTTCTAAACTACTCATCGTCTTTCCTTTCTCCACCTTTGCAGAACCAGTCTTCCTCTACCCACCCGCCAACAGTTGCAGGGCAGTAAACCATGCCTGGCTGTTCTCTTTCGTGCCATCGGCAATCCTTGCACCTAACAAGATCGGCAACTGTCATGTTCCGTCTATATTCCAATTGATTCCAAGACGGCTGTTCCGTTATTCTCATCGGTTTAAGGCTAACAATAACATCGGAGAATTTTGCCCTATCAAGCACCTTTTCCGACAATTCTCTAATGATGTTGTCTGCAATATACTGTACAAAATCCGCACCACAAGCACTGACCATTTCTCTTGACACTAACTGTACCGCTCTGTACTCCTCAGACTCACTCATTATCTTTCCTTTCTCCGTCCATCCTGTTTGCTTGATACACCTTTTCCATTGATTCAAGCATTTTGCAGAGGACAACATATTTTGCTTTGATATCTATGAGTTCATCATAGATTCTCCGCTTGATTTTTACATATTCACTCATCGTCTTTCCCTCCGTCCATTGATGCTCCGCAGTTGGGGCAGTATGGCATACCAGTTACATCTGTTTCTGCAAAGATAGCGAACCATCCACACACGCTACACGTTCCTGTTATGATAGCGTCATCTTCTTCTATCCACTCCCCGTGCTTCACAGGCACGGCATCTATGGTCGGCATCTTCTTTGCCGTCAGTGATGCCTCGCAGAATGTCGCAACGGCTTGCTCCGCTCTCAACTTAATGTCATCACAGCGGTCTGCGATTGCATTTACTCCCCACTTAATGGCCGCTTCTATCCTGTTGTTCATTTCAGATATAAACGCATCCGCATCAATTAGTCGCATTCTTATTCCTCCACCTGGGGCAGATAAAATGCAGGACATGATCTCCGCCGCGCTCCATCCATTCGCAGGTCCTATATGGCTCTATCTGGTAGGCGCAGTTTCGGCATCCGTTGTACCCCATTTCTCTGGCCCTTCTCGCAGCCCAGCTTTTACTATTCGTTCTCATCAAAAACTCCCTCATATGTTGAGTCAATGGCGCGGTAGACCAGGCAGGCGTCGTAATTGGCGCTGCAATAATGCAGTATGTACTTTTCAAAGTCGTCCCGTTTCCCAAACGACAGCCTGATCCCGCTGTCGTTTACAATGCCCTCGCAGTGGATGCAACACTTGAGGTCATAGCGGTAAAAGGGGCAAAGCACATCCGCCTGCCTGAAGCTGCCGGCCGGCATGGTTAGAGCCTCGTCTGTGCGTCTGGCTGGTACCTGGCAAGCATCCGTTTCGCCGCGATCAGGCTTCTCACGGAACGATTGAACATGGCGTCGTAGCACGCCTTGACTTCTTCTTCCGTTTCCGCGACGCGATAGCGGTTATCGTTCCGGTCTGGCATCAGCACAGGCAGGCCATTCTCCCTGGCCCTGTATATCATCTCCCGCGCCTGGCGTTCGTTGCATCCGAACAGGTACGGCAGATCGCGCCTGGAGCATGGCAGCAGGCGCTCCACTTCCTTCACAAAATCTCTGTTATTCATGGTTCATCGCCTCCGTTAAGCGCATCAGCCTGTCCGTTTCATCCTGCGGAATAACCGTCGGGTACTTCGGTTCGGGCTTCTTCCCGTCTTTCTGCTCCCAGGTCCGCACGCAGGCACGCCAATCCTTCATTTTGTTCTTGCCTACCATCCAGCCGTTTGAGGAATAGTAGTCAACAAAACGCTGTGGGTTTACGTTGTTCCCTCTCTCCTGGCAGTAGGCCGTCACTTCTTCAACCGTAGGCGGCGTAAAGCGCGCGTCTTTCTTTGGTTTACTTTCTTTCTTAACTTCTTCTTTTACTTTGTCTTCTTCTTTTTCTTTTTCTTGGTAGCTTTCGTAGGCTTCCGTATTCGTTCGTATACGTTCGTAACGAGCGTTTACGTTCGCAGCGTTCTGGCGGCACTTCTCCGCGTACTTCTCATTATCCCGGTCTATCATGCTTTGAATTGTAGGCCATATAAACCTTTCGCTTCCGCTAAACTTCTCCGCTTCCCCGGTCATGCTGTACTTCAGCGCGGCTCGGAACAAGCGGCCACATTCGGCATCTGCGTAAGGCGTTAGGCTTTGAAGCAAAGAATGATAGGCGCAGAAATATTCTCTCGCCATGCTGCCACCTCGTCAGAACGGCAGGTCTTCGTCGTCCGGGTATACGTCAACCGGGGCCTGGTTCTTGTCGTTTGATCCCAGGAACTGGAAATCGTCAACAATGACCTCGCATACTTTGACTTCCGTTCCGTCCTTCTTGTTGTACTTGCGGAACTGCATCCGCCCAACGACGGCCAGCAGGTTCCCCTTGCGCGTATAACGAGTGATCGTTTCCGCCGCCTGCTTCCAGGCTACGCACGGAATGAAATCCGCTCCTGCGTCTTTTCCATAGGCCCGGTCAACCGCCAGCGTAAATGCGGCGACGGCGTTTTCGCTCTGCGTGTGCCGAAGCTCCGGGTCCTTTGTCAATCTACCTATAAGAATTACTTTGTTCATTTGTCCTCCCAATCATTGCCGGCAATGAGCAGGCACATTGTTATGACCGCGATGGCGGAACCTACAAAGGCTCCTGCGATAAACGTCAGGATCATTTCTGCCCCCTCCGGTTTAGTCCGTACATACGGCACAGAGTCTTGTCTAACTCTATGCCCTTGTCAAAGTGGTATCTTTCATTGAATGTCTGCTGGCCCAGCGTGTGGGCCTCGTTGTGATGGATGCGGCACAGAGGCATGACTTCCATTCCCTCGTGGATAATCTCGTTCCGATCTCGGCCAATGCCAACGTGGTCCACGTGATGCAGGTCCGCCGGCCGTCCGCAGACGGCGCATTTCTTGTTGACCAGGCAGGAGTAAATATAGTCCTGGACGTCGTCAACGAACCGGAGCAGCGGGAAGTCACCGCATGGGATGTCCCATTCCAGAATGAACCGGATGAGGAAGCGCTGGAATGCCGCCACCAGGCTCATCGGCGCGTTTGACAGGGAGAATATCTTGTCTGCCGTTTCACCGAAGTCATCCGCCAGGAACTTAAGCTTCATGTATTCCTTTGTGCTGTCCGTTCCCTGCCCGGTGTAGTCCGCGATATACCGAATCAGGCTATAGCACGCTTTGCGCTGCTTGTCCGACAGAGGCCGGCCGTCTATCATCTGGATAAGAACGTCGCTGTACTGCCTCTTGGTCAGCGTGTACCAATCGTCATAGTGGGCCAGGATCGTGACGTCCCCGTTGTCGGAAACGTCAACGATCTTACCCTTGACCACGTCAAACGGCGTTTTCATTGCGTGCCTTTGTCAGAGCGGAGCAGCACGGGCCGCAGTAGTCTGCGCTGAAGGTATCCCGCGAATAATTGAGGATGTCGTCAACCGTGCGGATGCTCCCGTTCTTTTTCTGTATAGGTTTGATGGTCTTGCCACAGCGCTCGCAGATCGGGCCTTCCTCTTTCGGCGGTTCTTTCTGAACGACAGGAGTCGTTCCGGAAGCCCAGGAGTAGCATGGCTTCCCGTTAGCCGTGATGCCCAGCCTGGATATTTTCCCGTTCTCGGTGTAGACAATGTCTACGACGTCAAAACGGTCATAGCAGACCAGCTTGCCCCGCTGGTCCTTCTTGATGGTGATAGGTGCATTGTCCGGATAGAGGACAATGTTCGGTGCGCTGTATAACTCACGGCCGATGCCGTGCTTGAATCCCGCCCTCTTGAACGCATCCGAAGCACGGCCCTTTTCGGCCTCCATGTTTGACTCCGTGCCGGCATCCCACTTCCAAACATAGTTCCCGTCGCTAAAATAGTCCACGCCGATGCCACCGTACAGGACGCCGTCAAGCATTTTGTAATCGCATTCCCAATGGCCAGCGCCTACGGTTTCGTCCAGAATGTCGGCGTCGGTCCGTGCGGTCTTATAGAGCAGAAGCGTCAGGCGGTTCTCGGAAATCTGATTGACGCGGCACTCTATCTCATCTGCGTTGAGCAGTCTGAAAAACCTGTTCACTTCTTTAACTCCTTTTCAATGTAGTACAGGTCCAGCAGGCACTTGAATGCCTGGAACGGAAGCCTGTAATCGGTTATACTTCTTTCCTCAAACCCCTCGGTGGGGTCCCTGCCTACCCGCAGGATTTTGATTTCTTCCACGTCATGACCATGCTCGTTAAGAATCGTGGCGTAGGCAGCCGTCTGCCAGAAGTATTCGTCGTATATGCTCTTGCCGGTCTTGAAGTCAATCAGCGTAGGCTTGCCGTCCAGCATACAGTAGCAATCCACCGTGCCGCCGTATCGGTAGTTTTCGGATACCATCGGCGTTTCGCAGATGAGCGGGGTCAGCTTGTGGCCCTTCTCCCATGAGAGGTAGGACAGGACCGCGTTCTCGGCCAGGTCCATCTGCAACGGGGAAAACGCGCTTGTGTCCAGCTTCTGTTCCTGGATGTGCGCCTGGATAAGCGCGTGCGCCAGCGTTCCGATCTCTGCGGCCTGGTCCCTGTACTTGTTGGAGTCAATCCCCTCAAGGCCCAGGTTGTTCGCCCACGTGATGAGGTAAGGCTTGGCGCGAAGCCCTGTTATGGTCGTCGCGCCGGGAACCCGCCTGCCGTCTTTCGTCTTGTATACAACGTGCGCCTTGGAAACCGTCTTAAGGATGTCTTTCATCTTTTTCCTCCAGCATCTTGTCTACGTATCTGTCATAGTCCATGTCCTCAAGGACATCCAGGACCTCGTCAACCTCGTCCCAATTGACGGGTTCGGGTTCCTCAAACCAATCGGCCATGTGGATCCCTCCTTTGCTTGTCCAGTTCTTCCTTGCGCAGCCGCCACCGGAGCGCGTCCAGCGACGTTTCGTTGATGTCCTGCGCGATCTCCGTCAGGTAAACGTGCGTGTATTCCAGGTCCTCCGGAAACCGCTTCGTGTTGACGGTGTACACCGTGAATCCGTCAACGTGTGGGGCATAATCAAACCAAATCTGGTACCCCGTTTCTTCCTCTGCGTCCAGGACGGCCTCAAATGCGGCCATCAGCACTTCTTTTCGTGTCATCATCTGCTTTTTCCTCCAGTTATCATTTTGAAAATGTCGTCTTTGCTACAGCCTGCGTGAATAATAACGGCGCGGAGTTCACTGACGGTCATCGTGCCTGGATTTTTTATCCTCTCGGCGGCCGTCTGCCGTGCGATCCCCATCCGCTTGCCCATCTCCGTAAGGTTGAGATGTTCTGCGACCTTCCAACCGCCTATGCAGAAACGGATAGCTTCGTCACCTTTCCTTGTGTCAATCTTGATTGTTATCACCCCTTGTGTTATAATGGGGAGAGAGATGCCTGTTTGGAGGACACTCGCTACCCCGGCCCGGTCGTTTTGGTAGAACGACCGGGTCACTTCTTTTTTGCTTTCTTTGGAATAAGGACCAGAACGGCAATCGTTACGACGGCCAGTCCCCACGCAATCAGCGCCACCTGGACGCTGACCATGCCTTTTTCAAGGCCGCCGGCCACGCCGATGATGAACAGGCCGGCAAGGATGACAGCGGCTTCGCGGATCATGACCGCACCCACCCCTTAAGCTCCGCAAGACGCTCCCGCAGGTGTTTGGAAAGCTCCACCAGGTTAAGGCAGGCGTCCTCCAGGCATCCGGGAGCTACGTTAGGAACCATCGCATCGTGCGCAAAGGCACCCAGCTTCCCGCCGGCCGCTTCCAGGAGAAGGGCCGCCTCGCGGAGTTCCTTTTCCGTATTGCTGATGATTTCCTGGATCGTCATCTCGTTTTTTGTTGCTTCTTGAATCATGTTCTTCTTCCTTTCTGCGTTAATCTGTAATGTTGTTCTTGACTTCGCGGGTAAAAATAATGTCCGTCGGTTTGCACTTGTACACGTCACAGAGGCGGAAGAACGTGGTCACTTTCAGTTCGCGCTCCCCCTGCTCCCACCTGCACAGGCTGGCGGCGGTACATCCGATCAGGTCCGCCACGTCCTGCTGACGCAGCCCTCGCTTTTTGCGCGCCTCTCGCAGTGTCATTTTCGGCATTGTATCCCTCCTTTTTGTGATTGAGTCAAGTTCAACTTGACTTCTTGGCAATAGTATAAGGCCGGTCCTTAATATTGTCAATAACAAATTTACAATTTCTTCAAGATTTCAAGATGGCATATATTTTATAATAGTGTCAAACAATTCTCGGAGGAAAGCAGATGAAAACAGAGCAGGAATATGCGATGATATTCGCACGAAACCTATCGGCAGAGATACGCAGAGCGGGGATGAACCAGGACCAGCTTGCGGATGCAATAGGCGTAAGCAAGGCGTCGGTGTCCGCCTGGTGCCTGGGCAAGAACCTGCCGCGAGCCACCCGCCTTTTCCAGATATGCGACATACTGGGATGCAATCCGGACATACTCGGTGGATTCCAGACGCCTGCGCGCCCGGCCCTTGTTGACGCATACCTGGACGCGCCGCGCGCTATTCAGCAGGCCGTAGACGGTTTGCTTGACCCGTATAAAAAGGGCGGATACTCCGCTTCCCTCGCATGATATGAGCAGAAGCATACCTACACCGGAGAGGCTGCCGTCCGGAAACTGGCGCGTCCGGATCACCGTAGGCGGGAAGCAGTACAGCATCACGGACAGATACAAAGAAACGGCCCTCGCCCGTGCGCTTGCCATGCGCGACGGGAGAGAAAAAGAAAAGACCGTACCCAGGAAAAGCCTGGGCGCGGTCGTAGATGAATATATTGAATTGAGAAGCAACGTGCTGTCGCCGGCCACCATCCGGTCATACAACACGTCCAGGAAGTACAGGTTCCGGGATTACATGGATCTGCCCCTTGCGGACCTGGACCGGCAGACGCTTCAGAGGATGGTAAACGAGGAAGCACAGCGCGTTTCGGCAAAGTCCGTGCGAAATGCATGGGGCCTGGTCACGGCTGCGCTGGCGGAATACAATATAAATTATAAGGGCATCAATCTGCCGCCTATACCGCGCCACGAGAGGCCGTACCTGACCCATACGGAGATTTTAACTTTCTGCCGGGCCGTAACAGGGGAACGCTGTGAAATCCCCGCTCTGCTGGCCCTGTGCAGCCTGCGGCTGTCAGAGATCGCGGCGCTGGATTGGAAGGACGTGAACACCAGGAAGAACACGATCACCGTGCGTGGGGCCGTCGTGCGCGGTCCATACGGCTATGAGGAAAAGCAGACGAACAAAACCGCTTCGTCTTCCAGGACCGTGCCTATCATCATCCCGCAGCTTCGGAAGCTCCTGGCGAAGAAAGGGACAGGGAAAGTGTTCACCGGAACGCCTAACTCCGTGTACACGGACGTGAATAAAGTCTGCCGGCGCGCCGGGCTACCGGAAGTGGGCGTGCATGGCCTGCGGCACAGCTTCGCTTCTCTCTGCCATCACCTGGGCATACCGGAGCTTGAATGTGCGAAAATGGGCGGATGGAAGGACCTGGGGACCATGAGAAAAATTTATACGCATCTGTCAGAACAGGACATGACGGACGCCGGTGCCAGGTTACAGGCGTTTTTCTGCGACAAAGAATAGCATTTTCGTGGCACTTACGTGGCACTTAAAAGTCCAAATGCCGGTACAAACGGTCTAAAAATGATACAATGAGAATGAAAAGGAAATACCCGCAATCCCTTGTAATATAAGGGAAAGCGGGTATTTTCCTTATGGTGCAGCGTTTACGCCGCTGGTGCGCGAGGCGGGACTTGAACCCGCAGAAAACCTAATAAATACAATGGTTTCGCGAACGTCGTGGCAGATACGTGGCACTTACATGGCCTGCATCATCTGGCGCATCTGCTGCTTGATCTGCTCGTTGGGAGCGGACTCCATGAGTTCCTCCATCTGCTCGGCAAACTCGTCGGCACTCCGGTAGTACATACTGCCGCCATCACGGGCATACCGGCCGCGCGAGTCCCTTCTTCCGCTCATTCCGCGACGATAGGAGGCCCCGCCGTCCTCGTAATAGGGCCGGCGGCTATAGCCTTTGTCCATGCCGTCCACGATTTTGCAAAGGTTCTTAATCGCGTGGGCCAGCTTGTCCACTACTTCCAGGTCGCCTGCGGACAGGTCGCCTTTTGAACCGAATTTGGACAGTTCCTCCATGAGCATTTCTTTCAATTCCATAATCTCATGCATGGCTATTCTCCTTTCTTTAGGCTACCCGGCTGATGCTCAAGCTGCCGTCAATGACGTTGATGAGCGGCGTCGGGGTTGTGGTCGGGTCATTGACCGTACCATTGACATACTCTACCGAAACGGTGAAGCAGCACCCTTTCGGTACGTCTACGGTCGCACGGCTCGTGACGTTCCCGTAATCGTCTACGGCGGCCGGTGTGTAGATCGCCCTGCTTCCGGTCCGTTCCTCTCCGGAAACCACGATGGCCGTTGCGATTGGTGAGATTGCCCCGCCGGTGGGGATGGAGATGTTGCCCGTAAACTCCACCTCATACCGGGCGAAGCAGGCGCACGGGTTGTTGACGATCCCACGCAGAACAAAAATCCCGGTGCCAGGCTGATGGAATACGTAGCCCTTATTGCAGGGGATAGAATCAATGAACTGGATGGGAGCATTGAGCGCAACACTCTCAACCGTGTCCCTCGTTAGATATTCTGCCATGTTCTCACTCCTTAAAACGCGCCGCAGCCGTTATAGCTGTTCGCACAGCAATTGGGATTCTGCACGATGTACGCAGGCACGGGAACCGGATTGAGATACTGCTCCAGGGCCACCGTCTGTGCGGCGTTATCGGCCAGGAGGCGAGAGGTCTGCGCGGTCTGGGATGCCGCGAGGTTGGCCATGTTAAGCTGTGTCCGCAGGTTGTCGTTCTCCCTCTTGTAGCCGTCAAGCTCAAGAGCGCACAGCTTGTCCAGGATAGCCTGCGTGTTGGCCGTAGCGTTCGTGATTACGTCACGGATGCCATCGGAAACAGCGGCGCGGTCCGCACAGTTTTCGGTTGCGATGGTGTACTTGAGGTCGGCAATGCCCAGCCTGTTCTCGCAGCAGCAATCGGCAAACTGGGAAGACAGACCATAAATCTGGTTCATCGTGGCCATCTGCCGTGCGGTCGCTCCGGTTTCAGCATTCGCGAAGCCGGCGCACATCTGCGTGGCCAGGTTCTGTACGCCAGAATTGATGCCGGCAATGCTGTTGGTCAGCGCCATCTGGTCAAAACCTCTCTGCATATACCCGTCATTTCCGTTGCCTCCCCAGCCGTTGCCACCGAAAGCACCAAAGACGAGGAACAGGAGAATGATCCACCAGCCGTCGCCACCGAACATACCATTGCCTCCGTATCCGCCGGTCGGGCTGACCAGCATGGTGGCAGGAACGCCACCGGATTCTTCAGTAAGAGCCATTTTGTATTTTCCTTTCGTTTTTTATTATCATCCGCTATGCGCACTTGCGGTTGATTTTAACGGATTCCAAAGCGCTGGGCCATAGTCTGGGCGTTGGATAACTGCTGTTGACTTATCTGACCGGAATTCATCAGGTGCTGAATGATTTGCTGCGGGGAATTCACGCCGTCCGGCACATTGTATCCAGCCTGCCGTAACACCCCAAGAGGATTTGAGCGAATCTGCGACAGCATGGACAATGGGGTCATGCCACCAAGCGCGTTAAAGAAAGGGTTACTCATCAACATCATCCTCCAATCGTATGACCTTGTCTTCTATCCGTTTGACCAGGCTGGCCAGCGCTGCCAGTTCGTTCTTTGTTGCGAACATATCTTTGCTCTCTGCTGGTGAAACGCTCTCTACGGGCGCCTCAACGCGTTCTACGAGGTCAAAGGTTTGCATGGACGGTTTCCCGGACGCGTCTGCTTTCTTAAGGTAGATGACCGGAGCGCCGCTGTCCCACAGTGCGACAGCATTGTTGGGAGCTACCGGATACATGGCCGCCTCCTGGCCGTTCCTTACCCAAAGGAGCGACGGAGAAGGTGCCTGGACCGGCTGCTGCACCGGCTGCATCTGCTGAAGCTGATAGGGCTGATAGCCAACAGGAAAGTAGTTATACGCCATTTCAATCATCCTTTCTCCACATATAGATAGGTATTTCCGCTTCTGAATTCCATGCGTCGTAGATGGTTCCGTCAATAACCGTTGCCACATGGTTGTTCATCCCGACCACATAGGTCCCGCTCGGGTGATCCCGTGCAAACTCTGCCAGCGTGTAGCAATCCGGACATTCATTTGGAATGACCTCACGCTTGTATCCGTTCTCGCGGAGGACCGCGCCAAACACGCTGTTGCTTGACGGCATATCCGCCATGAGATACCCGGCTTGAGCCAGCTTAAGGTATGCTTTCTCCCAGGGCCAATCCAGCGCCTTGCTCAATGCGCGGACGGCGCAATCACCTACATGGCGGCCAGAGGGATTCGGATTGTAGTATTCCAGCACAGCCGATGCCTCCTTTCGGTTGTTTATAATTAAATGGTATAAAAAAAGAAGCCCACCGGCAATGAAGCCGATGGGCATCTTTCGTGCATTATAGGTGCTTAAAGAGTCTGTCGCTG
>Ga0310786_10006624_pt1 | contig 15335 bp, 8 predicted proteins | sample AusTroGonzalo_MG_FD_203881 | JGI IMG/M metagenome (GOLD analysis project Ga0310786, IMG submission 203881) | Bovine rumen microbial communities from tropical cattle in Woodstock, Queensland, Australia - Gonzalo_03 (v2) (version 2) | ecosystem: Host-associated > Mammals > Digestive system >... | reverse complement strand
GATGAGAGAGATCCTTGACGAAGCTACAGACCCTTGGGGCATCAAGGTCAACCGTGTTGAGCTCAAGAACATCATCCCGCCTAAGGAGATCCAGGCTGCGATGGAGAAGCAGATGAAAGCTGAGCGTGAGAAGAGAGAAAAGATCCTCATCGCTGAAGGTGAAAAGGAATCTGCAATCAGAGTCGCAGAAGGTGAAAAGGAAGCAGCAATCCTCAGAGCTGAAGCTAAGAAGCAGGCAGCTATCAGAGAAGCTGAAGGTCAGGCACAGGCTATCCTCGCAGTTCAGGAAGCTACAGCAAAGGGTCTTCAGATGGTCAAGGATGTCGGTGCTGATGACGGACTTATCGCTATCAAGGGCCTTGAGGCTCTCGAAAAGGTAGGCCAGGGCGCTTCAACAAAGATCATCATCCCTTCAGATCTTCAGGGCATTGCAGGTCTTACGACCACTATCAAGGAAATCGCAAAATCCTGATATAAGAACTGTCACGGAGGTATTTTAAATGGACTACGGTATGTGGAATGAAAGAACCAACATGAGTATGCTCACGGATTTCTATGAGCTTACCATGGCGAACGGTTATCTTGATAACGGCTGCGGAGATACGATCGTTTATTTCGACGCATTCTTCAGAAACGTTCCGGAGAACGGCGGCTATGCGGTAATGGCAGGTGTCGAGCAGGTTATCGATTACCTTTCGAACCTCAAGTTCTCTGAGGATGACTTAGAGTTCCTCAAGACCAATTACCACTTCAACGATAAGTTCATCGAGTACCTCAGGAACTTTGAGTTCACTTGTGACGTCTGGGCGATCCCCGAGGGAACTGTTATCTTCCCGAGAGAACCGCTCGTCAAGGTCAGAGGCCCCGTCATGCAGGCACAGCTCCTTGAGACTGCGCTCCTCTGCACGATCAACCACCAGACTCTTATCGCAACAAAGACAGCAAGGATCGTAAGGGCTGCTGAAGGAAGACCCGTAATGGAATTCGGCGCACGCCGTGCCCAGGGTTTCGACGCATCAGTATTAGGTGCAAGAGCTGCTTACATCGCAGGCGCTGCAGGAACTTCCTGCACGATCTGCGGACAGCAGTTTGACATCCCGCTTTCCGGAACTATGGCTCACTCATGGGTAATGCTTTTCGACACAGAGTTCGAAGCTTTCAAGGCATACTCAATGACATATCCGGACGGCGCTCTTCTCCTCGTTGATACTTACGATGTTCTCCGTTCTGGTATTCCCAATGCGATCAAATGCGCAAAGGAAGTCTTAGAGCCCATGGGCAAGCGCCTCAAGGGTATCAGGATCGATTCCGGCGACCTTACGTACATGACCCAGCAGGCTAGAAAGATGCTCGACGAAGCAGGACTTACAGATTGTAAGATCACCGTTTCCAACGCTCTCGATGAGTACCTCATCAGAGACCTTATCAATCAGGGTGCATGCATCGATTCTTTCGGTGTAGGCGAGCGTCTCATCACATCAAAGGCTGAGCCTGTTTTCGGCGGCGTTTATAAGATCGCAGCAGTTGAGGACAAGGACGGCAACGTCATCCCCAAGATGAAGATCTCTGACTCCGTCGGCAAGGTCACGAACCCTTGCAACAAGGAGATCATAAGATTCTACGACAAGGCTACGGGTAAGGCTTTGGCTGACGTCCTCATGGTCGCAGATGAAGAGATCCCTAACGGCGAACCTTATGAGATCTTCGATCCTAACGCTACTTGGAAGAGCAAAGTTCTTGTTGATTACACGACAAGAAAGCTCCTCGTAAAGATCTTCGATCACGGCAAGCTCTGCTATGAGAAGCCTACCATCAAGGAGATCCGCGATTACTGCACAAAGGAGCTCGATTCGCTTTGGGATTCCGTTAAGAGATTTGAGAACCCGCACAGCTACTATGTCGACCTGTCACCCAAGCTTTGGAAGATCAAGGACGACATCCTGAGATCATACAAGCACAGATAAGGAGAAGAAAAAATGGCAAATCCGATCGTAACAATCCAGATGAAAGACGGCGGCGTAATGAAGGCAGAGCTCTATCCCGAGATCGCTCCCATCACCGTTCAGAACTTTATCGACCTCGCAGCAAAGGGCTTCTATAATGGCCTCATCTTCCACAGAGTAATCCCGGGATTCATGATCCAGGGCGGTGATCCGGAAGGAACAGGAATGGGCGGCCCCGGCTACTGCATCAAGGGCGAGTTCACAGCCAACGGCTTCACAAATAACCTGAAGCACACGAGAGGCGTTCTTTCCATGGCTCGTGCTATGAACCCTGATTCCGCAGGATCACAGTTCTTCATCATGCATGAGACATATCCGAGCCTTGACGGTCAGTATGCCGCATTCGGAAAGCTCATCGAGGGAATCGAAGTCGTTGATAAGATCGCTTCCGTTAAGACGGACTATAACGACAGACCTTTAGAGCCTCAGCAGATCGAGTTCATGACGGTACAGCTTTGACAGACACTATTCTGATAGTTGTTTGGCCTTTTGCTTCAGCATTACTGATCACCATCGCGAATATCCTGCTTGCCAAGACCAAGGCATTCGGGGGCTCGCATGTCAGTGAACTGAAGTTACCAAAATTCTTAAGGCAGATCCATTGGAAAGACAAAACCGGTAACACGGCTTTGTCTTTCCTTATAATATGGACTGCGGCATTGCTGCAGTTCCTGTTTTCCATGGCAGGCATTTATGTGATAAGAAAGTTCGCCTGCTTTCCAGCCGGAGCTTCTGTAAGCCCCGTAAATCACATCTTTTTCTTAGTTGCTGATATCGTCAGTGACGTCTGCATCCTGTACCTTTTAAGGTCTGGAAAGAGAAAGTGCGTAAAGGCGGCAGTTACCATTGCAGTTCTTTCTTATGCGCTTTTGGCTGTTGAGCTTTTCGCATTCAATTTCAACTGTTTCAAAACGGACCGTCACGTTGTCACGATGAAGGGAAGCGGTCTTGTAACGGAATTCAGATCTGATGCCGATGATGAAGACGGCCCCGTCATTTATTCCGAAGACAACGTAACCGTCAAGGACGAGTGTTCGTTTATCATCCCGTCTGTTCCTGATGACACGTATTCGGTTACAGTGAAATTTGCTCCCGCCGATAATGGTGAGAACAAAAAAGCTTATTCAAGATTTAATGTCAGGCTTCTTCTGGAAGACGATAACTCCAAGTATGTATACAGGACGGCCGATAAGAGAAAGGTGTCAGGTGAGCTGAGCGTTACCATGTTCATGAGGCCTTATGGTCACATTAAGTCATGCATGCTTTCCGTAGAAAACATCGAAAAGAAAGTCAGCATCGAGTCGATCACCTTCTGCAACAGCAATGTTTACGGCGCATCGCCCGTCAGATATCTGATAATGCTGGCAGTATCGTCGCTGATAACTTTGATCATCTGTCAGCGTTTTTATAATGTTGATTATGATCCCAAGAAAAAACTCCACATTATCCTTTTGACTGCCGTATTTATCCTTACCACATGTACAACGTATCTGCTTTACATGCGTGAGGATATGAAGTTTGAAAAGTACCCTTTTGAGGACAATGCTAAAGTGCTGGACATTTACCAGCTGGCTTTTGATTCGAAGATAAAGAAGCTGCCTTATCTCGACGTTGAGACCGAGCCTGAATTGGCCGAACTCGATAATCCCTACGACGACAGCGAGAGGGATGAAAAGGGACTCACATACAGATGGGATTACGCATATAAGGACGGGCATTACTACTGCTATTTCGGCGAGGCTCCGCTCTATACGGTCTATTACCCGATATACCTGCTCACGCACTGCGTGCCTGACTTTTCTGCCGCCGTTGCAATATTAGGAACGCTGGCTGTTGTCGCGGTCGTTCTTGCATTCCTTGCTGCAGTAAAGATGTTCGTGCCGAAGAAGAATCTTCTGGCACTGCTCCTCATGATACCCGGAGTAGCTTTTGCCGGACTGCTTTATATCAATATGTGTTTTTCGGAAAAGTACTATATTGCTTCCAACAGCGCGATAGCAGGAATAGGCTTTGCGGTCTTCTTCGGATTGTCGGCGGTCATGTCAAATAAGACGACAGCAAGGCTGATAATGTTCTTCATTTCAGGGATCTCGCTCGCGGTTTCCGCCGGATCACGTCCGACTGTCGCAATCTGTGCAGCTGTCCTGCTTCCCGTATTCTTCGGAGTACTTTTCGACAGGTCGAGAAAGCTTACATTAAGGCTTTCGGAGGCGGCAGCATTCCTGGTTCCCGTCATCTTAGGGATTGCGCTTCTTCTTATGCATAACTACGAAAGATTCGGAAACATCATGGATTTCGGCGAGAACTACCAGCTGACTGTAAGCGATATCTCTTCGCTCAAAGTCCTGCCTGAAATGCTCCCGTCGGCGATCTTCTACTATTTCCTGACGCCGCTCGATCTTATCGATACGTTCCCTTATTTTGAAGCCAGAGGAATAATCTCCAACACCTATGAGGTATACAGGAACATCGAGCCGTCCACCGGTCTCATGAGCATTCCGTTCCTGCTTTTGGGAACAATATTCCTGCCCGGAGCGTTTATCCGCGCGAAAGGGAAGACCACAAAAAAGGAAGCGCTCATATTTAACAGCTTTCTTATCCTGTGCGTTTTATCGGCGGTGTTCATAGCATGGTTTGATTTTTCCAGGGGCGGCGTGTGCCTCAGGTATCTGTCAGATATCGCGTGGCTCATTGCCATAATGAGCGGAGTGGTGCTCCTGAGAAGGATAATGAAAAAGTCGGGAAGAAAGACTGTATACGGACTTACATGCATAGTGCTGGTAATGACGTTCTTTACCGTATTCTTCATGGCACTGGCGCAGGATACCAGCAACCTGACAAAACTGTATCCGTCGCTTCTTGAACGCTGTGAGGATTTCTTCCTGTTCTGGCACTGACGAAAGCCCGCAAAGAGCATGCGATTAGGTTATAATTATCTTTGACATAAAGGAAAGGCAGCTATAACGATGCGTGAATTACAGAACCTGGACAGCAAAAAACAGGTTCAGAAAAACAAGAAGGGAAAGACATCAGAGACCGGGTCTTCTAAAGGCACGGTAACTGTTTCTTACCGTGTCTTTTTTACGCTTTGTCTCGCATTCCTTTTGCTGCCTGTCATAATATTCTGTCTCGGTTACATGAGACCCTTGATCGGGCTCACACTTGCAGTCGCTTTTACCGGTATGGGATTCATTGCAGTTCTGGACTGCATGAGATCACCTGAAGGAAAAGAACTGGACAGCAGGGAAAAAGCGATCCTGATCCCGGTCAAATATCTGATAATCTTCGCTTTAGCCGCAGTCGCGGTCTCGTTCATAACGGGCGTAGGCGAATACATTTATACGCTTCAGGATCATCCGTACAGGCGCGCGATATTAAGCGACCTCATCAACTATAAGTGGCCTGTCGTTTATAACTACAGCACCCAGACAAATCCTGAGGTAAGGGAGATCTTCGGTCTGGCATCAGGCGAAAGAGCGTTCTCATACTATTTTGTTTACTGGCTTCCTGCAGCTGTCATCGGCAAGCTGCTTGGTTTCGGCGCTGCAAACTTTGCACTGCTCATTTGGAATTCCATCGGAATCTTTCTCGGTTTCGTTGCTATGTGTGCGGTCAACAAGCGCTTCTCATCCGCGATGCCTTTTCTCTATGTGTTCTTCGCAGGACTGGATGCGATTCCGAATGTTGTTCACGTACTGACCGGATATGACGCTTGGCTATGGATCGAGGGCTATGTTCCGGGCATATCTTTTGTTGCCAACTTTACGGAGCTTGCAAATGTATTCAATCAGGTAGTGCCTTGTTTCCTGATAATGGCCGTTCTTCTTATGTCGAACAACATGAGATCCGCGGGACTTGTCGGAGGAGTTCTTTTCGCGTATTCTCCGTGGGCCGTGTTTGGTATATTGCCGATCATTATCGGATTCATGCTGCGCAAGGAGATGCGTTCGGGCAGCGTTAAGAAGGATATCCTCAACGTGTTCACACCCGTTAACATCGTATCTGCTCTGCTGCTTCTCGTAGTGTTCGGAAGCTATTACATGTCAAATTCCGGTGCGGTATCGTTCCGCGGTTTCACATGGACTTTCTATAACAGGCCGCTGATGTTCATACCTGCATATCTGGTATTTATCGCAATTGAGATCCTTCCCGTTGCGGCAGTACTGTATAAGGAGCATAAGAAAGATCCCGTGTTCATCGCCACGATCGTTACGCTCTGCATCGTACCGCTTTACCGCGTTTCAGAAATGAATGATTTCTCTATGAGAGGATCGATGCCGGGATTGTTTATACTCTGCATAATGCTGTCGGGACACGTGTCTTCGATGTTCCTTCCCGAAAACGCTCCCAAGACAAAGAAAGACTGGGCTAAGAGCGCAGCGGTGATGCTCATGGTGATCTTGATGATGTTTCCCGCGGCAGTTAACCTGTTTGTCATTGCGGGAAGTGCGCTGACAGGGGAGGAGAGCAACAAAGACAACATAGGGTCATTTGGTGACATAAAGCAGGCACGGTATGCAAAGGTCATAGAGGAACAGTTCTTTGCACCGGATTACAGAAACAAGTTCTTTTATAAATATTTGTCGAAATAAGGGTGATTGATTATGAAGAAAGAAGTACTTGTAAGACGAGATGTGTTCTTCGCGATATGCGCGGCTTATCTGACTATTCCCGTTGTCATTTTCATGCTCGGAAATCTAAGGCCTCTGATAGGCATTCCGGCAGCGGTATTGATGGCGGGGTGCTGCGTCTTTTCGTGCATTGATTTCTGCAAAGGTCCTGACAGCAAGCTCAAGGACCGCTCATCAGATTTCTTCGGAATGAAGATGCCGGTCAAGTATCTCATCTCGCTGTTCATCATCGCTTTCATCACGGTATTCGTATCAGGTGTAGGCGAGTATGTGTATTCGATGGTCGACCATGTTTTCAGAAGAGCGATCTTTAACGATCTCATAAACTACAAATGGCCGGTCATCTACGATTACAGCACACAGTATAATCCGAGGGTCATAGCGGTCTTAGGCAAGACGCAGGGCACTACTGCTCTAGTTTATTACACGACATTCTGGATGCCCTCTGCGCTTATCGGAAAAGTGTTCGGCACTGCAGCAGGAAACATCTTCCTTCTTATCTGGACGACTTTAGGCGTGTGGTTTACTCTTGTCGGAACGACCATGTTCATCCGCAGGATCTCATGGGCCGTGCCGATAATATTCATAACGTTCTCAGGTCTTGACGTTATTCCTAACATCGTCCAGTCGGTAACTCAGTACGAAGGCTTCATGGCAGTCGAGCACTGGCTGCCGGCATTTGCATACATGAGTAATTTCACCCAGCTTTCAAACGTGTTTAACCAGTGCGTTCCGATCTGGGTGTTAACGGTAATGCTGATGCTTTCAACGAACGTCAGGTCAACGGGTTTCATCGGAAGCTTGAGCTTTGCGTATTCACCCTGGGCAACGATCGGCATGCTCCCGCTGGCTTTAGCACTTGCTTTCAGAAAAGAGCTTCAGCCTGCTAAGAAGCCAAAGGTCATTCTCTCGCTCCTTCATCCCACGGCAATCATTTCCTGCGCAGTCATGCTCGGCATCTTCGGACCTTATTACATGGTCAGCACTTCAGCATCTGACGAGAGCGGCTTTGCTTGGAAGTTCTGCAGGAACTTCGGTGAATTTGTTCTGTTCTGGGTATTGCTCATGATAATTGAGGTAGTTCCTTTTGTCCTCGTTCTTTGGAAGAGGGAGAAGAAGGAACCGTTCTTCATCGTTTCGGTCATCACGCTTGCCCTGATCCCGATCTACAAGATCTCGTATTTCAACGACTTTTCTATGCGTGCATCGCTTCCCGCGCTGTTCGTCATCTCCGTTCAGTTCACCGCGCTTCTTGCCAAGATGTTTGCGGATGACAAACAGAGGGTCAGGAAAGCGAAAAGGCTTACTAAAAAACAATTCGTCAGCAGTTTCTTCGTGCTGCTCCTTACGATCCTCTGTATGTTCCCGTGCGCCGTTGATCTTCTGCTGATATTGGGCAGCGACCTTACCGGCGAAAAGCATTACGAGAACGATATCGGTTCTTTCGGCGCTATTGCAGGAGAGGAAGTCGGCACATATTATTCGACGGAAGCATATACGGAATCGGTCATGCTGCGTTTGGCTGACGGTTATGAAGACACGTTCTTCTTTAAGCATCTGGCAGCATCTACAGAAAGCAGGCATGAATAATGGGAAAGACTAAGAAAGAGAAAAAAGGCGTAAGGATACCGTTCAGGCTTTGGTATGCCCTGACGGTCGGCTTTCTTGTGATCCCGGTGATCGTTTTCTGCACCGGTTATCTCAGATGGTATGTCGGCATTCCTCTTGCAATTCTTTTTGCGGGATTCTCAGTATATGCAGTTATCGATTGCACGAAGCCGGCTGCAGGAAAGACGATGCTTGCGGAAAACACAAAGGACTTTTTTATCCCGCTCAAATACCTGATCGGATTTGCGCTCTTTGCGGTATTCCTTTCATACTTTGCAGGAGTAGGCGAGTTCATCTATTCGCTCCAGGATCACGCGATCAGACGAGCGACGTTGAGCGATCTTGTCTCATATAAATGGCCGGTCATTTACGACTATTCAACGCAGACTAATCCCGATGTCATCAAGGAGATCGGAAAGACAAGCGGCACTACGGCCATTATGTATTACTTCACTTACTGGATGCCGGCAGCAGTGGCAGGCAAGCTTTTCGGAAGACTTGCAGCAGATATCTTCCTGATGCTCTGGACGGCAGCCGGAATATTCCTGACCCTTATCGGAATGGCAAAGATCAACGGCAGGGCATGCGTTACCCAGCCGATCTTCTATATGTTCTTTGGCGGCCTCGACGTTATTCCGACTGTAGTTCACAGCATTACCGAATATCCGCTCTGGACTTCGATCGAGGGATGGGTCCCAAACATGGCGTATTACTGTAACATGAGCGAGATCGCAAATGTTTACCATCAGTGCGTACCATGTTTCCTGATAACCGTGCTCGTCATGCTTTCGGTCAATACTAGATCTTTCGGTCTGACGGGAGGACTTCTTTTTGCTTATTCTCCTTTCGGAGTATTCGGAATACTTCCCGTTATCGCTACGGCTATGTTCAGGAAAGATATGAGGCAGGATGTGAAGGGAACACTTAAAGACCTGTTTACCCCTGCAAACATTCTTCCTGCGGCAGCTCTTCTAGTGATCTTCGGAAGCTTTTATGCCGGTAATTCGGGAGGTGTCGGTAAGAACGGATTCACATGGCAGTTCTACAGCTCTTTCGGACTTTACGTAATCTGCTATATCTGCTTCCTGTTGATCGAAGTAGTTCCCGTTTCGGCTATCCTATTCAAGCGATACAAGAAGAATCCGTTCTACATTTGCGCGGTTATCTGCATGACCCTCATGCCGCTTTACATGATGACCTGGGTAAACGATTTCGTAATGCGTGCTTCAATGCCTGCAAGGATCATCATGTGCATGTTCCTGGCAGGATTATTCAAGGATCTCTATGATGAGGATGCAAAGCTCCTTGCACAGAAAAAGAAGAGGACCCGCAAGGAACTTGCCGGTCTTACATTCGCGATCCTTGCCATGATCCTCATGATGTTCCCAGGTTTCGTAAATGCATATCTCATCGCGGGAAGCCAGGCGACAGGCGAGCCTGACCGCAAGGAATATGTCGGTTCTTTCGGTAACGTAAACATCGCAACAGACGGCGTTATTGAATATGCCTACGTAGTAAACAACCAGTTCTATACGGATAACTACAGGGATACGTTCTTTTTCCGTTATCTCGCAAAGACCTAAGGAGGAAAGAAAGTGAAGAAGGTCATTTTAATTCCTGTCAGGTTCTTCTGGGCATTGAGCCTCGGCTTTCTCGCGCTTCCGATACTGGTTTTCTTTACGTGTTATCTAAGACCTTATGTCGGGATACCGCTTTCGCTCGTTTTCGTATTCATGTATGCGCTGTCCGTCAGGGACTGCAGCAAGGACCAGGAAAAGAAGCTTTTAAAACCTGAGGATACCGTTATCAGGATTCCGGTCAGTTACCTGATCGGCTTTGCGCTGACTGCTGTTGCAGTTTCTTTTGTGACCGGTGTCGGCGAGTTTATCTTTACGCTCAACGATCACCCGTACCGAAGGGCGATAATGAACGACCTAATAAATTACAAGTGGCCGGTAATATACGATTACAGCACACAGACAAATCCTGAAGTCATTAGGGAGATCGGCCGTACATCGGGCACGTATGCCTTCATGTACTACTTCACTTATTGGCTTCCTTCAGCTCTTATCGGCAAGGCATGCGGATCTCTTGCAGGAAATATAGCACTGATGATCTGGAATGCACTTGGAATCTTCCTTACCTTTATCGGCGTCAGTAAGATAACCGGCAGGGCGGGCTTTGCGGTTCCTTTTGTCTATATCTGTTTTGCGGGACTCGATGTCCTTCCCAACATCGTACATAACTTTGTCGAATGGAAAGCATATCTCGGAATAGAGGTATGGATACCCGTACTCGCGTACATGAGTAATTTTGCGGAACTCACGAGCGTTTTCCACCAGTGTGTTCCGTGCTGGCTGATAGTGACGCTGATCTTGATGTCGTACAACTCCAGATCCATAGGACTTCTTGGCGGAATGCTTCTTACGTATTCTCCTTGGGGAGTAATCGGCCTTTTCCCGCTGGCTGTCGTGCGGGTATTCTCAAAACCTATGCGCAAAGCCGGCATGAAGAATGCAGTCCTGAATATCTTCAGTATCATCAACATTGTTTCATGCGCAGTGCTCCTTCTGGTTTACGGACCTTTCTATGCAGGCAACAGCAATTCCGTTTCTGACTATGGATTCTTCTGGGAATTCACGAGCGGTCCTGCTGAAGCGGTGATAATCTACATTCTCTTTGTCCTGGTCGAGATAGCTCCTTTTGCGCTTATCCTCTGGAAGACGGATAAGAAGGAAGCCCTTTTCATCGCATCGCTGGCCGAGCTGATGATAATCCCGCTTTATAAGATCACTCTGGCGAACGACTTCTGCATGAGAAGCTCGATGGCCGCGAGATTTGTTCTCTGCATTTTGCTCGCGCGTTACCTTACGAATCTTTTCGATGCGGATAAGATCATCGTCCAGAAGAAGCTCAAGAGAAAGAAGAAGGATGTCGTTAAGCTCATCTTCATCATGCTCACGGTTATTCTGATGATCTTCCCGGCTTTCGTAACCAGTTATCTGATCCTGGGAAGCGAGCTTACGGGCGAGCCTCATAATGCCGAAGACATCGGCTCATTCGGGAACATAAAAAAAGCGGAGCACACTTGGCACTCCACTCATAATTATGTTTCAAATGATTACGAAGACTCGGTCTTCTTTAAGTATCTTGCAAAGAAACAGTAAATCAGTCGTCCTTTGATTCTTCCATCGGAATGTAGATCGGTCTTGCCTTGGACTCGATGTAAGTCCTGCCCAGGTATTCACCAATGATCCCCAATGCCATCAGCACAAGTCCGCCGATGAAGAGGATGAAGCAGAGGAGTGAAGGATAGCCTGCGACTTCGTCCCAGATCCTTCCGATAATTGCCTTGATGAAATAGTAGAGCAGATAGATAAATCCTGCGATGGCAAAGAAGAATCCAGCGAATGTCGCAAGTCTCAAAGGTGCGGTTGTGAAAGCTACGATACCGTCGATGGCATAGCGGAAGAGCTTCCAGAAGCTCCACTTTGTCTCGCCGGCTGCTCTTTCAACGTTCTCATGCTCGATCCACTTTGTGCGGAAACCTACCCAGGCAAAGATACCCTTTGAGAAACGCTGTCTTTCGGAAAGACTTAAGATCGCGTCAACAACGCATCTTCTCATGAGTCTGAAATCACGTGCGCCGTCTGCGATCTCAACGTCGATCATGCTGTTGATAAGCTTATAGAAACATCTCGCGAAAAAGCTCCTGATCGGCGGCTCGCCCTTACGAGTAACGCGTCTTGCGGCTACGATGTCGCATTCGCCTGAATCAAGATCTGCGATCATTGAAGGGATGAGCGCCGGGGGATCCTGCATGTCAGCATCGAGGATCGCGATATATTCGCCCTTTGCTTTCTCCATGCCCGCGTACATAGCGGCTTCCTTGCCGAAATTTCTGGAGAAGAACACGTAGCGGACAGCGGGATCATTCTCTGCAAAGCCTTTGATTATGTCCTGAGTCTTGTCGCGGCTTCCGTCGCTGATGAAAATGAATTCGAATTCCTTATCGGTATCCTTCATCGACTCTCTGACGCCGCAAAGAGCTTCGTAAAGTATGGGAAGTACTTCTTCCTCGTTGTAGCAAGGGATTATCAAGCTTACAAGCATGCTGTAATATCCGCCTTTCGTGAGGCCGTAAAATTGGAACGGCTTAATAAAATGTATTATAATCAAAAAATTCAGTAATTGATATATTTTGATGGCGGAGCAGACGCAATCGGAAGGGTAGGGGAATTCATGAAGGAGTTGGACACACTGGGACAGGGCAAGAAACCGTCCGCAGTCCGCAATAAGACAAAGGAGCCGGCTCTCGCCCTCAGGTCAAAGAATAAGCCTGATATGCGTCCGCTGATCTCGTTCTTCCTGGCGCTTGCGCTTTACATTTTCACCGCAGTCATCTGCAATAAGTATCCGACAGGTCAGTATTCATTCATCTTAAGCGATCTCAAGGCACAGTACGCGCCTTTTCTCGCACTTAACAGATCCCGCCTGTTAAGCCTTGTTGGCGGCGGATCCGAGCATCTGATCAGCAATCTCACATATTCGTTCCAATTAGGTCTCGGAAAGAACTTCATGGGCACGTTCGGCTATTACATGTCGAGCCCGCTGAACCTTATCTATCTGCTTTTCGATCCTTCGCAGGTTGACTTGGTAGTCATCCTCCTGGTCATCTTAAAGCTCAGTTTCGGCTCGGCTTTCATGACGCTCTTCCTTGGAACGAGGGCTGCAGATCCCAAGACCAAGTGGCCCATCCTTCTCGGTGCAGTCTATGCCTTTTCACTCTATGCCCAGGCATTTGCGTTCCAGATCATGTGGCTCGACGGCTACATGATCCTTCCTTTGCTCCTGTATTTCACTGAGAGGTTTATCTCCCGCAGGCGCTATCTTGGCTTGGTCCTTACGCTGCTCGTTCTTTTCGTATCCAACTATTACATCGCATACATGGTCGGTATCTTCAGTTTCCTTTACCTCATCGTGAGGATGATCGAACTGAAGACAAACATTAAAGAGGCGATCGGAACCGTAGTCAGATTCGTTCTGACGGCAGGCTTCACCGGCATGTGCACCGCCGTTCTCATCCTTCCCGTAGGTATCGATACGATTGTCAACAGCGAAAAGAAGATGGGAAATTCAAATCCGGATCTCGTCATGTATTCGCCGCTGACATTCATAAAGATGTTCCTGATGGGCGAGCCCAAGGATTTCGGTGAAGTCCTTCCCGGGAACTATCCTTTCCTTTTCCTGAGCCTTATGGTCACGATCACCGTGCTCATTTATGTTACGAGCAAAGTCTATAACGGACGCGAAAAGACGATCCACATAATCTGCCTCGTCGGCGCGGTCCTTTCGACGGGCTTTTACTATTTTGATCTGGCTTGGCAGGTATTCGATGAGCCGAACTGGTTCTCACACAGACACGCATTCGTATTCCTTCCCATCTTCCTCGTGATCACGCTCAAAGCTCTTGAGCGCATGTCAGAGGTGCCGTTCAAGGATATTACGCGTGTTGCCGTCATAGTCAGCGCAGGTCTTGTCGTCGTATATGCCATCGGCGCTTTCAAGGACGAAGACAAGATATTCATCTATAACCTGATATTTATCCTCGTTTACAGCTTTATGGCAGCGGGATACGGCGTTAAGAAGTGGCCTGACCAGTTCAGGGATATCCCGCAGATCATCTCACCGATGCTTGCGATCATCGTAGGCTTTGAGATCGTTTTCGCAGGTCCGATGCTTACTTCACAGATCGAGAGCTTTACAATGTTCTCGGGTGACGCGAGAGAATACATCTCAAGTATCCATGCGATCGAAGAATTCGGACAGAAGGCTGGAAAGCAGAATGCTGAGCTGGGCGCGGCAAGAGCCGAGACCGAGCATATTACCGGTTACTATCCGCTCTATTATGCTGAAGAGGGCGAGCAGATCTACGGTAATTTCCGCAATATGTCTTTCTTCAACTCGAATTCGAACAAGAAGATGCACCACTTCCTCAAGCAGCTTGGTTTCCCCGTAAACTATAACTACTTCGCTGCTTCATACGATCAGGTCATCCCTTCGAATGACGCATTCCTTTCTATCGGAAGCGTAGCGAGCAGAAGAGAGATCTCTTTCTATGAAAAGACCGGCACGGATTCTTTCAAGAACACACTCGATTTCTACAAGGCCGGAAAGACGCTTCCCATTGCGTTTGCAGCTTCGGCTTCTGCAGAAAAGTTCGATTTCTACAAGCTCGAAAAGACCGCCGAAAACAAGAACTATCTCGCTTTCCAGAATGAGTGGTACGCATCAATGTTCCCGGAGAGCTTCACAAAGGATTTCTTCGTTACGTTTGAGAATGGTGAGATTCCTGAGCCCGTTATCACAAACGGTATCAGCTACGACAAGAACAGCTACAAGAGCCGTGCGGAACTCATCAGGGAAGAGCGCGCGAACTCTGAAGGCACTTCCGAAAGTAAATCCGAAGCTGAAGAGAGCAACAATGCTCCCGTAAGCTACGACGATCCGATCGGCTTTGAGGGCACTGCATCCAAGGAACTCAACAAGAGACTTAAGATGATCTACCGCCAGAACTCAAAGCTTCCCATCAGGGTCGAATACAAGTTCAAGGCTCCCGTCTCATCAGAGATCTACCTGAACGTTTCAACTGCCAGGATCCTTTCTGACACAAACGTTTTCGTAAACGGCGTCATGGTCAACATGTTTGAGAGCAACTGCTACTACTCCCAGATCTTCAGGATCGGATCTTTCGAGGTTGGAGAAGATGTTACCGTTACGATCCTTTCAGACGAAACTGACTGGTCTTATGTCGATATGAGATTCGGATACTTCGATTACGATCTTTTCGAAAAGCAGATGGAGACGGTCGATCTTACAAAGGTCAAGACTGATGTGCTTGAGGACGGATATGTAAAGTTTACCGTTAACGGCCTTAAGTCTGACGAGATGGTCATCACCACGATTCCTGCCGAATCAGGCTGGACAATGACGATCGACGGACAGCCCGCTGAACTCGGCAAGTATCAGGATGCTTTCCTGTCATTTAAGTGTCCTGAAGGCACACATACAGTCGAGCTCACATTCGTTGCGC
>Ga0310786_10006622_pt1 | contig 15336 bp, 15 predicted proteins | sample AusTroGonzalo_MG_FD_203881 | JGI IMG/M metagenome (GOLD analysis project Ga0310786, IMG submission 203881) | Bovine rumen microbial communities from tropical cattle in Woodstock, Queensland, Australia - Gonzalo_03 (v2) (version 2) | ecosystem: Host-associated > Mammals > Digestive system >... | reverse complement strand
TGTTAGTACATATACAGCTATTCCCTGTGATTACGACGATGTGATGGGAGTTCCTGTGACATTCTTAGATAAATATAATCCTAATCAGTTTGAAATTATAGGAAATGAATATAGCCTAAATATTCCTAAAGGAAGAGGATATATAAATGGTCAAAAGCAATATTCTAGAATATTTATCCGCCGCAAAAAATAATAAAGCCATGAAAATAGAATTAAAGCCAATTACTGTGCGCGAGTTATGCGCGAGTTATGAAGACCTTAGTATCCAAGAGGAAGGAATCACCGGCTACAACGGTCGTCTGAACATCCGTCCGAAGTACCAACGCGAGTTCGTCTATGACGAGAAGAAACGCAATGCCGTTATGGAAACCGTTTGGCAGAACTTTCCGCTGAATGTCATGTATTGGGTGCGTGTCGGCGATGACCAGTACGAACTATTGGACGGACAGCAACGTACCATTTCCATTTGCTCGTTTATCGCAGGTGAATATATGATGGTCTTCGATGGTAATCTGCTTGGTTTCAATAACATGACCATCGATCAGCAAAATCGCATTTTGGACTACAAACTGCAAGTCTATATCTGCGAAGGTTCGGACGAAGAAAAACTCAAATGGTTCCAAACTATCAATATAGCTGGCGAGAAACTGACCGACCAGGAAATCCGCAATGCCATCTATTCCGGTTCGTGGGTAACGCAAGCCAAACGCCGTTTCTCAAAGACGGGCTGCGTAGCCTACAAAATCGGCTCGGACTTCATGAGCGGTTCGCCTATTCGTCAGGACTATTTCGAGCGTGCACTCAAGTGGATAGGCGACGAGCAGGATTTGAGTATTGAGCAGTACATGGCGAAACATCAACACGACACCGATGCCGATGAAATTTGGCAATATTACCAAGACGTTATTCATTGGACTGAAAAACTCTTCGGGCGTAAATATAAAAAGGAGATGAAAGGCGTTGAGTGGGGATTACTCTATAACCAGTACCGCGACACCAAACTAACCGCCACCGCCATAGATGCTGAAATATCTCGTCTTATGCGGGACAGCGACGTGCAGAAAAAGTCCGGCATTTTCCATTATGTCTTCGACCATGACATCCACCATTTAGGAATTCGAGCGTTCGATGATAACACCAAGCGTGAAGTCTATGAGCGTCAAGGTGGTATCTGTCCGCTTTGCGGCAAGCATTTTGATATCGAGCAAATGGAAGCTGACCATATTACGCCGTGGGTGGAAGGAGGTCGTACTGTTGCCGATAACTGTCAAATGCTTTGCCGTGAGTGCAACCGCCGAAAAAGTAGCAAGTAATTACCTGCCGCGTACGACTCACATACGGGACAGATACCTGACGATAGAGGTACAGATTTCAAAGTTCACAAAGAGCCAAAGTCTTAACAGGAGTACATTTTGCAAAAGATACCCAAAAGTAGCGCAAGGGTAGCGCAAGGTATGCTAATTTTCAGAGTCTTTTCAGGTGCGATTTTGGGAAGCAGAATCTTAAAAATTGTACACTTTTGCTCCTCATTTTTTCGGGACGCAGCCGAAATATTTGTAAATCATAAATAGAGGGAATGTGTCAATAGACAAAGGTTTTTGTTTGGGAGGGGCGGAGGTTGTAGGTGGTGGAACCGAAGCCGGACCAGATACCAAGACCATTTTCGATATTAGAGGGGAGGTTCTTATAGACGCTCATGAAGAGAACTCCCTGTGTAGATTTTTGCGCCATATATTGGTCCCAATATAGATACGAAGTGCGGTCAATACGCGCCAATTTGATACTATAACCTTGTTCCGAAGATTTGGGGAAGGTCATCGCCGGAATAAAACTTTCTTCCTTTTTGATAGAATCAGGTTCCAATCCAATCTTGCTAAAGTCGGGACAATAGATGGTAACAGCCATTCGCCCGTTTGTTGCCTGTTCTCCGGAGAATACCCCGAACGGACATAGTTTATACTGCTTGTCTTCAATCTTCCGTGCCATGAGCAAGAAACAGCCATCTCGTTCCACGCCGCTCATATAACCGGTTAATCGCATCTGATTGGGCAGAATCTCCTCGACACGAATAGAGTCGAATCGTGCGACTTTCGGGATAGTGGTTTTAGCAGATGCATCGTAGCCCTTATAGTGCGCCAGAAGGGTATATGTTTTGCCGACCACCCCTTCCATTTCCGTGGTGGTATAGATATAGGGCGGCATATAGTTGGTATCTAACCTGCCGGTCAGGACCACCGAATCCGTTCCATCAAATATCGCCACTCGTCCGAAGAGCACCAATTGCTCTTCAATCATGGATTGCAAGGAGGCATTCGTATCATTAAAATTGAGCGGATAAGATTTATGCAAGAGCACAACAGGTGGTTTGCCTGCATCTATCCAGCCCTCCACAACAAGCGACGACGGAACGGGTTCTTCCGTCTCACAAGCCATGAGGCAAAGCACGCAGAGCGTATAAAACACTATCTTTCTAAAACTTGCCATAGATACTTATTGAGGGGATAATCGTGGATAAGGATGTTCCGAGTACGGGTTGTACGTTCTGTCGATACACTACAAACTGTGCATTCTTCTGATTATACACATTGTAAATGGAGACATTGATGCCTAATTCGTGTTCAGGTGTTTTGATGATATCGCAAGAAGCGGTAATGTCGAGACGGTGGTATAGGGGTAAATGCGCACCATTATAGGTTGAATAGCGGCAAATCATCTGTCCGTTGATGATATAGGCTTCTTCGGCTTTGGTATAAGGCAATCCTGAAGCCAAGACAAACTGTCCGCCTATGCTCCAACGCTTGCAGAAGCGACCATTAGCCACTATATTCAGGTCATGGCGACGTTCATGCGAGGCGGAATAGATATAGTCGTTGATTCCCTCCAATCCCGGGAACTTACGCACTGCCCAACCTAAGGAATAAGAGATGTGACCGGTAAAGGCACCTTTGTTCTTACGTAGCATCACATTCAGTCCGTAGTTGCGACCGTCGCCGCTCAATAGATAATCCTCGTACCGAAAACCTTTGTTGATGAGTTGCATCACATTTCCGAAGGACTCCACCACACTATACAACTGCTTGAAATAACCCTCCACTTGCAAAGCAACCATGTCATTCAGATACGAGGAAGTGTAGCGCAGGCTGACTGTATGCGCCCGCTCAGGCGTAAAGGTGGTATCGGCACACAAGAAGAAATCCGAGGGCAGTCCTCCGCCGGTCAAGCCCGCCTTGTGGAAATACTGGCTATACATGCCATAATGGACGGAGATATCGTGATTGGAAGCCGGATAGAAGTGCAACGACACGCGCGGGTCAAGCCCCCAGAACCACGATGTGCTATGATACGCCGAACCGTGCAAACCGAGATTATAGGCGAACCACGGAACTACCTCATGCTGAAAATCTGCCGAGAGCGAGACATCGTCGCAATGCTGATACGCCTTGCGTTCGGGGAGTTTGATATTCAGACCCTTCGCGTCAAACTCCAAAGGATAGGAGAAATAATGGGTGTAATCGGCGCCTATGTTAAGAAACATCTGCTCGTGTACACGCCAAGAAAGGCGATTTTTTAAATTAACTGAGGCAAAGCGGTCCTTGGTCAACACCTTTGTCTCCAACGCCTCTACGTCAATATCATTACCGAACCCCGAGAAGGATGCCGTAGTCTGCCACTTACCGCCGTGAAGCGCCCTATTCCACCGAACGCCCCCCAAGACATTCTGCCAACAAGCATTAATGATGCCGCCTGCGGTATCATTCAGATGCAACTTATCGCGGCTGTAAAAACCAAACAGCAAAAGTTCATCCTTGTCGGTCGGGTGAATGGCGTAGGTGAGATTATAGTCCATAAAATAATACCTGCATTTCATGCCATTCACTTGCAGCAGTTTGCCATACAATAGATTTATATACGACGCGCGCGCGGAGATCCATAAAGCCGACTTCTTGCCACAAGGAACTTGCAAGGTGAGGTCACTATGAACGATGCCCACCGAGCCCTCCAGTCCGAATCGTTTGGGCTGCAAATGGTGCGTTTCCATATTCAAGAGCCCGCCAATTCGGTTATCCGCCGTACCAAGGTGTTCGGACTGCTCGATGGTCATGGCTGAGAAATGAGACGGGATAAAGGTCGAGTATAGTCCCAATAAATGATTCGGATAATAGACCGGTACACCGTTTATCGAAGTCAATGTTTGGTAATCATCGCAGCCCTGGATATGTATGCCTGTACGGGATTCGCTGTTGGTTTGCACACCGGCGAGCGTTTGAGCAAAGCGCAAGGGGTCACTCGTACCAAGGAATTTCGGCATACTACTTACATCGCTCATATCCACTACATATCGTCTGCCTTGCGTCTCTACGCTTCCCCCCTGACGCGACTGAAGGACTTCAATATCCTCCAATTGCTTGGAGTATGTCACCTCCTTGTTTGTTTCAATAACAGTATCTTGAATCGCGGAGGTAGGGATAGTATCAACATTTGTTTGTCCCCAACAGGCCAAACAAACAACCAATCCTAATATGATACTCACGCGATGTGCCATAAACAATATTCAAAAAAAGTGCGAGAAATCCCGCACTTTTTCGTCTCTGTAAGAAGTATCTCTTATTTGAAATACTCCATAGCCTTTTCGTTAGGCACGATTTCCTCTTGGAAAATATACGCTCCCGTTTTCGGCGACTTCACCATCTTAATACATTTCGTATGGTTACGTCCGGCATTGCCAGTTTGAAGGGTAGCGACCGCTTTCTTTGCCATAGTCTAAATGTTTTTGTTGGTTAATTACTTAATCTCTTTGTGGATTGTGTACCGTTTGAGAATCGGGTTGTACTTTTTGAGTTCCAGACGATCAGGAGTGTTTTTACGGTTCTTGGTCGTGATGTAACGACTTGTACCGGGCATTCCGCTGGCCTTGTGTTCTGTGCATTCGAGAATTACTTGAACTCGAGCTTCTTTAGTTTTCTTTGCCATAACGTTTCCTCCTTTTTATTCGTATAAATACCCTTTTTCGGCGGCCTGCTTCAGAGCAGCGTCCAAACCGATTTTGTTAATAGTACGCAGACCAGCCGCACTCACGTTTAAGCTGATCCAGCAATCCTGTTCTACCCAGTAGAACTTCTTGTGGAACAAGTTCACATCGAAGCTGCGCTTTGTGTGGCGCTTCGAGTGCGATACATTGCACCCCATCATGGCTTTCTTGCCGGTAATTTGACAAATCTTTGACATTTTTGTATATAATTTAGTTATTTTCCGCTTTATATTGTGCTCATTTTCAAGCACTTACACACGCAAAATTGGCTCATTCAAGCCCAAAATGCGCGAAAAATCGTGCAAAGGTACGACTTTGTTTTTAATTACGCAAATTTTTTTTTATTTTTTTGCATTTTTTCTGTAGAGGTTGCTATAAATGCCACTTTTTTTGTTTATATGATTTTTTTGTAGTAACTTTGCACGCTGATTGAAAAATGTATGGAATATAGTGCTGTCACATTTGCATATAACTTCAAAGAAGAGTGGCAACGCGACCTGTTTGAGCAAGCGTTGGCCGACATCGGTTTTGACAGTTTCTGCGATTCAATTGCCTATATTCCGAGCGGTTTATTGAATGAGGGGTTATTGCGCAAGGTTGTAAGCGAAAATGAGGGAGTACAACTGATTGCCATCGGCTCTTGCGAAGATAAAAACTGGAATGCGGTTTGGGAGGCGGAACATCCGATTATGGAATTGCCGTTAGGGATTCGGATTATGCCGCATTGCGCATTCGGTGCCGGATATCATGAGACGACTAACATGCTTATTAACCGTTTAGCGGACATAGACCATGTACCTGCCGAAGTATTGGATAATGGCTGCGGAACAGGCGTATTGGGTATTATGGCAGCAAGGTGCGGCGCCAAGCATGTGACGATGGTTGATATTGACGACAAGAGCGTTGCCAATACAAAGGAAAACATTGAACTGAACAAACCGTTAATCGCCGGCACGACATTTACTATACTTCAAGTCGATACTCCTCCCGCAGGCAAATATGACCTTATTTTGAGCAATATACATCGCAATATTCTGCTTGAGCAAATGCCATTATATGCACAATATCTCAATCTTGGCGGTGAATTGTGGTTGAGTGGATTTTATGAGCAAGACTGCCCTGCCCTACTCGCTGCAACAGAAAAGGTCGGGCTGAAACTGAAAGCGGAACAACAACTAGGCGAATGGAAACTATTAGTGCTATATCAACCCCTTACGGAACAGGCGGCATAGCCGTTATACGTGTCTGCGGAGACAGGGCGATTGCTATTGTAGAGCGATTGACCTGCCCCTTACAAAGCGCCAAGGGTTATACGGTTCACCACGCTCATCTGCATCGCGGAGACGAGGTGTTAGATGAGGTTTTGGTGTCTGTTTTTCGTGCGCCGCATTCGTTCACGGGGGAAGATGTAGTCGAGATTGCCTGTCACGGCAGTCTGTATATCCAGCAAGAGGCGCTTCGCTGGTTGACGGACGAAGGATGCCGTCCTGCACGAGCAGGTGAATTTACCCAACGAGCATTCCTAAACGGCAAGATGGACCTTACACAGGCAGAGGCCGTAGCTGATTTAATTGCAGCAGAAACAAAAGCCGAGAAAGATTTGGCACTCAGTCAGTTGCGTGGTTCTGTTTCCAACGAGCTGAATCGTCTCCGCGAACGGTTACTGCATTTTACATCGCTTGTGGAACTGGAATTGGATTTTGCCGACCATGAAGAATTGGAGTTTGCCGACCGTAGTGAGTTAATGCATTTAGCCGATGAAATCGAGCAAAAACTACATTCTTTGCTTACTTCCTTCCGCACAGGAAACGCTATTCGTAATGGCATTCCTGTAGCTATTATCGGCGCGCCGAATGTAGGCAAATCCACTCTACTGAATGCCTTATTAGGCGAGCAACGGGCGATTGTAAGCGATATTCAGGGCACCACTCGCGATACGATAGAAGACCGGCTTGTTTTAGACGGAATACTTTTTCGCCTCATAGATACTGCCGGTATTCGTGACACGGATGACACCCTCGAGAATATGGGCATTGCGCGGAGCCGCCAAGCCGCACAAAATGCACAAATAGTGATTTCGTTGGTCGAATACGGTCAACCAAGCACACAGATGCCCTTCAGTTCGGAGCAAACCATCATCAAAGTATATAACAAAGCAGACTTATTGCAACCGAACGAGCGCATGAATATCAAGGACGGACTATGTATTTCCGCCAAAAACGGTGAGACGGATAGTCTTAAGTGCAGGTTAGCTCAAGTGGCACAAGAGTCTATGCAAACAAGTTCCGTGATGCTTAGCAATGTACGCCATTACGATGCCATTAGTCGAGCGCACGATGCAATTTGCCGTGTGCAACAAGGCTTACAGGAAGGGATCAGCGGTGAATTTTTAAGTATGGATTTGCAAGATTGCCTTGCTGCATTAGGCGAAATTACGGGACAAATAACGTCGCAAGAAGTACTGAATAACATCTTCAGTAAGTTTTGTATAGGAAAGTAAATGATAAACTGACAAAATGATACTAAGTATGACCGGATTCGGAAAAGCCGAATACCTCTTTTCCGACCACAAAACCATTGTTGAGATTCGTTCGCTGAACAGCAAGCAACTCGACCTGACACTCAAACTAATGCCGCACTACCATGAGAAAGAGACGGAGATTCGTCGCATTCTTTCCGGCAGTCTTGAACGCGGCAAAGTGGATGTAGCTGTATATATGACCGATATTGCCGGCACAAGTACCGACACACAGTCATTTACGCCTATCAATAAAGAGGCATTCAAATACTACTATCGGGAATTATCGGCACTAAAAGAAGAGTTGCAGTTGCCGGTTACAACAGACCTATTGCCTGCCATCTTGCGTTTACCGGATGTTATGCATAGTGCGGTTGATAACGGTTTGAGTGATGAAGAATGGGAACTGCTACAGAAGGCGTTGCAAGAAGCATTGGATTCCTTTAACGCCTTCCGCCAACAGGAAGGAGCTGCCTTGGAAAGCATGTTCACAGAGAAGTTGGATGCCATTGCCGGTTTGCTGGCAGAAGTGGAACCGTTTGAGAAGAATCGCGTAGAGAATATCCGTCTCCGGCTTATCAATAATCTCGACAAACTGGCAGAAGAGACGAAACAACAAATGGATAAAAACCGATTAGAGGCCGAGTTGATATACTATCTGGAGAAACTGGATATTACCGAGGAAAAAGTACGCCTTACAAACCACATCAAATACTTCCGCGAGACCCTTGCCGCAACAGGTAACGGTGTAGGTAAAAAACTCGGGTTCATTGCACAGGAAATGGGAAGAGAGATAAACACCCTCGGTAGCAAAAGCAACCAATCCGAGATGCAAATCATCGTGGTTAAAATGAAAGACATCCTCGAACAAATCAAAGAACAAGTTCTTAACGTGTTATGATACTTATATTTTCAGCCCCGAGCGGTGCGGGCAAAAGCACGCTGATAAATTTTCTTCTTAACGAGCGGAACGACTTGGAGTTCTCCATTAGTGCTACCACACGTGACCCGCGCGGACAGGAAGTACATGGAAAGGAATATTATTTTATTACTAACCCTGAGTTCGAGAAGTTGATTCAGAATGACCAGCTTGTAGAATGGCAGCAAGTGTATAGCGGCACATACTACGGTACGCTGAAATCAGAGATTGAGCGCATTGAGTCTGCCGGTCATCACGTGGTATTTGATGTAGATGTTAAAGGCGGCATCAACCTCAAGCGAATCTTCGGCGACAGCGCCCGCAGTATCTTTGTAGCACCGCCATCAGTGGCCGAACTGAAGAGGCGCTTGATAGGTCGTGCCACGGATTCTCCCGAGAAGATAGAGGAGCGTATTGCCAAAGCAACGATTGAGATGGAAGACGCGCAATATTTTGATGCCGTTATCGTCAACGACAACCTCGAAAAGGCGAAAATGGAATTGCTGAACGAAGTGTCAACGTTCCTTTCGCCCTGCGTAATATCCAACTAAAAACTAACTAATAACTAACTTCTGAGTATGTCGAGTCTATATACAGTTCTTTTTGCGGCTGTGCTGCCGCCGTTTCTTTTGATTCTTCTTGTGTGGTGGAAAGACAAGTACCAGCGTGAGCCTTTTTCGCAGATTGCCAAAGGTTTCTTGTACGGTGTGCTATCAGCCGGTATTGCATTAGTTTTGGAAACCGGATTACAAATGCTCTCCCTTGTTCCGGATGAACCAGCTACGTTGTTAGAGGCTATCTGGAAGGCATTTGTCGGAGCCTCTATTCCTGAAGAGTTAGCCAAGTTGCTGATGTTATGGCTACTGCTTCGCCGCAACAAATACTTCGATGAACGCTTTGACGGTATTGTCTATGCCGCCTGCGTGGGAATGGGTTTTGCCGCGACGGAGAATATCATTTACCTCTTCTCCAATATTGATTCGTGGCAATCTGTGGCTGTAGGTCGTGCCATATTTGCCGTACCCGGACACTTTATGTTTGCCGTCACAATGGGCTATTTCTACTCGATGGTTTATTTCGGCGACATGAACATGCGCAAGGCATATCGCGTGTTCTGGATTCCGGTATTGCTGCATGGCACATACGACGGACTGCTATTTATGTCCAACGTAGGAACCATGTGGTCAGGAATCATTCTGATGTGCTTCTACATCTTTTGTTACAATATGCTCCGCTATGGTCAGAAACGCATAGCAGAGCATCTTAAGCGCGACAAGGAGGATCCTACGCAACCGGCTTATTGGGCGGATAAGTGATTATAAGCGCTCCAGTTCAACCGTGAAGTGCCGCATAAGCGGTGCTTCTTTTGTTATACGCAGTCCGCGAGTGATAGTCTCTCGACGATCGTACACATTCTTTAGCGCAGCCGCAATCACATCCATGTGGTTATTCGTATAAACGCGACGCGGGATACAAAGCCGCACAAAGTCCAATCCGCCAAAGCGGTTCTCACGCGTTACGGGGTCACGGTCTGCAAGGATGTATCCAATCTCGCAGGCACGAATACCGGCTTCCAGATACAACTCACAAGTCAGGGTTTGTGCGGGGAACTCCTCTTTAGGGATATTTGCCAGCACTTTGTCGGCATCCACAAAAATGGCGTGACCGCCTGCGGGACGCTGATAAGGAATACCATACTCATCGAGTTTAGCAGCAAGGTATTGCACCTGACGAATGCGGGTATCCAACATATCGAACTCGGTATTTTCCATCAGTCCGACTGCCAACGCCGCCATATCGCGACCGTTCATACCACCGTAAGTCAGAAAACCTTCAAACGGAATACAGAAGCGCTTACAACCTTCATACCACTCTTCGCGGTTTGTTGCGATAAAACCGCCCATGTTCACAAGACCATCCTTCTTGGCAGACATAGTCATTGAATCCACATAGGAGAACATCTCGCGGGCAATCTCTTTGATACTCTTATCGGCATAACCCGCCTCGCGCGTTTTAATAAAATAGGCGTTCTCGGCAAAGCGTGCAGAGTCCATATTAACAGCCACTCCGTACTTATGGCACAGTTCGCAGGTTGCCTTGATGTTTGCCATTGAAACAGGCTGTCCGCCAACGGTGTTATTCGTTACGGTAAGAACCATAAACGGCACATTGCCTTCATTCTCACGGAGCACTTTCTCCAATTTCTCCAGCGACACATTACCTTTGAACGGGGCTTCGAGTTGAGTATCTTTCGCCTCATCACAGGTTACATCAATAGCTTTCGCTTTGCGGGCTTCTATATGGCCCTTAGTGGTATCAAAGTGGGCATTTCCGGGTATAACTTGTCCTTCTTTCACAAGGTATGAAAACAGAACATTCTCCGCGGCACGCCCCTGGTGAGTCGGGATAACATATTGGAATCCAGTCAGGGACGTTACAACATCTTTGAATTCAAAGAAAGAGCGAGCGCCAGAGTAGCTCTCGTCGCCAGTCATCATAGCCGCCCACTGGCGATCAGACATAGAGCCTGTGCCGGAATCAGTCAGCAGGTCAATATAAACCTGTTCAGACTTCAGCATAAACACGTTATTCTTGGCTCCAAGAAGCCATTTTTCACGTTCTTCACGGGTGGATTTGCGGATGGGTTCAACCATCTTTATTTTCCAAGATTCAGCAAAAGGGAGTTCCATATTGTATTAAATATTTAATTGGTATTCAAAATATTCAGTATTAAAACTTAAAAAATGTCCGGATAAGGTCTGTAGCGGAGAGCGGAGTCGTTGGAAATTGTTGCAGAGAGCCGGAATAGAACAACAAAGGCGCTATCGGATTAGGCTCCAAGACCAAATCCAAAGGCGTTTGTGCATTCGCGAACAACTGGTAAGCCGGCAAAAGCGTAAAGACAACGTCTCCTGTTTGTTTTTTATTGAGAGATGCCGCCAAATCGGGCTGTAATAAAGCTTCATTTTGCGGGAAAGCCGTTTGGATGGCCTCAAAATCCATTAGGAAATTCGCCACCTGACGTTGAATGGTTGCGAGCGAAATCCGCTTTTGTTCAATAAGCGTGCGATTAAGGAAAATGGCGTTACCATATCCTCCATCGACCCAGCGTTCATGACCATAAAGTGCCATCAGATACGTTGAAACCAACGCTGCAGCCCTGTCTATATTAAACGGCTGGATGTCAATATGTGCCGTAGAAAATGTTTGCTGTCCGATACCGAGAATAGGCCTTCCTACTACAAGAAAATCCACATTCTGTTTGCCGAGCCGCTTTTGGAGTTGTTCGATAAGATAGCCTAAATCCTGATTGAGACAAAGGTGCATATCTTCCTGTTCGGCGGATTGAATGCGGTCCGCTGTGGCTGTCGGAGTAATTGTGTTCAGATGCAGTAAGAGCATATCCGGCACATAGTCGGCACCAAGTTGTTCGGCTTTTTGCAGGGCCAGCGCCAATTCGATGACAAGTGTGTTCGCCACAGGCATGTGCAATAAATCCTGACGGTTGTCATAGGCAAAGGATTTGCGAATCTCTTTGTCTGTAGGGCGCGTATATGAGGTAATATTGAGCCTAGGAGTCCATGGTCTGTCAAGGAGTTGCTGCATTCGTTCTCCAATGTTCATATCATCAGCTACAGAAGGCAGCCCTTGCGGATAATAAGCGGTTGTGACCCACGCTTGTTTATCGGAATCTAACCAGCAACATGCATTGGCAGAATGTCCTGCCATAAGAATGGTTGTAGCAGGTGAAAGTCCAATGGCGTAAATCTTTGCTTTTTCACCCTGCTGCATGCGGAGCATATCCGCCATAGTCGGCGCATATAGTGCCGCAGGTGAGAGGGTAAGGTCTGTACCTATACCGCGTTGTTTAGTATCTTCAAGCAAGGGATGAATGTGCCTATCAGAACGGGAGAAATACGTGTCCATAGCATATCCGTGCCTGTCAGGAGTGAGACCTGTCATAAGGGTTGCCGTTGTTTCATTGCCACCATAGACAAGGTGCGGAAAATCAATGGTTGTTTGGTAGGCTTCCTCGGAAAGCGTACGCAAACCACCCTGCTGCCAGTACGGACGCAACATATCGAGATTATCCTGTCGCAACCCATCCACCACGACAACAACAGTTAGACGAGGCGAAGCGGAAATTGTTGATAATGAGCAAGTTATAAGTGATATCGCAATTAGCGCAATATATAGATGAGTCTTAAGCATAAGTGTATAACGGGGAATAAGAATAAACGCCAGTTGAAACCGACAAGCGGATGGATGGAGAAAAATGTGAGAAAGATTGCCAAGGCAAAACATACTGCGTAAACCAGAATGAACGGCAAATCAATCCACCACGAACATTTATTGCGCCTGAGGTCAATGAGATTGATAAGGAACATAAAGAGGATGAATATTGCAAGCCCGAAGTACCACGTCTTATACCATGGCGTAATGGGGACAACGAAGGGTGACGGAGTGAGAGGTTTGGTAGATGAGAGGGTAATAGGTGTACCATTCGGGAGATGTGCATCGCGCAGAAAGAACATCATCGCCTCGGGCAAAAAGAGCCTGTCTTCACCATGCATCCGGATATCCGCCCGTCGTCCAAAAATCATGTTGATAGCAAAATCCTCCCACGTTCCTCGTCCGGTGAAATGCTGCAGGAACTCACGATACGAGCTGTTTTCCCATTCGTTGTAAGGGGAGACAATCGTATCGTTGTAGATGGATTTGATAAGGTTATATGGCCGTGTAGCGCAATTGTCAAAAACAAAATTATACAGATACGTGCGATTCTCGGGACGATAATTGACCGCCAAAGCCTGCTCTAAAGCCAAGGCCTGTGAGTCGGTAAGATTGAGCGGCAGTTCATAAACGGGGCGGGTCTCATCATCATAGTCAAAAAGGAAGAACCGCGTGGGTTCAATACCCAATTCATAGTAAGTCTCGCCCTTGACGAACTTGTAATAAAAATGGTCTGTGTTGAAATCAAAGACACCATAGTTAAAGACAACATCCACCTTACGCTCTGTATCTTGCATTCGGATGGCAGTATGCCCGTAGCGGGTGTAAAGTTCCTCCCCAGGTGAACAAAAAAGAAGTGAGAAATATATGGCGAGAAGTTTAAGCATGAGCAAAAAGATTGTATATAATTGCAGGTAGCGATGTGATAGTCAATCCGTACAGCAGTCCGACCACCACTTGCAACGGCGTATGTTCATTCGTGTATAAACGGGCATACATGACGATTAAGGATACTATAAGAAGGCATGTTATCAGTTTCAGAGGCAAGGGCAAGCCATTGCACAGGCAATATGCGCATACACCGCCTATCAGTCCGCCGAGACCGGTAAGATGGGCGGAAATCTTCCAGTAGTGATTGATAACCAACACGCCAGATAAGGCAAGTGTAGCTCCTACTGCGATAAAAAACAGGGATATAGGTGCATGCAGAATACCAAGAAGGAAGTAGCACCAAAAGAAATAGCAGACCAGCGCGTAAGCATAAACAGCGGTACGCTCTTTAGGGTTGCGGATTTGGATAGTGGTAATGGTGCCCGTAAAGAATCGAATTATCATCAATGAAAGCGGGATGAGCGCAGTCAAAACAAAGGTGCCCAACGAAGTAATAAGCCAATAGGCAGTTGGTTGGGGGCCATAAAAATGACTGAGAGATGCACAATAAAACAGCATACCATATGTTGGCATCCATAGAGGATGACAAACAGCACCTAATACGAGCGCCAATATATGGAGTATCTTCTGTTTCATATCAAGCGTATCCACGGCGCATCCGCGCCACAGGAATATTCAATTGCTCGCGGTATTTGGCTACGGTTCGGCGTGCAATTTTGTAGCCATGTGTCTCTAAAGCGGCACATAGTTGCTCGTCTGTCAGCGGTGCCTGTTTATCTTCTTTGCCAATAAGTTCAGAGAGCAAGGTTTTGATTTCCCGTGTAGAAATTTCTTCGCCCTCCGTATTGGTCATGGATTCAGAAAAGAAATGCTTGAGCGGGAAAATACCGAACTCGGTTTGGACGTACTTGGAATTACAGACACGCGAGATGGTGGAGACATCGTAGCCAGTTATGTTTGCGATATCGTTCATCGTCATCGGCTTGAGTGCCATTTCATCGCCTTCGAGGAAGAAGTCGCGTTGTTGTTGAATGATGGCAGTCATGGTGCGAGTGAGCGTCTCATTGCGTTGTTCAATGGCATTGATAAAGCTACTGGCAGCATCAATCTTGGAGCGAATAAACTGTGCAGCTTCCTTCTTGTCTTTGGTGTTTGCCTTGTTAGAATACTCCTTGAGCATTTGTGTATATTCTCTACTCACGTGCAAATCGGGGATATCACCTTTGTAGAGCGTTAGCACCAATTCTCCGTCACGATTCTCCACATAAAAATCCGGAATAACCGTGGTCTCGCGGCTTTCGTAGATGTTGCCATTAAAGGCATTGGCGGGCTTTTGATTGAGATGCAGAATTTCCTCAATGGCGGCATTGAGTTTATCGCCGTCCCAATTATAGTGATTGATAAGTTTATCAAAACGCCTTTGTGCAAAGTCTTCGAAATGCTTGGTCAACAGTGTTATTGCCATCTGTACTGTTTCGGTTTGAGGCTTTGCTTTGAGTTGTGTGAGCAAGCATTCTTTGAGGTCATAGGAGGCAACTCCTATAGGGTCGAATTGCTTGATTTGCTGCACGATATTCTCCATTTCCTCATCAGAGACCGTCAATCCCTCTCGGAAGGCAAGGTCGTCCACCAATTGTTCCGTAGTACGGCGCAAAAATCCGTCCTCATCAATATTTCCCAAGACCCATTTGGCAATGTGACGTTGGGGTTTGGTCATTTTGGTAAGATAGACTTGCGACTTTAGAT
>Ga0310786_10006621_pt1 | contig 15338 bp, 19 predicted proteins | sample AusTroGonzalo_MG_FD_203881 | JGI IMG/M metagenome (GOLD analysis project Ga0310786, IMG submission 203881) | Bovine rumen microbial communities from tropical cattle in Woodstock, Queensland, Australia - Gonzalo_03 (v2) (version 2) | ecosystem: Host-associated > Mammals > Digestive system >... | reverse complement strand
GGGCTTGCGGCCTGAGCTAATGGTGACGTTGTGTCAAAATCAAGGAGAACACGACCCCTTGTTTATCTTATCCTTGACCTGTCGGTCGAGCCTGACTGCGTTGCTTTCAGCGAGTTCCGTCGCGACTCGGCATTGCTCAAGCGAGCTTGGCACTGCTCTCGCTGCTCCGTCACTTCGGCAATGCCCGAAAGCGAGCTGTCGGGACATTGCTCTCGCTTATCGTCAGCCTTCCAGGTCGCCGCTGCCGTTGTCGTCGCCGGAGCCGCCGTTGTCATCACCGCCGCCGTCGCCGTCGCCGGGCTGCTGCGGGTCCTGCGTGATGTCCTCTTCGTCGATCGGGTTGCCCGCCTTGTCGGTCTTCACCCACGAGACCTCCATGTCGAAGCGCTTGGAGAACTTGGTCGAGACGGAGCATCCGAGGCGCGACTTGGCCTGCCGGATGTTGATGTCATCGGGCGTGCAGACCTTGATGATGTCGCCCGTCTGCTTGTCCACCTTGTCGGTGACGCTGCAGGAGATGACGGGGTAGACGGTGAGGAACTGGTCGCCGAGGCTGACGCGGTAGCCCATGAGCGCAAAGTCCTGCACGGTCTTCATGAACTCGGTGATGTCGCGGCGCATGGCGCTTTCCTCGATGTCGGTGCCCTTGCAGGCGAACTTGATGGCGTCCTCAAACGAGAGGGTGCCTGTTGAGACGTGATCGGCCCAGATGGTGTGCTTGGGCTTCTGCGACTCGCGGAGGGTGTACTTACACTTTCCCATAATCGTTGCTCTTTTTTTTAGTGAATAAATTCTTATGTCGAGACTTGCTCTTTTTTCGCTATACGTGGGTATCGGCGCGGCTATACGTGGGTATTCCTGCGGCTATACGTGGGTATCGCCAGATTCCGACCCCGTGGTTCTGAGCACAAAATTAATACCTTATTATATTTATAATGGGACGAGTTTTCGATTCGGCGCGGCCTGCCCTCGCCCGCCGTTGTCCCATTATCGCCCGAAAAAGCCGTATCTTTGTCGTGTAGTAATCAAAAAACAGAGAACGTTATGGCTTATATCGAACCGTGCTGCGCGGAGAACCAGATCCCGCAGCTCCTGAGAAGGGAAAAGGGCAACGCGCTGTTCCAGACGAACGGCGACGTGACGATTGAGAAGCTGATGCAGGCGGCCTGCTGTATGGCGAGCGGCGGCTTCGGCGAGTATTGGATTGTGGTGCGCGAGGCCGACGTGGTGCTGATGCGGACGCTGGCGCACTGGATCGACCGTGGGTGGATCCGACAGCTGCGGCTGCTGACGGAGGGCGACCAGACGGCGCTCGTCACGTCGGAGCTCGGCACCGAAAGGATGCGGTCGGTCGAGTACGCCTGGCGCGAGGGCCTCTCGGCAGCGCAGATGTTCTGTTGTGTAGGCGACCGCGAGACCATCGTCGTGCAGGGCGAGATGCTGCTCGCCGCCTCGCCGTCGCCACGGGTCACGTCCTACTCCGCCACGCTCGGCCCGAACACGCGGATGCTCGGCTCGGAGGGCGCTGCAGGCAGTCTGATTGAGAACCTGCGGGCGATTTTGAAGGTGCAGAAGCGCAAGGCAAGGAAGAAGAAGGACGCCGAGGCCGAGGAGCCGAAAGCTGAGGAGGCGGTCGGTCAGGACACAGCGGGGACTGTCCCTGCTGTTGCGGAAGTCGCAGACGACAGCACAGAGGGACTGTCCCCATCCGTGTCCCCGGCTCCCGAAGAGCCGAAGTCCGACGAACAGCCCGAAGCCACCGATGCTTGATTTCGCCCTCGACGGGCGAGCGACACACTGGGGACAGGCACCGCTGTGACATCTCCGACATCACAGACGAGAGCCAGTCCCCATTGTGTCACGCAAAAGCCCCGCGCCATCTCGTGACGCGGGGCTCACAATACTAACCTAAAATCAAGTCAACTTATGAAACCATTCAGATTATGACTTTCGGTGAGCGAGAGGGTTATCCTGCCATCAGGCCGTCCCATCCGCCAGACTGCGGACGCTCAACGTAGAGCAGAGGATATTTGACCGGCTTCAGGTGGAAATTACAAGTGGCCTGGCGATCGCTGTCGGCTGTATCGCCCGTGTCACCCTCGATGCCGCCATTGTCGGCCTCGCAACGACGCTGCGGGTCGTACATGATGAGCGACTCATCCCCGTCATCCACGATAAAGAACAGGTCGAGGTTGTTCAAAGCTCTGCCGACCTTACTGAACGTCTTATTGAGAGACTCAATGACGATCGTAATGTCGAGGTCGTAGCCCTTGCGGGGGCCAAGGCTGGAGAAGTGAATCTTCTGAGCCTCGTTCTTACCCTGAACTTTGTAGAGTCCCTTGCCGCTCTCGAAGACGGGCGTCGAATAGACGTTCTCCGTGGCGGTCAGAGGCGCAGACAGTTCAGACTTGATACCGACATAGACGTCGGAGGAGATACCGGCGAGGTTCTCCAAGCATTCATCCGCCTTGAGGATGTTCTGCATTGTTGGACATTGTACTGCCATATCAATAAATGTTTTTGTGTTGGTTACTAAATACTTTGTGTAAAGGGGAGGGCTGTCACAATGGGCGATATCGCATTGCCGCCCGTACCCCCTTTGAGAGATTTACGCTGTCGGCGTGATAGTTACCAGAACTCCGGCCTCCTGGCCCTCGGCGTCGTAGAGCGGGTACTTGGTCGTGCCGTCTGCGGTCGCGGTCGAGATGATGTAGAACTTACGTCCCACCCACTCGGGCTCGGTGTTCGTCTTCACCTCGGCCTCGGTGTATTCAACACCATTGAAGGTCTTCTTCTCGCCTGTGGTCTCGACCGTTCCGTTGGCGTACTCAGTCTCGCCGTCCGCGCTGTACGAAGTGAAGTTGTAATTTACCTTTTCAGGTTCATCCGATGCTTGTTCAGCCGGCTCATCCCCGGCTCCTATTCCCCCACCTCTTTGAAGATGGCGGTCACGGACATCGGATCACCGGTGGCTACGATGTTGATGGTGGCAGTGGTCTGGCCATTGCTCCACTTCACAAACTCGGTGGCCTTCACGCCCTGGGCAGCAGCGCGAGGAGCAGCGGTCAGCGTCAGGGTAGTGCCCTTGGCAACCTCAGTGCCGCTCTCGATGGTCTCCTGACCGTTCTTGATGGTCACGGTACCCATAGCCTTACCGTCCTTGTCAACGTTGGAGGTCGCATAGACGGCATCCTTGGTGTAGTCACCAGAGTTGAACGACATCTCGGCAGCACCGCCGTTGGTGACGAATGCGCGGGCAGTCGGGTCAACGAGCATGAAGCCGAAGATACCCTGAATCTGCATGACGAGATCCTTGGTGTCCTTCGACGGCTCGCGGACGACTTCGACGGAAGAGTCGTCTGACTCATTGTTCACGCCGAGCAGGAGGTTGCCCTCGATGGATGCCCATGCCAGTGTGCCCTTGTAGTCATCCACGGGGATGAAGGTGCGCTTCGAGTGTCCGGGCAGCTTGAAGTTGCCGTTCTCCAGCCACTGTGCGCCCTGATGGCTGCGGTGCTTCTGCTCGAAGGCGTCGGCGATGGCGAGCGCATCCTGACGGGTCAGATAGACGTTGACGTTCTGCTTCTTCAGAGCGGGGCTCCACTCGTTCTCCCAAGCCACGTAGTTGTCGTAGGCGTCGGAGTCACCCTCAGACTGGGGGGCGTCGAACACGCCGCTGGGAACGAGGTTCTTGGCGGCCTGATTGACGGTGCCGTCGTTGATGTCAACCGACATCACGGTGAGCAGACCGTCGAAGAGGTTCATCGACTCGTCCTCGCTGGCAGCGTCGCCACCGATGATGTTGTTGAAGATGTCCTGAGAGAACAGCTTGGCCTGCTCGGTCATAAACATCTCGGTCTTCTCGAAGTGCATGGCGGCAGAGCCGTTGGTGCTGATGTTTCCAGGACGCTCACGGAAGGTATCTTCGTTACACCTAATGCGGTGTACGCACAGATTTGCCGTCAATTTGCGGGTAAAGAGGTACCCCAGCTTCTTCTCTTCGACGTTGCCGACTTCCTTGCGGCGGGTCTGACCACCCTTGCCTGCGAAGACGGTCTTCGTCAGCTGGTACTGCACACCTGTCTCGACCTTGATGCCAAGGCGGTCCAGTTCGTCACGCATGTAGTATGCGGGACCGATCACGATGTTCGGAGAGAGCTTGTCGGCTACCGACTGCACATTCTCCAATCCAATGAATTTTTCGTTTGCCATGATTTGAAATGTGTTGGTGAATAATGATGTTATTTAAAAAAGTTTTTGTGTTGGCTTTGTTGGGGGCTTACTTGACCTGCGGCCTTACTTGCCGTGGGCCTCGTTCCAAGCCTTCTCGGCCTTGCCATTCTCCTCGTAGGAGAGGTTCGGGTCGTACACGTACTGGTTCACGGCCACGCCGGGAGCGTCTGCACCGCCGCCGTTGTTCTGCGGAGCTGCGCCTGCTGCGGGCTCTGCGCCGGGGTTGTTCTGGAGTTCGGTAATCTGAGCGTTCAGGTCGGTAATCTGCTGGTCACGCTCGGCAAGCGTCTGCTCGGCGGTGGTCAGCGATGCGCGGGCACCGTCCACGTCGGCCTGCAACTGCTCAATCTGAGCCTGCTTGCCCTCCACGTCGCTCTGCAAGTTGGCGATGGTCTCGTCTTTCTCGGCGGCGGCGGCGGTCATGTCGGCCTTCTCCCGCTCCAAAGTGGCGAGAGCGGTCTGCTTCAACTCGGCATCGGCCTTCAGCGTGGCGATTTCCTCGTCCTTGGCCTTCAGCTGCTCGTCGGCCTTGCCGGCGTTGTCGGTCAGCGTACCGATTTCAAGGTTCTTGGCCTCGATGTCGGCGGTCAGTTCCTCGACCTTAGCGGTCAAATCATTCTTTTCGGCGGTCAGGCTCTCAGCGAGCGCCTTTGCATCGGCCTCGGCCTTCTGCATCGCCTCGATCTTCTCGTTCAGGGTGGCCAGCAGTCCTTCGTTCATAAAGGCGCCGCCGTCCTGCATCTGCATCTCCTCGACTCCGAGGGCTGCAAACAATGTTGGAAATTTCTCTTTCATGTTGATGTTATTAATTTGGGTTGATAAAATGTTGTTCTGTTTTGCGAGATTGCGGCCACGGACTTTCGTCTGCTTGGTATCGACCTCTGGCAGCTTGCCGAGTTTGCGACCTGCCGTGCGCTCAATGGGCTTCTCCACACCGTCGGCCACTGCAAAGGCGCGGGTCACGAGGTCGCCGAGCAGCATCTGACCATCGCAGAGGATGCCCATCACGTCCTTGGCGTTGAACATCTTGCCTTTCAAGTGCTCGTCCACGTCGGCATTCGGGAAAGCGGCCTTCATGTCGGCACGGAACTCCTTGCCAAGTTTTGTCAGTTCCTCGATGAGCAGCGTGGCGTCGTCGTCCTCGGCGATATCGCGCATCTCCTTATTCTTATCCACGCTCTCGGGGTCGTAGTATTCGCGGTAGGTCTCGCCCGTGTACTGGTTCTTCTCACCGTTCTTCTGCGTGAAGAAGCTGGCCATCACACCGATGCAGCCGAGCTGATCCATCAGGTTCACAACATACACCTCGTCGCAGAGCGAAGCCTTGTACTCGCCAGCCGATGCGCACAGGCCGTCGATGAGGTCATAGACGCGCTGGCCACGGGCATGGGCATAGTCGATACCCATCTGGAAGTCGTTTTTCGCCCAAGCCGAGCCGCCGGGGGTGTTGGTGACGAAGATGTGAGCGCGGCAATACTTGTTGTCAGCAGCCTTCATCATCCAGTCGCGGATTTCCTTCGAGCCATACGAGCAGGCACCGCCGTTACGGGTAATCGGGCCGTCGATAGGCATGATGTTTACGAATGGCACCTGCAACTGCTTCAGGTAGTCGATGCCGTTCCATCCGTCGTATGTCGGCAGCACGTCGCCGTCCTGCGTCACCTCATACTCACGGAAGATGTCGTTGCCTGCCATGCCCATTGCCGTCGGCCTGCGCTTCTTGCGGTCGACGCCGAGCATCGTATGGTTCTGGCTGTTATACATCACCGTGGGCAGGATGCCATGCACAAACGACGGCAGTATCATCCATTCCTTGTTGGTGTAGATTTCTAAAAGTCCGTTCATAAATCTTTGCGTGATTTTAAATTTTTGATTTTTGGCAAAGGTAACGTGTGCGCATTTGGCTTGTGACAAGTTTTTAGCCCCGAAACGGCGTTTTTCGGGCAAAATTGCGATTAAGCGAGTGCCATAAGCTCGCTTGGATGGCCGAGCGTGAGCAATTTCGACCGCAGGTCAAAATGGGGTTTTTAAGGGATAAACGAAAGACGGCGCGATGCTCACGCACCACGCCGTCGGGGACAATTTATAAACTAAATTAGACTTTAAAGATTGTGTGTCTGTCAGCTATATGAAGATATGGAGCGGTTGCCCGCTATGTCGTTGAATCGGTCAGCCGGATCATGTTCGACATCGACTGCAGCGAGACCTTCACCGTCTGCTTGCCCTCGCCGCTGAACTGGTCCTCCACCGCCACCGTCGAAGAGTTCGGCAGCGCATAGAGCAGAAACCGCGAGCCGCTGCGCATCTCCAGCACCACGTTGAAGTCCACGCCTGCCAGCTCTCCGCGCTTTTTGCGGATGTCCTCGTAGCCGCCCTCCGTGGGTATCTGCAGGTCGTGCTGCCGGATATATCCCGCCCTGTCGGGCTTCTCCGTCGTCTTCAGCGTCGGCGGCGACACCAGCCGTCCCGTCGCGTCCGTCGCCGTCGCGTCAATCGTCATCACCGCCGTGCCTATTCTCGACACTATCTGCTCCTGACCGCTGACTGTCACTTTCTTCTTGCCCGCCGTTGCCGTCACTTCGCCGACATTGAACGGCACCGCCATGTCGCAGTCCTTCATCGGCACCAGCTCTACATGCACCAGCTCGTTCAAGAATAGTTCCTCGCACTCCCAATTCTGTGTCATATCGTTGTCCTTTTGTTACCTTATATAATTATATAAAACACGCCCAAATCTTGCCTCGAAAATGTGCGAAATCAGCCAAAATTAACGAAACACGCTTTGGTTTAAATTTATCTCTATTCTGTGGCGCATCTTTTAATATTTATTACCACTCCATTTAACATTTGTTTGATAGGTTTGCAGAAAAGCGCATCTTTTAGCAATGATATATGTCAATCGCCGTTATATGGGTCGATGTCGATTTTCTCATGCTCTGCAGGCGAAACGGCCTCAATATCCGAGTAGTTCACGGCTGACGGATTGTCGCCTTCTGGCAACTCGTTCTTAATGGGATCGCCATTCTTGTCATAGTTCTGGGTGAACTTACAGGCAAACATGGCACCAGCAGGAACGGCGACGAGATAGGGCTCGATGTCAATCCACCAAGCGTGCGGCTGAATATTAGCCAAAGCCATCGACTCGTGGGCGGCCAGGGCGGTACCGCTAATCAGTCCGCATATCCACATCATCCGTTTGAAGAACTTCGGCATGGCGTTCTGCCAGCGGGTCTTCAGCGTAGTCCAAAACTCATTCATCTTTGCCATATACTAATCTATTGTTGTCGCTGAACTTTTATGCCAGGATCGGATATCAGTATCAGGTTTGACAGTCCTTTGACTTCTGACAAGAGACCTTGTATATCCGTCCGCACTCCTCCCACCTGCTCTATCATTTTCTTTTCGAGCGAGTTCATCTTATCCAGAAATCCGTCCTGTTTAATTGAATGACTGTCGATGCGCTTCTGCTGGTTCTCGACCGTCTTTTCCAGAATCGCCACACGAGTCCGGAGGTTGTGAACCCAGCCTATCAGTCCTGCGATGCCAGTCAGGAATATGGGCAGCAGGTATGGCCAGATGTCTGTCATTACACTGTTCATTTCGTTTGTCTTGTTTAATTCTACTGCAAAGATACGAAACGGGCGGCGAGGTTTGGGATATAGGGCGGCGGGAAAGTGCCGTATATTGGGCAAAAAGCGGGCGCAAGGGCCGTCTGAGACCGATGCGCCCGCCGACCATTCACGGCGATATTGAATGGATTATTTCGAGAAGAGCTTGCCGAGCAGCCAAAAGGCGGAGGTGGTGAGCACGTTGGCGGCGACATCAGAACCGAAGGCGGTGTACCAGCGGTCGCGGTCGGCTTTCTCGACCAAGTGCTGCAGGTGCTGCTGGTTCTGCTGGATGGCCCGCAGGATGTCGTCGTTGCTCTTGTTCTGCATCGTCATCATCACGAAGAGACGCCTCTCATCGTGGGTCATGCGGTCGTACATTTCCTCCAGGAGTTTGCGGCGCATGAGTGCATCGGCAGCGGCGGCATAGCCCATATCACCAGAGGAAATACTTGCGAATGTTGTAAACGCCGTCTTTATCTTTGAGGTTCTTCAAGGCAAGCCTGTAGCAGGCGCTGATGATGTCACGGTCGGTTGGTGAGAGGGCCTTGCCGAGCATTGGAGCTATCTCCGCACCGAAGTCCGAGTAGATTTTGTTCATCTCCACCCAGAGGGCACAGCGGTTATAAGCAGGTACTTCTTCCAATGGCAGGCCAAAGGATTCCATCGTCTTCTTCCACGTGTCGCGAGACCACGGGGCGGTGGGGTCCATGCCTGCAACGATTTTCTCGGCCTCTTTCGGAGTCAGGTACTGACGCCACTTGATAGCTTCCAGCTTGTCAATCATATCTTCGGCCACGTCGGGCTTCGTCTGAATGAGGTAGTCCATCATTTCGGTCATCACGCAGCCGAAAGCCTTCATGTTTTTCGGGTCGCGGCTGTTGGCCATGTAGTCATACAGACCTGTGTAGCGGTCTTTCAATTCTTGTGGTGTAGTCATCTTATTTTCTGTTTAAGTGTTCAATTAAGCACGCCGAATACTGCTTATTTTCACGATTTCGTCGAAATAAGCGAAAATCGGCGATTTTTATTTCTTATTTTGACGTTTAGGTGCCGATTTCGACACCTTTTCCGGTTTTGTTTCGGATTTGGGCTGAGCCGATGCCGACTCAACCTTGGCCGTCGGGCACATCGGACACGGCGTCTGAGACACTGAGCGCGTCGGTGTCGGCGGGGTTTGTTGCTGAATAAATCTGCTCATATATTATCAAATAAAGGTGGTCAATGATTCCCATAATAAGGTCGAGCCAGATGCTCGCCCAGGCACAGAGGAAGGATATCGCGAGCAATCGCGGTGCTGCTTCGATTGCGGCGGCGACGGTGCCGCAGCAGACGAGGCCATAGACGAGGACGCTCCAGAAGGTCAGGCACTTGATGCACCCGACAACTGGCAGTTTCCGATCCAAGAAAGCCTCGATGTCAGGTATCGGCCCGATGTGGTTCGCCGCCGTGCAGACAAAGACGATGCCCGCGATATCCATCCAGTTCATACTACGCAGTTGCCACGTTAATCGACGTGGTGATGGCCACCTGGTTGGTGCAGGGCTTGGTGCTCTGACAGCATCCGCAGCCATTGGTGCTCACGTACTGCGTGATAGCCTTCGGCGAGGCGACCACGGTGCCGATGGTGAGCGTGGGCGACGTGGCGGCAGAGCACGGCAGGCAGACGCGCTTCGACACGTACTCCACTCGCGGCGTGCAGGAGTTGCACGGGCGGTAGGTCACGGTGCCGGCAATCTGGCACTCCTGGCAGTAGGCATCGTTGCCAACCGAGATGGGTGTGCCGACGGGCGTGGCCGTCAGTTCGCACAATACGGGATGCGTGGGGTCAACCAACAGCATCTGACGGTTGCCACATGAATAGTGGGTCAGACCGATTTCGTAGGTGGCATCGGCTGCGGTGCCGCCTGGTACGGGAACGAGGAAGTCCAAAGCATCCTGTCCGTTCTTGCAGTTACAATTACAAGGCATAATACTAATTTTGTTTTTGTGTTAATTTATCTTGGGAGCCTTTGGATGCGCCGCTACCCGGATTGCGCTGTATTTTTGTGCAGGTGGACTTTTGTTGGAGCGTAAGTGGACTTTTATTGGTAGTAAAAGTGGACTTTTGTTGGTAGTAAAAGTCCATCGGCATTTTCGGGGCTTATTTCGCCGCCTCTGCAGGTGCATCGGTTGCTGGCTCCGATACGGCAAACTCCTTCGGGAACAGCTCGCCCTCGCCGTTGGGGTCAAAGACGGCGCCCTCGCTGTTCTGGATGGCCTCGATTTTTGCCGCGAGTTCGTTCACCGATCCCTGCATCGTCTCTATCTGCGCTTTCATGGCAGTGAGCGTTTCCATCACGCGGTCGAGCACCATCATGTTGCTGTAGGCGTGCTGCGAAGCACAATACTGGCGCTGTGCTGGCAGGCACTGCAGACAGTTGCCCGGGCATCGGAACTGCGGCTGATTATTCTGCGGATTCTGATTTGTCTGTTCCATAATCTTCTATTTGAAATAGTTAATAATCTGATTCTTGACTAACGGGTTTCGATCCCAGTTGGCGATGGCCTGCGCCAGACGCGCAGCATCAACGGCGCGACCTTCGCGAGCATGATGACCGATAAAAGCAATGACAGCCATGCGTAAATCCTCAACCTCCTGCTCGTTTCGCGCATAGACGTTGAAGGTGATGGGGAAACCCCTGAGCGGTTCGCTCTGATTCTTTTCTTTTTCATTCATATTGCCGTGAATTAATTAATTTCTGGAAGTGGTGCGGCGGCAGGTGCCTCGGGCGCAATGGGCAGCACGCCCTTGTTGGCGATAATTTGCTGCACGTACTGATACGCCTGCTGAATCGTCGGGCCGTTGTTTTTCAGCCAGTCCATGATGCCGTTGATGGTCTGCGCCGTATTCTGCTGCCACGTCAATGGCACCGGGTCGAAGTCCGGCAGGTCGGGCATGTCGGAAGCCAGGAAGTCGTAGAGTTCCTTCGCCTCTTTCAAATCGCCTTTCGCACAATACAGGCATTGCCATTTTAAGCTGTTCTTGCTTGTCGCCTTGATTCCTTGCTGTGCCATCTGTAATCTCCTTTTCTTTTTTCCATAACCAAACATATTGCCGTGAATTTGAGTTTTCAGGAAATGAGAGGCGGCGTCCGCTCGCGCATTGTTCGGTATGCGGCCACGCCTTAGCCGCCCCTCAGTTCATCTTAGCCGTTGCAGCCACAGCCGCTCATGGGGCAGTTACAGGGCTGGGGAGCCGAGTACAGGCTGACTGGCGTCGGGTTCAGACTTGCGCGACCTGTGACGAAATCGCTGTAGGTCTGCGTCATCACCTGCTGCGTAGCCTGAGAGGCAGCGAGCTCTGCCTGCTGCTGGGCGGTAAGCGTCGAAGCCTGCTGACCAGACACCGTATCGGTAATCGTCTGATTGAGGGTCACGTCGCCAGCGATGCGCTCCTGACGCTCGGCAGCGAAGAGCTGTGTCAGCTGATCCAACTGGCGCTGAGTAGCGTTGTTCTGCAGGGTTGCAATCTCCTTGGCTGCAACAGCCACCTCCTTGGCCTGGTTGGCCTTGGCGTTGCCGTACATGCCGCCGAAGAGCCATGCGCCTACACCGACTGCGGTGCCGACTGTTCCTAACACGAGTCCTGCGACTCCGATACCAGAGGTGTGACTCTTGGCCGTCATGTGGTCGAGCTTCACCTGCTCATAAGGAGACAGACTCTCTTTGGAATCCAGCCCCTTCAACATCATCAGGTCATTCATTTCGAGTGCCATAGTTGTAATGTTTTTGTGTTGTTAATAAATAAGTGAACTGTAGCGGATTTGAGTTTCCTCGCTTCCGACAGCAAATTTCGGAAAAATAAGCCGTTTCTGCCAGAGAAAAGCGTTAATGCGCAGCCACGATTCTTGGCTCTGCTGAAACCGCCTATATAAAAGGCTTTCGGGCGATACGACCACATGTCATACCGCCCGAAAACCTCTGTCTTAGCCACCGTCAGCCAAAACCAGCGTCACTTTATTGACAACTCTTAACTATTCATCGCCTATTTGCTCCCCGTAATCGCCTAAATCATTGTCGATGGTATGCTCAAACCGCTTGGCAATATTCTGCATATTGCTTCTGCTGACACCGAACTCCTGCCTGATGAAGGCGTAAATCTTCTTACGAGCCATGTGCATGCTTTTCATGTTTCGGTAAGCCTCGTAGGCTTTCAGATATTCCACATCATTCACTCTCAGACCGATTGCCTGCATTAATTTCAGTTTACATGCGTTAAGTTTCACTAAATTGTACCCACTGATGCAGTGGATATTCTCTTGATTGGAATTTTTGTTATAATTTTGCATCCGCTACGATTTTACGGAAATTAAAAAATTTAACCGACATATCAGAAGGAGACTCTATATTCAGGGTTCTTGCTGGTAAAGTCGGTTAATTCCGTATTATCGTAGCAGGTAAGCCAGCAAGACCCTGAATTTTTTCTTTTTCCTTTTGCGAGAGTAAGCCGCTGTCTGCGGCTGGCACTATTAACCGCATACAAGCGGATATCTGCCAGCAAATTTACAACAAGTGCTTTTCTCGTTTGGGACTAAAAAAAACGGCAACGATGCTAAAAACACCGCTGCCGTTATTCCTTGTTTTTATAATTTTAGTTATCTTCATCGTAACAGATATATCTATTGAAGGCTTTCTCGCTGCTGTGGCCTGTCGCTCGCAGGATTTTGTTTCGAGGAATGTTCCGCAGGGTGTTGATGGTTGCAAAGGATCGGCGGGCACTGTGCGAGGATATGAGCTGATAGCGGCATTTGGTTTCGCGGGTGATCTGACCGTTGATTTTATTGTCAATGTGAACCTCGTCCATGAAGTCCTCGCCGATGTGGTGCAACAACTCATGCAGATACGTGTTGTAGTTGTTGATGTCGCCCGTATATGGCGCATGGTAGCCATATTTCTCCAGTATGGCAAAGGTGATACGGCTGTCTATGCTCAGCGAGTTGATAGGCACGAAGCACTTGTTGCCCGTCTTCTGCTGGACTATCGAGAACTGCCCATTGCGGAAGTTCTCAGGACTGATGCGCACAAGGTCGGAATATCGCTGACCGAGGTTGCAGCCCAGCACGAACATGTCACGCACTCGTTCCAATGTCTCTATCTTGTTCCGGCGCAGTTTCAGCACCTTCTTCGACCGGAAACTGTAAGTCGGCTCCTTGCCTATCTTGAAATGGTAGATGTGCGAGATTTCATCAGGCGTGAGCGAAATCTTGCTGGGGATATAGTTCGGGATGTCCACCTCGCTGTAACTCGGATTCAACTTCACGCCATACTTTGACGACCAGTTCAGCACGGCAATCAAGTTGGCCTTCACATGTCCGATGGTGGAATACTTCAACCCTTGGTCGGCAAGGAATGGCACGAAGTGGTTCCAGAACACCGACGAAATCATGGCGGGCATGATGGTACAGCTAAACTGCTGCTCAATGCCCTCCAGCTTGTTGACCAGCATACGATAGTTCTGCTTGATCTTCGGGTGCGAACGCGACTTGATTTCGCACATTTTCGTGATGCACTCTATCAACGTGCATCTACTCAGGTCGAGCGAGAACATGTCGCTCATGCTCGAAGTCAGGTACTCGCGGAAGCCTGCTCCCGCATTGCTCTGATAAAATCCTTGTGTCATCATATCTGTATCTGCAATAAATATGGGGCAGCGTTGCGCGTTGCTATGGCCATTCATGCAAAGCCACCGGGGTCTTTCGACTACCCGACGCTGCTGCCCCAATGGGGTTCAATTACAATAATATGGCAGATACAACAAATGCCACCTATGATGGCGGCATCGACGTACCGCATGAATGTTTAAGCGGTGGCAAAGATAGACATTATTTTTGAAACCTCCAAACTTTTTTTCAGAAAAGTTACAAAAAAAATAGATGCAGACCTTGAAAGCCTGCATCCATTATGTACCGAGTTCTTACAATAACTATGTTAGTTTATAAAGTTCCTACTTGCGGTCTGCGTTACCAAACTCTTCGGCATCTGACGAGATAGACCAAGGCTTTGATTCTTATATATCTCCACGAGGTCTGTAATTGTAAACAGATGTTATCCTTATACGGCATACGTCACGTCATAGAAACCTTACAATAACTCTATCTTTATTACAATAACTCCTTTTAATCTATGGTAAGATTATATGCCAATCTCAACAAGGTATATGCAAAGATTTGAACATTCTCACTCATTAGAACTGGAGTGCCCCTTGAAACGACTCTTGACGTCAATACGCTATTATCCCAAGGGCTACCAGCAGCTACTTCCATTGTTAACGATAGAGGTACATTTTGCTCATAAGCATAAAAGCCTCTTGTAGATGCTATTGTGGTGTCTATCCATCCTAACATAGTAGTAGTATCTTGGACATAATTTGCATTTTCCTTTTTGAGTACTCTCGACATTTTTGAAACAAGCTCTGAGGCAATATTTTTTTCCTTGTTATCATATGAACCGTAATACATCATATTGCCAACAAAGTCAGTACCAAAGTTATGAAAATCTATAAATATATCAGGCAAAACACTTGCAAGCATATGAGCCAAGACCTTACTTTCATATTCAGAATTAGGTTCTGGACCTCCATAAGTTCTTGTACCAGGAGTACCTGCAACCCATGCAGAGGTGTCCATATTACGGTTAAGGTCAACCCCGTCATAATTGACACGAATGTTACCACCACCACCTCTTCCTGTCTGCATCATCGCCCAAGGATTACCAACAGGCATAATCCATATTGTAGCATTGAACCTTAGAGCCTCCAAATTAACATCTGTATTCCAAGATGAACATAACTTTTCAAGGAGGTTATAAGCCGTTTGAATTGCATACGGTTCATCATGTGTTCCCGTACATATAAATATTTTAATTGGTCTTATTGCTATCCCTCCGTCATGATTAACACCAATTTGAGCATATTGCGGCTCAAACTTATACATATACATTGGTATATTATCAAGAGCGGATGGACGTTCAATCCCAATAGTTTGCATGATAGCATCACAATCTATCTTTGACACGTAATCAGGATATGAACTAACAAGAGCGTCATAATCTGCATATATTCCAAGTGTATCTTTAAGTGTAAATGATTCTTGTACATTCAACCTTGAAACATCGTAGTCGGCACCAGTGAACTGATAGGCTATCTTATCATTTTTAATATTCACTCTTGAAACCAAATCAGACAAATTCTCGCCATTGAGAATATTGCCTTTTTGGTTAATATTACAACTAACCTTGAAATACTTTGTATTTGACGGAATCTGATAAGGCATCAATATTACATCTGTCTCATTTTTTTCCGTTCCACGTATTGCCGATATAAATGTCTTTGAAGCGTCATAAAAAGCGACAAGCGCAACATTGCCATCATTAGCTGCACCATTAAGCATCAAGCCTTTGCCATTATATTCAATAAAGCCTGTGCATTTGAAATCAGGATGACTGCTTAACTCTCCG
>Ga0310786_10006620_pt1 | contig 15339 bp, 15 predicted proteins | sample AusTroGonzalo_MG_FD_203881 | JGI IMG/M metagenome (GOLD analysis project Ga0310786, IMG submission 203881) | Bovine rumen microbial communities from tropical cattle in Woodstock, Queensland, Australia - Gonzalo_03 (v2) (version 2) | ecosystem: Host-associated > Mammals > Digestive system >... | reverse complement strand
TTTGAAGAATGTTAAATTTTCAACAATATTCAATATTACCGATATGGCAGGCTGACTTGCAAGCGAAACTATCTACAACATCTTTTACATTTCCCTTGTTGCTTATGTTTATAATTTTTTTATATTTAAAGTGAAGTCGAAAAACAGGTATTAGCAACAATTATTTTTATCATAGGTCAGTTTTGGAATTAGATACACCCCTAAAAAACGTTTTGTTTTGGAATTGTAAAGGAAACGATGGGTCGCAAACTTTTTGTGACGCTTTGATTCGAATTATAAACACCCACAATATTGAAATCGTAGGTATTTCCGAATGCCTTGATGACAAAAAAGCTTTTGTAAAACGCATTCGAACGTCTGTAAAAAAATTTTATTGCGTTGGAGAAAGCCGTAAGTTGGACAAAGTTGGTTGCATTCGTATATTTTCAACTTTGCCAAGAAATACTCTTAAGATAACGAAGAAAAAAGAAAGATTTGTAAGTGCTCGATATCAGGAAAAATTTGATTTATGTTTTATTCATTTAAAATCATTGGTGAACACATCTGTTTCGGAAAAACTTGTTAATGATAAACTCGTATACGATGACATCTATCGAGACAAAACGCAAAAATTTATTGTAGGTGATTTTAATGATGCTCCGTATTCCGACACCTTAATGTCGTCATTGCTTTTTAACACATATCGTGATGAAGAAATAAAGTTTTCAATAAAGAGACATAAAGGAGACAACATACGAATAAATCCATGTTGGAAAGCAATGGGTGATAATAGTCATATTTATGGGACATTGTGCAATTCAGTTTATATGCATAACAATAATTTTAAGCTTGTTGATCAAGTAATTTTCGACTCTCAATTAAAACCTTATTATTATGATGATTCCTTTAAAATATTAGAGACTGCAGGAATCTTGCCCCTAATTAATGTTAAAGGAAACATTGATACAAAATATAGTGATCATTTGCCAATATATTTTAGTTTACAAGGAGTATAATATGGATGAATTTTCTATAAACATAGAAGAAAAAAAAGAGGATGTTGTTGAAAAACAATTCGACAAACTAAATGAAGCCGTTGTTAGGGTGACTGCCGCTAAAGCTTCGGTTGTTTTTTCCTATATGACTCCAGAAGAAGCCGATGATGAATTTGGCGACAAAAAACAAGAAGAATTTTATTATGTAGATTTAAAGTATTCCCTAAAAAACGCCTCTGGGAGAGAGATTACATATAGAAATCGTTTCGCATGTATTACTTATTGCGAAACTATACCTGTATATATAAAAGATTTAAAACCCGTTCAAGAATCGGATGAGACGGAAAAACTTTGTCAAACCGAACAGGAATTGCATGATTTTTTGATGAAAATAATAGATCGAGAATCGTTTAAAAGACCTCTACGTCGAGCAAAATATGGAATTACCAATGTGGAGGATGTTTAATTTCGCTTTTTCAAATTTACCTTGCAAGAAAGCTTTACTATAGAATTATAGATGTGGGGAAGCTGACAAACTGATTTTTTTTCAGGCTTAATCAAACGCTCCTGCACGGAACATTTTGGGAATGTTGAGAGCCTGGCGCAATTCCTTCTGCGTCCTAGACGAAAGCGGGCCCATCACGTAGGAATCAGAATCCTTGTATTCAGGCAACATTTTGAACGCACAGTCTGGGCGAATCAAATCGTTTGTCAGCAAAGTAGAATCATGCGTAGTCAACAGAACTTGGCTCTGTACGCCCCGCAACATTTCTACGACTTTCGCAGCCGTCTTTTCATGATAGAAAGCGTTGAATTCATCAAGGTAAACAAAGCTGGGCGTGGTCGATGCATTCCCTTGCATTTGCATGTACCAGAAAAAGAAAAAAACGAGAGCCTGAGTTCCTGTAGATGCATTCTCCCAGAAATCAAGAATGTGATTGCCGCCAAAATCAAAGAACAGCTTTTCCTGTCCATATATTTTTAGGCTTTTCAACTTGCAGTCAACATCAACAGAATTGAGGAAATCTTCAAGTTCCTTGAGCTTCCCTTTCCGTATAATCTCAACATCAACTTGCGTGCTGCCAACGGCAAAACCTTGATAATAATTTTGTCGAAGGTGCGAAAACATAAGCATTCGATCAACAAAGTCAAAGAATTCCTTGACGACCTTGTTTGTCGGATTGTCCGCAAGAACTGCATTCGCCCGGATAAAGCGCATGGCAGAAATCTTTATGTCAAGTTTGTTTCCATTAAGGGTTTCAGCCCCTTGTAAATCTGTATGAAAATCATTCCAACTACGAGATACAACCTGGACATCATCTACAAAGAATTTTTCTTCTAAAATATCTTCATAAGAAGGCTTGCTATATTCGTATCGAACACGGGATGAGCCAAAAACGAATTCATATACAAATTCGGCATTATTCTCTAAATGCATTGCATTTGTATAGGACATGTACAGCAACGGATTTCTCTGTTTATCCGTCAAATTCTGAACTATGTCAAAAATCGCTTTTCCGAGATTCGATTTTCCGATGCTATTGGGACCGTAAATCAAACCGGTCTTGACGATGCCATCCTTTACGCAAGCCTCCGAAAAAGCATACTGTTTTGTTTGCGACAAGTCAATCGTGAACTTTTTCTCGAAGTTCTTAAAATTTTTTACGGAGAATTTCGCTAGCATACGTAAAACCTACCTTAAATCGCTATAAATATACCTAAATATCTGGATAAAAATAATATTTGCCGTAAAATTTTTACGCTGCAATGGCTGATCTGCCGATTTTTCCAAAAAAAAGCATTTTTCTATTCAAGCCCCTTGTTTCTCGGCCCTCTTATTGAGAAATTTGGTAATCTTGAACAAGTAGTTCAATAAAATAAGCTCAAACAAGGCGTCTTCGTTATTCACATATTCATTATGAGCTCTTTCGTTGCGGAAGCCTTCGAAGCATGCTTTGAATAAGTCGTAGCGAGCCTTGCAAATTCCATTTGATGGATTATCATGCCAAATATTATTGTTTGCCTTTTCTGGGCTAAGGAACATTTCAAAAATTCTTGTCCCAAAGCTGTTCGTTTTGAACTTTTCTTGTAGATGTTGTTCCAGGCGTTTGTAGCCGTTTGACAGAGTCTCACCAGGATTTAACTTAAACTTTTCTAATAGGTCTGAAATTGCGGGATCAATAATTGAATACGGAATAATTTCTTTAAATAAGTTGAAAATCCCTTTTACATCGTCGTATTTAAACGGCAAGGCGTCTAAATAATCATAACATGCGGTTGGTTCTTTTGATCTATATTGATCTAGCCCTTGAACATCTGCTTGGGTGACTTGACCGTAATTGACTTTTTTGAGCCAATCTTCGTTTACGTTGAACTCTCGTATTTGGATATTGAAGAACTGCGCTAAACGAAATACTTTAGCAAGACCCTTTGGCCCCTCTCCAGGATATCCTGACGTAAAACCACTGCGAATAAAAGCGAGTCTACCGCTTTCGCCAAAAGTTAGCATAAGCGCGTGACAGTGATTACATGACAAAATGGACATTAAAGTGATAGAATCATTGCTGTTTAAATATCGTATAAAAGCGTCGATGCATGATTGCGTTGTTTGTGGCGAACCGGCATATTCAAAGTATGGCGCATTTTGCCCTATGGGATCGTTGTTAAAGAACATGTGTGTCCCTTTTCAAAAAAAATGGCAAATTCGAGAATTAATTTTTATCCCACCTTACACATTGCAGGTATTCTTTCCACGACTTTTTCTCTGTACTTGGCGAACTGACGCCATTCTATAAGTTTGTTATGCTGCAGAATGCCAAGCGCAACTGGTACAGAGATGCCGACATTTTCACTAAGTTCATTTAAACGTGCTGCGGTTAAATATTTCCCATACTTTTCGCCGTAACAGAGCACATCGTCTGTGCGTAGCATTTTATTTGCATTTGCGTCAGCTTCTTTTTCCCGTTGGCTTTTCGCATCAGAATCAAGGTTGTCGAGGACTGGCTTGCTTAAAATGTCATAATGCAAAAGAACATGACTTATTTCGTGAGCCAAGACAAACCAAAAATTGTCAACTCTGTCGTACCGCCCTGTATAAACTATAACAGGGTTCTCTCCTACAATAAATGTCGCACCATCAAGGTATGTTTTGCTCAAATGGCTTTGTACAAAGAATGCGACACCGCATTCCTTCAGTTTTTTAATGATTTCAATTTCACCATTTTCTTTTGCTGTATATTGATAAAACTTTTTTGATAAAGTGTCTAGCTTTTCTTTGTTATAAGGTTTTAGTTTGGTGAATTTTTTTGCGTGTAATTTTGCATATTCATACCAGGTTCTACAATACCATTGGCTGTATTGATAATCGTATTTTGTTTGGCGTGCTGCAAATTTCATTCCTTGGTTATATTCTTCTTCGGGAATGCGCTCTACGCCAAAAAGTCGAAAACATTCTTTCTTTATGCCTTCTTCCGTAGAAACATCATTGGCGAACCACCCCTTTTTCTTAATTTCGGTAACGGGCATATACTTGCGCAAGGTTGCTTTTAGTCCTGTTAAACGTTCTTTTTCCAAGTTGGAATCTTGACGTTTGCGCAGTTGATACTTTGCATCGAGATTCAACCACATTTCCGCCGATGTGGAAAATGCCTTCCCTAAAAGAACTGCCGTTTCAGGGGTTATGCCTTGCTTGTTATTGATAATCTGGTTGATTGTTTTTTCGGTTAGTCCCGTAATATCGGAGAGATCGCTCTGCTGCCATCCAAGTTCTTCCATAGCGTCGCGGATAATGTCACCGGGACCCGGGTTGAAAAAAGGTTTCAGTTCTTCGGCCATTTTCTTAGTCTCCGTAATGTTTTGAAAGTTCCACAAGATTTACTACATCAACGCTAACTTTGTTTTCGTCAGTCCATGTAATGGTGAGTTCTAAACGCCATTGAACGTTCATACGCATAGAATATCTTTCAGAATTGGCTAATTTCTCAATTTTATACCCTGGAAAATTCCATACATCTTGAATGCAAATCGCACTTTCTAAAACAGCTACAGCTTTTACGAGTTTCTGTACGACTTGTGTAGGAACATTTTTATATTTCCTAGATGACCCTTTCTGGTAAAGTTCCTTAAGATTGTCATTTTGAAACTGTACTCGCATTATAACCTTCTTGGTATTAATATAGCTTCAAATTTTAAAATTGTCAATAGGAAATGTAGAGATTGGTAATTCAATAATTTCGTATTTATTTGTTTTTCTGGTAAAATGTAACTTTGGAAAAATGTCATAGACGAATATTAAGTATAGAAATTTCGTTTTATGGTACTCAAATAGAAGCATAAATGCCACAAAAACGCCGTTTTTCTTCAAAAAACGCCATTATCCGCACCAAATTAGATTATCTTTATTGCAAAGGTAATCTATGTCTCTTTTCTACGACGAGAACGCCTACGAGCAATGCCTTATTGAGTTGTTCAGGGATACCCTAGGCTAGGATTATTGCTATGGACCCGATGTAGAAAGGGATTTTCGGTCTCCGTTTTACAAGCCGGCGCTGGAAGATGCGATTCGCCGTATCAATCCGAAGGCAGATTCGTATGCCATTGCGGAAGCGTTGAACAAAATTCGGCATTTCGAAAACAATGACCTTGTAAAACAGAATGCCTTGTTCATGGATTACATCCAGAATGGCGTCGAGGTTACTTATTCTAAGAATGGCGAAACAAAAGCCGATATTATTTACTTGGTCGATTACAAGAACGTCGAGAATAATTCCTTCATTTTTGCAAATCAATGGACCTTTATCGAGAAGTCTAACAAGCGGCCCGATGTTCTACTTTTTTTGAACGGGCTACCGATTTACCTGTTTGAACTGAAGTCGCCCAGCCGCGAGGAAACCGACGCCAGCGAAGCCTACCTGCAGATTCGCAATTACATGCAAGAGGTTCCGAGCCTGTTCATTTACAACTGCATTTGCGTGATGTCGGATCAGCTTGTTTCTAAGGCGGGCACGATTACGAGCGGTGATGACCGCTTTATGGAATGGAAGACGAAGGACGGCAATAAGGAAACGACTGCGCTTGCCGACTTCACTACATTCTTTGAAGGAATTTTCCAGAAAGAACGCTTGCTAGACATCATCAAAAATTTTATATGCTTCAATAACGAAGGGTTAAAAAAATACAAGATTCTAGCGGGATATCGCCAGTATTTCGCAGTCCGCAAGGCAATTGTCCGTACGGAACAGGCCGTGCAGGGCGATGTGAAAATCGGCGTTTTCTGGCATACGCAGGGCTCGGGCAAATCACTCAGCATGGTATTTTATGCACACCTGTTGCAGTCGACGATTGAAAGCCCGACGATTGTTGTGATTACTGACTGCAACGACCTTGACAATCAGCTTTACACGCAATTTGCCTGCTGCAAGGATTTTCTGCGACAGGTTCCCGTTCAGGCGGAATCGCGCGAGCATTTGAAATCGCTGCTGAATGGGCGCAAGGCGAATGGTATCATATTTACGACGATGCAGAAGTTCGAAGAATCGAACAAGCCGCTTTCCGATCGCCGCAATATTATTGTGATTGCAGATAAAGCACATCGTGGTCAATACGGCTTGACAGAGAAAATCAAGACGACAAAAGATGACCAGGGTAATATTCCGATTTGTTACGTTAGATAATTTTGCTATAGTGCATTTTATGCGCTATAATTCTCTAAAGATGATGTTTTACTTCAATGTTTATTTCCGCAGTTTCAATGGCAAAATTGTTTACACAAGACCCCTGCCTAACCGCATAAACAGTCATGTATAACATCATCGAGTGAGAATAATCACGAAATAATTGGAGAATGTTGTTTTGAATGCGAATTGAATACGCTTTGGATACGGTTTTGAGGAACCTTGCTACTTGACATCGCATAGCCCTTTACTTATTTTTAATTTAATAATGGCTTTAGTTCCTTTTGAGGGAAGGGATTAGACGATATATATTTACGATATGGCCAAAATTAAACTCCTTTATACATCCGCATTAGATTCAAAAAACACTCTTGTTACCGCATTACAGGCAGAAAAGGGTGACAAATATTCATGCCCACTTTGCCAAGGGAAAATGATTCTCCGAAAAAGTGGCAAAGAAGGTCCCGGCAGTAGAAGGCCGCATTTCGCCCATAAGGCTCTTACAATTAATTGTACTCCGGAAGGTGTCCTACATCATTCCTTTAAAATGATGTTAGCGAACATATTGAGCGTCAAACTGGCTAGTAACGAACCATTCCCATTATCTTTTACATGTGGGTATTGCGGAGAAGTGCATGAAGCAAATCTCTTGAAGATTACAAAAGAAGTTGCCGTTGAGAAAAATCTGGGAACCTGCATTCCGGATATCGCTTTGATTGACAAAAATGGAAAGCCCTATCTCGCTATAGAAATAGTTGTAACGCATTCCCCTGAAGAGGAAACTCTAGAATATTATCGCAAAAACAATATTGCTCTTTGTCGTTTAAACATTAACTCTGAAGCCGATTTAGATAATGTTGAAAATCGTGCTAAAAAGCCGGATGAATTTTGGTTCTGCAAGAATCCCAAATGTCCGACTTGCGGTTCCTTTATGGACACCAAAGTTATGGCAATTGGAAATATCAAATGCCATCGTTGTGACCAACCAATGAAAATAGCCTTGATTGTTAGCTCGGCATGGTTAAAGAAAAGGCATTTTGATCCCAAAACTCCAATTAGTTTTGACGAACACGAAAGAATTTTTGCAAAAGAACATGGTGTTATCGTGCAACAACGATTTAGTAAAACTAGAGGCGAATACTACCAAGCAAATGTTTGCCCTCATTGTAACGCATTCATTGGAGAACATTTTTTAATTGATTACATCATGAACTTATTCTATGATGACGGAAATAAGAACTCTAGTATGTTCGAAAAGGTCAAAATGGGGTGGTTCTGCCCCAAATGCGAAATGGGGATAGAGGAATAAATATGAATCCGTTTACGCCGGTTTTATTTGACACATCTATTTGGATTAAACTCATAAAAGAGAATATCCCCTATAATGAGTGGGAGGCGTGTGGTGTAGTTCCCTTCTTGCCTTTAGAAGTTCTTTTAGAATTGATTGATGTTGATGAAAGTAATCGACTGAAGCGTTTAACCTATCTTTCGCAACTTCCGCAAATAGCTACTTTGCCGCTTCATTCAAAGCCTAAATTAGGGGGTGTCCCATATTTAATTTCTTTAGAATATCTTCATAAAGTATCAGATTCCAAAGGCTCTTTAAGTGATTTTCTTAAAGAAAAAATTAGAATTGAAACTGGAGCTGTTTTATTCGGTGATGCTACTGATATAGCAAATAATTTGAACGCCTTTGATCCTTATTTGGAAAAATTTAAGAGAACAAATGCGGTTCTAGCAAATCCGATGCTGTTTGATCCGCGATTAAGGAAAATGAAAATTTCTGATTTCCCGATAGAAAAGGTTTTTGCGGAATCGCAAATAGAAAAGATTGGTAAACTGTTTGAATCTCGTCTATATAAAAAATCATTTGAAAACGATCCTTCTTACGGCAAGGAACTGTTTATAGACAAGGGTAAAAGTATGGCGAATCAGGGCCATTTTAATCAGATAAAGGCTTTGATGTCAAAATTGCCACAGGATATGCTTGCTGCAGATTTTTTGCGATTAGTCAAAACCAAAATACTTCTTAAGGATGTCTCAGAGAATTTGAATATTCCATTAAATGCTCTAGAGTCTATAGATTCTAGCGACATCACCATATTGAACATTCTTGATGCATATAAAGAAGAATACTGCAAAGAATTGTGGCGAGATAAACAAAGAAAGATTGAATCCAGTTCTTATGTGGATGGACAATTAGTTGCCTTCTCGTATTTTATGCCTGTTATGGTTGATGTGAGAACAGCGTTGTTCGTTGAACGAATGAACGAACGCGGCTTCCAATTAAATTGCTTTCAGGCGAGTAATGTGGGCGCTTTTCTAGAAAAAATAAATTATCTTTCTAAATCAAGTCGCAAGGAGATTAATAATGAAAAGAGACCTTAACCTATTTAGGGCAATTCTTCTTGAAATTGAAAAAATGCCTGCTGGCGAGGATTGGGTGCTGGATAGAGATTCGTCTAATCTTTATGCAAATGAATCAGAGGAGGTAAACATATTGGAGCATCTTATTTTAATGCAAGATGCTCATTTAATAACAAAAGCGGTGACCAAAGGTGGTGATGGTTTCTACGAATTGTGTCCATGCAATTTGACAAATGAAGGGCATGATTTTTTAGATGCCGTTAGGAACTCTTCTGTATGGGAAAAAATTAAAGCGACGGTGCTTGATAAGGGTATTTCATATTCTATAGAGTCTATTATCTTTCTCGCTAAAAAGTTTGCTAAAGAACAATTGGCAGAACTATTTAATGCTGGTTAATAAAAATGTAGGTACGACTTTTGGCGAGCGGGTCGGAAAAAGGGGGCGGCGTATGTCTAGTTCATACTCTTTTGGGATTAAACAGTATAAACGAACTTATCCATTTATAAGAATGATTTTTGATGAATACTTATAGCGGTATTCGTTTTGGTTGTCTTTTAAACAATGTGCCGAATTGGTTTCTAGGATTCTTGAAAATATTTTCCACAGCTCTTAATAATGAAGGAATAAACACGCTTGTTATGCAAGGGGTGTATGTATTTTCAAAAGATCTGAACGATAAAATCTCTGCGTTTATCGGTCGAAACATAAAAGAAGATCCCTAAATATGTAATCTTGGAAAATGGATGAAATTGGTATAATTGGGTGAAAAAAAATATCAGTTAATTACCAAATTGATGTATTTGATAATAAAAATGGAAGTATTGGAGAACCTCGAAAAAAAACAAACGATGCTGTTTATTTTGCGGGAAAACGGAGCCCGAGACATCGATCACGCAAAAAGCTCACGCAATATCAGAATGTTTAGGGAACAAATGCATAAATTAGATTTTATCGTGATGAATGATTCGGTAGCCGAGAAGGATTGGTTGAAGGATGGAACCCATTCGTGGATCGCTGACAAACTTTTTGATTTGATAACAAAATCCGAGGCCAAGGACTTTTTCTTGCCCGCAACTAGGATTGATGTTCTGTTTTATACAATGAAAACCGCGGTATTGTAGCTGCGGTTCTTCTTTTTAGTTTTTTCCGCTTGCAAAAAATGGTAAAATAAACACTTTACGTATAGTAAATTCATGAAAATCTTTTATTATACGCAAAATTATACAAATTGATAAAAATTCGCAAATTTTGTATAGAAAAACTGCTCGCGATAGGCGGACGGGAAAATATATTTAGATTACAATGAAGTCTGTAATTGAATATGAAGATTACCGTTCCTTTATGAACGATTACTACCAGTGGAAAAAGCGGACGTCTGCTTTCTCCTGGCGTGATTTTACAAAGAAGGGAGGGTTTACTTCACCCAATTATATGAAGATTGTGTGTGAAGGCAAGAGCGGCTTGTCGAAGAATGGAATTGAACATGCCGCTGACGCGATGGATCTTGTGGGTGCTGAAAGAGAATATTTTAGACAACTTGTGAAATTTGGACAGGCAAAGAGTGATGCAGACAAGAAGGCTGCCTATACAGAAATGAAGGAAATTGCCAGTGCTCACAAGGTCCGTGTTTTAGAAGGGGAATCAGTCTCTTTTTACGAATCGTGGAAATATCCTGTGCTGCGCGAACTTGCTCCCATGATGCCCGGAGCGAAGCCTCTGGAAGTGGCCAAGGCGTGTGGAGGGGCTTTCTCGGCCGAGGAGGTCCGCGATGCATTGGCATTCTTGACACGAGCGAAGTTCTTAAAGAAGGTTGCTAATGACGTGTACGAGCAAGTGGATCGGTCGCTTCAGATGTCCGTTGCCGCCATGCCGGTGCTCGTTCGCGAAATGCATAAGGAAATGGCTGATTTTGCAAAAGAGGCTATTGAAAAGTACCCCATAGATGAACGGAATTTTACGGGCATCACCATGGGAATAGACGATGAAGACTATGTCGAGATTTTAAAAGAACTGGACGCTTGTCGTAAAAGAATCATATCTATTGCGACAGCCAAAAAGGGCGGAAACAGAGTGTATCGATTGAATATGCAAATGTTCCCGCTTACAGAAAAAATTCAAAATAACGAAAACACTCTTGAAAATAAGGAGCATAACCATGAATAAAAAAATCATTATTTCCGCTGCTGCTATTATCGCTTTAGCAGCCTGCTCCGAAGATAAAGGAGCTGCATCCACCGTTGGAACAGATCCTTCAACAGAAGCGTCTGTTACTGCGGAAAAGTCTTTATCCGATGCCGATATCGCGTTCATGAACGGCATGCTGGATTCCTTCGGACGTAGCAAAAAGGCTGTCGTTTCAGACGATGTCAATCTGGACGAGGCTGTGCCTACTGATGAACCGACACTCACTCTCTCGCCTGTCTTGTTTACGTTTACGACCGAAAAGGAGGTTGTGTACAATCAGATTAAATCCAACGGAAGTTGCTGGGTGAATCTGTATAGCCAAGAAAATGGAATATCTTTTTACAGGTCTAAAAAGGAAAAGATTCCTGGCTATAGCACCATTCTAGATCAATATGATGATGCTACCATTCTCCTCAAGGAAAACGAAGGCTCCCTTTATATGCAGGATTTGCACTATAAATCCTTTGCAGGAAAGACAGAACTCTGTGTGGCCGACAGCATTGCTTTTGTTACAGAATGCAACGAGAAAGGCGGCGTTTATAGGATTTACAATGAAGGCTGTGGCAATACCCTCGAAATGTCCTGTGTAGCCAAGGTCTCCAGTCAGACTGAACTCAAAACTATCGCCAATACATTCAAGGGTGAGTGCGAAACGTTTATTGCGAATCTCCCCGAAGCGGAAGCACAGCCTACGGTGCATTGCCAAGGCGATACGGAAAACGGAATGGCCTGCGATACAACTTGGAATGAGTAGGGAGGATAAATTTACAACGACTTCAAATGCTGATTTGACAATTGAAATATACCGTTATGCTAATTCTGGAACTGACAATGTGATATTGGGTTATACTTTGTGGAATGATTTTTAGGGCTTCTTGACAATGAAATTTGATTTCGGATTACTATTGCTTTGTTCGCTTACTTTGCTGCTGGAATCTTGTTCTGAATCGAACAAGGTTTCTGGCGGTACAATCGAAGACCAGAATGCTCTTTTAGAGAAACAGGTGAACGATTGGTATAATTATGGCTTGGATTTGAACGAGGCTGCATATGCCAAAATAGACGGAGGCAGATTGGCCGTTTTGGATGATGGCTCGGGCGCTCGTGCAGAGTGTACCGCGGATAGTGCATCCATAGCGATGACCATACAAATTTCCGGTTCTGTTGCGGTGACAACCTTGAAAGCGGAGGGACTCGAACAATCCTGTGATTCTGCTTTTGCCGAGTTCAAGACAAATTGCGATAATAAATCGAATAGCGAATTCTTTACCCTAAGTGAAGGCTGTAAGGAAGGAGCTTTTGATGCCGCTTGCCGAGTAAAGGCTATAGAATCTGATTCTGCGAACATTTTGATAAGTTATTTTAGTGCAATTGCTACAAATCGTTGTTTTGAAATGTCAAAGAAAGCCAAGGTATCAACAGGTAGAGGAGAAACTCCTTCTTCTTCGTCAAGAGGAATTGGAAGTTCTAGCTCTTCTAGTGTTGGTGAGCGGGATCCACTATCAATAATCTCTTCTAGCGATACAGCAATAACAATCAAATATGACCAAATACTTGAAAATTATGTCTTGCTGTATGCTTCAAGCGATGAACAACTCTCTTTTGACGAGCATGTAATTGCTTACAATGGATCGCCAAGTATGAATTGCTCGGATTTCCTAGAATTATCCTTGAATGTAAATACGATGGATTTGAAATCACCTTTGGTTAGAATTGAAGAAAAAGACATATCGCCGTGTTTTCCGATGACGGCGAAAATAGTGAACAATAGTTTGAAGAGAAAGGATAAAAGGTGTCAATACTTTATAACGTTTGTAGATGGCGGGGGCATGCTTACTGGAAGTATTTTGAGTCGTGTTGCCGATGGTGAACTAGAATTCACGAAAGTGAAGCCTAGTGGGGAATGTGCTATATCTAATGATGTTTATTTTTCTGTATTCTTCCTAATTGAAGATTGCAAAAATGAAATAATGTCAACGGAGCCGCAAGTTACCCACAAAACTTTTGAAAGCGAATTCTGGAAATGTGAAGACGGAAACTACAGCCCTACCCCAAAAGCTGATTCCTATGGGGAATGGTTTAAGGAATCCCTGCTTTTGTAGTTAATTAACAGAATATTCAAGAAATGTAAGCAGTCTATAAGGTGCTAGCTGAGCTAGCACGTTATCAGCTTGTTGTTTGATATTGGAAAAAAACATGAAAAATTTTTTTAAATCCTTGAATTTCTATTGCATCATCGGTATTTTGGTATGCTTTGGTGTTCTCCATTTTGGTCAAGTTCGTGTGGAAAATGTTATTCTACATCGTGGATATACAGATACTTCGATACAATTGCCCCTTTATCAAAACATGAATGTTGACGAATTATTCAGCGTTAGTTTTGCTGTATCAAATCCGTTGAATGTTCCCTATGATTTGAATATTGTTCCTGATGATTGTGCTGAATCAGTTATAATTAACGGCTTCGAAATATCTTTGAACAACTATCCTAATAAATGCAATTTTAATAAAGGTTTTTGGTTTGCTGATTCTGTCACATCACCCCATCGTGTAGGCGATAAAACTCATTACAAGATGACGTTGATGAATAAGGGCGGCGTTGCCGGGATAAATATCTTCCCAAATAGTCGCGGCGTTTTATTGCTATTCATGAAGTTTATGATAGCGTTCCTTTCTGGGTTAATCGCAATATCTGTGGCAAGACGATTTAAACTAAAAACGTTTCTGCTTCTTTGTGTCCTTATAGGTGTACTTCTGCGTTTTGCAATGTTCTATGCAATACCTTATACTCAATTTTCAATGGATGTAGAAGGACACTTAGCTTATATTCAATACATCATAGACAATCATTCTGTTCCAACGGCAAAAGATTGCTGGAGTTGCTACCATCCGCCTGTTTACTACGTTAGTGCGGTTCCATCATTTTTGCTTAGCGGTTGGATGGGCTATCTTTCAAATTCTGGAACACAAGCATTCAGCCTCGCACTTTCAATACTCTTGTTGCTTTGTGGTCTAACGATATTGAATGGTATCATTTTCGGCAAGCCTTTGATAATTGCTTCTATCATTTGGACGATATGGCCCACTCTGCTTCTTGTCGCGCCGAGAATTGGAAACGACCAACTGTTTTTTTTGTTGCATGCTATATGCTTGTTGGCAGGATTCAATTACATCAGGAACGGGAAAGGGATTCATCTTATCATTGCTATAATAAGTGCAGCACTTGCCGTATGGACAAAATCAACAGGTTTCGTTACTGTAGGTCTTGCGATTTTGTTTGCGTTTGTAGGTTTCATAAAAACAAATAAGTTGCATCGTCCCTCCAAGACGGAAATTGTGGGGTGGATTTTGCTTGTGATTGTACTTGCTGGATTGATCATAGAAAATATTCTTGGAAATGCTAATGTAGTAGCCAATGCTAATAGTTTGCATTCTTATTTGAAAGTAGGGAATGATGCGAAAAACTTTATTTATTTTGATTTGAAATCATTCCTGACAGAACCTTACACCAATGGATGGGCAGACGGACAAGGGAGAGAATATTTCTTTAATTACGCGTTCAAGTCATCTTTGTTTGGTGAATGGACGCTTGTCGATACAGCGATAGGAAAAACTATGGCCTCGTTGATTAGTTTGTCTTTTCTTGGACTGATTGTTTTTGCAATTCGAGGGTGGTGGAAAACCAAATTGGATGTTTACCATTGGATCCTGTTTGTTCAAGGAATTGCATTCTTTGTGGCGTTAGCTTATTTGCGGTACAAATATCCTTACGCTTGCAGCAATGATTTTCGCTACATTATGCCAGCTCTATTAAGTTTTCTTCCTTATGTTGGACTTGGCGTATATCAAGACGGATCCTGCCTAAAGTGGAAAATTCTTGGAATTATTACAGTGACTGTGTTTGTTGTATGCTCTGTAATATTGATGAGTTTAATTTTTGCTTGATAGTATAGCAAAAAACCTCGGCTTATCACCGAGGTTCTTTTGTTAGGCGGCGTAGCTGTCACCTACTTTTTATAGCTCTCAATCGCTTCCACGTTGAGGTTCTTGATGAAGTTGTAGTGCTTAGCGACTTCAGCTTCAGCAAGGTTCAGGTACACCTTCATGCTATTGCCGAAGAGTTCCGGAGCCTTCGTGGCGT
>Ga0310786_10006619_pt1 | contig 15340 bp, 10 predicted proteins | sample AusTroGonzalo_MG_FD_203881 | JGI IMG/M metagenome (GOLD analysis project Ga0310786, IMG submission 203881) | Bovine rumen microbial communities from tropical cattle in Woodstock, Queensland, Australia - Gonzalo_03 (v2) (version 2) | ecosystem: Host-associated > Mammals > Digestive system >... | reverse complement strand
ATTCAACAACTTCTCAAAGAAAACAACTTCCCAGAAAATGGAAAAGTTCAACTTTATGATGGTAGAACCGGAGAACCATTTGAAAATAAGACAACTGTTGGATTTAAGTATATGTTGAAACTTAACCACATGGTTGACAGCAAGATTCATGCTCGTTCAATCGGACCATACTCACTGATCACACAACAACCACTTGGAGGAAAAGCACTCTTTGGTGGACAAAGATTTGGTGAAATGGAAGTTTGGGCACTTGAAGCATACGGAGCATCTCATGTTCTTCAAGAAATCCTCACAGTGAAATCAGATGACGTTGTTGGAAGAGTGAAGACATTTGAAGCTATTGTAAAGGGTGAACCTATTGCAGAACCTGGAATTCCAGAATCATTTAAAGTTTTGGTTAAAGAATTGCAAGCTCTTGCACTTGATGTAAAGATTTTGACAGAAAATGACGAAGAAATTGAATTGCCAGAACTTTCACAAGACGAACAAGACAAAGTTGGCATGGACAATGATGTTGAAAAAGACCTCAAAAATGTCACAATTGACATTGATGATATGCTTGCAGAGACAGAAGAAAAGAGTGATGTTGAAGAGGCTATTGAAGAAGAGACAGCTCTTCCAACAGGACTTGAAGACATTGACCTGTTTGATGATTTTGCAGATTTTGATGAGTAGGAAACTTTTACAAGAAATTTAAATTGAGAGGAATGTTATGTTTGAACTTAACAATTTTGAAAAAATAAGAATTGGTATTGCTTCACCAGAAAAGATCAGAGAATGGTCTCATGGTGAGGTGACAAAACCAGAAACAATCAACTATCGTACACAAAAGCCTGAAAAAGACGGACTTTTCTGCGAAAAGATTTTTGGACCAAAAAAGGACTGGGAATGTCATTGCGGAAAGTATAAGAGAATCCGTTATCGTGGTGTTGTTTGCGACAAGTGTGGTGTTGAAGTTACCAGATCAAAGGTTCGTCGTGAAAGAATGGGGCACATTGAACTCGCTTGTCCTGTGACACACCTTTGGTATTTCAGATCTGTTCCTTCAAGAATTGGAACACTGCTTGATCTTACTCCAAAAACATTGGAGCAAGTGGTTTATTACATCAACTATATCGTTACAGATCCAAAAAACACCGATCTTGAATACAAACAAATTTTGAACGATAAAGAATATCGTGATGCGATTGACAAATATGGCTATGGTAGCTTTGATGCAAGCATGGGAGCAGAAGCAATCAAAACACTTCTGTCTCATGTTGATCTTGAAAAAGATAGCATTGCTTTGAGAGAAGAGCTCAAAACAGCAAAGGGACAGAGAAAAATTAAGGCAGCAAAAAAATTGGATGTTGTTGAAAGTTTCAGAAAGAGTGGAAACAATCCAACTTGGATGGTGCTTGATGTGATTCCTGTTATTCCACCAGATCTTCGTCCTATGGTTGCACTTGATGGTGGAAGATATGCAACAAGTGACCTCAACGATTTGTATAGAAGAGTTATCAACAGAAACAATCGTTTGAAGAAACTTATTGAACTTGGTGCACCAGACGTTATTGTTAGAAACGAAAAGAGAATGCTTCAAGAAGCAGTTGACAATTTGATTGACAATGGAAAACGTGGAAAGCCAGTTCAAGGATCAAAACAAAGAGATTTGAAATCACTTACCGCTATGCTTGGCGGAAAGCAAGGAAGATTTAGACAAAACTTGCTTGGAAAACGTGTTGACTATTCAGGACGTTCTGTTATCGTTGTTGGACCAGAACTCAAAATGTATCAATGCGGACTTCCAAAAGAAATGGCTCTTGAACTTTTCAAACCATTTATTATCAACAGACTTATTGATTTGAACGAATCAAACAATATCAAGAGTGCAAAACGTATGATTGATAGGGAAAAACCTATTGTTTGGGACGTTTTGGCTGATGTGATCAAAGATCACCCAGTGCTTTTGAACAGAGCTCCAACACTTCACAGACTTTCAGTTCAAGCTTTTGAACCAGTGCTTGTTGAAGGAAGAGCTATCAAACTTCACCCATCTGTTTGTGCAGCTTTCAATGCTGACTTTGACGGGGACCAAATGCCTGTTCATATTCCACTTTCTGTTGATGCAAAAACAGAAGCAAGAACATTGATGCTTGCATCAAACAACATCTTGAAACTTGCTGATGGTGAACCTATTGTAACTCCTGCACAGGACGTTGTGCTTGGTTGCTATTATTTGACACTTATCAGACCAGGTGCAAAGGGTGAAGGATCAATCTTTGCTTCAAAGAACGAAGTTATTTATGCTTACCAAACAAAGAATTTGGATTTGCAAGCAGAAATCACAGTTCGTCTTTCAAAGGAAGTTGATGGCAAAACTTACACAAAGAGAATCACAACTTCTGCTGGTAGAATTTTGTTTAACAATGTTGTTCCACAAAACTTGGGATATGTTGACAGAACAAATCCAGACAACATTTGCGAACTTGAAATCAACAAGCCAGTTATGAAGAAAGAACTCAAAAAACTTGTTGCTGACTGCTATGACAAGTTTGGAACAACAGAATGTTCAAAACTTGTTGACAGACTCAAAGAGTTGGGTTACAGATATTCAACTTTGGCATCTGTTTCTGTGAATATTTATGATATTCAAGAACCTGCTGAAAAAGCAGAAATTCTCAAAGAAGCAGAAGCAAAAGTTTATGAAAATGAAAAATTGCTTCGTCGTGGACTTATCACACAAGAAGAAAAAGTTAATGAAAACGTTAATATTTGGAATGATGCTGTTCAACAAGTGCAAAATGCAGTTGTAAAAGATATGGACACATTCAATCCATTTAGTTTGATGGTGCTTTCTGGTGCTCGTGGAAACAACACACAGCTCAACCAAGACTGCGGTATGATTGGTATTAAAGCGACAGCTTCTGGTATCAAAAACGACACACCAATCAAATCTTCATTTAAACAAGGTTTGACACCAATAGAATACTTCATCAACTCTCGTGGTTCCAGAAAAGGTTTGTCTGACACAGCTTTGAAGACGGCCGACTCTGGTTATTTGACGAGAAGACTTGTTGACATCGCACAAGACGTTGTCATCACAACAGAAGACTGCTTTGCTGAAAATGGCGAAAAAGTCAAAGGTGTTGTGGTTTCTGATCTTGTTGTTGATGGATTTGTTCAAGAAACTTTGGAAGAAAGAATTTATGGCCGTGTTGCTGTGAATGACATCGTAAATCCAAAGACAAAAGAAGTGATTGTTCCTGCAAACACAATGATTTCAAAGGCACAAGCTGCTGCTGTGACAAAAGCAGGCATCAAAGAAGTTGAAATCAGATCACTTATTACTTGCCGTTGCAAACATGGTGTTTGTGCAAAATGTTATGGAAGAAATCTGGCTGGGAAAGACATGGTTACACTTGGTGAAGCTGTTGGTATTATTGCAGCTCAATCAATTGGTGAACCAGGAACACAGCTTACGATGAGAACATTCCACACCGGTGGTGCTGCTGTTGCTGCCGATATTACACAAGGTCTTCCAAGAGTTGAAGAAATCTTTGAAGCAAGAAGACCAAAGGGTGAATGTTTGCTTTGTGAAGTTGCTGGAAAAGTAAAAATCAAAGAAGATGCAAAATCATATCAAATCACAATCGTAACAGGCGAAGGCGACATTGATTATGAAGCAAGAAAACCTGTTGTTTTGAAAGTTAAAAATGGTGACAATGTTGAACCAGGAACACAGCTTACAGCTGGTGCAATCAATCCTGCCGATTTGCTTGTCACAAAAGGTCTCAAAGGACTTCAACAATACTTGCTTTCAGAAGTTATCTCTGTTTATCGTGGTCAAGATGTTAAAGTTAATGACAAGCACATCGAAATCATCATCAGACAGATGCTCAAAAAAGTTAAGATTGAAGATTCTGGCGACACAAATCTTCTTACAGGAGATGTTGTTGACATTTCAAAATGTGATGAAGAAAATGAGAGAGTTTTGAAAGCTGGTGGCAGACCTGCGATTGCAAGAAGAATTTTGCTTGGAATCACAAAAGCATCTCTTTCAACAGAATCATTCCTTTCAGCATCATCCTTCCAGGAAACGTCAAGAGTTCTTACCGATGCTGCTTTGAAGGGCAAGGTGGACAACCTCATTGGTATCAAAGAAAATGTTATTATTGGAAAACTTATCCCAGCTGGAACTGGACTGAAAAAATACAGAACAGTTGTGCCTGTGAAAGTTGAACAAGAAGAAAACATTGGATAAAAAAAGAGCCTATTTTTAGGCTCTTTTTCTTTTTTGCTATTGAAATCTGTTTATTTTCATGCTATAATGCTGCCATAAGGTGAAAAAATGTCAAAAATTAGTGATTTTTTCAGTGATATAGATTTGACTCAAAGAAAGTATGATAAAACGTCTTTTGAGCTTGCAAAAGCCATATATTCCATAAATGATGGCTGCATTTTTAATGAAAAAAAATATTATCAAATCAAAGCAGATTTGTTGTGCTTGGTTGAAGATGAAAATTTCTATGCACTTGCAATATATTTGGAAAATGAAAAAAACTTTTTGATTGATGATAGATATTCAAATTATGCAAAACAACTTGAACGTGTAGAGCAAAAGACGCCAGAGCAATGGGAAGTGTTGATGGCATTGCACAGCTTGGATGAGGTTGCACCTCGCGATATTCGAGATGTTGACGGGAATCCGGTTATGGGAATATACAATGTGAGAGATTTGGTTGGTTACAAGACAATGTCTTACATCAAGTTTGATAGATACAAAGAGGCCTATGATAAAGATGCTTTTGGTCGTCTGATTTTCTGTGATGATGAATACAAACATCTAACATCAAAAGAGTGTGAAGAAATGGCGTACAAACATGTGATGAACTTCTTTAATGCGAAAGATGCACTTATGACATTGCCAAATTGCTCAAAATTTGTTGAGGCAACACAAAAAACAATGCTGGGGTATTATATGAGATACAAAAAATATAATGATCCAGCAGATTTTGCGAAATTTGTGAAATTATATAATCTTGACAATAATGGAATACTTTATAAAAAGCTTGAAGAGCTTGATTTGAAAGATATTTACATTTCCGAAGTGAAAAAAGACAGAATCATGTCAAAACATTTGAAAAAATTGATAAAAACAAAATGTGAAACCGAGGACGAAATCCGAGAGAATTTTGTGAAAAGGTGTGCATGTTTAATCACATTACACAAACCTGCGACAATTGATCAAAAACATGAAAGTTCAGACAAGTTGCAACCACAAACACTTCAACCAAACACATTAACAAGAGAAAGAGCCTAAAATTAGGCTCTTTTCTTTAATTTTAAAACAAACTGACAATTTCTCTGCCAATTTCATTTGCAAGATATATGATTGGCAAGATTTTGATTGTTGTAAGAACGGGCGTAACTTTGAAATTTTTTTGTGCCGGTGACTCTGTTATCATGCAGGTTTTGCCTTTTCGCACACAGACACCAAGAAGCACAGATTTTTCTCCTTCATAGACAACAATTTTTCCAATGTTGCCAGCAAGTTTTTCTCCATCATCAGTCAAAGACAAAACATCATATTTTTCTCTGTTTTCCTGCACTCTGTCATAAATTTCTGCTTCAAAGTTTGCATTTTCATACAAAGTCGCACCTTTGCCAGGAATGATTATTTTTTCAATGAGTAGTCTGTTTGGCAAAATTGGGTCATCAGTGTAAAAAGTGATATACAAAATTCTTTTGCCATTGCTGTCTTCATAAACGTGAGTGGTTGACAAACTGACAGAGTTTTGTGTCACACTTGGCTTGCCATTTTCAAGTTTGTCCATGATCATGCCTTCAACTCTGAAAGATTGACCAAGACCATTTTTCCCTTTGATCAAAATCTTTTCATGATTTTGTCTGCACATATTCAAAATGCGCATCATTTGTTGTGTGAAAACCATATCCACCTCTTTTTCAGTATAACACAAGGGTAAAAATATCTCAAATTACAATGTATAAATTTTGAAAAAAACATAAAATAGTTTTGATAAAATAATTTTTAATGCTATAATGCAAGTGTAAAGGAGGATATTATGAGGACAAATAAATTAGTTTCATCAATGGTAGCAACACTTACAGCACTTTTCGTAACTCTCGGATTCACAGCATTCAATGCATATGAATCAGTTCAAACAGTTATGGGCGGTGGCATTGGATCTGGTGTGCCAATCACAAATTTGTTATTGCTCTTTGCACCAATTGTAATTGCTGTGCTTGTTGTTGTGACAATTGTTTTGGCAATTGTTGGAGCAGTTAAAGCAAACCGCAACCCACAAAAGAAAGGATTGTTTGTGACAATTGCTGTTTTCCAATTGTTGCTGTTCTTGTTGATGGGAGCTTATGGCGGATATTATGGATATCTGTATGCATCATATTTTGGAATTCAATTGGTGGTATATGTGCTTGCTCCATATGTTGTCGCAGCACTTGTGCTTTTGGTTGCATTCATTCAAACATGCAGAGGAGTGAAAGGTCCAAAGCAAGTTGCAGCTGCACCTGTTGAAGTTGCAGAACAAGCACCAAGACAAAACTCACCATTTCCACCACCACCTCCACCAAGAGGATAAGAAATGAAAGAAACCTCAACTTTGTTGAGGTTTTTTATTGCATTGAAATAAAAAAAACTGACCACATCAGTCAGCTTTCTTGGTGCCGAAGGGGCGACGTGTGAAGAAAACAAGCCGGTGTGCTTGTTTTTAACCAAAGCCGAGCAAGACATTGCTCCGGAGGGAGTCATACTTCCATCAAGGCAATAAAAAAACTGACCACATCAGTCAGCTTTTTTGGTGCCGAAGGTGGGAGTCGAACCCACATGAAGTTGCCCTCGCGGGATTTTGAGTCCCGTGCGTCTGCCATTCCGCCACTTCGGCGCGTCACAAACTGCGCTTGGTGTCAGTTTGAATTTTCAAACTTCCCTTTACACTTGTTTGTTCCTTTTCCCAAAAATGGCAAGCATTTTTGGGGCCCCATATTTCAAAAGCAAGGGTATTGTATCACAAAAACTTGTTTTTTGCAAGTGATTTTGACAAAAATAAAGATATTGAAAAACTATTTTGAGTGTGATATAATCAAAATATGAGGAGGCGGACATGAAGTTGAGTGTAGATGAAATGATATCAGTCATTTTGACAGATGAAAGCGCCCAAATTTTGGATGATAAATATCGCAGAACACATGCACATGAATGGATTGATAGGCTTTATTCTGCTGATAAGAACTTTTTTGATGTGATATACAAAGTGTTTCAACAGAAAATCAATGAGAGTGTTTTTCCTATTACATACATTGGTGACAGCAGAAAAGTTTCATATTCATCAAGAGAGATGATCGAGTCCGCAGTAGATTTTGCCGGAGAGGTTTTGGGAGATTGGGCAAAAGAAAGGGTATTAAATCTGTTGCTTGATGATCATACGAAATTGTCCGTCAGAGAAACTTCGCCCATAAGAGGGAAAAATTTTCTTGGAGTTGTTAATGGAACAACAAACGTGCATGTTCAACCAACAGATAACATTTCTGGATGGATTGCGGTTGTTCATGAAATTGTTGGACATGGATTGTCGCAAAGGGCACAAGAGCAGAAACAGCTTAAAATTGATTCATTGGGAGAAATTGAAGCAATGTTTGTTGAAAGGTTATTTTTAGACTATTTGCTGCAAAAACGAGAACTCTCACAAGATGAATACAAAGTTGAAGTTGGAAGAATGTATGCAAATTGCACGACGCATGTTGATTTTATAAGACAAGAAAGAGATATTTGTGAAGTCATCAAATTGCCATTTACCAAAGAAAAACTTGCAGAGGCAATTGAAACATTCAAAGGAAGCAAAAATTTTGTTCCTCTTGTAAAGCATTTATATGATCAAGTGCATGGAAAAGATAATGCATATTATAGTTACAGATATGTTGAGGGCTTGATAGTAACAACATTGTTTTATGAAGATTACAAAAAAGATCCAGCACAAACAATTGCAAGATATCGTGAATATATGCAGAAAAGTTCTGATTACAAAGATGAAAGAAAGGCATTTAGAGATTTGCTTGGAGACGAATATGATACCAAAATCAAAACTTTGCTTTCTACTGGTGCAAAAGTTAAAGAAAACAAATAAACAGCCAAGTGCTGTTTTTTTGTTTGCTAAATAGGGCAAATTATATTATAATATTGTCATAAAGTTTGTTTAAGGTAAAGAATATGATTTTTAAGAAGTTTTTTAACAAAGACTCTGCTCGTGTGAATGCACTTGCACAAGAGTTTAATGTTTTGCCTTCAACAATGTATTTGATTTTGTCACGTGGACATTCCACAAGCAAAGAAATTGCAGATTATCTTTCAGTTGGTGAGCTTTTAAATCCATTTTTAATCAAAAATATGAAAGAGTTGTGCGATCGCATACATTTGGCAAAACAACTGGGGGACAAGGTCCTCATTTTTGGAGATTATGATGTGGACGGCATAAGCGCAACAGCAATTATGCTCAAAACACTCAAAAAAATTGGAATCAATGCTGATTTTTATCTGCCAAACAGATATGTTGATGGCTATGGTCTCACATGCGAAGTGATTGACAAGATTGAAAGGCAATTTGCGCCAGATTTGATTATAACGGTGGATTGCGGAATTTCTTGTTATAAAGAAGTGGAATATGCAAAGGAAAAGGGAATTGAAATTGCTGTGACGGATCACCATGAAATCCCTGATGTTTTGCCGGATGGAATTGTTCTCAATGCAAAAATTGAAGGACAGGAATATCCTTTCAGAGAATTGTGTGGGACTGGACTTGCTTACAAAATTAGTGAGGCATTGTTGGGACAAAAAAAAGCGGAAGAGTTTTTGCCAATCGCCGCCCTTGCCACAATTGCTGACATTGTTTCTCTCACAGGAGAAAACAGAAACATCGTGAAGAGGGGGCTACATTCATTTGAAAAGTTGCCATTTGGGCTCAAAACGCTTCTCAAAGAAAACAAAGTTTCAATTTCAAATCCAACTGCAACCGATATTGCATTTAAAATTGCACCAAAAATTAACTCTTCTGGAAGAATGGGAGATGCTGCGGATAGCTTGATGCTTTATATGAGTGAAGATCCTGTTGTTGTGAGAAAGTATATTGACAAAGTGAAAAGACATAATGCAAAAAGGCAAGAACTTTCTGCTGGAATCATGGAAGATTGTGAAAAGGCAATCAAAAAAATGGATCTTGCAAACACGAGAGTCATTTGTCTTGCTTCAAAAAAATGGGATCAAGGAATTTTGGGTATTGCCTGTGCAAGACTTGTTGAGGAGTATAACCGACCAGTGTTTTTGTTTGCACAGGTTGGAGATGAATTGCACGGAAGCGGAAGATCAATTGACGACATCAACATTCACGAATTGTTGTCTTCAATGCAGGATATTTTGGATACATTTGGTGGGCATACAATGGCCGCTGGGTTGACACTGAAAAGAAACAATTATGAAAATTTTTGTAACAGAGTCAATGCTTTTGTGTTTGAGCATGTTGACGACAAAGTGTTTATGCCAATAAAATACTATGATATTGATTTGAAGCAAGAGGAAATCACCGAAAGATTTTTGGAAGAACTCAAACTTTTGGAACCTGTTGGATGCGGAAATCCAAGGCCAAAATTTAGGATCAGTGCAGAGAGCATTGAAATCAAACCTATGAAATATAGTCCAACGCATTGTGAGGTCAAAATTGGCGATTTAAACCTTGTTTATTTCAATTTTGTAAAATCTTACGAACAAATGCGTCTTGCCCGCTATAAGTCCTTTATTTTTGAATTTCAAGGGGAAGGAAAGAATGGTGTGGTTGATGACTTTGACTCTGGGGCATTTATTGTTGATAATGCACATATTTACACATATCCAATTCAGTATGAGCAGTTGCAGTGTGACGACAACAAAGAATCAAAATTCGCTTACTATCCACAAAGTGAGTTGTTAAATTTTGTTGCCGGAACGCAAAGTCATGTGTTTGGCACAGCCTTTGTTGCATACTCGGCTTATGACTTTGTGAATTTTTCAAAAAATTATTCAAGAGACAATATTTATCACTTTGGCATTGCAAATGATGAGTGTGTTGGCTACAACAGCTTGTTGCTTTCACCAATCGGCACAGCATGGGCAAAAAATTTCAGCAAAATTGTCTTTTTGTCGCCAGTTTTGGATGATGGGTTTATTGCCAAACTTAACGAAACCACAAAGGCAGAAATTTTCGTGCCAATGTCGAAAGAATTTGATAAGCAAAGATTCTCAACACTTGATTTATCACGAGAGACTTTTGGCAAAATTTTTAAAGGTCTGACCAACAAAAATTACACAAAATATTATTCCGTGTTTGAATTATATCAAAACAAGTTTAAAGGTGTTGTTGGTTTTGACACTTTTTATGTGGCATATTTGGTATTTAAAGAATTGGGGCATATATCTGTTGATGTTGATACAATGATGGTTGTTTCAGAAAATAAAAATCAGAAAAAATTGTTGACAGAATCAACGCTTTATAATAAACTAAACTTATTGAAAAACATGATGGGAGCAAAATGAGCGAACAAGAACAAAAACAAACAATCTTAAAAAAGATTTATGATAACTTCACTCTGTCAGAAAAAGACAAAGTTTTGATTGATAAATGTGTTGTTGACACAATCAATTTGCCAAGACTTGATGCCGTTCTTGACACGATGATTGAATATAAAATGCAGACAGAAGTTTTGGTTGCATATGTTCTTTTTCAAGCATACAAAACCCAACCAGAAGAGACAAATGCTTTGGCAGAGAAGTATTTTTCGGAGGGAGAGAAAAAGCTCTACGAAACCTTTATCATTGTCAAAGATGTCAGAGCGTTCAGCAAGAGTGATGAGGCTGAAAATTTCAGAAAACTTTTTGTTGCTATCTGCCAAGATATTCGTATTGTGATTGTGAAATTTGCCACAATTCTTTTTGATATGCACTTGATTCACAATCCAATGAGTGACGCAGACAGGGATTATATCAAAGTTGTCAGTGAGGTGTTTGCACCACTCGCTGAAAGACTTGGTCTTTCGAAATTTAAATATGCGTTTGAAGATTATTGTTTTGAACTTTTGGAACCAAAAGTTTTTGAAGAACTCAAAAACAGCGTTTTGCTTCAAGCTGATGAAAATCAAAAACAAATTGACATCACAAAGCAAAGATTGCAAGCAATTTTGGATGAACTCAAAATCAAAGGAGAAATTCAATATCGTCAAAAACATTTTTCCAGCATCTACAAAAAAATCAAAGATAAAAAAATTGGACTTGATGGCATTTATGACTTGATTGCCATGAGAGTTCTGGTTGATTCTGTTGACAATTGTTATAGTGTTCTTGGAAAAGTTCACGCAATTTACAAACCACTTTCTTTCCGTGTGAAAGATTATATTGCACAACCAAAACCAAATGGTTATCAAAGTTTGCACACAACAATTATTGCAGAGAACAACAGGCCACTTGAAATTCAAATCAGAACATTTGATATGCATAAATTTGCTGAATACGGAATTGCAGCACACTGGATTTACAAAGAGAAACGTGGGCAAAACAAATTTGATGAAAAGATGACATGGTTCAGACAAATCATGGAAAATGCAGAGGACCTTTCGCCAGAAGAATTTGCAGAAACATTGAAGGTAAATTTGTATGCGGAATCAATTTTTGTGCAAACTCCAAAGGGAAAAGTGCTTGAATTTCCACAAGATGCTTCTGTTATTGACTTTGCTTATGCAATTCACACAGGAGTTGGAAACACTTGTGTTGGTGCAAAAATCAATGGAAAAATTGTGCCTATCACAACAACACTTTCAAATGGTGATGTTGTTGAAATTTTGACAAACCCAAACAGCAAAGGGCCTTCAAGAGATTGGCTCAATCATGTCAAAACTGGTGGAGCAAGACAAAGAATCAAAGCCTTCTTCAAAACCGAGCTCAAAGATGATAACATCAGAAACGGAAAGAATATTGTTGAACAAGGATTGAGAGCACGCAATATTGTTTTGACAAAAGCAGAAAAAGAAAGATATCTTGGCACAATTGCAAAGATGCTCATGTTTGAAAATGTGGATGGACTTTATGCAGAGATCGGTGCTGGGAGTCAATCTTCCGGCAGTGTCATTGGAAGAATTGTTGGACTTTACAACAAAGAGAGAATGACAGCAAACAAAAATGAAATCATCAAGGTCAAGAAAAACAAGGATGGTGTTTTGGTTGATGGTGACAGCGGACTTTTGATCAGGTTTGCTGGTTGTTGCAGTCCTATCAACGGAGATAAAATCATTGGATACATTTCAAGGGGACTTGGTGTGACAATTCACAAGGCTGATTGTCCAAATTTGAAGTATCTTGAAAAAGAAAGATTTATTGATGCCGAGTGGGAAGGTGGCAACGTTGCAAGTTGTACGGCTGTGATAAAAATTCACACCGATATCACAGGATCAGTGTTTAACACACTAAACAAAATTGCCGGAGATCTCAAAAACAAACTCAAAGGTTTTGCATTTAAAGAAATCAAAGGGGAATATGTTTTTGATGTTGCTGTTTTGATTGCAAACACAGCAGAGCTCAATGACATTATCAAAAGCTTTGAGAGAGTCAAAGAAGTTAGACGAGTTTACAGGAGTGAGTAGTGAAAATATCTTGCCAGACAGAAGATTTGGAAAAGGATATGCAAGATTTGGTCAATCTCTTTTATGAAGATTGCCCATACTCTATCACACACAATTTTTCAACAGACAAAAATGTTGTGACGAGCATCATAAAAATTGAAAACGAAAGCGATTTTGTGAAAACTTTTCAGCTTCCACAAGATGCAGATGCTTTGCAAGTGAAAAGTTTGATGAAGCGTCATTTCAAAAATCAATTGTATGAAATTTTGAGTGCGAAAACAAAAAAATCACTGCCTTGGGGTTCTCTTACTGGTGTCAGACCGACAAAATTTGCCAGAGATTTGGTTGAGAAAGGAGAGGTAAAATCTCACCTTTTGACAGAAACGTTGGTGAAAAACTATTATGTTTCAAGAGAAAAGGCAAAGCTCGCTGTGCAGATTTTGGCAAACCAAAAAGGAATCATCAGAAATGACAAATTGATTGATTTGTTTGTCAATATTCCAATTTGTCCAACAAGGTGCAATTATTGTTCGTTTATTTCAAACGAACTTTGGACGGTTAAAGACAAAGTTGAAACATATCTTGATTGTGTGATTAAAGAACTTGAAGCAATGAAACACGTGATTGCTGAAAAATCGTATATTGTGAGGACAATTTACATAGGCGGAGGCACACCGAGTGTGCTTTCAGCAAAACAACTTGAAAGATTGTTGTCAAGCATAGGATACAGCACACCAGAATTCACGGTTGAGTGTGGCAGAGCAGACACAATCACCAGAGAAAAATTGGAAGTGCTCAAAAAATATGGTGTGACGAGAATTTGCATCAACCCACAAACATTTTGTGAAAGCACATTGAAACGTATTGGAAGAAAGACAACAAACAAGCAGGTGCTTGATGCATATATGCTTGCAATGGAATATGATTTTGTTGTCAACATGGATATTATTGCTGGTCTGACTGGGGAGAGACTTGGAATTTTCAAAAGAACAATAAACACACTTTTGGAGCTTTATCCACAGAACATAACCGTCCACACTTTATCAATCAAAAATGCTGCACAAATTCGTGGCGAAGAACAAAAATTTGCATCCGAAGTGCCAAAAATGGTGGAATATGCACAAAAAACACTTCTTGCAAATGGGTATAAACCATATTATCTTTACAGACAGAAACATCAACTTGGTGGACTTGAAAATGTTGGATACTTCCGTGACAACACACAATGTATGTTCAACATTGACAGCATGGAAGATGTGTCATCAGTGATTGCAATTGGAGCTGGGGCAATTTCAAAAAGAGTGTTCAATTTGGAAAACAGAATTGAGAGAGAACCAAACTGCAAATTTATTCCAGATTACATTGACCGCATTGATGAAATGATTGAAAAGAAAGTGAAGTTTTTCTCGTAAAATTCTTTACAAAAATGTATCAGTATGCTATACTTACAAAGTCGATGAAACTTTGTCGCAGTTTTGGGAGACCTTTGACCCATCACTTCGATAAAGCAGTAAACAAAAAAATGGAGGGAAATATGACAAAAGCTGAAATCATTGCCAAATATCAACAAAGCGAAAAAGACACAGGTTCAGTTCAAGTTCAAGTTGCACTTTTGACAGAAAGAATCAATCACTTGACAGAACACTTGAAGTCACACAAAAATGACAATCATTCAAGACGTGGACTTTTGAAGATGGTTGGTAAGAGAAAAGGTTTCTTGCAATATCTGAAAGATCAAGACATTGAAGCTTACAGAAAACTTGTTGCAGAACTTGGCATTAGAGAAACGAAATAGTTTAGGGGGGAGCTGTTTTTTTGCTCCCTTTATTTTTAGAACGAGGAGAAAATTATGGAAGACAAAAAATATGTGATTAACATTGCCGGGAAAGAAGTTACATTTGAAACAGGCAAATACTGCATGCAATCAAACGGAACATGTATGGTAAGGTGTGGTGACACGGTTGTTATGGTCAACGTGACAATGTCAGATGCACCAAAACCAGGAATCGATTTCTTCCCACTTTCAGTTGAATACCAAGAAAAGATGTATTCAGTTGGAAAAATCCCAGGTGGATTCAAAAAACGTGAAGGAAAACCAAGCGACAAAGCAATTTTGGTGTCAAGATTGATTGACAGACCACTTCGTCCACTTTTCCCAAAAGGATTTTTCAATGATGTTGTTGTTGTGGCAACAGCACTTTCAATCGATCCAGATGTAAGTCCAGAACCACTTGCAATGCTTGGTTCATCATTTGCATTGTCAATTTCAGACATTCCATTCCTTGGACCAACGGGAGCAGTTGCTGTTGGACTTGTTGACGGAAAGTTTGTTATTAACCCAGATGCAGAACAAAGAGACAGAAGTGAGCTTTATCTCACGGTTAGTGGAACAGATGAAGCTGTGCTCATGATTGAAGGTGGGGCAAACGAAGTTCCAGAAGCACAATTCTTGGATGCAATTATGTTTGCACATGAAGAAATCAAGAAAATTGTGAAAGAACTCAAAAAAATCAAGGCAGAAATTGGCAAGCCTGTGAATCCAAAGGTAACTTACTACACAATCCCAGAAGATTTGGAGAAAGAAGTAAGAGCTTATGCTGACAAGAAATATGACTATGTTTTGGAAGCATTTGACAGACATGAAAGAGAAGCAAGAGAAGAAGTTGCAAAAGCTGAAATTATGGAACAT
>Ga0310786_10006618_pt1 | contig 15342 bp, 14 predicted proteins | sample AusTroGonzalo_MG_FD_203881 | JGI IMG/M metagenome (GOLD analysis project Ga0310786, IMG submission 203881) | Bovine rumen microbial communities from tropical cattle in Woodstock, Queensland, Australia - Gonzalo_03 (v2) (version 2) | ecosystem: Host-associated > Mammals > Digestive system >... | reverse complement strand
CGAAGTTTCAGAAGAATATTCTCCGGAAAATTAAAAAATACCGCGGTTTGACATGTTTTTGAAAAAGACTAAAATAATTTGTTTAAGTCGTTTCTTCTTATCAATTTGGGAGGTTTTAAATGAAAAAATTTTTGGTCGTTTTTGCTCTCCTGCTGTTAGTTCTTACAGTTTCGGCGGAGCAGAAAAATCCGTTCAAGACGGCTTCTGTCAAAAGGATCGACGGTGTCACGGCGATGGTTTCGGGACTCGACATCCGTGTCAAGGCTGATGCCGATTCTTTGAAAAAGTTCGTTAAAAACGATTTTTACAAGGCTTTCAACATCGGCAGAAATGTCGAGCCCGAGCTTCTCCGCGCTGTAAAAATCGGAGATGCTTCGATCTACAAATTCGTTCCTTTTTACAAGGGGATCAAGGTCGACGGCGTTTACACTGTCGTAACGATGAGGGACGGAAAAATCGACAGGATCAACAACGGTTTGAGCGACATCGACATCGACATCACGAAAATGATCACTGAAAAAGAGGCTCTTAAATCGGCGATGTCTGCAAGAAAAATGAAGAGCTTGCCGAAAAACTATCTTGTCGAGAAAATCATCACACGCAATTTCGGCAAGTTCGTTCCGGCTTACAAAATCAGATTTTCCCCTGTTTCGATCGCCGACAGCCGTTACCACATTGTTGACGCGCTGACCGGCAAGGTTATCAGATCAGGCCATTCGACATTCTTCGCGGAAGGCGATGACGACCCTGTAAATCCCGAAGATCCGGCAGACAGCGATACTCCTGACACCGGCGACACTGAGCCCGATCCCGTCGATACAGGCGACACAGAAGGACCGATTGAACCTCAGTTCGTCTGCAAAGGCAAAGAGACTGACAAGGCAAAGATCTGGAAGTTCAATCCTTTCATCACCCCCGAGCTTACGGAAGTCGAGCTTCCCTGGGTCGCTCCGTGGGATGACAGCGAACTTGCTCCGGAACTTGTAGGTTCGCTCATCACCGAAAAGGATAAAGAGGGGATCAGAAAGATAAAATCTTATAACTGCCCTGACGACGACACAAAAATCAATATCGATCCTAAATCATTCGGAGAAGATATTGCGGCGATCGCGGCTCAGTTCGGCATTACCGACATCAATGTCCATGCGTGCCATCCGATGCCTCTTGCCAACAAATGCGAAAAAGGCAGCTTTATTTACGACGACTGCGAAAGCGGGCACGAATTTTCGAAAGAGAACATGACACCCGAAAAGATCGACAGATGCGCCGAGATTTCGATGTATTATCACGCTTCCAAAATTTATGACTACATCCGCTCGCTTTACACTGACATCGATTCGGAGAATGAGTTTTATCTTCAGAACAACGACAAAGACAGACCGCTCAATGTCATAGCCAATTTCGTAACGCCGGATTTCAATGATATGATGGCCATGATTAACGGAACGAACGATCTTGTTCCTATGGACAACGCGTTCTTCACGCAGAGTAACTTTCTCATCTCGATGCTTCTCAAGGATTTCGATGTAAAAGGCGACCTTCTTGTTTTCGGACAGGGAACCAAGGCCGATATGGGTTATGACGGTGATGTCGTCTATCACGAATTCGGTCACGCGACGATCTACACGACAGGCATCGAAGGGCTTGAATTCCAGGATAAATACGGCCTTACAGTTGAGCCGGGTTCGCTTCACGAAGGTATGGCCGACACGTTCGCTTTCATCATGACCGACAACACCTGCACAGGCGAATACGCTTCGGAAGGTTTTATAAAGGCTGACCAGAGATACAAAACCACTATGGATGTCGAAGGTGAAGGCGACGATGCGGTTTACTGCATGAGAAGCGCCCTCAACAAGAACAAGGTCTTTGAAGATTTTGTCGGCGAAGTCCATTTCGACGGTAAACCGTTTCTTGCTTCCAACTGGGATATTTATCAGCTCATCAAAGGAAACGATACCGATACGCAGAAACACCGCGACAATATGATGAAACTTATGCTCAAAACCCTTTATCAGATAGGCGATGCGGACGTTTCGTACAAACTCTGGGCTGAAACCCTGATGGCTGAAGTCGAGAAGGATGAAAACTTCAAAGGCAAGGCAAAAGAAATCAAAAAGATTCTCGAGGAGAGAAATTTCTTTGAGGAAATCCGCGCACGCAGCCTGAACAAAAAAATCACTGATGTAATGTATATTCCGGCAGGCGAGAGTGAAAGGGAAGAAGACGAAGAAGAAGGAGAAGATATGCCGGAAGATCCGACAGGCGGCATGCTCGGCGGAGGCAGCGGAGTTCTCATTAAAGACGGCGACAAGGAAGTCCGCGTAGGTCCGGCTTACATCCAGTTCTATTATGACGTGCCGGCTGATCTGGCTGAAGATTCCATCAAAGTCAAAGTGAAGAAAATCGCGAAGAACAGTTCTGATTCGTTAGGCGACATGTTCGGGTTCGGAAGCACCGAAAATCCGAAATTGCAGGTTTATTATAGAAAAGGCGCGCCGATAGAATATTCCCTCTCCGATTCTTCGACAGCTGCTGAAGTCAAAAAAGACGGAAGTGTTTCCGGAACAGCTTCGAAAGGCTGGGTAATTCCGAAAGTCGAGAAAGGCGAAAGATACTATCTCCAGTTCGTTAACGTTACCGGAGCTGCGGCTGCTGTAAACGGAATAGAAATCGAATCCGCAAAATCGGGTGAAGAGTCCGGAACTGCCGAGGAGGACGATGACAGCGATACCGAAGCCGTTCCTGACGATGAAATGTCTTACGGTGACGATGAACCCAAAGAGGAAGGCAAAAAATCAAGCGGCTGCTCGCTTGTTCTTTAATCCCGCATGCGGCATTTTTGTGCCGAAACCGCTTTTACTGACGTTTTCTTTTAGTTTAACATCCTGAAATTAAAAAGGAATCTCTTAAATTGCCTTGACAAACGGAGAGTTTTGAGTATAATATCCGCGTTTTTGTTCTTACTTTTCGGAGGTTTTTAAATGGATCTGTTCAAACCCGGCGATCTGGCGGTTTATCCCAATTACGGTGTCGGTAAAGTTGTTTCCGTCGAATCAAGGACTATGGGTGAGTCCGAAGTTTCATGCTATGTCGTGAATATTCTTTCCGACGGTTCAAAAGTTATCGTCCCGGTCGAATCAGCCGAGCAGATGGGGCTTCGGAGCCTTATAGATGCCGAAGTCGCGAAGGAAGTCTACAGCTGTTTCAAGTTCAGAAATCTCGATCTTTTGAAGATGAACTGGAACAAACGCTACAGATTTCTTCAGGAAAAAATGAAAAGCGGAAAGGTCACCGATGTCGCGACCGTTATTTCCGATCTGATGTTCCTGAAGAGAAAAAAAGGTTTGAGCTACGGCGAGGAGCGGCTTTTAAACGACGCGGAAAATATTCTTGCCACCGAACTTTCGATCTCCGAAAATCTTCCGAAAGAGGAGATCGTCAACAAGATCCACAACAGTTTCAAAACAAAATCCGGATCATAGATGATTTCTGTTTCTCCCGACACATTGGTTACAGGGATTGACAGATGGTTTCTCGAAAAACTGCTTGATTCCGGTTTTTTCTGGTTTGCTTCTCCTTTTGAACACTCGGGATCGCTGGGTTTTATCACGCCGGACAAAGATGCGCCGGTGAAGCTTCCGGTAACGCTTGTCGTCGATTTGAGCGAAACCGAAAGGGAAAAAATTTTGTCGTTCGATCCTGCTAAAACAGTTTTTTATTCTGAGGAATGGCGTGAAAACGCGTCTTTTGTTGCGTCATTCGTAAAAAATATCGTGAATTTTCGTGAAGGGAAGCCCGATTTTGTCAAAAAAGACTACAAAATCACTTCTTTATAAAATTATTTGTGTTCGACAGCTTTTGTATAGAACGGATAGACCGAAGGATCGTTGATAACTTTTTCATATTCGGCAAGACCTTTGAGAGTTGCATTAAAAAACGCGGTCATGAGTCCGCCGGTGTAGGTGATGAACATCGATTTCATCCCGTCGTCGCTGCTTCCGGCACATAACGAACAGTATTTACCGCAGGCTTTTACATCTTCAGGATCGACCATGTCGGCGTGACCTACGCCTGCCGCGATTATGTGGTGGCTCGGAGAGGGATAGGACGCGTAAAAATTCACGCTGTTGTCACCTTCAGGAGCGCATGCAGCCGTATTGCCTCCGAGACTGTTTTTCGGACCTTTTTCGGTTCCCAAAAACATCGATTCGCCTGTAAACATTACAGGTTCGTAAAGACTTTCAGGGTCGTCGTCGCCGATAAAACCGCTGAACGGCGGTTCGGAATCAACGGGGTCGACGCCAAAGAAACTTTTTGCGATTGTTGGATCGGAATTAAGAATGCGGTTGGTAACTTTTCCGCCGCGGCTGTGCCCCGAAAGGCCTAAATTTTCGAAATCAGGCGTGACTGCAACGTAATTATCAAGGTTTCCTTTGAGCCAGTTGATAAAAGTTATTATTTTTTCAGCTTCTTTAATAGTCGTATCACCATTAGCCATTTTGTGCTCGGACTGGCTTGAAACGACAATGAATCCGTGAGATGCAAGGTGCATCAGAAAATGGTCGTAGTAGCTGATTTTATACATGAATCCGTGCAGAAAGTGAACGACGGGGATCTGGCCTTCGGCATCTATCGGCTCATAGACTCTGAACAGTCGCGGCGAGCCGTTGTCTCCGGCATTGACATCAAATACATTCACATAATATTCGCCGTAGCAGAAAAGCGGATCGTTGGTGCATTTTTCTGCCGGATCGATGTCCGGAATTTCGGAATCGGGAAGTTCAGTTTCTTCATCGTCCGGAAGATCTTCGTCGTTATGTTCTGTTCCGTCAGCATTACCTGCGTCATCATCCGGCTGCTGCTCCGAATCGGCCGGATTGCCTGTGTCGGGATCGGTATCGTCGATTTCTTCCGTCGCTGTATCGCCGTCGGTTTTTTCTGCCGGCTGAAGTTTATTTGTGCTTGAATTGCTGCATCCGAACACGAACAAGGCTAATAAAAGTAAAAACATAACATTTTTCTTCATTTTTCCCTCCATCGAGAAACACTGTTAAAAAGTTAAGTCAAAGCAGTTTAAAGTCAAGAAAAGACAAGGCTTTAGCAGTCGTTTCGCCGCGCTGCCCTTGTTTGTCGAAATATCGAAATCTCGAAATTTCGAAATATCGAGAAACGGCACAATAAAACTTGCATTAAATTAAGAAAAGAATAAAAAAATCCGGCTTTAAGTCATGTTGACAATTTTTGGGGGAGGAGAGCTTGAATTTCAAGACTTTTAAAATCGGCGGCGTTCATCCGCCGGAGAACAAAATAAGCGCGGGAACACCCATCGAGGCGGTCGAGCTTCCGAAACGGGTGATGATCCCGCTTTCACAGCACATCGGCGCACCGGCAGTGCCTGTTGTGAAGAAAGGCGACAAGGTAAAAGTCGGAACGCTTATCGGCGAGGCAGGCGGTTTTGTCTCGGTAAACATCCATTCTTCGGTAAGCGGAACGGTTTTCGCGGTTGACACGATCAAAGATCCGGCAGGATTCGCTGTTAAAGCTGTCATCATCGATGTCGACGAGGCTGACGAGTGGGAGGAAAGCATCATCAGAACTCCCGAACTTATCCGCGAGATCACGGCAACTCCGGAAGAAATCGTCGCTACGATGAAGTCTGCGGGCATCGTCGGAATGGGCGGTGCGTGCTTCCCGACCCATGTCAAATACACGATTCCGGAAGGCAAAAAAGCCGACACGCTCATCATCAACGCGGTCGAGTGCGAGCCTTACCTCACGGCTGACCACAGAGTTATGCTCGAAAGGACGGAAGAAATCTTTGTCGGTGTCGAAGTTATGAAAAAAGCGCTCAAAATCGACACCGCCGTCATCGGGATCGAGGCAAACAAGCCCGACGCGATCGAAAAAATGACGAAGGCTGCCGCAAATTTCCCGGGAACGACAGTCCAGCCGCTCATGCTGAAATATCCGCAGGGTGCCGAAAAACAGCTTATCAAGGCTATCCGCAACCGCGAAGTTCCCTCAGGCAAGCTTCCGCTTGATGTCGGCTGTGTTGTTGACAACGTCGGAAGTGCTCTTGCAATCTACGAAGCAGTCCAGAAACACAAACCGCTTTTCGAAAGAGTTGTCACTGTCACGGGCAAAAAACTCGCGAAACCTGCCAACTACCTTGTCAGAATAGGCATTCCGGCGAGCGTTCTCATTGAAAAATCGGGCGGGATCCCTGAAGGGACCGCAAAAATAATTTCGGGCGGCCCGATGATGGGAAAAGCTGCTGTTTCAGCCGAATTCCCCGTCACGAAAGGGACAAGCGGCGTTCTTCTGCTTGATGCGAGCGAGGCGAAAAGGCACGAAGTCCAGAACTGCATCCGCTGTGCAAAATGTGTCGCGGCGTGTCCGATGGGACTTGAGCCTTTCCTTTACGAAAAACTTTCCGAAAAAGGAAGATGGGACGAGCTCGACGCCCTCAACGTCACTGACTGCATCGAGTGCGGCTGCTGCAGCTACACCTGCCCGAGTGCACGTCCTCTGCTTGACTACATCAGGCTCGCGAAGGCGAATGTCGGAAGAATAAGAAGAGAAAGAGCAGCAAAAAAATAGGAGTGAAAAATGGATAATTTAAAAGTTTCGCTTTCCCCGCACGAGAAAGGGCGGTTCACAACGAACAAAATCATGTGGCTGGTCTGCGCTGCGATGCTGCCGGCTCTCGTTTCGGCTCTTTTCAATTTCGGAATAAGAGCTCTGGTCGTTGTCGTTGCGTCGCTTGTTTTCTGCGTAGGACTTGAATACCTGATTCAGAAGTTCGTTCTGAAAACAAAAGTCACTGTCTGCGACGGTTCGGCCGCTGTAACTGGGCTTCTTCTCGCCTTCAACATGCCGAGCTCGATCCCGCTCTGGCAGCTTTTTATCGGTGCTCTGGTCGCTATCGGCATCGCGAAAATGGCTTTCGGCGGACTTGGCAAAAACCCGTTCAATCCGGCACTTGTCGGCAGGGCTTTCCTTCTTATCAGCTTCCCTGTCACGATGACGACATGGCCGGTTCCGGGCGCGACAAGATTCGTATGGAATATCGACGCTATGACAGCAGCGACTCCGCTCGGCAACATCAAACTTCACGCTTTCGAGAAACTTCCCGACTACTGGGATCTTTTCATCGGAACGGTCGGCGGTTCGCTCGGCGAGACAAGTGCCCTTGCGATCCTTCTGGGCGGACTTTTTCTGATGTATAAAAAAATCATTTCTTGGCATATTCCGGTATTTTTCCTTGCGACGATCTTTGTTTTCACAGGGATCGCATGGCTTATAAACCCGGAGCAGTTCGTAAATCCGCTTTATCACATTCTTGGCGGCGGCGTTATGCTGGGAGCTTTCTTCATGCTGACTGACATGGTCACAAGCCCGATGAATCCGAAGGGACAGATCGTTTTCGCGGTCGGTGCCGGCATAATCTGTTCGTGCATCAGGCTTTTCGGCGCATATCCCGAAGGCTGCATGTTCTCGATCCTCATCATGAACGCGTTTGTTCCTCTCATCGACAAATACATCAAGCCGAAGAGGTTCGGAAAGGAGGTGAACTATGTCGGATAAGAAGAAAAAACTCGAAAGCACCTTCCTCAACATGTTCCTCGTGCTGCTCGCGATCTCGCTTGTCAGTGCGCTTGCGATAGGTTTTACCTACACAAAAACGAAGCCGGCGGCTGAAGCGATCCAGAAAGCAAATTTCGAAAAAGCGATAAAGCAGGTCGTTCCGGAATTCGACAAACTCAGCGAGAAAAAAGAAGTCGATGAGTGCGTTCTCTACACCGCATACAAAGGCGAAGCAGTGGCCGGAACAGCAGTCGAGACCGTTTCCCACAAAGGTTTTGGCGGTGACGTTCAGCTTCTTGTCGGTTTTGATGCCGAAGGAAAGATCCACAACACGGCGGTCCTTTCGATCAAGGAAACTCCTGGACTCGGCAGCAACATGACGAATCCTAAGTTCAAAGATCAGGTAAACGGCAAAAATCCGGCTGAATTCAAGCTTTCCGTCAAAAAGGACGGCGGCGATGTCGATGCGATAACTGCGGCGACGATTTCTTCAAGAGCTTTTCTTGACGCTATCGGCAAGGCGGTCGAAGCCTACAAAAAAGGCAGTAATTAGGAGGCAAAAATGAGAGTATGGAATGAATTTATAAAAGGTTTCATCAAGGAAAACCCCACTTTTGTCCTTCTTCTCGGTATGTGCCCGACTTTGGGAACCACGACGAGCGCAATCAACGGCATGAGCATGGGTTTGGCGGCGACAGTCGTTCTCATCTGCTCCAATGCCGTAATTTCACTGCTCAAAAACGTCATTCCCGACAAAGTCAGGATCCCGGGATTCATCGTTGTAATTGCAAGTTTCGTTACGGTCGTAGACCTTTCGATGCAGGCATATCTCCCCGATTTGTATGAAACTCTGGGACTTTTCATCCCGCTTATCGTCGTAAACTGCATCATTTTGGGCCGCGCCGAGGCTTTCGCTTCGAAAAACGGCGTTCTCCTTTCGATTGCGGACGGTCTCGGGATCGGTCTCGGTTTCACGATGTCGCTCACGATTTTGGGTTCGGTAAGAGAGATTTTGGGCAACGGCTCTGTTTTCGGATTTCAGTTTATCCCCGAAAACATTGACAAAGTCCTTCTTTTCATAATGCCGCCCGGAGCTTTCATAGCCCTTGGTTTCCTGATCGCACTCGTAAACCACATCAAAAACAGAAAAGCAGCGTAGGAGGGGAAAATGACCGGATATATTCTTGTTTTCATCAGCGCGATCCTCGTAAACAACATCGTTTTCGCGCAGTTTTTGGGGATATGCCCCTTCCTCGGCGTTTCGAACAAAGTTTCGACTTCGGTCGGAATGGGTGCTGCGGTCCTTTTCGTCATGACACTCGCTACGACAGTAACCTGGCTGCTTTACAACCTTGTTCTGATCCCGCTCAATATCGCTTTCATGCAGACGGTAGCATACATCCTTGTCATCGCTGCACTTGTGCAAATGGTTGAAATTATTCTGAAAAAAGTTTCGCAGCCGCTTTACCAGGCTCTCGGCGTATTTCTTCCGCTCATCACGACGAACTGCGCCGTTCTTGGTGTCGCGATACTCGTAACACAGAAAAACTACAACCTTCTTCAGAGCGTAGTTTACACCATCGCGACCGCTCTCGGCTTCTTCCTTGCACTCGTAATTTTTGCCGGAATCAGGGAACGCCTTGAGCTTTACGAAATTCCCGAAGCGATGAAAGGCGCACCGATCGCACTTGTCACAGCAGGTCTTCTCGCACTTGCGTTCATGGGTTTCACCGGACTCATCGCGGTGCCGTGGTAAACTAAAAATTATGAGAGGACAGATTTTTAAATGGAATCCTGCTGCGGTTGTGGTTGTGTTTTGATTGGTTTGGCGATTCTCGCGGTTTTGGGAATTGTTGGGCTAATTGTATTTTTGATTTTCTTTTAAGCCATTAAATTACTGAAAACATTCACATTTTAGGAGAATATTTTGAAACTCATAACTTCTTTTCTGCGCAGGATCGAAAAGCCCGGGCGTTATTTTGCCCCGTTTATCGAGCCTGTAAAGGTGAAAACTGACCCAGACAAGCCGAAAGTTCTGATACTTTTTCCCGATCTTTTCGAGATGGCGCAGAGCCACACAGGGGTGAAGATCCTCTATTCGCTCTTTAATCGCCGCGGATTTCTTGTCGATTTCGGTTTTTCGCCGCAGAAGGATGTGTTTGAGGAGGCAAAGGCGAGCGGCGGGCTCACTTCGATGATGCACGGGGTGAATTACCGTGATTTTGATGTCATTGCGGTTTCGTTCCAGTATCAGCTGCAATACCCTGATTTTCTTAAGATCATGGATATCGCGGGTATTCCGATCCATTCAAAAGACAGAATAAATTCAAGTGATTATCCTATAATCTGGTCGGGCGGCCCTGTCATGTGCAACCCGGAACCGATGGGAGATTTCATCGACGCGGTCTCTATCGGCGAGTTTGAGCCTTATGCCGAAGAATTTATGGATATACTTGAAAATATTAAGGAAAAACAGGCACGAATCGAGGCTTTTTCCAAAATTCCGGCAATCTATATTCCGTCGAAACACAATGAAAACGCTGTCAAAATCAATCCTGACGGCTCGCTTTCTGGCTTTGAGGCGAGAAGAGCTATACTAAAGGATCTCAACTACGATCCCGACTCACTTTTTGACGCTCCGATATTTGCGATGAGGACGATCCACGACCGCTTCACGATCGAAATAATGCGAGGCTGCACTCGCGGCTGCAGATTTTGCATGGCGGGTATGTTCTACCGCCCGCACAGAGAGAAAAGTGCTGAAAATATTTGTGAAATTCTTGACAGAGTAGTCCGCACATCAGGTTACGACGAAGCTGGTTTCCTCTCGCTTTCGGCTGCCGACCACAGCGAAATAGAGGATATTTTAGTCCGCTCATACAGCCGTTACAGCCGCCGGATCTCGGTTTCTCTGCCGAGCCTCAGGACCGAGACGATCACTCCGAAAATCACCCACGCGATAAGAAAAGGGCGCAAAGTCGGCTTCACTCTCGCGGTCGAATCGGGAAGCGACAGGCTGCGCAAAATGATAAACAAGGGCAACAGCGTGGAAGATCTGCTGAATGCCCTCAACACGATATTTTCAAACGGCTGGCAGGCGGTCAAACTCTACTTTATGCTCGGCCTTCCGCATGAAGAGGAAGAGGATCTTTTTGAGACGGTAGAACTCGTCAAAAAAATGTGCAACTATGTGAAAAGATTCGGTAAAAAGGCAATGATAAGCGCAAGTTTCTCGACTTTTGTGCCGCAGCCTTTCACCCCTTTTCAGTGGGAAAAAATGTCGAGTCCTGCCGAGATCAAAGCAAAGCAGAAAATCATAATCGAAAACCTCCGCGGCATAAGAAATCTGAAACTCGCATGGCACGATCAGGAAATCAGCACAGTCGAAGGATACCTCAGCCGCTCCGGACGTGAATACGGCAAAGTCATTGAATTTGTTGCGAAAAATATGAATGGCCTGCAGACGGAAGACGAAAGTTTCGATCCTGCTCTCTGGGATGAGGGTTTGGCTTATGCAGGGATCGACCCCGAAAGCACTTACCTTGAAAAACCGCTGGATAAACCTCTTCCCTACGAGCATATCGACCTTAGGATCGACCGCAGATTTCTTTTGAAAGAGCGCGAAAAAGCGTTCAATTTTCAGGAAACGCCCGACTGCGCGAAAACCGGGATCTGCAACAAGTGCGGCGCGTGCGACTTCAAGGAGATCAGGCCGCTGAAATTCACCGGAAAGGCGCTTGACGGGAACGAGACCTTTGAAATTTCGGAAAAAAGCAATAAAAACAATTCTTTTCCATACATTTTCTCGCTTTCGAAACACGGAAATTCGATAAGTGTAGGGCACCTTGACCTTGTTTCATTTCTCTTCAAAGCCCTCACTCTGAGCGATCTCAAGATCCTCTATTCCGACGGTTTTCACCCCATGCCGCGTTTCAATTTAGCGTTTCCGGCACCGGTCGGAGTCGAAGTTGACGAGGAATTCGGCACAGTCTGGCTCACCGAGGAAGTCAATGAAGCGGAAACTCTTGGGAAACTTAACTCTATCCTCGAAAATTCCGGAATAAAATTCCTTACTTTTGCCTTCTGCGACCGCGAAAAGATCAAAAAAGCGGAAAAGATCCTCCGCACCATTCCTTCAAGCACATACCGCGTGAAATTTTTCGAAAAATCAGACTACGATTCGGCAAAAGAAATTCTGGAAGTCATTGATTTTAATGACGAAACTCTTGAAATGACGATCCGCCATTACACAGAGCTCGGAAGCGTAATGAAAAAATTCGATAGCTTCACCGGCGAATACCACATAATCAAAAACGGTTACCGCAAGGAACTTGCCGAATACGACACGGAAGGATTGCTCAAAGAAACCGGAATCCTGGAATGATATTCCGAAATTCGTTTTTTTTGCATTATAAGATCAAATTATTACACTTCTATTGTGTTTAGGCTGTGCGGAAAAAGGTCCGCCGGCAGTTTTTAAGGGTTTTTATATGAAAAAAATTCTTTTTCTTTCCAATACCGCGAATTTTTCGAAGTTCAATCTTCCGTATATGCGCTGGTTCAGGGAGCAGGGCTGGCAGGTCGACTACTGTTCTGCTGGAGAAGAGACAGTGCCCGACTGCGACAACCAGTACTCGATAAACATTGCAAGGTCGCCTTTCAGCCTGAAAAATCTGCGCGCATACAGTGAACTCAAGAAACTTCTGCTTGAAAATGAATACGATATTCTTCACTGTCATACGCCGATGGGCGGTGTTCTTGGAAGACTTGCGGCATCAGGTCTTCGGAAAAAGCACAAAATCAGGGTGATTTACACGGCTCACGGTTTTCATTTTTATAAGGGTGCGCCGCTTTTCAACTGGCTGTTCTACTATCCTGTAGAGCGGCAGCTCGCCCGCAAAACCGATCTTCTGATAACGATAAACAAAGAAGATTTCAAACGGGCGGAGAATTTCAGGGCTGGAAAAGTTATTTATGTTCCCGGTGTCGGAGTCGACATCGACAAACTGGGGCAAACCACATGCGGCAGGGAAGCAAAACGGGCGGAGCTTGGTGTTCAAGAGTCTGATTTTATTATTCTTTCTGTCGGGGAACTTATCAAGCGCAAAAATCATATCCTTACTCTTGAAGCACTTGCTATGCTGAAGAAAAAATGCGGGCTGAACGGTATTCAGTTTCTTATATGCGGCAGCGGAATTCTTGAAAAAACGCTGAAAGAAAAGGCGGAAAGTCTCGGTATTGCCGATCATGTCCGTTTTTTGGGTTACAGGAAAGACATCGGTGAACTCTGCGCAGCATCCGATCTTTTTGTTTTTATGTCTCTTCAGGAAGGTCTGCCTGTCGCGCTGATGGAGGCAATGGCGTGCGGTGTTCCGGTGGTCTGTTCGGAAATCCGCGGCAACACCGATCTTGTAGAAAACGGAAAAAGCGGCGAGATCGTCGAAAGCAGGCCGCAGGATCTTGCCGATGCCATACTTAAACTGAAAAACGACCGTGCGCTCCGCGATTTTTATGCGCAGAACGCGGCTGCTGCGGTCAGGCGTTTTGATCTGGCTTTGGTCGAGCCCGAAATGCAGGCGGCCTATCTCGGTGAAATCGCGGAAACTGAAAAATCCGCCATCTAATAATCATCCTTTAAGGCCGGCAGCTTGTTTTTTTAGCAAACAGATTCATATTTCCCTGCATTATCAACTTTTTTGCGGGGGAAAAATGACAACAGTCGATCCTATCAGAAAGAAAGAGGATATTTCCAAAATCAAATCCGTTCTTATGCAGAGTAGTTACCGCGACTATCTGTTTTTCGAGGTCGGGATAAACACTGGTTTAAGGATTTCGGACATTCTGAGCCTGAAAGTTTCCGATGTGAAAGGGAAGTATCGCATTGAACTTAAGGAGCGTAAAACAGGAAAACTGAAAAAATTCAGGATAAACAGCATCCTGAAATCGGAGCTCGAGGAGTACACAAAGTCAAAAAACGAAAATGACTGGCTTTTCGGCAGTTTCAAAACGGACGGCAATCCGCTTGAAAGAACTCGCGCTTACTGCATTTTAAACCGGGCGGCGAAAGCGGCCGGACTCAAAATGAAGATAGGAACGCACACGATGCGCAAGACATTCGGCTTCCATTTTTATCGTCAGACCAAGGATATCGCCCTGCTTCAGGTGCTGTTCAACCACTCGTCGCCGGATGTGACGCTGCGTTATATCGGCATAAACCAGAATATTCTTGATGAAGCCATGGAAAAATTTGTTTTGTGAGCGGATACAAAAAAACCCCGCCGGAGCGGGGTTTGAAAAATCGGAATCGAGTTCAGATTATTCGCCGTGATTCAAGCCGAAACCTCTGTCCATGCAAGCCTGTGCCCAGTCTGTCGGAACGGTGTTTTCTTTGATTTCTGCAGCATAAGCGATATCGTCGTCGCCAAGTTCACACGGGAAAACATTTGTGGTTGCAACATGTGTTCTGAAACCATAGTAGGAACCGCATGCGAATTCCGGCCATGTGTCATCATCCATGGTTTTTTCTTCGCCAGGACAATCAGCAGCGGAAGCAGCGAATTTGCTGGAGCTGGTTTTGAAACCGATCGATCTAAGGTCTTCTGCCCAGTAGTTGTCAGAATGGTTGTTAGCGTCCTCTCTCCAGAGAATCTGCATCTTTACGATCTCTTTAAGGTTGGTAGCAACCTCAGAGGTTCTCGATTTTTTCGTGTAGTCGCTGTACATAGGAATAGCAACTGCTGCAAGAATACCGATGATTGCGATAACAATCATGAGCTCGATAAGTGTGAATCCTTTTTTCATCTTTCTCTCCTTTTGATGAAATTAATAAAATAACGTCGTCTGACTATCAAACAACATTTTACACATTTTGTTAAGCAAAAAGCGTGCCAAAATTATTCTCCGGAACCATGCTGGAAAACAAAATCGCTGTTCATGCAGCCTGCAAGATATTCCGGATTCAAATTCATTACGATTATTCCGGAAGCCCAAGCGAAGTTGCCTATACCGTTTTCAGTGCAACTCATTGTTTCCGGATTGTCGGTCGAATAAGCATAATATTTGCTGCATGTGTAGATATTTGTGCTGTCATTTTCGGTGCTTGTTGAATTAAAACAGCCGTTTGGAGTTGATGCGAAAGTCCCCTTGCTCGTTTTAAAACCGATTGACTTTAAGCCTGTCGCGAATCTTCCTGAACTGCCGGGATATTCCCGGTAAATAAACTGGAATTTGACAATATCTTTAAGAATTATCGGCACTTCAGAAGCTTTGGCTTTGGTGGTGTAATTGGAATACATCGGAATAGCAATAGTCGCCAGAATACCCATCAGAGCAATAACAATCATAAGTTCAATCAATGTAAAAGCACGTGAAATCATTTGAAAATCCATTAAACAAACAACAAAAAACACTAATGATATGCAAATTTTATGCCAACTATTGCACTCAACAAAATGTGTAGATTGTTGTTTGATAGTCAGACGACATTTTTATTATGGAAAGATTCGTGCTGTAGACACATCGTGGTTGTCTGAGACGCCATGATATGACGTCTCTACCGTAAAATCGTGAATTATTTCGGGACGATACCGGCTCTTCCCGCCGATTCGTACCAGGTGAAGTTGTCGAGAAGGACCATGCTGTCAAGAGCGTGGTCGTTTGTATCCCAGAGTGCAAGTCTGAGTTTGAAATCCTCTTTCGGAACGATGTTTCCGCGGACTGTGAGCCAGCCTGTCGCGCCGTGTGCATCCTGCA
>Ga0310786_10006617_pt1 | contig 15342 bp, 13 predicted proteins | sample AusTroGonzalo_MG_FD_203881 | JGI IMG/M metagenome (GOLD analysis project Ga0310786, IMG submission 203881) | Bovine rumen microbial communities from tropical cattle in Woodstock, Queensland, Australia - Gonzalo_03 (v2) (version 2) | ecosystem: Host-associated > Mammals > Digestive system >... | reverse complement strand
CGTGCACAAGGTGATTTGAGCGAAAACGCAGAATATCATGCCGCCAAGGAGCGCCTCGCCGCTATCGATAACATCGAAATGCCGAAGCTCCAGGACCAGCTCGCCCGTGCCCAGGTGATTGCTTTTGACGCAAATTCCGACACCATCAAGTTCGGCGCTACCGTTACGGCCAAGAACCTGAAGACCAAGCGCGACATCGTCTACCAGCTCGTTTCTCCCGAAGAAGCCGACGCCCTCAACGGCAAGATCAGCTTCAAGAGCCCGATCGGTGCAGAACTCATGGGCAAGAAGCGCGGTGACGAAATTGAAGTCAAGACCCCGAAGGGCGTCAACAAGTTCCAGATCATCGACTTCAAGTAATCCGGCATTGGATAATCCATGTTCGTAACGCTAATCGGCAAAGACCAGTTCAGCAAGGACAAGAGGATCGAAAAATTCCTGTCCGAGACTCTTGGCGACCGGATTTCTGATCCGATGGCCAAGCAGGTGCTATACGCCACCGATACAAACATCGCCTCCATCTCCGATGTCATCATCGAAGCGTGCGATTCCGTGTCGATGTTCTCGCCAGAACAGGTCATCGTCGTCCGTAAAGCCGAAGCCATGAAGTCCGACGACCTCAAGGCTCTAGCCAAATGGCTCCCCCACGCGGCAAGCGGCAAACTGCTCTTTGACTTTGAAACGCTCCTCGCCTCCAGCGAACTCTACAAGGCGCTTTCGAAAGTCGGAAAAATCGAAAAGTACGACGTGCCGAAGCAGTACGAAATGGCAGACTGGATATCTGCCGTGGTCCCGACACACTTCAACAAGGCCATTGAACCCGCAGCGGCTCAATACCTTGCCGAAGCCTTGGGCAACGACACAAAGCTCGTGTGCGAAGAAGTCGATAAAATTCTCCTTTACGCTCCGGATTGCAAAAAGATTACCATCGATCTCGTGAAGACGATGGTCGTCTCGCAGCGTGACATCCCGACCTACGAAATCGAAGGGTTCTTCGGGATGCAAGATGCCAAAGCCTACGTCCAGAAGCTCAACGAGCTTTTGAACAGCGGCGTCGACGCCATCCGCATTTCCAACACGCTCTACAGCTATGCGCTTTCGCTCTTGAACTATGCTTCGCTTACCGCAAAGGGCGTTTCGCCCGAAGAAGCGGCCAAGAAGATAGGCAAGAACTACTACATGTTCGTCAAGAAGGGTCAGGCCGCCGAATGCTGCCGTCGCTGGCGCAAGCCGCTATTGATCCGCGTGCTCCGTCGCCTCGCCGACCTCAACTACGAAATGAAAAGTGGCAAGTGCCCCACCCGCATGAGCCAGGAACTCGCGCTCGCCGCACTCGTCGTGCGATAACCCCCATTATCCTCTAAATTTAGCGCTCGTCCCGGACTCAGTTCCGAAACAGCAAAAAACAAAGCCCTGGGTAAAACCCAGGGCTTCGCATTTTTATTGATCCCGGCATAGAAGCCGGGATGACAAGTTCAACAATTACTGATTCCAGTCGTCGTGAGTGTTTTCCGGAACCGGAGCTTCCGGAGTTTCACCCGTCACCACCGGAGATTCCATAATCTTGTCATCGACCGGCTTGAGTTCCGGAGCGGCAACACCGGAAATTTCTTCGGACTTTTCAGAGATATCGACATTGCCGATGTAATTGCGAATGATACGCGGCGTCACAAAGATCACGAGATCCTTCTTCGTGATGGACTTGCGGGTATACTTGAAGAGGTTACCCAAAAGCGGAATGTCCTTGAGGAACGGAATACCGCTTTCGCTTTCCGTATTTTCATTACGGGTAAGGCCACCGATCACGACCGTTTCACCGTCAGCCACGACCACCTTGGTCTTTGCTTCCTGGGTCGAAATCACGACTTCGCCCTTTTCGTCATAGCCGTAAGAGTTGTTTTCCGGATGGAGGTCGAGCAAGATGCGGTTATCGCCAGAAACATGCGGCGTAACAGTCAGCTTGATACCCGTTTCCACCATCTTGGTCGAAGATTCACCGCTATCGTCAATCACGCGGATGGAAACCTTGTCACCCATGAACACCTGAGCTTCGGTATTGTCGAGCGTAGAAACCTGCGGAGAAGCAAGCACTTCCGTAGAAGCATCACCCATCAAGTTCGAAATGGCAATCTGGAGGTTGTTGTCGAGGAGACTTGCCGTAATGGCCGTATTAGCCTTACCCACAGCCGGAGAAGTTCCGTTCGGGAAAGACTGGATTGCTCCACTGATTCGGCTAGAACCCGCCGTAGCACCCGTTGCAGCAGCGGCCGTACCCGGCGTAAGCGTTGCAGACCCCATAGCAGCCGTCCAGTCCACACCGAGTTCACGAGCGAGTTCGCTGTTCACGACCACAAGCTTTGCCGTGATCATGATCTGGAGCGTTTCGACGTCGAGTTCGGTAAGGGCGTTGCCCATCTGTTCGATACGGCTTTCAGTATCGTAGACGATGATGGAGTTCGTGCGTTCCACGACAGAGATCTTGCCGCGGTTCGACTTCATATTTTCGAGAACCTTCACGAGTTCATCGGCCTTGGCATGATGCACCTGGAAGTTCTTACGAACCAGAGGCGCCGTCTGTTCGGCCTGATTCTCTTCATCAGCAATCTTCTTCTGCTTGGCCTGGTAAGTGCTCAAGCGCTGGATGGAAATATACTTGTCCTGAATCACCCACGTGAGGTCATTCATGTTACAAATAATGTCCAAAGTTTCCTGCCAGGTCTTCTTGGTCACACGCAAGCTGATTTTGCCCTTGACATCCGGGGCTATCAAAATGTCCACGCCGGCAATCACGGAAACGGAACGGAAAATTGCATCGTAGTCCATGTTGACGAAGTTAAAGTCATATAGCTTCTTATTCGGAGCAACCGTACCTTCGGCAGGTGCAGCCCAGGAGGTTGCAAAGCTTGCCACCATAATAAGAATCGTCAGAATTTTAGTCAGCTTTTTCACTTTTGACCCCCAAATTTATCGGGAAGACCCATAGAGTAGCGACGGCTCACCCCGAATTCCTGAATCAAGAAGAGCACATCAGTTTGTGTAATTTTAAGAACTTTTCCGTTCATGATCTTATCGCCTTCTTTAATCGTATAAGACACGCCCGAATTTTTGGAGTCCACAAGGATAGCCACCGGCTCCTCGGATTCCCAAATAATACCCACCAGTTCCACCTGGTCGATGTTGATACCTTCTTCGACAAGGCCCTTGATTTCGACAAACGGATCACGGCGGCCAAACGAACTATAAGTCACTCGGTCTTCGTAAAGTTCATCAAGAGCGCTTCCACCCGGTTTCATACCCTGCGTGAGCTTTTCACCGCGTTCCTGGTCCACCTTCTTGAGGCGTTCCATCTGCACTGCAGAAAGTTCGTCGGAGAAGCTTACAGCACGTCTATTCACGTAACCGATCTTGTTGCCAATCTGAACCTTGCGATAAAGCCCGATCAGATCCATATTCACGAGGCGGTCACCAAACACGACACGCTGCATGACCTGGGACTTTTCGTTCGGGGCGGCATAGAATTCCGTTTCGTCGGCAACAACAATGAGTTCACGAAGCACCGGACGTAAATGGAACGTCTGGGAGCTAGCCACGACCTTCTTACTGTCCTTTTCGTATGTCTTGACGAATTCCGAGAATTCCGGAACGGCATCCGGAGACTTCATCCAGTCACGGACGTAAATGCCGTTCGGACGGGCACTCCAGAAGACAAAGCCATCGCGACGCACCGCATTTTCGGAGGTCTGCAAAATCAAGGCGCCATCCTGCACCAAGATGACCGGCTTTGCGCCCACGGCAAGCTGGATGTTAAGACCGTTTGCATCCCAGAACACAGACTTCACAAGAGCCCCCGTATTCACCTTGAATACCGGAGACTTGGCGGGGCCACCGACAGCCACATTGATGACAAAAGCGCCATTGACATTCGAGACCATGTCGATGCCGATGCGGGTATCAGCCACCAAGCGGAACTGTTCCATACCCGAGCCGATAAGGACGGTCATTTCCTTGAGTCCCGGAAGCAAAGCGGAAGCCACTGGGGCCGCTTCATTCTGCGGAGCCACGGCTTCGGCCTGAGCACGCTTTTTCAAAGCCTTGAGTTCGGCGGCCATACGCTTTTCTTCTTCGCGGGCAGCCTTTTCGGCGGCCTTGCGTTCGGCTTCAGCAGCCTTGCGATCAAGAGCGGCCTGCTTTTCGGCAGCCTTACGTTCGGCAGCGAGGCGCTTTTCTTCTTCGCGGGCGGCCTTTTCGGCGGCCTTCTTGTTCGCGGCATAAAGCTTAGAAAGCGTCCAGGACTTGCCATTCTTGCCAGCAAACTTCAGCAAGAAATTCGACTTTTCCAAGGCTATCGCATTTTTGTCGCCAGTGACGTTAGCACCGACCGGCATTTCAATCTTCAAGAAGTTCATACCACGGTACTGTTCCTTGAAGACTCTCATGGAACGCACAAACGGCGAAGAACCGTCGATATCGTAATTTCCGACGCCCAAAGCAAAATCCGATTCGGAAAAGCCGATGGTCAATTTTTTAGAAGCTTTATCGTACTTTTGGAAGAATGTCGGCAAGTTCTTGTCGGATGCAAACTGGAACACCATCTGGCAATCCTTTGCAGAACAAGAAAAACGGACATCCTTAATCAGCGCAGCCTGCAAGGCCACAGCACTCGATAACAGCATAAGAAGGAACTTGCATTTCATTATTTGCCAACCTTCTTGGATGTATATGTGGTCAAGTTGAAGTTCACCGACATGGTAATCGGCGTCCAACCGTGAGTTTCAGCCTTCTGCACCTCGGCAGCAATGCCCGAATAGCGAGAAAGCTTCAGGTTCGAAATTGCAGTCGGGTAATTGAAGTTTGCGATTTCGGCAAACAGGTATCCCAGCATATGATAGCCGGAATTGACGGCAATGGAATAGCGGTTCTCGATGTAGTGTTCCCTTTCGGAACGACCTTCGGGATTGAACTTCTGGATTTGCACGCCGGAACTGCGGAGTACAGAATAGAGGTCCTGCAAACGCATCGGAACCTTTTCTTCTTCCGGGAACATTTCCTTCAACTTCTGGAAGTCCTTTTCGGCCTGGGCGAGCTGCATTTCGAGTTCTGCCACGCGGTGCTTCTTGGAGTTGATCTTATTAAGTTCGGTCTGTGCCGACTGCAACTGGCTCTGAAGATTCTGTTCTTCGGCAACAAACGGATCCCACACATAAGTATAGACCGCATAAGCCGCCAAAAGAATAACGAGAGTCATGACAATGGCATAGACGTTCTTTTTGTCCTTAAAATCAACATTCAGATTACCCATTATCAACCCTCCTCTCCAAAATCGCGCTTGAGCACAACCTTGAGTGTAAAGCTGTAGGCCTCGTCACCGTCCACCTTCGTTGTCGAAATGGTCACCAGGGAGACTTTGTCCACACTGATCTGCTTTTCGAGCTTGACCATGTATTCGGCCACTTCGGAGAAGTCAAACGTCGTTCCCTTCATTTCGAGGTTGAGATCGCTCACCTGCGACAGGCTCGTGAGCCACATGTTCGGCGGCAACACGGACGAAATGTTCTCGAACAGCACCACCCAGCGTTTCTTGTTTATCTGGATGGACTTGAGTGCGTTAATCTTGGTATTGATAACGGACTGGTTCTTTTCGAGTTCACTGATCTTCTTGAGGAGCGGACGTTCGCGTTCCACAGCAGCCCTCACGGACTGGAGTTCGGCTTCCAGGCTAGAAATAGATTCGAGCGTGTACGCATACACAAACAAGGCAGCAACAATAGCAACAATAAACATGACCGTAGGCCAGACAACACGGCGGTCAGTAACCCAAGTCAAGTCCGTTTGCTTTTTGCGGTGTTCGCCCGGCAAAAGGTTGATGGTTATTGCAAGCGCCTTATTCGTACCTTTACTTTTCTTCGTAGCCATTAGAACTTCCTCATTGCAAGTCCCAAAGCCGGGGCGTAAATGTTAGACAGGGCAATAGAGATACCATCCTTGCCGACCACGCTGGAATCGCATTCCACGGAGCGGAAGGGGTTCACGGTACCCGTTTCAATACCGGTCTTTTCGGCAATGTATTCCAAGAGACCCGGAACAGCAGCGCCACCGCCGCCAATCAAAATCCGTTCGAGCGGGCGGGAATCTTCTGCAGAAGAATAATAGCGGATACCAAACGTAATTTGCGACATCAATTCTTCGAAAGCGACCTTCAAGGCGTCTTCGATCACGGAGATGGCAACACCTTCGATGACCTTCAAGTCGTTCTTTTCGAACATTTCATGACACTTTTCGACAGAGATATCAAGGCTTGAAGTCAGCTTGTTGATAATGACATTGAGCGAACCGCCATTCATGGAACGCACAGAATGGAACGTTCCGTCCTGAATGAACCCGACGCTCATCTTGTTGTCGCCAAGGTTAAAAATAGCGGTCGTCTTTTTGCGTTCTTCGTCAGAAGCAGTTGCTACAAAAGCATTCAGGAGTCCAAAAATGTCGACATCCATCGCCGAAAGTCGGATTCCCTTGCGGGTAAAGAACTGAGCCCAGGATTCAAGCATGGAGCTTTTGGCAGCCACCACGTTCACCTTGACATCCTCACCTTCACGCGAAACGACCTCGTAGTCCAGAACGTTGTCCTGGTCGTCAAAGGGCGGACGGGACTGAGCAGTCTGAACGATGATTGCATCTTCGTTGCCGTTTTTCGGGACCTTGATAGAGAGGCGGTCGACAAGCACGCCTCCTTCACCGGCACCGCAGTTCACAGAAGCTACGACATCGACATTTTCATCAATCGGGTGACGGAGGAGCAACTTGGAAAAGGCTTCGCCCAACTTGTCGAAACCATCCTTTTCTTTTTTGCCCCCTTTGTCCGGAGAAATATCATCGGAATCACGTCTCTGGATAAGTCCATTAATAATAGAGCCCGCAGGGACGGGTTCCAAATCCACCTCGCGCACAATTCTCTTGCCGTTCGCATCATGATAGACCTTTACATACTTGATGCTGTAATGGCCAACATCTATGCCAACAGTTTCGCGCTCTCCACGAATTCTAGCAATCAATCCTAAAGCCAAAATAAACTCCGATAGGAAACAATACTATGTAAATTCTACTTTTATAAACATCGAATGTCAAGCGAAATTAACATCAAATCAATGAAATCTAAGTTGTAATAGCCTTCGATTCCATTTTCTTTGACTTTATTTTGTGGTTTACCTCAAAAATGTACTGCAGGACGCGCTCCTGAGTCCATGCGTACGAACCGGTAAACACTGCCGCTATTGAAAAATACATCGGAAAATTCGGATTTCTGTGCCCCAGATTGTTCAAGACCTTAACATCCACATTCTGGACACCAAACGTCGGCAGCTCAAACGAAATCGAGAATTGCTGATCGGGCTTGCAATCTTCGGCAAGGCCAAGCAGAATACCGCCTGCCGAGAGGTCATAAAGCATACCGGAATGCACTTCGCCATTCGGGAAAGTTGCGGTTACCGGGAAATCGACGACTTCACGGACCCACTTACGCAGCTGTTCCTTATCGAGCTGTTCGCAGTGCGAAAAAATGACTTTGTCATGAAGAACCGCAAGCACTGAAAGCCGTTTAGAATAAACGGCATCGTTCATACGAGTCCAACGGATCAGCACTCGCGTTCCTGACTTCACAAGTTTTTGCGCCCCCTCAAACTGAACGCTCCAAGTCTTCTCGGAACGTTCCAAGATGGGAGAACGCCTGATGACCATGCCGTCAAATTCCAGGTCCACGCGGTCACCCACGTCGAACTGTCTTGTCGAGCTGACCATGGCCAAGGGATTTGCGCCCATAAAGCCCATTTTTTGCCTAAGCGACGCAATATTCTGTTGCCTTTCGAGCTCTGATTCCTTATTTGAATTCACATTATACAGACGGTAGTATTCATTTACCGCCGTTTCAAAAAGCAGGGACGAATTCAGCACGGCGTCCTTGTTCTCGAACTTGGACGAACGCACCAATTCACCCAGAGTTTCAACTTCCTTGGGCGTAAAATCAAACGCCTTGATCTTCTCGTTAAAGGCCTCTGTTCCAAACATCACGTCATTTTCGCGACGCTTGTACATCAGCTGCATTTCAATCAGCACAATGGCCAAAAACGGAAGAACCGGAAGTATGTATTTCTGGAAAAAATCCCAAACTTCTTGAAGCTCGCTAGGCATCAGACCTCACTACAGCTCAGTCCATACACCGTTGATATAGCTTGCGAGGATGGACGACGGGAGTTCCTTACCTGTAAGCGGAGAATTGCAGACGTGGCCAGCAAAGTCGCTTTCGAGAACCTTGCGCGTCTTTTCCGGAGCAAACACCACCACGCTTTCGCCGGCGGATTCGGCACCAGCCAAGCGAGCAGGAGCCGTCGACAAAAGTTCGATGGCACGAGCCTCGCCCACCTTGGCAACAAGCTTGTTCCAAATGGCAGGGAGAGCCACTTCCAGAGAAAGTGCGCCCGGCACGGAATCTTCGAAGTTCACGACCGTATCCTGGCGGAGCACCGGTGTGTGGTTCACGCTGATGGCATTGACAGTTCCGTCGACAACGCCCTGCCACAAGGCTTCGCGGTCTGCAGCCGAGCGAATCGGCGGGAGGATATGGTATGCGGAGTCGAGCGTTTCGAGGCAGGAATCGTCGAGCAGCAAGTGGTACAAGTTCACATCGCAAGTGACATCGATACCGTTCTTGCGGGCGTTACGGACGAGTTCAAGCGTTTCACCGCAAGTGACCTGCTTGAAGTGTACCGGTACCTGGAGGAATCGAGCCGTTTCAAGAACCGTATAGGCGGCAATCGTTTCGGCAATGCGCGGGATGCCCTTCATGCCAAGCATGTCGGAGTAGGCACCTTCGTGAACGCATCCGCTATGGCGAAGCGTCTTGTCCATCGGCTGGAAGAAGAAGCGCTTGCCCGTCATCTTGCCATATTCCATAGCGAGGCGGAGGAAGCGGGAATGCGGAATCACGCCGTTACCGTCGCCAAAGCCAGCGACACCAGCTTCGGCTAGTTCGACCATTTCGGCCAGGCTATCCGTGCCAAAGCCCTTGCTGTAAGCACCGAGGAACTTGATATCGAAAGCTTCTTCGCCGCGTTCTTCGGACTTGAAGCGGTTCACCATCGCAGTGAACTTGTCGGCATCGTCAATCGGGTTTGCGGCACTTTCGTAAAGGCCACCGTAAAAACCGCCCTTGCGCAAGGCATCAAAGCCATCGGCAAACGTGTAGACGTCATCACGGAGCGGTTCCATAAAATCAATGCCAAGGCCAAAGAGGGCCGGCATCACAAGCGCGCCGTTGCAGTCAAATTCAACCGTTTCGGACGTTTCGCAAGCGTTCAGGCGAACTTCGTTCTGAAGTTCAAAAGACTTGCCGTTCCAGAACTTTGCATTTTTAAGAACGACATTCACAAGACGACCTTTACAAGGTTTATGCATTTTCATTGTTGCGACCTCCAGCCAAAAGGAAGAGAACGGCCATACGGACTGCAACACCGTTGGTCACCTGATCAAGAATTACAGAATGTTCGCCGTCGGCGATATCGGAATCGAGTTCCACGCCGCGGTTGATTGGACCCGGGTGCATGATAATGACCTTGTCCTTAGCGCATTCGAGGAGTTCTTCCGTGATACCGAATGTGTTGCGGTATTCACGCATGCTCGGGAGGAGGGCGTCGTCCATGCGTTCTTTCTGCAAGCGGAGAGCGATGATGGCGTCGGCATTGGCGACAGCCTTCTTCACATCCGGTTCCCATGTCACATGGTCCATGAGTTCCGTATTGCGCGGAACCAAGGTCGAAGGACCGCAGAGCGTTACATGGGCACCCATCGTGGACATGCCCCAGAGGTTACTGCGGGCCACGCGGCTGTGGCGGATATCGCCAATGATGGTCACATTCTTGCCTTCGAGCGTTCCGAGCTTTTCTTCGATCGTCAGCATGTCGAGGAGGGCCTGAGTCGGGTGTTCGTGCGCACCGTCGCCAGCGTTCACGATGATGGCCTTGCTGTTATCGGCGAGGAATTTCGGCACACCGGTTCCCTTGTGACGGACAACCACGATGTCGATCTTCATGGCTTCGATATTGCGGAGCGTATCGACGAGCGTTTCACCCTTCTTGACGCTGGAGTTGGAACTTGCGAAGTTCACCGTATCGGCAGAGAGGCGCTTTTCGGCAAGTTCAAAGCTTGTACGCGTACGTGTGCTGTTCTCGAAGAACAAGTTCACGACCGTCATGCCCCGGAGGCTCGGCACCTTTTTGACCGGGCGTTCGAGAATTTCACGGAACTGTTTTGCATGATCCAGAATCAGGCGGATGTCATGCTTGGACACTCCACGGAGTCCAAACAGATGTTTAATTTCCAAAGCGCTCACTTTACGCCTCCACTTCTACGAGATAAACGGAATTTTCTTTATCAATCGGGTCGATTGCCACACGGACTTCCTGGTTCTTGGCCGTTTCGACCGTAAGACCGGCACAGTCAGGCGCAATCGGCAGTTCGCGGTGACCGCGGTCCACGAGTACGCAAAGACGGATTGCCGCCGGGCGACCCAAATCCAGAATAGCACGCATTGCAGCGAGAGCCGATCTGCCCGTATAAAGAACGTCATCCACAAGGATGACCGTCTTGCCTTCCACCGAGGCAGGCATTTCGGTAAAGCGCATTTCGGTCGCTACCTTTTTTCTGTAATGGAAATCGTCACGGTAGTACGTGGCATCAAGGCTTCCCATACCAATGGGCTTGCCAAACTTCTGAGAAAGACGCTCCGTGAGCTTCTTTGCAAGCGGAATTCCGCGGCTTGCCATGCCAAGGACAATCATGTTGTCGGCAGACGGATGCATTTTAGCGATTTTTGCAGCCATTTCATCCAGGGCGAATTCCATCGTCTGGGCAGAAAGGAGCTCGCTTACTTTTTTGCAGTTATCGTTCATGATTTTGCTTTTTATTTAGTGTTTTTCAATCTTATTACTTGACTCCAGGGATAATCTAGCTTTTTTGGAGAAAAAAACGCCGGGCCGCTTTTAAAACCCCTCGTGATATTTGTATATATGTGGAAAAAAACGCGAACAATTAACCACTGGAGCAAAAATGGCTTTTAATCAGCTCGATAAACCGCAGGCAGGCGAAACCATCGCCATCATGAAAACCAACCTCGGCACGATGAAACTTCGTCTTTTCGAAGAAATCGTCGGCGAATGTGCAACAAACTTCATTGAACTTGCAAAGCAGGGCAAGTACGACGGCGCTCCGTTCCACCGCATCATCAAGGACTTCATGATCCAAGGTGGCGACTTCACCCGTAAAAACGGTACCGGTGGCCACGCCGCTCAGGGTCCGGGCTCTACCATCGGCGACAAGTACGATAGCCGCCTCACCCACGTCCGTGGCGCTCTCAGCTGGGCAAAGACAGCCATGCCGCACAGCATCGGCAGCCAGTTCTTCATCGTCCATGGCAACAACGTTCACTTTCTCGACCACGACCAGTGCGGTCCGGGCCCGGCTGACGGTTACTCCGTATTCGGCCAGCTCTACGAAGGCTTTGACGTTCTCGACAAGATTGCCGGTGTTCAGACCGACCGTATGGACCGCCCGTACGACGACGTGATCATCGAATCCGTCACGATCGAGAAGGTTTAAGAAGTAAACAGTAGGATGTCGAAAAAAAATTCATTTTTTTCGACATCCACCCTTGACACGTACAACAATTCATTCTATATTTGTGCGCGTCCTCGGGGTTATAGCTCAGTTGGTAGAGCGCCTGCATGGCATGCAGGAGGTCAGGAGTTCGACTCTCCTTAGCTCCACTAGAAAAGACTCGCTTCAAGCGGGTCTTTTTCTTTTTACTTTACAAAAACAATTATGCCAGCGATAATATAAAACGATAACGCAACCCAATCATACAAGAAATCATCTAAAAAAAACGGAATACCCCTGTCACTATAAAATAACATTTTTGTATTTTATTCTACATTATGGCCAGGTTCACAAAAATATCGTTACTCACACTTTCCGTCGGCAGCGTTCTTAGCATTGCCGCCAACAACATCACTTGCGACGCCTCCAAAATGGACGCATTCGCCTACGAAGATTGCATCGCCGCTCAAAGAGGCGCGAAAATCGACAACACGGACTTTTCCGAAAGAACCGCCCCGCCTCCAGAACTCGTCGCCGAGACATACGTCGAACCCTTCTCTTACGACCCGTTCGGACGAGACGCCTACCTGACATCGTCCTTCGGCGAAAACCGCGGCACACGCTACCACGCCGGCATCGACTACTCCACACAAATGGAAGAAGGCTGGCCCATCTCCGCTCCCGAAAACGGCTATGTCAGGGAAGTCAAGACTTCCCCATTCGGCTACGGCAAAGTAATGTTCTTTGAAGGCAACAGCGGAAAGACCTGGGTATTCGCGCACCAAAGCAGCTTTGCACCGGCCATAGACAACTTAGTAAGGCAAAAGCAGTATTCTACAAAAAGTAACGACATTTCCATCAAGCCCAATACTTACTTCCGCAAAGGCGAAACGCTCACATACTCCGGCAGCACCGGCATCGGGAATCCGCATTTGCATCTCGAAGTACGCCTGAACAAGGACGACATCGTCTCCCCCTGTCAAATCGGAGTCAAGTGTATCGACACCATCGCACCGCAAATTTTTGGAGTGGCCGTGTGGCAAGGCAACAACCTCGCCCTCACAACGGACGAAGCCCTCCGCGAAGGCTGCGTAGAAACACCCGTCAAGAACGAATTTAACTTGTCCATGGCAATCAAGATTGCCGATTACAGCCGCGAACCCAAGGAAAACCCGATGGCCATCCGCCGTTTGGAAATGTGGCGCTACGACGAAAAGATTTATAGCAAGGTCATGGATACCCTCAGCTATAAAAAGATGATCGATATCCGCAACGAACTCCTTTGGGCAGAAGAAGCCGACACCGCAGGCGACTGGCATTACATCAATGCAAAGATTGGCCCGATTTCGGCCTACAGGATAGAAATCGAAGACTTCAGCGGACACATCACCAAGCGTCAGTTCAGCTTCCGCCAATCCTGCAAGAACAATGCAACAAGCTGGATTCTCAAGCAGAACCAAAACACTCCCGTCTATACGTTCTTGAGCAAGAGCATGCTTGATTTGTTCCGTTGCGAATCCGGGTACAAGTTCCAAGCCCTCGACAAGGACGAACAAGTTATCAATAGCGACCTCTGCAAGGTATTCGACCACAACAAGCCGACTCCGATCGGAAAAATAGTGGAGACCTTCCCCGAAACGAGATTCATCCGATACAGCGCCGACGCAGCATCGACAGGCACAGGCCGCAGCGTAAACGAACTGATTGCACTGCACCCCTACGGAAAGTACAAGACGGGCATCAACTGGTATACGCAGCTAGGCGATGTTTCCATTTCGCAAAAGATTTCGGGCATCCCGGTCGTGGGTGACACAGCTGTCCGCGTTCTCGCCGTCACACGCAACCAGACCGACAGCGTCGACTTTTTTGAATTCCATCCGAAGGGTTTGCAGTTCTACGGCAAGTGGAACGTCTGTATCGAGAACTCAGCCAATCCGGCTCCGCTTTACTGGCTTGGAGAATCCACCCGCAGATGGTTCTACTTCGAAAAACAGACTGGAGGCAAAAAGCGTTGCGCAACGACAAACGAACTTCGTGACCTTGCCAACATCTCGGACGAAGAAGGAATCACCCTCGGATTCCCGTACTGGTCCGACACATTCTATGCAGGCCAGCGCGTACAAGCGCTCAAGATTCCAGTTTACTCCAAGTACGCCGGCATCCCAGACGGGAACGCCATCGTCGTAAAAGCAGGCAGCAAGTGGATTGCCGCGGAATATGACTCGGAACCGAGAGAAATCATTCTCAACAGCGAAGACATCCCCGACTCCGGCGAAACGCTCACCATCCAGATCACCGATGATTCTAAGCGCAAGACGACGAACCGCATCGTGATCCCAGCATTCTAAGAGCAGCAGCTCTCGCAAGCAAACACCCTCAACTTTAACAAAAGAAGTCCGCTCAGTTGCGGACTTCATTTTTTATAAATCTCGGTAAAGCGTCAACTGGCGTTTATTACCCAGCGCCAATCTTATCAGGTCGCGAATGGTTTCGTTCAGTTCCGGGAAATCGACCGGATGGATCGCAATTCGCGGAACGCCGAACGGGAACTTCAGAATACCTTGAGCATAGAGGACAGCCGCTTTTTCCGTTGCCTTAGGAATCCCGGCAAAACTTGCCACGGGAGACGAATAGCGGACCCCATCGGCGGTTGTCAGAGAGAAACGGTCTTCGTACAACATTTTCGCCGCACGGACCTGCCTCGGCAAAAACTTGTTGCTGAACCAAGTCGGAGGAACAAACGCAACAGGCATCTCGACATTACCGTTTTCATCGGCCAGTAACGTTTTCCACGCTTCAAGTGCCGCCTGCAGAAGTCGGCTCGATTCATACTGAGAAAGTCCTGCAAACTCAGCCTCGCCACCCGTGAGGTTCATCCCCACAAGTCCTGCGTAACTGCGCCCCTGGCTGAATTCAGCCTTGTGCTTAAAACCATGCAATGCAAGCTCAAAGCCCTCCGACTTCAGCTGCGCAAGCGCCTCTCGAAATCCCTGGACAGCCTCGGGCGAGGCATTCTCGGTATCGGGAACGACCAACACACTGAACGGGGCTCCAGCAAGATCCTTGAGTTCCTCTAGAATCGGCAGGACCTTCTGGTAACTCCAGACGCTGAAATCATGAAAACAAAGGAGAAAACGCTTGCTCATAAAAAAAATTATAGAAAAAAGAAGTAGACAGTAGACGGTAGGCAGTAGGCAGTAAATAGCCAAAATAGCCTCCCAAAAAAGCAAAACACCTCCTACTTCGTACTTCCTACTTCTTACTAAAAGCTACATTTACCTTACTATGTTCGAATCTATCATCCTCGGCCTATTGCAGGGCCTCGCAGAATTCCTCCCCATCTCCAGCTCCGGCCATCTAGTGCTTGGGCACGAACTTTTAGGCATGAACGAAGCCGGCATGTTCTTCGACATCATGCTCCACGCAGGCACACTGCTTTCGATCTTCGTGGTGTTCCACAAGAAGATTACGGACATCATCGTCGGTTGCCTCCGCCGTGACCGCGACCAGCTCCGCGAAGCAGGCTTCATCATTCTCGCAAGCATCCCGACGGCACTCATCGGCCTCGGCTTCAAGGATGCACTCGAAAGCCTGTTCGAAAATCCGCGCGCCGTCTGCGTTGCAGAACTTTTCACAGGCCTTTTGCTCTTCACATCGCAGTGGGGCCCGACCGGAGCCAAGCACCCGGATAACGAAGGCGTC
>Ga0310786_10006615_pt1 | contig 15343 bp, 13 predicted proteins | sample AusTroGonzalo_MG_FD_203881 | JGI IMG/M metagenome (GOLD analysis project Ga0310786, IMG submission 203881) | Bovine rumen microbial communities from tropical cattle in Woodstock, Queensland, Australia - Gonzalo_03 (v2) (version 2) | ecosystem: Host-associated > Mammals > Digestive system >... | reverse complement strand
TGACAAACAGTGGACAGTTCCACAAACAGTTGGAAAAGGCTTTGTGTGAGTACCTGAAGGTACCCTATATCAGCCTGTTTACTAATGGTACGCTACCTCTGCTTACAGCGTTACAGGCACTGCGTATCACAGGTGAAGTGATTACTACACCTTATAGTTTCGTGGCCACTACCCACAGTATCTGGTGGAACGGTTGCCGCCCTGTATTCGTGGATATTGAGGAAGAAACCTGCGGTATAGACCCCGATAAGATCGAGGCCGCCATCACTCCTAAAACAACGGCTATCATGCCTGTACACTGTTACGGTAAGCCAGTAAAGATGAAGCAGATTCAGGAGATAGCTGACAAGTATGGCCTGAAAGTCATCTATGATGCCGCCCATGCCTTTGGTGTGGAGGTGGATGGTGAAAGCGTACTCAACGCAGGTGATATGTCCACCCTGAGTTTCCATGCCACCAAGGTCTATAATACTTTGGAGGGTGGTGCCTTGATAGTTCACGATGAACAGACCAAGAAGCGTATCGACTACCTGAAGAACTTCGGATTTGCTGGAGAGACCGAGGTGGTTGCCCCTGGCATTAACAGTAAGGTGGATGAGGTGCGCAGTGCATACGGTTTGTTGAACCTGAAGCAGGTGGATGCAGCCATTGCCAAACGTCAGCAGGTCGCCAATCGTTACCGTGAGGCACTGAAAAATGTACCAGGCTTACGCTTCTTTAACGATATGCCAGGTGTTCGACATAACTACAGCTACTTCCCTGTATTCATCAATGCAGAGGAATATGGAGAAACCCGTGACAGCCTTTACTTCCGTATGAAGGAACAGGGAGTTCTTGGCAGAAGATATTTTTATCCGCTTATCAGCACGTTCAGCACTTATCGTGCTCTTCCATCTGCAGCTCCAGCAAATCTTCCGGTAGCTACCAGACTTGCTGATGAAGTAATTTGTCTGCCAATGCACCACGAATTAAGGGAGGAAGATGTAGAGCGTATCATCAATCTGATAGTGAAATAATGAGCCAGAAGAAGCTGATGCTCTTGGGAGGCATCCGTTATTTGCTTCCTGCTATTGAGGCTGCACATAAGCATCGTGCCCATGTTATAACAGTGGACTACCTACCCGATAACATTGCCCATAAGTATTCAGATGAATATCATAACGTGAGCATCCTCGATAAGGACGCTGTCCTGAAACTAGCAAAGGAGCTCCAAATAGACGGAATCCTGTCTTACGCAGTTGACCCGGGAGTTGTTACTGCAGCATACGTGGCAGAACAGATGGGATTGCCTTTCACCTGTAGCTATGATGCAGCTTGTATTCTTCAGGACAAGGCAAAATTTAGGAGGTTCCTAAAAGAAAACGGCTTCAATGTACCCAATGCCAAAGGCTATGACAACGCAGAAGAAGCACAGAAAGATTTAAATTATTTCAACTGGCCAGTCATCGTAAAGCCCGTGGATTCAGCAGGAAGCAAGGGCGTGACAAGGATAGATGACCCAAAGGATTTACATAAAGCCATTGCTCATGCCCTTGAAGAGTCACATAACGGGCATTTCATTATTGAGGACTTTCTTGAATTGGACGGATACCAATCGAGTGCTGATTGTTTCAGTATTGATGGCAAATTGGTATATGCCGATTATTCCGACCAACTCTTTGACAAGGAAGCGGCCAACCCATATACTCCGGCTTTGGAAATCTGGCCGTCAAGTATGCCTCAAAAGCATCAGGATTATCTGACAAGTGAACTTCAACGTTTACTCACATTGCTGAGTTGCGAAACAGGTCTTTACAATGTGGAGAGTCGTGTCTGCAAGAACGGAAAGCCTTACATCATGGAGGTATCCCCCCGTGCAGGGGGCAATCGTATCGCTGAGCTTCAGCGGATTGGGACAGGAACCGATTTGATAGAGGCTGAGGTCTGCAAGGCAATAGGAGCAAAATTACCAGATATAGAAATGCCTAATTATGATGGATGCTATGTCAATGATATCATTCATTCAAAGACGGAGGGTATATATCGAGGAATATCTTATGACAAATCTTTCCAAGAAGGGCATCTGATCAGTGAAGCTATTTATCCAACAATCGGGTCAAAGGTTGAAGCTTTTCATGGAGCCAATAATGCTATAGGTTCCATATTCCTTCGTTTCAGCAGTCGTAACGATTGTGACGACAAAATGGATCGTCTGTCCGACTATATAAAGCTTAACGTACAGCTATGCAACCGATAGGAGGGTATTTCTCTTTGGAACTTCCCATGTACGAGGAATATCACAAGGATGCTATCAGGCTCAACACAGGTCGTAACTGTCTGGAGTATATCCTTCGCGCTCGAAATTATAATAAGGTGTATATCCCTTATTATACATGTGAGGTTATCTTGGAACCTTTCAAGAAGGTAGGTATAACATATCAGTTCTATCATATCAACCTCCAACTTGAAATTGCAGATAAGATAGAATTAAAAAATGATGAGGCTCTGCTTTATACCAATTATTTCGGCTTGAAACAACACTATGCAGAATCCCTTGCAAAAGAATACGGTACTAAGCTTATCATAGACAACACCCAAGCTTTCTATGCTAAACCAATTAGGGGCATTGATACTTTCTATACATGTAGAAAGTTCTTTGGAGTTCCAGATGGTGCTTATCTTTATACGAATGAAAGGTTAAAAGAGGATTTCGAACAAGATGTATCTTTTGAACGAATGACTTCTCTCACCAAACGTATGGATCTTGGAGCAGAAGCTGGGTATGCTGATTTCAGAGAAATAAGCAGGAGTCTTGTTGGGCAATCTATTAAGCGTATGTCGAATCTTACTCATAAACTTATGCAGAGTATCGACTATGAGTGTGTAGCACGTCAGAGAAGATCCAATTATTTACATCTGCATGCAGCACTTAAAGATAAGAATGACTTGGATTTGTCTTTAGAGGAAAAAACCGTGCCTATGGTCTATCCTTTTATGAATCAGAAGGAAGGCTTTCGGGAAAAACTTATTGAAAACAAAATTTTTGTTGCCCGTTACTGGCCAAACGTGTTGGATTGGACTACAAAGAACGATATAGAATACCTTCTTGCATATCAGATGCAACCATTACCGATAGATCAACGGTATGGGGATGAAGATATGATCAGAATTATTACACTGATTAACAAATGAATACAAGTTTACAAGGGAAAAGACTGCTTATTATGGGTGGTATGCAGATTTCTTGTGAGATCGTGCGCAAAGCAAAAGCAATGGGCGTTTATACCATTGTGTCAGACTACTATCCCGTAGAGAAGTCTCCTGCCAAAAGAATTGCTGACAAGGCTATTGAGGTGAGTGTTACAGATGTGGACGCCGTGGTAAGTGTTATAAAAGAAGAAGCGGTTGACGGAGTTATCGTTGGTTTCAATGATATGTTGCTGCCGTTCTATGCTGATATTTGTAAAAAAGCAGGGTTGCCCTGTTACGGCACAAAAGAGCAGTTTGAAACGTTGATAGCAAAAGACCAGTACAAGGCACTATGCCGCCAATTTGGAGTTCCTACTATCCCTGAATATGATATTAATGACACAGGTATAAAGTATCCTGTACTTGTAAAGCCTGTTGATAGCAGTGGCTCACGCGGAATCACAATTTGTCATAACTTTGAAGAGTTGAAAACAGCTGTTGAAACTGGCCGAAATGCCAGCAAGACAGGCAAAGTCTTGATAGAACGTTATATGGATGGTCGCGAGGTTACTGTATTTTGGACTTTCCAAGATGGTAACTACTATCTGTCAGGACTTGCTAACCGTCATGTGAAGCACAACCAAGGCGATGATGTAATCCCTCTACCTGTAGGTTATACATTCCCATCTGTCTATCTTCCTAAATATAGAAAAGAGGTAGAGGACAATTGTAAGCGTATGTTCAAACACTTGGGCATAAAAGATGGCATGATGTTCATGCAATGTAAAGTAGAGGAAGGCACGTGCTATGTTTATGATTTGGGCTTTAGATTAACAGGATCTTTAGAATATAAGATACTGGAACGTGTTTGCGGCTACAATCCTTTGGAGATGATGATTTGCTTTGCCTTGACTGGAAAAATGGGAGAGGAAAGCATTGCTGAAAATGCTATACCTGAATTCAAGACACCGGCATTTAATGTATCTTGTCTTTGCGCACCTGGTACCATCAAGGAGATCACAGGCATAGAAGATGTAAAACAGATGTCAGAGGTGGAAGATGCTGTCTTGGCTCATGTTCCCGGAGAAACAATCACAGAACAGATGCGTGGATTATTGGCACAGATTACAGTCCGCGTGCTTGGCTCTGTACCTACCATAGATGATCTGTTGCCTATTATGCAGCGTATTGACAATACCATTCATATCATTGGTGAGAATGGTGAGGAATTGCAGCTATCAGGCATTGAATACAGCGATATTGAAGGATATGTAATTTAAAAAATCACAATATGAGAACAATACTTGTTACTGGAGCCACTGGTTTTCTCGGCCATCATGTAACCAATGAACTTCTGAAATCGAATGATGTGAATGTCATCGCAATCGGAGGCCGCCCAGAAGATAAAGCTAATGAGTTGCCGCAAGATGAAAAATTGACTTTTTATCATCTAGACAGTCTTTTTAAGGAAGATTTCCAAGGTGTTGATTTGGTAATAAATTGTGCTTTTGCGAGAAGTCACGACCCAGAATTATTAGCGCAGACATTTGATTTTACAGAAAGGATGATTAATCGTTTTGAGGAATTGAAAGTGAATAGGGTCATCAATATTTCTTCGCAAGGTGTGTATAAACGTATGCCTAAGGGAATATTGTCAACAGAGGAATCACCTATTGCTCCCATTGATTTATATAGCATGGCCAAGTATGCGACTGAAAAGATGTTTAGGTTCTCTGCAATTTCTAATGTTGTCAACGTACGTTTGGCAAGCTTGATGATGCCTCAGCGTTTCTTGTATTTCTTTGTTAAAAAAGCAAAAGCAGGAGAGTCGTTCACGGTGACAGCACCAAACCAATATGCAGCCTTACTGGATGTGAAGGATGCCGCATCAGGCTTGGCTGCTATTGCTAATTTCAAGCCTGAAAAAAGAGCAGAAACTTATAATTTAGGTATTGGATGTCAGTATTCCTTATTGGAGTATGCCGAATCCGTTAAGTCCGTGGGCGAGAAAATGGGTTATCAAGTTGCTTTTGATGTGGTAGACAATGGCACAGAGGTCTGTGCTGGAATGGACTGCTCAAGGTTAATGAAAGATACCGGGTGGAAGCCCGAAATTATGAAAGAACAAATGATAGAAGAATTATTCAATACTATACAACTATGACTGAAATAGAAAGAATACTTGAAAAGGGCGTTATAAAAGAAGAGTTTCTCAGAGAAGAAGTTCGAAATGATTTTTTGGTTACAACCGAGAGAAAGAAACTATGGGCTGTCATTCTTGACCTCTTCTTGGAATTCAAAAGAGTTTGCGACAAATATGGTCTCAAATACTACCCGTGTTATGGTTTCTTGTTAGGTGCAGTTCGTCACAAAGGCTATATTCCTTGGGATGATGATTTAGATGTATGTATGCCTAGGGACGATTATGAAAGATTCCTCGGGTTAAGAAATGAATATTCTCATCCTTATTTTTTTCAGATTCCAGAAACTGATCCTGGCTATTTTTATGGTATGGCAAAAATTCGAAATAGCAATACAACAGCCATGAACCAAATGTTCAAATATCAAGGATTTAATCAAGGAATTTGGCTTTCAGTCTTCCCATTGGATAATTGGAAATTAGAAGGAGGAGAAGAAAGATTCGCTCAGATTAAACAGCACCTCAAGGATTGCTCAACTTATATGAGAAAGACAAATCCTCATTTAAGTGAGCAAGACAAGAAAAGAGTACTAGAATATGGCGAAAATAATCCATATGATTCATATAGGGCATTGAATGTAATTGCTTCGCAGTTCAGGAATGAACAAACAACTCACAAATTGATATTGTGTGCGGTATATCCATACTTGAAAAACATGTTCTTATCTGAAGATTATGACGATATTGTTTCATGTAAGTTTGAGAATGTGGAGATTCCAATTCCGAAAGGATATGATAGGATATTAAAAAATACATATAATGACTATCATCAGTTTCCTCCTATAGAAAAGAGAGGTGATTGGCATTCGGGATTATTAGTGGATACAGATAAACCATATAAAGAGTTTTTAAAAGAACTGTGACTATGAATATAAGCATCAATTTGCCTCATGATTTTCTTGGGGCTGAAGTGCGCAGCAATTATCATGTATCGGAGAGAATGAAGAGAGTATGGGCCGTCCAGTTAGATATGCTCAATGAGATTGATAGGGTATTTTCCGCTCATAATATTCGCTGGTGGGTATTTGGAGGAACGTTACTGGGCGCTATCCGTCATAAAGGATACATTCCATGGGATGATGATATTGATATTGCGGTGCCGAGAAAAGATTACGACCTTCTTAGGACGATTGGTCCGAAATTATTCAGACACCCATATTTTTATCAAGACGAATTTTCCGAACCTGGTATAATGTATGGCCATGCAAAATTACGTAATGTGGAAACAACGATGATTACTGAAAAGTATATTATCAATAATAATGGAAGTTGCGCCTTTTGCCACGGAGTATTTGTTGATATTTTTCCCCTCGATAATATCCCGGATGATGAAAAGGAGAGAGAGAACTGGATAAATGATATAAAAACGATTGCCGTCCCAGCCTGGAGACTAAGGAAATATTCTCACCGACATATTCCAGTAAAGGACAACAACATGGATGCCCAGTTGGCTCTTTTGGAGGAAATAAAACGCCCGAATCTGTTGTTTGAAATTTATGAGCAACTATTGAGCAAGTACTCTGTTGGCAACACACAAAAAGTTTGTATTTATGGTTTGTGGCGAAAAGATAGCCGATGGATATTTAATAATACCTGTTTTAAGGAAACGGAGTATGTGCCCTTCGAATTCTTGACAGTTCCAATACCCGGTGGTTACAACTCGGTTCTCACTCAACTCTATGGTGATTGGTGGGTCATGAGACAAGATAGGTCAATGCATAGTGAAATCAATGGTTCTTTCTATGACACTGAACATAGTTATGAGATGTATGTTGACAAGGTTTGCGGGGTTAAACGTGATCTGGTAAAACATATGTTGGAATCTACAAAATAGGAGATATGATTAAATTAAACAATACCTTCCCTGAAGATTTTCTTGAAGAAGAGGAAAGAGATGGCTATTTGGTTACTCGTAAAATGAAAGAAGTTTGGGCGATTGAATTAGATCTTTTAATGGAAGCAATGCGAGTAATGGATAAATATTCAATTAAGTACTATGCATTAGGTGGTACTTTATTGGGCGCAGTAAGGCATAAAGGTTATATACCCTGGGATGACGATATAGATATTGCTTTACCCCGTAATGACTATGAACGACTCAGAAAAGTGGCCTCCAAAGAGTTTTCTCATCCTTATTTTTTTCAAGATGAATTTAATAGCCCTGGACTATTATGTGGGCATGCGAAACTGAGGAACTCAGAAACTACTATGGTTCATTCAAATCATTTGAATGAGAAAGTTGGAGATTTATCCTTTAACATGGGTATTTTCATAGATTTCTTTCCCGTGGATAACATCCCTGATAACGAGGAAGAAAGAAATAAATGGGTTTTAAATATAAAAAAAGTTGCGGCAAGAGCTTGGCATTTGCGTTTGTTTACCCATAGAGGTAGGACAATTGGGAATAATAGGATAAAATATGTGTTACAAAGTTTATTACTTTCTGTTTTGAGAGACCCTCATTTATATTTCAAAAAGTACAACAGGCTTGTATCTAAATATTCAAATGAGTCAACATCCAAAGCTTGTTTGTATTGTGTTTATTGTCGGGACGACTCGGCAAAAAAACGATGGACTTGGAATAATTCTGATTTAGATGTGAATAGTCTAATAGATTTGCCCTTTGAATTCATTAAGATTCCGTGCCCATCAAATTTTGATGCGATTTTGACTCAGAGTTATGGCAATTGGCATAAGAAATTACGTCTCAACTCTCAACATGGATCATCTGCGGATTCTTTTTATAATGCGAATATATCCTATAGGTATTATTTTGACAGTAAGGGAAATTTGGACAGGATGGCAGTCCGTAAGGCTATGAAAAATAGCATTGAATAATTTCAGATACAATATAATGATTCCAATTAAATTTAAGGACAATGAAAGCACTGATTTTAAACAGCGGCTTAGGCCAACGCATGGGGGTCATTACGAATGAGCACCCCAAGTGCATGACGGAAATTTCATTTAAGAACACTATCCTTAGCAGGCAATTACGTATGCTTGTATCCTTCGGAATAGAAGAAGTGGTAATGACTACAGGCTACTACGACAAGGTGTTGGTTGACTACTGCAACGCCCTTCACCTCCCGTTGAAGTACACCTTCGTCAACAACCCGCTATACGACAAAACCAACTACATCTACAGCATCTACTGCGCTAAAGATGCACTGAAGGATAATGATATCATCCTGATGCATGGTGACTTGGTCTTCGAGAGCCGTGTGATGGAGGCTGTGATTGACAAAGAGAACAGCTGTATGGCTGTGAGCAGTACACTTCCTCTCCCTGAAAAGGACTTCAAAGCCGTCATCAAAGACGGTTGCATCGAGAAAGTGGGCATTGAGTTCTTTGACAACGCAATGGCTGCCCAGCCTCTCTACAAATTGAAGAAGAAAGACTGGTTGGTATGGCTCCAGAATATAGAGAAGTTCTGCGAGAGAGACAACCGCAAAGTCTATGCTGAAAATGCCTTCAATGAGGTGAGCGATCAGTGCAAGATTTATCCATGTGACGTGCAGGACATGCTCTGTGATGAGATTGACACCCCTGAAGACTTGAAGGTTGTAAGTCAGAAGGTGGCAGAGGTGAATGAACGCACTGTGTATATGTGCTTCTCAACGGAGTACATCCACAGCGGTCACATGGCAATCATCAACAAGGCTCGCAGACTTGGCCGTCTGATTATCGGTGTGCTGAGCGATGAGGCTGTTAGCAGCTTCAAACGCTATCCGCTGATTCCTTTCTCAGAACGCAAAGCCTTGTTCGAGAATTTGGCTGGTGTGGAGCGAGTGGTAACTCAGGACACTTTGAGTTATTCCAAGAATCTCTGGGCCTTAAAGCCTGACTATGTGGTACACGGCAACGACTGGGTGGAGGGGTTCCAACGACCTATCCGCCAAGAAGTATGCGAGGTATTGGCAGAATATGGTGGGCAGTTGGTGGAGTACCCATACAGCGACAACCCTATGTACAATGAGCTGGATGCCAGCCACCGGGCTGAGGCCGCCATGCCGGATGTGCGCCGTGGCCGTTTGCGTAAGCTCATCAACATGAAGGGGCTGGTTACCGCCATGGAGGCCCACAGCGGTATCACCGGTCTGATTGTGGAGAAAACAAAAGTCCTGCAGGATGGCAAAACCTACCAGTTTGACGCCATGTGGGTGAGCAGCCTCTGCGACTCTACCGCCAAGGGCAAGCCGGACATCGAGCTGGTGGACATGACAAGCCGCTTCCGTACGATTGATGACATTATGGAAGTGACTACAAAGCCTATCATTTTTGATGGTGATACGGGTGGCTTGACGGAACATTTTGTTTACACAGTACGCTCTTTGGAGCGCATGGGCGTAAGTATGGTCATCATCGAGGACAAGACTGGCCTGAAGAAGAACAGTCTCTTTGGTACTGAGGTAAAGCAGACACAGGCCGCTATTCCTGATTTCTGTGAGAAGATCCGTGCCGGTAAGAAAGCCCAGAAGACCAAGGAGTTCATGATCTGTGCCCGTATAGAGAGCCTGATTCTGGAGCAAGGTATGGAAGACGCATTGGAACGCGCCTTCGCATTCTGCGAGGCTGGCGCTGATGCCATCATGATTCACAGTCGTAAGAAAGACCCTGCCGAGATCTTTGAGTTTGTGGAGAAGTTCCGCGTGAAGAACACTTCCACCCCGATTGTGGTTGTGCCCACCTCCTTCAATACTGTGACCGAACAAGAGTTTAAGGAGAGGGGGGTGAACGTGGTCATCTACGCCAACCAGCTCACCCGTACAGGCTTCCCTGCTATGCAGGATGCGGCAAGAACTATCCTTGAGAACCACCGTGCCAAGGAATGTGATGACAAGTGTATGTCAATAAAGGAGATTATAACCCTCATTCCAGAGGAGTAATTTGAAATTGAAAATTATGATAAGTCCCAAGTTTTTATATGATACATTGGCCGGTCATGGCGTTGATTTCTATGCCGGGGTACCAGACTCCTTGCTGAAGAACCTTTGCGCCTATATCACCGACCATGCAGATGCCGCTCACAATATCATTGCAGCCAATGAAGGTGCAACGGTAGGATTGGCAGCCGGCCATTACTTGGCTACTGGAAAGCCTGCCTGTGTCTATATGCAGAACAGCGGTGAGGGGAACATCATCAACCCACTGGCCTCACTGACAGATGAGGAGGTGTACAATATCCCCGTACTGCTGCTTATCGGCTGGCGCGGACGCCCTGGGGTGCATGATGAGCCGCAGCATGTGAAACAGGGTAAGGTGACTACCGGACTGCTGAACGTGATGGGTGTGAACTATGAGGTACTCTCCAAAGATGAGGACAAGGCTGCCAAGCAGATAGACAAGGCCGCTAAGGCACTCCAGAACAGGGAGGTCTTTGCACTGGTGATAGAGAAAGACACCTTCGAGGATTACAAGCTTCAGAACGTGGAGGTGAATGACCTGACCATGAGTCGTGAAGAGGCTATCCAGACGGTGGCTGCAACCTTGGGAGAGAAAGACTGCATTGTGAGTACCACAGGTATGATAAGCCGTGAGCTTTTCGAATACCGCGAAGCGATGAGCCAGGGTCATGAGCGCGACTTCCTGACAGTCGGCTCCATGGGTCATGCGTCACAGATTGCATTGGGCATTGCCCTAGCACAGCCCGAGCGTCGTGTATGGTGTTTCGACGGTGACGGTGCAGCCATCATGCACATGGGCAGCATGGCCATTGTGGCCAATAAGGAGCCGAAGAACTATGTGCATGTGGTGTTCAACAACGGTGCCCATGACAGTGTGGGAGGCCAGCCTACCGTAGGCCTGAAGATTGACCTTCCGGCTGTGGCCAAGGCTGTGGGATACAAGACTGTTTGCAGTGTAGATAGTAAGGCTGGTCTTGAAGCTGTTCTCAAAGAAGTGGACAGCCTTGAAGGACCTGTTCTTCTTGAGATCAAGATAAAGAAAGGTAACCGGAAGGATTTGGGCCGTCCAACCACCACTCCTATCCAGAACAAGGAAGCGTTGATGAACTTCTTATCCAAGTAATCCTATGCAGAAGATTGTAAACGGAATAATCCATCTTCCTGAGATCCTGAAGGAGATTGGATGTGAGAGGTTGTTTCTGGTGGTGGATGCTTCTTATTCGTTTTTGAACATCAAGGTCGAGATTGAGGCACTGCCGGTAAAAAAGAGGGTGATGTTTTCAGGGTTTACCCCTAACCCTTTGTATGAACAGGTCATCAATGGCATAGAACTGCTGAGAATCTCCCAGTGCGATACGATACTTGCCGTGGGAGGCGGTAGTGCCATCGATGTGGCCAAGTGTATCAAATTGGCTGTGCTGGCTGAAGAAGGTGAAACTGCCATTATACCGCCGCTGGTGAATCAGAGACTACAGATTGACGGAACGAAGATACCGTTCATTGCTATTCCTACCACGGCGGGTACAGGAAGTGAATCCACTCACAATGCGGTGATGTATTATGAGGGAGCCAAGCAGACGGTTACAAACGATGGCGTGTTGCCCGACTATGCTGTGCTTGAGCCTTCTGTACTGAAAACACTTCCCTTGTATCAGAAGAAATGCACGATGATGGATGCGCTGTGCCAGGGTATTGAGTCTTGGTGGTCGGTCAACTCTACAGAAGAGAGCTATGAATACAGCCGTAAGACGGTTGAACTGATAATGGCCAACTGGCGTAAGTACATCTTTGAGAATGACGATGAGGCTGCCGCTCAGATAATGCTTGCTGCCAACTATGGAGGTAGGGCAATCAATATCACCCAGACCACGGCAGCCCATGCTTTCAGTTACAAGATTACCTCTCTGTATAATTTACCTCATGGTCATGCTGTGGCTGTATGTCTGCCAGAGATATGGGAGTATATGCTTGGGAATATGGATAAGTGTATTGATAGTCGTGGACAGGAGTATTTAGCTAACATCTTCAACCAGATTGTCAAGGTTATGGGATGTGAGACACCTTCTGATGCTATAACTCTGTTCCGTCAGATGATGGTGAAGATGGAGTTGAAGAATCCAGTGGCAGTGAATAGGGAAGAGGAACTGAAGGTACTTTCAACTTCGGTTAATGCGGTGAGGTTGAAAAATAATCCTATATCTTTTGAAAAAAAGGATATTATGTATTTGTATAACATAATTCTCAAATAGTTTACCATGAATATCGCGGTAATGCTTGCCGGAGGTACCGGTGAACGAATGGGAGCCGGGAGGCCAAAGCAGTTTATTGAGATAGGAGGCAAACCTCTAATCGTACATTGCTTAGATATCTATGAACAGTCTGTTGATATTGATGCTGTTGAAATAGTGTGTCACAAAGATTGGATTGACTATACATGGCAGTTGGTCAGAGAATGGAATATTAACAAAGTCAAATGGGTTTGTGAAGGTGGAGACACATGTCAAATATCCACTCGAAATGGTATTTTCAACCTTGAAGGTAAGGTGAAGGAAGACGATGTGCTAATGTTTGTGATGAGCAGTAGTCCTTTCGTGAATGACGAAATCATAAGGGATTCACTTCGGGTTTGCCATGAACATGGCAGTGCCTTCGCATGTATGCCCAGCAAGTTTAATTTGGCATACACAATAGATGGTGCATCGTCAACTCATATCAACTTCAAGGAGCAGAACAAGACCATCAATATGCCTTGGACTTCCACATTTGAGAAGTTTGACCGATTGTTCCATAAGGCTTTTGAAGAAGGGATAGAAACCGAAGTACGCTCGTATGTACCCACGTTATGGGTCGCATTAGGTGAACCGTTATGGTTCTCACTTGATACCACAAAAAATCTGCTTCACGCAACATACAAAGAGGATGCTGAGATATTTGAGGCGGTTTTGAGGATGGAAAATAGGATACAATATTAATAATTAATTTGGTATAATATGAAATACTTAATGGGAGTTGATGAAGGTACAACAGGGTGCAAAGCATGTATCTTTGATGAGACAGGAAAAGTAATATCTATAGCTTCACGCGAATACCCATCCTATTATCCCCATCCTGGCTGGGTGGAGCAGGATATTGAAGAGATTAAGGAGGCCGTTTTTTCTTCTATACGAGAGTCTATTGCGTCAGCAAGACGTCAAGGTGTGAAAACTGAAGACATTGTTGCCATCAGCCATTCCAACCAAGGCGTAACGATGGTGCTTCTTGATGATGGGTTAAAACCTGTGCGTGAGCATACTATCGGCTGGCAGGACTTGCGTTACGTGGATATGCTGCCTGAATTGCAAAAAGGGGTCGATCAGGAACGCTATTGGAATACGGGAGGCATGATGTTCGGTACTTATAACATAGCAGTCCTGAATTGGTTGCAAAAGTATGAGCTAGAGAATTGGAAACGGGTTAAGCATGTCTGTTCACATCAGGACTATTTCTTGTATCAGTATGGTGCTGACGGCTTCTTCGTGGACGAAGGTTGTATCAATTTCCTTTCAATGGCTGACTACAAGACCAATGAGTGGGATGACTATATGATGAGTGTATTCAATGTCACCAAAGACATGCTTCCAAAACCAGTTCACGTGCCAGGCACTGTAGTAGGCAGCGTGAAAGAGGATTTTGCAAAGCTAACGGGTCTGCCTGTGGGCTGTAAAGTATGTCTAGGTGGTTTGGATGCAAACTGCTGCACGCTTGGATCCGGAGGATGTGAATCGGGGACCGAAGTGTTGACCATGGGAACGGCAGGTGTCTCTACTTTCATTACCGACAAGCCGGAACTTGACCCTAACAAACGTATCACAGTTCGCAGTAACCCAGGTTTTGGAAACTATCAATACTACATTATGACCAATACAGGTGCTTCTTCTTTCCGTTGGTTCCGTGATGAGTTGTGTTCGATGGAGGTGGCAACGGCTAAACTGATGCATATTGACCCTTACAACGTAATCACTGCAACTGCTCAAAACTCTAAACCTGGGGCCAATGGCGTTACGGCATTAACCTGTTTCCAAGGTTCTCATACCCGTATAAAGAACGAGAAGGCACGAGGAGCTTTCTACGGTATAAATCTTGGTACGACAAAGGCTGACCTAGCTCAGGCTATCTTGGAAGGAATCTGCTATGAGATGAAGGACATTCTCAAAATGAACGAGGCTCTTTATGGTAAAGAAGTCAAAAACATTCGACTGTGTGGTGGCGTAGCCAAGAGTCCATATTGGTGTCAGATGTTTGCTGATGTTTTTGAGAAGCCCATTGAATTGACTGCAGTAACCGAGTTAGGATGTTTAGGCGCTGCAATGTGTGCAGGTATAGGGGCAGGACTGTTTAAGGATACAACCGATGCCGTAAATAAATGCGTTCACGTAAAGGAAACTTATACACCGAATCCTGAAGCAACGGCTGTATATCACGAAACATTTGAGAAATGGTTTAAATGTCTGCAAGTTAGCAATCGCGAATTATATAGATAGGATATATAACATGTCAAGTATTATCCAAACGACAGGGGGAATTCTACATCCTAGAGATATTGAATTTATCAACAAATGTATTTGTGATGTTTTCAATTGTGAACCCTCACAAATTGCGGATTTGAAACCGTTACAGAAAGGTCTTTCCAATTCTGTTTTGTCTTTTAGGTACAATGGTGGAAAGTATGTGTTTCGCTATCCAGGATTAGGCTCTGAGATTCTCATAGATCGAGGACGAGAGTCGATAGTCCAGAAACAAATTGAGGATGCAGGAGTGGACACGTCTCTTGTTGCCATGAGTGTACGTTATGGTTGGCGTATTTCAAGATTCGTTGAAAATAGACCTTTCAATTATCATGACGTCAACGACATGGTTAGGGGCATTATTCAACTTCGTAAACTTCATGCTGTAAGCCCAAAGGTAAGATGGTAAGCAGCCAATTTTGACGTATTGCAAGAAAAAGTAAAATAAAATAGGTTTGCACTGACATTTAAAATATCAGATTATGTTCAGTAGCAAAGATTTTGAGAAATGCTGGTTCTTATAC
>Ga0310786_10006609_pt1 | contig 15351 bp, 7 predicted proteins | sample AusTroGonzalo_MG_FD_203881 | JGI IMG/M metagenome (GOLD analysis project Ga0310786, IMG submission 203881) | Bovine rumen microbial communities from tropical cattle in Woodstock, Queensland, Australia - Gonzalo_03 (v2) (version 2) | ecosystem: Host-associated > Mammals > Digestive system >... | reverse complement strand
GTTCCAAGCGTCGTGTACACCCAAATCTTCACCTTCATCTTGGTGTTGTAGAGGGGCAGACCGCTCAGGTCCTTGTTGTTCTTCTGGTAGGTCGCACCGAAGTCAGCCGTACAGAAGTTGTCCACGTATTCATCTACGGTGTACTTCTTGCCGCCATCGGCATCGAGGCCCTTCTCGGCAATCATGCCGTCCTTGCCCAGCAAGTCATCCAGCGTGGCGAGGCCACCGGAATGGAACACACCGCCAGAAGTGTACACCGGAAGCTTCACGTCGACACCGAGCGTCGGGCCGAGGTGCTTAGCCTTCTTGCCCGGGTACGGCTGCTCGCCGCTGCCCTTCTTCGTCTTGAAGCTACCGCCAATCTGCGTTTCCTTTTCTTCATCCGTCGACGGGTTCGCGATAGACACCGCGAACGTCTGATTCTTCACCGGCATATTGTCTTCGGTATAGTATTCCGAGACCTTGTCCGCCGTGATGATGGTCACAGGCTTTTCGACAGCGATATCCACATCCTTCGAGCCCTTCATGATGACGAACACCGTATCGGAAGCGGTATTGCCGGCCTTGTCGATAAAGAAGCGCACAATCGGGTTCGCACCGTTTTCGAGGCCCTGCAGGTTCAAGGTATCCTGGAGCTTGAAGTCGGCACTATCACCCGAAACGCTCACGTACCATTCCACCGCGACCATGTTGGAGTTGATGACCTGGTCTTTCACCGGGCTCTTGATCCAAACCATAGGCGGCTTGGTATCGAGAACAATCTTCACCTGTTCCACAGCGGAGTTGCCGTACTTATTCACATAGGAGTAGCTCACCGAGTAACCGATGTCGCCATTGGAATCCTTCACGATCTTGCCCTTCTCGTCCACATCGTAAGCCACATGGACGGAATTCTTCTTGGAATCCACAAAGTCATAGCTAACCGTGTAAGAGGCGCCATCCTTAGTTTCGATCAGGCGTCCCGTAGCCGCATTGGCCTGGAACGACATGGTCACCTGCTTGCCGTCAATCGTCTTGGTGTACGACACGGTCATTTCTTCCTTGCCGCTTTCACCCTTGAGGATATTTCCCTTCATGTCGGTATAGTAGGTCACTTCGATCTCGATGCCGTTCACGATTTCGGTATAGGACACCGCAATCTTCTCGCCATTGATCGGCGTACGGGTCGCACCCTTGGCAGATTCGTTCAGCGGGAGGACATCATCGGCGATAGACGCCATGGTCGTATAGTACTTCGATGGAATGCTCAGGTTATCGAGTTCGAGCTTGATCGAGAACGATTCGTGGACATCCGCAGCCGTATCCGTCACGGCGACCTTCACCACCGTCTTCTTCGAATTGATGAAGAATGTCGTTTCATCCCTTTCGGCCTTTTCGACAATCGTATAGATATTTGCCTTGAATTCCGGATCGGCATCCTTCGTCAAAGACACTTCAGGAGCGGCAGTGCTGTAGAAGACAATCAGCGTAGCGACACCCGGATGGTCCGTCGTCGGATCGTAATACTTCCTGGTAATCTTGGTCTTGCCCGGCGTAAGCGTCGTATCGGCACAGTATTCCTTCTGGTTAGAAGATCCCTTGATGCCTTCGCTCCAGCAGAAGTCGATGTCCGGCTTGTTCACGTACAGCGTGTCGGGGAACTTCCACAGAGAATCCGTATTCTCGGCCTGGGTAATCTTGACTTCGGAATACTCGACGACGTTCTTGATGCGGATCGTCACCTTGGCCGTATCGGAATATTCGCCGTCTGTCACGCGGACCGTGATGTAGTAGACGGAATCCCTTTCGTAATCAAGGCTATCGAGCAGCTTGACCTTGCCGTCTTCAAGCACTTCGAACATTTCGGATTTGCCCACGAGCGAGAACTTCAGCGTGCTGTTCTTCGGATCCTTATCCGGATCGTCCGCTACAAGCGGGCCCTTCTTCGTCCCGATGGGATCGTCTTCACTAAAGGTCACCACCTGGTCGTCGATGGTCGGAGGCTCGTTCACGTCTTCAACCACTACGACGATATCCTTCGTCTGGGACACGCCATGAGAATCCGAGACCTTCACGGTAATCTTGAGCACCGGGGTCTTTTCGTAATCAATCTTCGCGCCCTTCTTCACGGTAATCACGCCGTCTTCGCTCACTTCGAAATCAGACGTGCCCACCTGGGTAAACGTAATCGTTTCGTTCGGGTTTTCGGGGTCAACCGCTTCAACCGTATCTACGACAGTACCGCCCTCGGAATTTTCCTTGACGCGCACCGTATCCGTAATGATTGCAGGGGGTTCGTTCACATTGCGAAGGACGATCGTAACCGTAGCCGTATCCCACAGGGCAGTCGTTTCGGTAGCCACCTTGCCGTCGTTACCGAGAACGTTCTTCACCTCTACCACCAGGGTGAACACGGTATCGCCGGTAGCCGCATACTTTTCGTAATCCATCACGGTCTTCGTTTCGATCGTACCGTCCTCGTTCACCAGGAACAGGGCCGTATCGCCGCTCACCGCAGAATAGATGCTCGCCGAGTAGTAATGGTTCAGCGTATCCGGGTCGGTCGAGGTCAACTTGCCCTCGATAACGGTACCCACCGGCAATTCTTCGTTCACCGCAAACTTCTGCGGTTCGATTTCCGGAGCTTCGTTCACGTCGATGACGCGAATGACGACCTTCCTTTCGCTGGACTGCACAATAACGCCATCCGCGGTCTCGCCGTTACCAGCGTCGACACCATCGGAAACCTTCACCGTAATTTCGTAATCGATGACTCTTTCATAGTCGAACACCATCGGGTCCTTCACCGTCACCACGCCCGTAATCGGGTCGAGCGTAAAGAGACCGCTGGTATCCTTGACAATCGTGTAGATAAGGGTCTTGGTCGTATCCGTACAAGTCGCCTTGATAGCGCCGACAACCACATTGGCCGGGTTATTTTCCTTCACCGAGCCGCCCTTGTCCCTGTCGAGCTTAATCAGGTTCTTCGTCGTATCAGGATCAGTATCAGGATCGTAGCCCGGATCAGTCGTATCGGGCGGAACAATAATCTTGACCGTCGTCGAGTCAAAGTGCGGCGGGTCATCCTTATCATTGATCTTGATCGTAACCGTCATCGTATCGAAAAGGGTCGGGTCGTTGCGGTCTTCCGCACGAATGAGGAGGGTGTAGACAGAATCCTTTTCGTAATCGAGGGAGTCGCCGTGAGCAACGGTGATAATGCCCTTCTCGCTAACATTGAAGATATGGGTAGCGCCACCGACAGCTTTTACGATATTGTCCTGGAACTTTTCCGCATCCGTTTCCTGATGCAGAGAGTCGATATCGCCTACCACAACCTTGCCAACAAGCTTGCCGTCCGGGAAGTCTTCATCGGCACTGTAGACCTTGAGGTTGTCCGGATTTCCAACATTACCGATAATAATCGGATTTTCGTTGACGTCACGGACACGCACGATGAATTCACCGCGAGTACTATTTTTACCGTCAGACGCAATAATTTTAAGACTAAAGTACTGATTTTCTTCGTAATTGACAGAGATGCCATCCTTCAGCTTGACTTCGCCAGTATGCTCGTCAAGTACAAAGAGATCCACATTCAGGCCATCATTCACACCATCAGATTGATACTGGCCAACCAAGAGATAAGTTACGTCGTCCGGAGTTTCGTCGTCCGTCGCCTTGATAACGCCGGCCTTGGCTCCAGCATCGTTCTCGGAAACTTTCAAAAGATCATCGCAATCAATTGGATTGCCATCTTCGTCTTCACAAACAAACACGGGAGGATTATTGTGTCTGTCTCTATCACCGAGCTCAATATTCAACGAGATAGATCCATTGAAATACGTATTGCCATTGTACTTCACCACCGCACCGGCAAGGTTGATGATGTACATCTTCAAGTATTCGTTATTTTCTTCAAGGCCGTCTTTCTTGACATTGATAATCGGCATAAACGCAGTATCTGTCGCAGCCAGGGAACCCTTCGGAATTATGACATGTCCGGTATCGGTTCCGCATATCGGAAGCTTGCGCTGGGGATTGTTCGGATCCACCACGTTCAAGTCGTCCTCTACAGCGCAAAGGCCTTCGCCCAAAGAACAAGGATTGATTAACGAGTAGCAATAATCGAAGGTCACGTTCGTTTCCGGAATCTTACTCAGCTTTATCGGGATAGCTTCAAGGGTATCGCTTTCCCAATAGACGTAATCCTTTGCAAAAATCGTCGGGTCAATTTCGGGCGGATCAATCGGTACATAGCGGAAATCGCCCGTAACATCGTTTGTGAATACCAATTTATTGGCAATCAACTGACCGGCCAATTTAAAGTGGCCGCCAACGTTCATTGTCCCTGTAGTAAACCAAGAACCCACGAAACTTGCATCTGCCCAATAATTCCAAAAAATATCCTTTTGCGTATAAAACATCAAGTTGCCGGCATAGTCTTTATTCGATACAACATCGAACTTGGTCGTATCAGTAAACTCCCAAAAGGATCCATTTGCGGGTTGAGCCGGATTAAACGGATTGCCAAAGTTGTCTACTTTTTGAGCAGGTTCTGCAACATCCCATTTCATCGTTGTTGTATCAAACTTCAGCCCTTCCTTTACGTACGCAACAATTATCTTCATGTCATTGGCAGAGCTATTAAAATCATATCCTTTTCGAGAATAAATTCTAGTTATCTTTCCACCAGGCGGCATCAAGACATACAGAACCTTTCCTGTACTACCACCAATCCCAAGACTATCAATATATTTATCAAAAGTTCCATATTTATTTTTTTGCACAGAATCAGGCGGTACATGAATAAAGGCCACCTCATTCTGGTAATTGCTTGTCAAATATATCGCATTTTCCCAAACAGTTGAAGTCGACGTTGGCCAAATAGGAACTTTCATATCCGTTTCAACCTTCGGGGCAATGGAATCAGTGCAAGCATCATAACCGCCTTTCTTCTTGTCCAAGGTATAATTAGCATTATACACTCCAGAAACCATAGAGTTCCAATGAGCTAAATCTCCTTCATATTCACCCTTTATTGAACCACCTACACACCAATTTCCCTCCATCACATTTCGAGAGCCCGCCCCGCCTCTAACCTGCAGATTGCCAGACACACGAACCGGTCCAGTCGTTATCCTATCATGGGTAGAGTGATGGAAAGTAAAATCTCCTCCAACAATCGTAGGGCCACCAAAATGATGGTTTACACAATTTTCGTTGTCGGAAGTGCAAGGCGCATAATTATTTGAAACATCAAGAATTTTCTCATTTGAAATGGTAAAATCACCATTCGCAGTGCCATTATAGCCGACATTGTCCGCTATGATAATTGCACCAAGTTTAACGTCAATACCCGTGGTGCCCCACAGCTTGTACTTCATCAAGTTGTTCCAGTATTTTTCCTGAAGCAAGGAATCTTCGGGTGAATACGAGCCATCGGGAGCGCGCGTGCCGACGCCTTCAAAATACAGCGGCCAGGACTTCACTCGAAGTGTGTCTGCAGCCTGAACCTGCCATGCCAGTCCGAGCAAAAGCACGGGAAGCAATCTCAACATTTTCTCTCTCATTTGCATAACACATCCTCCCAGCGTGTCAGCTTTTTATTTTTATACAAAATATTCCAGGTTGGAATATAAAACCCCCACCTTGCATCCCTTCGCTTATTTCTATAAAATATACCTATTTTGTTTCCAAAAAGCAACATAACCCGGCCCAGTTACGTTATTTTTGATACATTTAAGTGATATAAAAGCCCAAAATTTGCATTTTTTGGGGTAATGTGTAAAAAAACAGCCCGGATTATCATCCGGGCCATCTTTTATTGCATAAAAAACATTACTTATTTTCGGGCCTCTTGTAGCCGAACGGCTTCAACAGGTCTTCGCTAACCTTGCGGATAGCACCCATCTTGTTCGCCTCCTCGGCCCCCTTCACCGGCGGCAGGTCGCACTGCAGTTCGGACTTCATCGTCACCTCGGTCTTGTAGAGGTAGGCGCCCGTCGCATAGAGCCTTCCATTCGCGGTCCTCACGTAACCGTCCTTGTCCGGCTTCTGTTCGAAATACAATGTCATGACACCTGCATCATTCGTATAGTCCGGATCGTCCAGCACCTGGTCGAACGAGAAGTAATCCACGAAGTTGCCGATCGTCGTGTAGACCCAGATCTTCACCTTCATCGTGGTGTGGAACAGGCTTGCCCTGGAAATATCCGAACCGAGGCTTCCCTGGAAGTTCGCCGAACAATGTTCGCGGACGTAATCTTCCACGGTAGCCTTCGTGCCGTTCGTCGATTCAAGACCGTCCAACGAAACCAGGCCGTCCTTGCCGACGAGGTCGTCAAGCGTCGCGAGGCCGCCCACCGCACTCATCACGGGGAGCTTCGTATCGACCGCAAGAGTCGGGCCCAAGTGGCCGCTGTATCCCGGATACGGTTCGTCGCCGCTACCCTTCTTCGTCTTGAAGTCGCCACCGCGGAGCGTTTCGACTTCCTTGCCCGTCTTGGAATTGTAGATGGTCACGGCGAACTTCTGGCCCTTTTCAGGTTCGTTCGAGGCGTAGTATTCTTCCGTCTTGTCGCGCGTCACCAGCGTCACCGGCGTCACGACGGAGATATCCACGTCCTTGGCGTCCTTCATGATGACGTACACCGTATCGCCATCCATGTTGCCCGCCTTGTCCCTATAGTAACGGATAATGGTGTTGCCGCCCTTGTTCAAGCCCTGAACCTTGAGTGTATCCATCACCTGCGGACCTCTGCCATCCTTCTGGTCGACCGTCCACTTCACGTCCACGTAGTTCGAGAACAGCACGTCGTCGGTATGCGGCGAAAGGATCTTCACGTCCGGAGCAATCAGGTCGATCACGATGGCGATCGAACGGCTTGCCGTATTGCCGAACTCGTTCACGTAGGTGTAGTTCACCTCGTAGATAACATTCTTGTCTTCATCCTTGACGACATGGCCCTTGGAGTCGATCGAGTAGCCCACCGAGACCGTAACGTCGTTCTTGTCCGTATAATCGTAAGCGACCATGTAAAGCGCGCCCGATTCAGATTCAACCGGTTCGCCCGTCAGCGCATCGGCCTTGTACGAAACCGTCACCTTCTTTCCGTCAATCGTCGTCTCGTAAGACACCTTGATCAGACCGTCATGCAGGTCGCCCTTCGCGTTCGTCACGTAAGAGACCGTCACCTTCTCGCCGCCCACCTTGTCGGTATAGCTCACGAGCACGAGGCTGTCGTTGAACGGAGACTTGGTCACCTTGCTAGACGGCATATCGTTCAGCATGATCTTTTCCGAAGAAATCTTCTTCACGGTATTCAACGTCGACTGCGAAACCTTCATCGTGTCGAACGGGACCGCAGACACCTTGATGTCCTTGGTCTTGTAGTTGCAGGTGGAATCCGTGTACGTCGAATCGAGCACCGGTTCCTTCAACGAGATAAAGATGTCATTCTTCTTCTTGTTCACGTAGAACGACGTATCGCCTTCGGCCGGCTGTTCGACCACGGTATAGATGTTGTCCGGGACAATTTCATCCACCTTCGTCGAGAGTTCCACTTCCGGAGTCTTCGTGCACACGAAAATCGTCACGTTCAAGGTGGCCGGGCCGTCCTTCGTCTTGTCGTAGTACGTCAGCGTCACCACGTTCATGCCTTCGTGCAGGTTCTTAACCGTCGTATCCGGCTGCGGGATTCCGTCACCCGTCCAGGAAAGCGTCACCGTCCTGTCATTCACCTTGATGGGCAGTTCCGGATAATCCTTGTCATAGCCGCCATTACTCGATTCGGCATGGGTTACCACAATCACGGACTTCTCGACGACATCGAGGATGTTGATACGGACATCGGCGATACTCTTGTAACCGTCGTTGTCAATAATCTGCACCTTGATCGTGTAGTACTTCTTGTCGGCGGGGAGCGCTTCGTAATCGAACACCTTGCGCGTGGTAATCACACCGCTCGTGGCATCGATTGCGAACAAGCTAGAATCACCACCGATAAGGCTGAACGTATTCTGGCGGAAGCCAGAATTCGGGCCGTCCTGGTCGTAATAGGCGAGCACGCCGACCTCGGTACCCACAGGTTCGTTCTCGCGGACGCTCATCGTCGTATCTTGGATAAACGGCGGGTCGTTCACGTCGACGACCGTAACCTGCACCATAACATCCTTCGATGTCGTTCCGCTAGTGATGGTCACGGTAACGAAGTACTTGTCCTTGACTTCGTAGTCGATAGTGCTATCGACGGCAACGGTAATCAAGCCCGAGGCGGCGTCGATGACGAACGTGTTCGTGGGGTCGTCGATGGCGAACACCGGCGAAGAGACGTCCGTTTCCATATAACCGACCGGCGTATCCTTCTTGGAGTTCTCGAATACCGGGAACATCGCCGACACGAGGTTGATGGAAAGGCTGTACGAGAAATCCGAAATGGTATTGTCGGAATTGCGGATGATGGAGAACCGGAGGGAATCGTAAGGCGTACCGAACTCGTCGGCTTTACCCTTGTAGATAAGCTTCGGGAGGTCCTTCGCATCGATAATATCGCCCACGGAAACCGCCACGCCATTAAACGTGAGCGTACCGACGGAGACCAGTTTCTCGATCTTCACGGAGTAGTCCGTCAGTTCCGAAGAATCCGGCTTCATCGCCGGGAAGCTGTCCAGCACAAGCGGATCGTTCATGAATCCCGTGACGGAAAAGTCTCCGCTGAGCGGGCTCCTCGGGACGTTGATGATATCGATGGGAAGCCTAGCACACTTTTCCGTCCTGTCGCCATCGGCATAGACGGCCGCTTCCAGGTCGCACACGCGGATGTAGAAGCGTTCCGTTCCTTCGGGCAAGGCATCGTACTTCGCATGCAGGATAATCGGATTGGTCAGGGTGGTCTTGCCTTTTTCGAACTGGGCCTTCGCCGTATCGCCATTTTCGCAAAGCGGCAAATTCGCATCGACAATGTCTTGACGATGTGCATACTTGCCGCCGTAACTGTTTTCGGCACCCTTGTCCGAGAATTCATAACAATAGCGGAACGGGACCCTCGTTGATGGTTTCAGGCTCAGGTACAGACCCACCATATCGCCGATTTCTTCATGGTCTTCACGAAGTTTTTTATTGTTATCGATCTTGAGCTTGGTCGGGAAGAACTGCACGTAGCGGAAGTCGCCAGCCTTGAATTCAGCATTGATAGAAACCTTCTTTGCCAAAAGCTGACCGGCAAACTTGTAATGCTGCTGGAAACTGATTGTATCGCCCGAGATATACGTTCCCTGGATATGGCAATCCTCCGCCGGGAAAGCAATCGCGTTAGGCGAATAGAAAAGCAGGTTTCCGCCGTAATCCTTATTCTCCACGGTTTCTTGCGTACCGCCTTCCCATTGCCGGGTGGTCGAATTCCATTCTCCGCCCTTCACGGTCATGACAAGAATATTGTGCAATGTAGACGTAATCGTGAAATTTCCATCGATGAAGAATCTTACATAACGACCTTCCGGCATGCGGATGAACAGATTGTCGTTATTATGGTCCAGAAGCAAATCACCTTTCACATGGATATCGTAAAATCCATCACCTTCCGGGATATCGATATAATTAGTCTTAGCACGGAACGTGTAGGAATCAACTTCTTCGCTAAAAGTGAATCCGGCAGTATTTACCTTGGGAACATCGAGGTTCCTGTCAATAGCGGGAACTTTTTCTGGATCACAAGTTCTTTCAGGCACAGAATCGCTACTCGCCCGATTGCGAGTCCAACTAGTCGTCCGAAGGGAATCATAATAAGTAAATGAATTCTCGCTGCAAACAGCACCATTCCAAATGACCTTACCCGGTGTCTTTGAATTATCGGTGAAAATAATACTTCCCCCAAAATGACTGGGGCCACTACAAATGGTATCCTGGCCATCCTCGTTTTTAAAATTCCCTGCGAAAGCGAGCGGGCCTCCAATGCTATGCATGATATTTTTCATTAGCAATCCAGCAGTGGCGCTTCCCGAATACCCGTTCGAATCCGTTATCTGGACATCTTGTCCGACAAAAGCAACACCATAGTCTCCGCGTCCCGTTCCCCAGAGCTTATACTTCATCAAGTCGTCCCAGGTCGCTTCCTGGTCGGTAGCACCTTGAAAGTAAAAAGGCTCGATAGGCACGGCAAAAACATTTACCGCAGCAAAAAGGCACAAGGCCCAAAACCCAAGTGCAAATTTGTATTCACACCTAACCATAGACACTCCTAGGGGGCACTTTCGCCCCGTTGAAACGGCTCCCCAAAAAATCCCATTCGGACAGTGCCGATTCCACCATCTCCTTATGTAAAATATAATTAATGTAAACGTACTTTTTCATTACGTCATATTCCATAATGACATATTTCGTGTTTTGTGTGATAAAAGCCTCGCTTTTTCGTCAAAAAATCTTGTCTTTTCCTCAAAAACAAGCTATATTGCGGGTTCCTAGGCCCCGAGCAATGACTATTTGCGGGCAAATCGCCAGGGCGAAAGCAGCAACGGACTTGCGAATTTTTATGTGCTCGGGTCGCCTAGGACTTTTTTTTGCAACCCTCGGGTTGCCTTTTCTTTTTAGGAGATCCCCTACCTCGGAACGGGGACAGCGCGAGGATGACAGCTTAAAATGATTCTTTGGACGATCCGACACACCAAGCCCTACAACCCGAACGACGTCTGCTATGGCAGGCTCGACTTTGACGTCTCCCCCACCTTCGAAAGCGAAGCCTCGGGAGCCATCGAGGACTTCCTGAAGGCCGGAGCCAAACCGACAAGGCTGTTCTCGAGCCCGCTCCTGCGCGCCTACCGCCTTGCCGAAAAGGTATCCCAGGCAACAGGGCTCCCGGTCGAAAAGGCGGACGCCATCCAAGAAATCAACTTCGGATCGTGGGAAGGCCAAAAGCTGACCGCCGTCCCGCGTAGCGAGATGTACGCCTGGCTGAAGGACCTGCGCGGGTTCCGCTTCCCGGACGGGGAAAGTTTCTTTGACGTGGACAAGAGGGTCGAATCGTTTACCGACCAGTTGGACGACGACGGCGAGTTCCTGTTCGTCACGCACGCGGGCGTCATCGCCGCCCTGCAGCACTTCGCCTGCGGGCTGCCCGACGAAGACTTCGTCGAAGGCAAGTTCAGCTACACGATGGTGACGCGCTTCGAGCTGCACCGCAATAAGGACGGGCACTACCGCGGCACGTTCAAGACCGTCCACGATGGCATCCAGATGCCTCCGCTGGTGATGGAATAGAAAAGCCGATCCTGACTTTCGTCAGGATGACGGCGGGGTTAGAAATCAATGGAGAAGAGGGCCTGCACACCGCCTTCCAGGCGTGGCAGTACGGCCATGTGCATCGGGTTATCGAAGTCGCTCAGCAGAGCATCCACCGCCGCATCGGCTACGGAATATAGATAAATTAACGCAATTCCCCAGATGTACTGGTTGCGGTTTTTGCGGTAATACGTCACGCGTTCCACGATCTTTTCGTACTCTTCGGAATACATGTCTTCGTCGCCCAACACATGCTTGCGCTTCAGGTAGTAATTGACCATGTGCTGCGAAGTCATGATACTCGTCGTCGCACCGATAAAGCTCATGTACAAAAGGCCCGCCTTGCCGAACTCGCCGTTGTACATCTGGCCCACACCCGGAATCAGCCCGAGCAAGATGGCCTTCTTCATGCTGCGCAGTTCCACGCTGCGGTGGTTGTTGTGGTACCAGATGCCGAACGCATCGAACATGCCGTAAAGATGCAGGCCGAAGAGCCAGGCGTTTTCGGCCGTACGCAAGTCTTCCTGTTCCATCTTCTTGTCGCTCAGTTCACGCACGCGGGTCGCATATTCGTGCCTCTTTTCCAAGAGGCTAGGCAGGCTGTCGCGGTCGGCCCCGCGCATGATTTCGCGGGTCATCATGGCCACGGAGTCCTGGTACGGCTTGGCCTGCTCGTAGATGCGGTCTTTCTGCCAGGACTTGTTAATGTACACTTCGTAGAACAGGAGCGCTTCGATACCCGTGATAAAACCACCGCGCACGTAATGGCCGGTATAATACTGGCCGCCACCGGGCAAAATACTGAGCAGCATCGTTATCGGGAGCGAATTGTGCGAGGTCGGGATATCCCATTCGTTCACGGTCAGCGTGTCGATGGACTCGATCCCAGTCACCCCCTTCTGCGTCACCCTGACGGATTCCGTAGAATCGGCCCCATCGGCAAATACCGGGCACACAGCACCGAGGCAAACCGCGAGGGCTATAATCAAGTAACGCGTAAACATTGACGCAAATATAAAAAAGTTCGCCCGGATGTACTTTTTATTTTATTTTTTTGGTCGTTTTGTAGATTTTCTATAAAACGTCATTTTTTGACACTATTTTGTTTTTAAATTATGGGCATGGAAATGAGAAACGAAATGAAAGAGCAAATCCACGAGCTGGTCGTCCAAATCAAGGCGGCCCTGCTCGAGAGGGGCGAGTCAATGGCCACGGCGGAATCCTGCACGGGCGGGCTCATCGCCTCCGAGATCGTGGGTGAACCCGGCTCCTCCGATATCCTGGCGGGCGGCATCGTCGCCTACCAGAACGAAATCAAGGAAGCCCTGCTCGGCGTCCCGCACGCCATCCTCGAGCAGAAGGGGGCCGTTTCGGCCGAAACCGTCGAGGCCATGGCAAAGGGCGCCCGCGAAAAGTTCGGCTGCGAATGGGCCGTTTCGACCTCCGGAATCGCCGGGCCCTCCGGTGCGGAACCGGGCAAACCCGTCGGTTTCGTATGGATGGCGGTCGCCAGCAGCCGCGAAATCGTCTCTTTTTCCGAAATTTTTGATGGAAATCGGAACGAAATCCGGGAAAAATCCGTTTATAAGGTGTTGGGCAAGCTAAATTTTTTGATAAATAACCAAAAAAGCACTTGCACAAACGAACACTAATTTATATATTAATCGAAAACAAAACAAAATGGAGTCAAAAACAATGGCAAAGAAAGCAACACCCACGAGCAACCTTTCCTCGGACAAGGCAAAAGCGGTAGAAGCCGCAATTGCACAGATTGAAAAGAACTATGGTAAAGGTTCCATCATGGCTCTCGGGCAACAGCCCGTCGAAGATATCCCGGTCATCCCGTCCGGCTGCATCCAGCTCGACATGGCCCTTGGCGTAGGCGGTTTCCCGCGCGGCCGTATCATCGAAATCTACGGACCGGAATCCTCCGGTAAAACGACCCTCGCCCTGCATGCGATTGCCGAAGCCCAGAAGCTCGGCGGCGTGGCAGCCTTCATCGATGCCGAACACGCTTTCGATGCCGTCTATGCCCGCAAGCTCGGCGTCGACATCGAATCCCTCCTCGTTTCCCAGCCCGATACCGGTGAACAGGCGCTCGACATTGCAGAAACGCTCGTCCGCTCCGGCGCCATCGACATCATCGTCGTCGACTCCGTCGCCGCCCTCGTCCCGCAGGCCGAAATCAACGGCGAAATGGGCGACAACCACGTCGGGCTCCAGGCACGCCTCATGAGCCAGGCGCTCCGCAAGCTCACCGGCATCCTTTCCAAGTCCAACACCTGCATGCTGTTCATCAACCAGCTGCGCATGAAGATTGGCGTGATGTTCGGCAACCCCGAAACCACCACCGGCGGTAACGCACTCAAGTTCTACGCGACCCAGCGTCTCGATATCCGCCGCATTGCGGCCATCAAGGACGGCGAAGAAGTCATCGGCAACCGCACCCGCATCAAGGTCGTGAAGAACAAGGTTGCCGCACCGTTTACCCAGTGCGAATTCGACATCCTCTACGGCTGCGGCATTTCCCGCGAAGCCTCCATCCTCGACCTCGCCACCGAACTCGACATCATCCAGAAGAGCGGTTCCTGGTTCAGCTACAACAACGAGAGGATCGGTCAGGGCCGCGAAAACACCCGCCTGTTCCTCAAGGACAATCCGGAACTCTGCAACGAAATCGAGGAAAAGATCCGCGAGAGCATGAAGGACGTGGAACTGTTCAAGCTCGGCGAGAACGAGAGCGTCGAAGTCGGAGACGACAGCGAAGCCGCCGCCGAAGAAGCCTAAAATTTTTTCTTCCTGAAAAAAATAAACCCTGGCCCCGTCTTCAGCCATTGGATGCGGTCGGGGTTTTCTTTTTTTTATTATCATTGGAGCATGCACAAAATTGCGCGTTTATCCGCATTCCTGATGGCGGCCTGCCTAAGCCAGGCCGTAGCTCAGGACATGTGTCCGCAGTACCTGCTGGATTCGGCGATGACCGTGAACATCGAGGGGCGGTTCATCAACGCGCAAAAGAGCAGGGCGAGCCTGGACATCGAATGGAGACACCATCCGGAAGCGCTCGACACCTTCTTCGTGAACTTCCCCAAGCGCGAACCGATTATGTTCGTCACGGCGGGCGATTCCAGGTACGAGGTTTTCTCGCAGCAGAAGGTCAAGAGACAGCTGGGGCTGCACCACCTCCGCGACAACATCGGCAATACGCCGCTCAAGCTAGACGACCTGGAGCTTTTGGCCAACGGGCTGTTCATGTGCCGCGATTCTTCGAAATCGCAAAAGATTTTCTCGACGGCCTTTTCGAACATGTGGTATTCCATGGTCGTCGATACGCTACCGCGCCCGGAAAAAGTCGTGATGCGCGGCGCCCGCAGGGAAGCGCGCACGTTCACCATCGGCGCCTGGAAGGATTTCTCGGGAACCATGCTCCCGACGCTCGTCTCGCTTTCGGGGCCGAACTACAGCGGAAGCCTCTGGGTGCGTTCCGCCTACCCCATCATAAAGCAAAAGGGCGATCCCATCGTGGAGAACGCCCAGAAGAATCCGTTCCGGAGACCGCTCCTATTCAGAAAGACGCTTGTGGATGGGAAAAGAGAAATACCCCTGATACTCAAGCTGAACCAAGAACTGCTGAGAGAGTGATCCGTCGTAGAAGCGCTTTTTCGGGCGTTCCCACATACCGAACTTGAGCGTGACGCTCCTGAAACCATCGTACCAGGAGAAGTGCGGCCCCGCCTTGACAAGCGCATAGCCCAGGGATTCCTTCTGGACGGTATTGCCGTTGCGGAGGTAACCCGTACGGTAGTAGGTGGTCTCGAAGACGGCGGCCCAATGCCTCGAAAAGACGAGACGGCCGTAGATTTCCAGTTCCAGCAAGAAGTCGCGGCTAAAGACCGGGATGTTGCGCTTGTAGTCGTAGCTCTTGCCGCTGAAGTCCGTGCTCACGTCGGACAAGATGTAGTGGATGCAGGAACCGATGATGGACTTGCTTAAGAAAAAGAATTCCAGGGAGACGTTGATGTCGAACAGCTGTACGTAGTCCAGGTTCGCCGCATCGTCTTTCCAAACGTTATCGGTAATATAGTCGGCGTTCCAGG
>Ga0310786_10006607_pt1 | contig 15353 bp, 10 predicted proteins | sample AusTroGonzalo_MG_FD_203881 | JGI IMG/M metagenome (GOLD analysis project Ga0310786, IMG submission 203881) | Bovine rumen microbial communities from tropical cattle in Woodstock, Queensland, Australia - Gonzalo_03 (v2) (version 2) | ecosystem: Host-associated > Mammals > Digestive system >... | reverse complement strand
GATTAGGGGCAGTCGGCTTCTCTTGGCGCGCACGACAGAGACTGATTGGGAGCATTCTTTCGGCGCCCGACTTCGGCTTTTCTGCCGCTGCGCTGGAAGTGTGCGGCGAACCGGGCATCGCTGTGATCTTTGAATGGCAGCCGGTTAAGGAAGCGGGTTCTGAACTTTCTCGCAGGCTTCCGCGTATTTCAGCATGACATACCCGATTCCGGCGATGCCGCGCCAGAAGGAAGGATCCGGAATGTTGCGCAGCCTGAGCGGGACCGATCGGTATCCGCCGTCCTGCTTGGCACGCTGCGCTGACTGCGCCAGTCTCTCTCCTGCGGCTTTCAGCAGCCCGGGGTCGCTGCGCCGGCAGGCGGCTTCCGTCAGGGCAAGCGCGATGCCTGCATTTCCAAGTGCCAGATCGTCCGTCTCCTGGAAGGGCAGTGCGAGCGTGCATGAAAGCGCCCGATCCGCCAGCTCTCCGGTAGCCGGAACCGCCTGCTCGCTCAGGACAGCCGCCAGGGCGATTCCCGGCGCGCCGGCCTCCAGGCTCTCCCCGACAATGACCGGCAGCGGGGACTTCCCGTAGTCCGGCCAGCCGCGCAGAAGCTCGCGGTACTGCCCGCTCTCCAGCGAAAAGGCCTTTTCAGCTGCTTCCAAAAGCGCCCTGTCCCCGGTGTACTGCCAGGCCTGCACCAGGGCGAGTCCGGTTCCGGCCATCCCGCGGCCGAGGCCCGAGACCTGTCCGGCGCTTTCCACGCGCGGAATCAGCAGACGGCTGAGCCGCCTGATCAGATGGGACAGCATCTCTTTTTCGTCTCCGTCCCCGATGCGGGCAGCAGCTGCGAGGCAGCCCGCAAGAAGGCCGCCGATTCCGGAATACAGACTTGCGTCCTCTTCTTCATACGATCGTGTCATCAGCATCAGACTGTCAAGCACATCGGCAATGCCGTCCCTGTTCATACAGGGGGACAGCAGCAGCCCGCCCACGCCTTTGCGGAGGCCGGGATGCAGGATGCCCCGGAAGGCTTCTGTCATCTGCCGGTATGTCCTCCGCGACCGAAGGAGGTCTTCCTCCGTATCGCCGAGAAGCAACTCAGCTGTCTCTGCGCAGTGCAGGCCGGGGCATCTCTGCACGAGATCGAAAAACAGACTCATCCCGGGCAGACCCCGCTCAAAGTTCGGATGATGGCTCGGCACCAGATGCTTGTCGGCACTCAGCAGGATGCGTTTACCGTCTGTCAGCCGAAGCGCCATCCTGTCCATCTCACCGAGAATCTTCACGGCCTCCGCCCGCGCGTCCTGCGGGGAGAGGGGATCGGGGCTTCCTTCCGGCGCCCGTTCCGGCTGCTCTCTGCGGATCTCTTTTGCAGAATCGGGGCCCTGCCGGAACCGCCTCCTCAGATAATCCAGTTCAAAGCGCTTTTCCTCCGGCCCGGAACGCTCCAGTGTCAGGAGACAGCGCTCGATGGCGGTCATTCGAAAGAAGCCGCTGAGCAGAATGTCTCCGCGCGGATCCCCGTAAAGGCCGCTCTGTCCGGCCCGGAAGGAAAAATAAGGGATATCCCCCTCTTCCAGACATGCCCGTTCCCACCGGACTGCCGGCGTATATGCCGGCTCTTTTTCAAAATGCCTGTTCAGGTCGGCCAGGATGCGCTCCCGTGCATCTTTCGACGCGCATCCCGCAGGCGAGTGCATCTCGCGCAGCGTCAGCGCATAGTAGGCCGATGCCCGCAGGACAAAGCGTGCACGCATGTCTTCCGCCTTGCGCACCATTTCCGCAAGGCCGCTGCGGTCCCGCAGAAGCCGGTCATACATGCGCGAAAAACCGCCGATGTACGACTCCTCAAAACCGTAGATCGGGATCGGCTTCCCGTCGAGAACCGGAAGACACCTGGCAGTTTCGGCGTTCCCGCGCAGCAGCGGGCTGATCTGCGCTTTCCCCTGCAGCATCATCGGCAGCACCAGTGTCGACTGGGTCGAGAAGAAAAGATCTCTCCAGACCGGGTTCATTTCGTCAACGGATGCAATTTCGCAGCCCTGATAGGGATCGGAGGCGGGGGTAAACAGCGTCTCCATGTCGATTGCCGCGGGATAGACGCCGCAGGCGAGAATGTTTTCATAATGCATATCCGAGGTGCCGAGGAAACGGAACAGCGCTGTCAGCGCACCGAAATGCTCATAGTATTGAGACACCTCTTCCCGGCTCTGAACCGGCGCCGTTTTCATGCACTCGATAAAGCCGAAGCCCTCTCCGCAGACTGCCAGCGGAGCGCGGGTGTCGTCCGGGCAGAATCGTTCCGTGATCTCCCTGTACAGACGGTCTAAGCGGCTGTCGCGCGGTTTGTAATAGAATACACCGCCTTCGGTCCCGACACGCAGGGCACACTGCCCGTGCAGATGCGAATCGGCACCGGAGGCGCTGAGAGACAGAAGCGCCCCCATCGGCCGCCCCTGAAGCAGGCCCCGCTCAATCTGCGCCCGGCTTTCATCCAGGCGATGCAGGAAGCCGATGAGAAAGCTGCGAAAGTTTTCCCGGATGCGCCCGGCGTCCTGCTCCAGCAGCGGGTACCTTGCAAAGGGATTGCCCTCGGGACGCCTCAGCTGCGCTGCGGTCTCCCTGAGCGCCCTTTCACGGTCTGCCTCAGACGCAAAATGCGGGCTCAGCGTGACAGCGGGGTTGATGCTGCAAAGGTTCTCCTCCAGCATCGCCTGTACTGTCGGCTCTGCCAGATCCTTCAGCCGCTGAAACAGGAGACCTTTTCCCAGCACGGCCGCCTCCCGCATGGGAACGCCGGTCTGCGCCCTGATTGTCCGTATCTCCTCCTCTGCGTAAGGGAGGAGAAAGGCATACAGATCTTCAGGCCCCTGCTCCGCACTTTTCCTCTCTCTGTTTTCTTCCGTTTTTTCTACGGCTTTCTCCATCACGGCTTTCCCCCTGCCTCTCCGGCATGCAGCGCCTCACGAAGAGAGGTGCAGTTCATCAGTCCGCGGCAGCGGAAGGTATCCACCTCGCTGCTGCATTTCTGCCCGCTCAGCAGCCAGACTGTCTCCAGCGTGCGATAGGTGCGCTGCAGACTCTGAAACTGCGTCTCTGCCCGTTCGGACAGATAGTCTTCCGGCGCACGGATGGCGTCGAACAGCGCTGCTGCGGCGCTCTCCATGCATGCTTTCGCATTCTCCGTCCCGATCAGCACGCCCTCTCCCAGCTTTTGAAATGCAAGCCTGGCCGAAACCGCGGCACCCATGACCTCCAGACACTCTGACAGATAATCTGCTGTCCGCTCGCCGCCTGTTGCCGAAGTAACACTGAGAACCAGACAGGGCTTCCCCAGCAGTTCGAAGACATGACACCAGCGTGCACAGCGGTCCAGAAAATTCTTGCACCAGCCGCTGACCATGCACATATAGACCGGCGTAGCCGCAATCAGCGCGTCGCATTCCCGCACCTTTTTCCGCAGCTCTGCCATGCCGTCGGCTTCGTCTGCCGGGCATCTGCCTTCGCGAAAGCAGGTCTTGCATCCGGCGCAGGCCAGCACCGGCAGCTCGCTCATCGTGACAATTTCGGTTTCCACGTCCCTGCCTCCGCGCTCTGAAATCAGTCTGCAGAGTTCCTCTGTCACCTGCAGGCTTGCCGGTTTGTCCTTTCGGCGCTGAGTAAAAACAATGGCGAGTATTTTCATTGGGCATCCCTCCGTCCCGGCAGCGATGTTTCCGCCTGCGCCAGTATAGCATTCCGGCAAAATCTCTGCAATATACTTTATTCATATCTCTGCATAACGAAACTTAACACGAATGTTTATTGACAACAGGCTGTCCGGGTATTATAATTTTGATATCCATTCAGGTCCTGCCTTCCGGCGGACCGAATCGTTGAAGACTGATTTTGACAAAAACAAAGAAAGGGGAAACTGTCATGACGATTAAAGAATTCTATGAAAAAGTTGCAAAAGATCCCGAACTGCAGGCCAAGGTTGCCGAGGCTGCCAAGGGCGGCAAGCCGGTGGAAGAGGTTCTGAAGGATTTCGGCATCACTGCTACGGTTGACGAACTCAAGGCTTTTGTCAACGCCAACGCCGCTGAGGGCAAGCTTGACAAGGCCCAGCTTGACGAAGTGGCCGGCGGCACTACGCCCACCATTGCCACGGTCGTTCCGGCTGCGGGCGTCACAATCTCCATTTCCTCGGCCGCAACCTGCTGATGCAATTTCTGTGCGGCGGACAGGTCGCTGTCCGCCGCATATTCATTCACCTGTCCGCATCTGCCGGCAGCCGTTTTCCGGCTGCCGGTTTTTTATTTCCGCTCCGGTCCCTGAGGAGGCTTTATGAAACCCGAGATTGTTGACCCGGTCCGAGACGCAGAACAGCTCGATGTGGTTCTGCTTTCACCGCCCTATGATTTTCCCCCGCGTCCGTCCATCGCGCTTTCCCTCTTCCGCCAGTGCCTGAATGAGGCCGGTATGCGGGCGCAGGTGTTTTACCCCATGTTCCGTCTGTCCCACATGCTGGGGATGGATGCCTGCCGGAAGATCGATGCTTTTCCGTACAGCTCGGGTCTGGAAGAGTATCTCTTTGCGCATATGACCGACGTTGAAAACACCTGCTCAGACGAGACCTTCGCGGCCTTCCTCTGCCGGGAGTATCCGGTGTATTCTTTTGATGAAGTCCTCTCTCTGCTGGCGTACGCCCGGGAAAAGGCGCGCCTGTGTGTCGAAGAACTCGCTCTTGAGATTGCCCGGAGAAGGCCGGGGGTGCTGGCGGTCAGCTCTATTTTTTCTCAGGTCAACGGCGCGCTGGCTGTGATCAAAAGGGTGAAGGAGATTGCGCCCGGCATCGCTTCGATACTCGGCGGAACCAATGTCTCCGGTGAGGCGGGGGCAGCCATCCTGCGCCATTATCCCAGCGTCGACTATGTCTTCTTCGGCGAGGGGGACGAGGTCTTTGCACAGGTCTGCCGCATTGCCATGGGGCTGGAGTCCGGACCCATGCCGTATGGGGTGGTCCGCCGCGGCGAACCGGTTCCAGATCCGATCCCGCATCGGATGACGGAGGATATGAATCAGGTCTGCTGGCCGGACTATTCCGACTATGTTGCCGAGTGGGAACGGGAGCAGGCCGGCTCCTATGGCGTGCCGATGTTCGGCCGGCAGTTTGTCGAGGAGAACAAAGACCTTCTCTATCTTTCCGGGGCGAATTATGCGATCTATCTGGAGGGCTCCCGCGGCTGCTGGTGGGGGCAGAAGCACCCCTGCAGCTTCTGCGGGCTGAACGGACGGAAAAATGTCTACCGCTACAAGACGGCCGAGCGGCTGCGGGATGAAATCCTCGGGCTGAGCGAGCGGTACGGGAACAGCCTGATTCAGCTGACAGACAATATTCTGAGCTTTGATGCGATGGAGCATCTTCTGCCCATGCTGGCAGAGAGCGGGCGAAAGCTGACTCTGGTGGGCGAGGTCAAGACAAACCTGAAGGAGCGGGACATAGAAAAGCTGGTGCAGGCGGGCTTTCGGATTGTGCAGCCGGGCATTGAAAGCCTGAACGACCACCTGTTGGAACTGATGAACAAAGGAAACAACGCTGCAGCACACGTGGCATTCCTCAAAAACTGCCGCCGGCACAATCTCGGCCTGACCTGGAACCTGCTGATCGGCATCCCCGGTGAAAAAGCAGAGGATTATGAAGAGATGACTGCGCTGATCCCGAAGATTGTGCATTTCCAGCCGCCGACCGGGGCGTTTCCGATCATGTTCCAGCGCTACTCGCGCTACCTGGAGGCACCGGAGGCCTACGGCCTTGAGCTGGAGCCGGAGGAGATGAACCGGTATATTTACGGGGACGACGATGACCGGGTGGAGAACCTGTGCATGTATTATCGCCTGACGGGAGGCGCTTTCTCAGACGAACGCGAGCGAATGCACCCCCAGTATGACCGGCTGTACACGGCGGTTTATGAGTGGAAGCGCATTGCCTCCTCGGGAGAGAAACGTGCCCTGGAGGCGGCCGAAACCGAGACGGGGCTGCTGCTGATCGATTCCCGGCCCTGCATGGTCCGTCCTTTTATGCTTCTGACCGGCCTGAAGCGGGCTGTGTTTGATGCCTGTGATGAGGTGAAAACAGAGAGGCAGCTGCTGGGCGCCCTCAGGGACACTGCCCCGGAGGCCGAAATCCTGGCCGCCGCGGAAGAGCTCACCGCACTGAATGTGATTGCCCGGCTGGGCGGCCGTTATATCTCGCTGGCGCTGCCGACGGGGATCCTGTAATCCGAACCAACACATCAACCGATGAAAGGAGTTTTCCTATGGCTCCAACCGAAAATCTGTTTCGCCGGGAGAGTATGGACCAGCTGAGTCAGCAGGACAAGATCGGGCCTTATGTCAATACGGCACGGATGATGCCCTGGCTGACGCTGGTGGCCGTGCTGATCCTTCTGCTGTCGTTTCTGGTGTGGTCCTTTGCGGGTACGCTGCCGATCTCTGTTTCCTGCAGGGGTGTCTGCCCGGATTACGGACCGACCTGCTATCTTTTCGTGTCGCCGCAGCAGATGCAGAAGTATAAGATCGAAGTGGGGGATTTCGTGCGGGTGACACGGCCGAACGGCGAGGCCCTGCGGGGCAAAATTACCGAGGTGTCAAATACGCCGATGTCGCATGCCGAACTATCCGAGATCATTGACGACGACTGGCTGCTCGAAGAGGTTTCGGCGTCCGAATATAACTACTATTTATATGCCGAGGTCAACGGATCACTCGAAGCGGCCGATCTGTTGGATGCTGTGATTACGGTGGATAACGTGCGGCCGATCATGCTGCTGGTCAATCCCTGAGGCACGGAGGCTGCGACGATGAAATATTCGCATGTCAAAGTGCCGCTGATCATGCAGATGGAATATGTGGAGTGCGGTGCGGCGTCTCTGGCGATGATTCTTGCCTATCATGGCAAATATGTGCCCCTGGAGCAGGTGCGGAGGGACTGCGGCGTCTCCCGCGACGGGTCGAAAGCCTCGAATCTGATGACGGCGGCGGAAAACTACGGCCTCGTGGCGGAAGGATATCGCTGGTCTGTGGAGAGCGTGATGACAAAGGCGCACATCCCGTGCATCATCCACTGGAACATGGCACACTTCGTGGTGCTTCGCGGCTTCGGGAAAAACAAGGCCTATCTCAATGACCCGGGCCTCGGAGAGATCACTGTCAGCATGGAGGAGTTCAACCGAAGCTTTACGGGCATCGTGCTGGAGTTTCGACCCGGCGATAACTTCGTGCGGGATGGGAAAATGCCTACGGTAGGCGGCTATCTGCGGTCCAAGGCGGCACAGTACCGTTCCGGGCTGGTGTTTCTGGCGCTGGATGCGCTGGCGGTGGCCCTGATCGGACTGATGACACCGGTGTATCAGAGAATCTTCACCGATGTGATGCTGAACTCGAAACAGGAATGGGAGAAGCAGTTTTTCCTGACGCTCCTGCTGCTCGGCGTGCTGGAGCTGGTATCCGATCTGCTGCGCGAGACGCATATCTACCGGATTCAGGGGAATATGGCGATGCGCTCGAATACAGGCTTTTTCAGACACCTTCTGAATCTGCCGACGGAGTTTTACCAGCAGCGCTCCGTGGGGGACCTGATCTCACGTCTGACGATGAACTCAACGATTGCCGAGCTCCTGGTACGGAAGATTACGCCCGTGGCGATTCAGCTGGTGATGGTGCTCATCTATTTTGGGGCGCTGTTCAGTCTGAGCCCGGTGGCGGCTTTTCTGGGGGCCTTCGCGCTGGCCGGCAATATCCTCACGACCTGGTTCCTGGCCCGGTTTACCCTGCAGTCTCAGCAGCGGCGGATGAACAGCCAGATGCGTATGGATGCCGCCATGATCTCGGGCATCGACATGATCGAGACGATCAAATCCTCCGGCGTTGCCAACGGCTACTTCTCACGCTGGGCCGGACAGCAGGCGGACGTGAACGCAGGCCGGACAAGGGAGAACAGCATAACGGTATGGATGACCGGCCTTGCGACCTTCATGCTGGACCTGACGAATGCGCTGGTGCTGTCTGTGGCGGCCTGGTCCATCATCCACGGTTACACAACGGTAGGTCTGATTCTTGTGCTGCAGACGCTGATTCAAAAGCTGACGGCGCCGGCGCAGGACCTGTCACAGGTGAGCAAAAACACGCGCGAGCTTGCAACCTCCATCCAGAAGGTGGAGGATGTCATGAACTATGCCGAGGACGAGGCATTCCCGGTCAGGACCCTGCCGGAAGGGGATAAGATTCAGCCCCTGGACGGCGGGATTGCGTTCGAGCATGTCACCTTCGGCTATTCCCGGGTCGCGCCGCCCCTGCTGGATGATTTCAGCTTTACCGTACAGCCCGGCCAGCGGATTGCTGTCGTGGGCGCATCCGGCTCCGGAAAGAGCACGGTGGCAAAGCTTCTGACGGGGACGGTTTTGCCCTGGTCGGGAGAGGTGCTTTTTGACGGACGGCCGCACGCTTCAATTCCGAAGACGCTGTTTACCGATGCCGTGGCGATTGTGAGCCAGGAGAGCACGCTGTTCGAGGATACCGTTTCCAACAACATCCGCATGTGGGACACGAAGCTCTCGAGCACGGCGGTCGTGCAGGCTGCGCGTGAGGCCTGCATCCATGACGATATCCTGATGCTTCCGAGCGGGTATGACTATGTGGTCCGCTCGGGGGGCAGAAACTTTTCGGGCGGGCAGTGCCAGCGCATCACGATTGCGCGGGCTTTGGCACGGAACCCGAAGGTGCTGATCCTGGACGAGGCGACCTCGGCCCTGGACGCGAAGACCGAGCATGTGATCATGGAAAACATCAAGGCACGAAAGCTGACGGCGGTCATCGTGGCACACAGGCTCTCAACGGTGCGGGACTGCGACTGCATTCTGGTGCTGGACAATGGAAAGATCGCGGAACAGGGTACCCACGACGAACTGATGAAGCTCCGGGGAAAGTATTATACCCTGGTGTCGTCTCAGTGAAGGGAGGCCTGCTGTGAACGTGAACTGGGAAAAAAGGCTCCGCGACCGGGAAGCGGCCGATCGCGAGCGCCTTGCAAACGCTGAGGGAAAACTTCTGGGGGTTACGGACCCGGGACGGCCGGAGGCACGGGAAAAGAGCAGCGACCGGTCTCAGGACCGTGCTTTTGCGCTGCGGGAGATCTGTGGTTATTTTGAAATCCCGACCCCGGATTTCCAACCGGATCGGGTCGGGAATGAGAACTATGTGGAGGCCCTTCTGCGCAAAAACGGAATCATGTCGCGTGTCTGCATCCTTGAGCCCGGCTGGGAAAAGGATGCCTTCGGGCCCTATCTGTGCAGACTGGACAGCGGGGTGACGGCGGCGCTGCTGCCCGGCAGCTTTGGCCGCTATTCCTGCAATGACCGCTCCACGGGTGAGATACTGGTCATGGAAGGGAAGACTGCCAAGCGGGTGGAGAGAGAGGCGGTGCTGTATTACCGCGCCGTGCCGCAGCGCAGGCTGAGCCTGGGGGACCTTCTTCTCTATATGAAAAGCTGTGTGTCCCGGGGCGAGGCGGTGATGATTGCGCTCTCAGCGCTGGCCATGACCCTGCTTGGAATCTTTTACCCGATCTCCTGCAAGTGGATGATGACGCTTGTCATCCCGTCGGGACATGAGAAGATGATCTTTTCTCTGCTGATCTTCCTGCTCGGCTGCGCCATCGCCCGCTACCTCTTTTCGGTGGTGCAGGCCCGGACCGTGGCGCGGGTGAGCCAGAAAATGTCGCTGTTTCTCCAGAGCTCGCTGTTTGCGCGCGTGCTTGACCTGCCGGTGGATTTCTTCCGAATCAATAAGACTGCCGACATCTATGGCAGTCTGACGCTGGTGGATCCGCTCTGCACGGTGCTCTGCACGCTCTTCTTTCAGACGGGCCTGGCGGCGCTGCTCTCTCTTGTGTATGTCTTTGAACTTCAGACTGCGGCGCCTGCGATGGTTGCCCCGGCTCTCGCGGTGCTTCTGACCCAGCTTGTGCTCCAGGTTCTCGGCGTCATCGGCCAGATGCGCAACGCCATGGACCGCATCGAGGGGCAGATGGCCACAAACGGACGGGCCCTGGATACACTCAGAGGCATCGGCGAGGTGAAAACCGCCTGCGCCGAAAACAGGGCGCTGGCCCGGTTTATGGAGGCCTATCGGCTGCAGGCGGATGCCGAGTTCCATCCGCCGGCGTTCATCCGGATTCAGAACGCACTGATGCCTGCCACGACGGTTTTCGGCCTGGCGCTGCTCTTCCTGCGGGCTCTGCAGACGGGGCTGAGCGACGACCTCTTTATCTACTTCTTTTCCGCCTACAGCATGAGCTCGGCTGCCATTCTCCAGCTGAGCGCGCTCGGCTCCCAGGTGGCCGCTATCCGACCCATCCTCCATCTGCTCGAGCCGATTCTGGAAGAGGTTCCCGAGATTTCGTCCGCCGGCCGGGATCCCGGCAAGCTCAGCGGCGCGATCTCCCTCAACGAGGTCACCTTCCGCTATGCCAAAAGCACGCGGCCGGTGCTGGACCGGCTGGAACTGCAGGTGAAACCCGGCGAGTATCTCGCTGTTGTGGGTGAATCCGGCTCCGGGAAGAGCACGCTGGTGCGTCTGCTCCTCGGCTTTGAGGAGCCTGAGACCGGCGCTGTCTATTACGACGGCGAAGACCTGCGCCATCTCGATACGGCTGCCGTCCGCCGCCAGATCGGCGTTGTTCTGCAGCAGGGCCGCATCTTTTCAGGCAACGTTTTTACAAACATTGCCATCTCCCGGCCCAACCTTACCGAGGAAGAGGCCTGGGCAGCGGCGGAGGCTGCCGGGCTGGCGGATGACATCCGTGCCATGCCCCTGGGCATGCAGACGATTCTCTCCGATGATGCCGTCGCCATCTCGGGCGGGCAGAAACAGCGCCTGCTGATCGCCCGCGTCATCGCGCAGAAGCCTTCCATCCTCATCCTGGACGAAGCAACCTCCGCGCTGGACAACGTGACACAGAAAAAGGTCACCGATGCCCTCGACAGCCTGAACTGCACCCGCATCGTAATTGCGCACCGCCTCTCCACGATCCGTGACTGCGACCGCATCGTCCTCCTCAGCGGAGGGCGGATCGCCGAGGAGGGCACCTACGATGAACTGATGGCCCGCGGCGGCAAATTTGCCGCCCTGGTCAAGTATCAGGTGCTGTGAGAAAGTCAGCACGAGAGTATAATCCCCTGTGCGTGACCGGACTTTGCCGCACCCGACTTCAGCTTTCTGCCGCTGCGCGGAATTGGAACTGATCCCTCGCCTTCAGATCACTGCGCCGCGCATACTGCTGGGGGCATAAAGCGCACTTCCTACTCCTGTTCGCGGCCGCAGTACTGAGGATAGGGGCAGAATCCATCCCTTGCCGCGAAACGGTACAATCTCCCTGGGAGCATACCGACGCGCGGGAAGCGTGCGACGATCCGAGCTTTGCTTCGCCCGACTTCGGCTTTCTGCCGCTGCGCGGAATTGGAACTGATCCCTCGCCTTCAGATCACTGCGCCGCGCATAGAGCGAGAGAAAAGACCCGCAAAAGAATAGTAAGCGCCCGCAGTGTCTTGGTGAGGGGCAGATGGCTTCCCTTGGCGCGCACGGCACAGCCTTCCGGGGAGCGTGTGAATTGCATAAGAAAAGACGAGGGCTGCCTGAGGCAGCCCCCAATCTTTTAACTTATATACGCTTCCAGCGGACGCCGTTGGGAATGTCCGTCAGCTCGATTCCGTTCGCTTTCAGCTCGTCGCGGATCTGATCGGCGAGAGCAAAGTCTTTTGCCTTTTTCGCCGCCCGGCGGGCTTCGATCTTTTCGTTCACGGCAGGGTCCTCCTCGCCGCTTTCAGAGATGATGCTGAAGCCGGCTCCCGCAGCCGGGGCCGCAGCCTGACGGCTGAGCTCTTCACGCTTTTTCTCGGCCTTCTCCAGAAGGCTGAGGCTCAGAACCCGGTCAAAGTCCCCGATCAGCGCGAGCTTGGTGGCATCGCTGGCCTTCACCTTCAGGGCATCGTACAGCGCTGTGACCGCAAGCGAGGTGTTCAGGTCGTTGTCCATGGCGGCCTGGAATTTCTCCTTCTGGGATGCGAACACGTCCTTGTCCACCGGACCGTCCCCGGGCTTCAGACCGGCGATCCGGGCGATCAGCTTCTGATAGGCAAGCTGGGCGTTGTCCAGGTTCTCCCAGGTAAAGACCAGTGCCTTGCGGTAGTGGCTCTGCAGGCAGAAGAAGCGATAGCTGAGCGGATCATAGCCCTTCTCCTCCAGCAGCGAAACCGTCAGGAACTCGCCGGAGGATTTCGACATCTTCCCGGTCTGGGTGTTCAGGTGCAGCACGTGCATCCACCAGTTGCACCACTTGTGCCCGAGGTACGACTCGCTCTGCGCGATCTCGTTGGTATGGTGGGGGAAGGCGTTGTCAATGCCGCCGCAGTGGATGTCCAGGTCTTCACCCAGATGCTTCATCGAGATGCCCGAGCATTCGATGTGCCAGCCGGGATAGCCGACGCCCCAGGGGGAATCCCATTTCAGAGCCTGATCCTCGAACTTGGATTTGGTGAACCAGAGTACAAAGTCATTGCGGTTCCGCTTGTTCGGGTCCTCTTCGACCCCCTCGCGCACACCGACGTCCAGGTCGTCCGCGTTAAAGTCGTTGAAGATGTAATAGCGCTCAAGCTTCGAGGTGTCGAAATAGACGTTGCCGCCGGCAAAATAGGCATACCCGGTGTCCATCAGCTTGCTGATGATGCGGATGTATTCGTCGATGCAGTTGGTGGCGGGCTCCACCACATCCGGGGTCTTGATGTTCAGCTTTGCGCAGTCGGAAAAGAACGCGTCGGTGTAGAACTTCGCGATCTCCATGACCGACTTGTGTTCGCGCTTCGCGCCCTTGAGCATCTTGTCTTCGCCCTCGTCGGCGTCCGAGGTCAGATGGCCGACGTCGGTGATGTTCATGACGCGCTTGACGGGATAGCCTAGCCAGCGCAGATACTTTTCAAGAACATCCTCCATGATGTACGAGCGCAGGTTCCCGATATGCGCATAGTGATACACGGTAGGTCCGCAGGTGTACATTTTGACGATGTCCGGATGGTTGGGAACAAACAGCTCCTTCTTGCGGCTTGCGGAATTATAGAGATACATAGAAAACGCTCCTTCTCTGTCCGTCCGCCCTGCCGGGCAGAACGGAATGATCTTATTATTCAGTCGGCGCTGCGGAAGATATCCCGGTTTTTCCAGAGATATTCCGCGCCGGAATAGACGGTGGTAATCAGGATGACGGCCGTGCTGATCTGCGCGACAAGATCCGGTGCCGAGTCTTCCGGCCCGGGAGGCCCGATCAGCAGCATCAGGCACAGACAGACCATCGTTGCGGCGGTCTTGACCTTCCCGGACCAGCCGGCGGCGATGACCCGGCCCTGCTCCACGGCGATCAGGCGCATGCCCGACACGGCGAATTCCCGCAGCAGCACGATGGCCAGCGCCCAGCCGGGCATCCGCCCGACCTCGACAAAATAACACATCGCTGCCATCACGAGGATCTTGTCGGCCAGCGGATCCATGAACTTGCCGAAGTCCGAGATCTGATGATAGCGGCGGGCGATATACCCGTCGGCCAGATCCGACAGGCTGGCAAGCAGGAAGACGATCAGGGCCGGGATCCGCTTCCCGCTGTAGCACAGCACCAGAAAAACCGGGACCAGCAGGATCCGGAAAACCGTGATTTTATTGGCGGTTGTTTTCAGCATCCCTCAGCCTCCTCCCGGACTGTGCCGTACAGAATGCCGTTCTCGGCGCCCGTGATCCGTACCGGCCGGATCTCTCCCGGCCGGCAGTCGCCGTCTACGCAGACGAAGGAATCGATCTCCGGTGAATCGGCATAGCTGCGCCCGATCCAGCAGGCTTCAGCCTCGTCATAGCGCTCGATCAGGATCGGCAGCGTTCTGCCTGTCTGCCGTTCGGCAAAGGCGTCCAGAAAGCTTCCCTGAAGCTCCAGAATCTGCTCGGCACGCTGTGCCGCCGTCTCCGCATCCGCGTGCGGCATTTTTGCCGCCGGTGTTCCTTCCTCCGGCGAGAAGGGGAATACCCACGCCCGCTCGATCCGGGCCTCGCGAAGAAAAGCGCACAGTTCGTTGAATTCGTCTTCTCCCTCGCCGGGCAGACCCGTGATCAGGCTGGTCCGCAGAACCAGGTCGGGGATCCGCTCCCGCAGGCGGCGGAAGAGGGAACGAATCTCGTCGCCTGTTCCGCGGCGGTTCATCCGCTTCAGAATGTCGTTGTTGATATGCTGGATCGGAATGTCCAGATACTTCAAAATTTTTGAGTTTCCGGCGATCTCGTCGATCAGCTCGTCATCGAACGCATCCGGATACAGATAATGCAGACGGATCCATTCGATGCCTTCGATGGCGGAAAGCCTGCGGCAGAGCTCCGCAAGACAGCGCTTCCCGTAACGGTCTGTCCCGTAGCGGGTGATGTCCTGGGCGATGACGATCAGTTCTTTCACACCCGCTAAATCATTGTGTTTTCGATATTATGTAAACCAGCCAAGAGCTTTGTTTATTCTCTTGATACAGACCATGATTTTTTCCTCATTCAGAGTGGAATCTTTGTTCCTGTTCTACCAACGGAATCGATTTGCTGTCCATATTCTCAATCTTCACAAATCTTCCGGCTTCGATTGCCAGAATGACCTGATCAATCTGAGCCTCTGTCCCCTGAATTTCCATTGTGACAGAACCGTCCCAGTTGTTGCGGCACCATCCGGTACAGCCATACAGCTCAGCAGCATGACGGGCACGGTATCGAAATCCAACGCCTTGAACCCAGCCGTAGAAAACAATGTGGCGGCGAATCAACTCCTCGGCACTTCTCATCTGACTATTTCTCCTTCTGATCAGCTAATGACGACAAAGATACTGGATGTTCCCCTGTTGTTCATGCTTCTGGTCCGAAACAATTTCTGGGAGTCTCTTCCAAATTCAGTAAAAAACAATTCATCCTTTCACTTGGCCTTCCATAATGTCACATTCTTTTTATAGCAAACAAGAAGCCGAGGCGTCCGTTTTAGGATGTCTCGACTTCGGGTTTTTCCAGATTGTTTTGATGCAGTCTCTCAACAACGGAGATGAATCCACATCGTCAAAGAAAACCTGTGCTTTGCAGTGCAAACAGAAAAGTAGAGCCCGGATGGCTAAGGTGTTCCAGAAATGAGAAAAAGCTGTTGAGTGCCCGCAAGGAGTACATCTCTTCTCACCATCCTCCCATATATCCGATAGTTTCAGCTGCGTTTTCAGCCCCTGCATTCATGCAGTTTGGAATAGATCCACCCTGAATCCATGCCATCAGAAACCCG